>Ga0073934_10004718_pt1 | contig 22109 bp, 7 predicted proteins | sample LarsenN4metaG_FD_76834 | JGI IMG/M metagenome (GOLD analysis project Ga0073934, IMG submission 76834) | Hot spring sediment bacterial and archeal communities from British Columbia, Canada, to study Microbial Dark Matter (Phase II) - Larsen... ...
GATCGATGCCGAGCCCGCCGTTGTTGAAACTCGAGTTCTCGAGGACCGCGTTGCCCGTACCGGTACCCTGGATGATGATCCCGGGGCCGGTGTTCTGCGAGATCAGGTTGCCCGCCGCGGGTGTGAGACCGCCGATGGTGTTGCCAGGCGAGTCCGAGATGTGGATGCCCGTGCCGCCGTTGCCGAGCGCGAGCGTGCCGGTGACGTCGGTACCGATGTAGTTGCCCGACACGACGTTCGTGGTCGTCGTGTTGCCGAAGATGAACACGCCCTGCCCGGTGTTGCCTGAGATCAGGTTGCGGGATCCGGCGGCCGTTCCACCGATGACCGTAGCCGTGGCCCCGGTTTCAATGCCGATGCCGATGGCGTTCGGCAGCGCGGCGGTGCCGGCGGCGTTGGTGCCGATGAAGTTGCCGAGAATCTGGTTCCTGGCCGCCGGCAGGTTGTGAAGCGAGATGCCTCGAATGCTGCTGCCGGCGATCACGTTTCCCGCTCCGGCAGCGGTTCCGCCGATGATGTTGTCGTCGGATCCGTTGACGAAGATCCCCCACATCTGGCCGAGCGCGACCGTGCCGGTGACGTCGGTACCGATGTAGTTGCCTTGCACCGTGGCAAAGGTCGACTTCTGGCCTACCGTGAAGCCGAGCCGGATTCCAATCTGGTTGCCGGAGATGACGTTGCGCGCGGCGGAGCTCGTGCCGCCGATAACGGTGTTGACGCCGTTGTTGGACACGCCGCGCAGGGTGTTTCCGATGGCCACCGTGCCCGTCACGTCGGTGCCGATGAGGTTCCCCTGTACCACGTTGCCCGTGGATTGACCGCCGCCGATGGACACGCCGTCCTGGCCGTTGCCGGACAGCACGTTGCCGGCCCCGGGCGCGATGCCGCCGACCGTGTTGTTCGACGACAGAAGGATCGCCACGCCGTCCAGGCCGTTGCCCCGATTCAGCGTGCCGGTCACGTCGGTGCCGATGTAGTTACCCTGGATGACGTTGTTGGTGGCGGTGAGTCCCGTGATCGATATGCCCTCTCCGGTGTTGCCGGAGATCACGTTTCGCTCGCCGGGCGTCGTGCCACCGATCAGGTTCCCCACACCGGCTGCGGTCACCGATCCGACGGCGATGCCCGTGACGTTCCCGAGGGGAGTACTGCCGCCGGCGTTCAGCCCGATGATGTTGCCCTGGACGACCGCGTTGTAGATGCCGTTGATCGCCGCACCACTGATAGCCCCGATGAAGATGCCGGTCGCGTTACCCGAGATCAGGTTTCCCGCTCCCGGTGCCGACCCTCCCACAACGGTACCCGGAGCGCTGCCGATGCTCACTCCCTGCTGGGTGTTGCCGAGCGCAATCGTGCCGGTGACGTCCGTGCCGATGTAGTTGCCCTGGATGCTGCTGTTGAACGTGGCGCCGCTGTTGCTCAGCAGCACACCGAACTGGTTCGCGGATATGACGTTCCTTGCGCCGGGCGACGCCCCGCCGACGCTGAAGCCCGCGTTGGTGGTGCGGACGCCGGTGTTCGTGTTGCCGAGGGCAGCGGTGCCCGTCGCGTTGAGCCCGACGAGATTGCCCTGAATCACCGTGTTGGTCGCACCGTTCATCACCGACACGCCATCGCTGTTGCCGGAGATGACGTTGCCTTCGCCAGCCGCCGTGCCGCCCACGGTGGTGTTGGTCGCGCCGTCGATCAGCACGCCGGCGCCCGCGTTACCGATGGCGGCCGTGCCCGCGGCGTTCGTGCCGATGTAGTTGCCGATGATTCGATTGTTCGTAATGCCGGGATCTGACGTCAGCTGCACGCCGTCGGCGCCATTTCCGGAAATGACGTTGCGGTCGGCTGCCGTCGAACCGCCGATGATGTTGTTGTTCGCCGCGTTGAAGATAATCACGCCGCTCGAGGCGTTGGGCAGAGCGGCAGTGCCGGCCGCGTTCACGCCGATGTAGTTCCCGCGAACGACGTTCTGGACGGCAGCCAGGCCGCTCAGCTGGATACCGCGTCCACTGTTGCCCGAGACCACGTTTCCGGCAATGACGGTGTGATCGCCCCCAGAGACCGTAATGCCGAAATTGATGTTGTTGAAGCCGCCAGCCGTGTTGACAGGCGCCGCAGTGCCGGCCGCGTTGGTGCCGATGTAGTTGCCCAGGATCGACGCGAACGACGACGTCACGCCAATGCCCGAGTTGTAGCCGGAGATGACGTTCCTGCCGCTCGGCGTACCGTCGCCGATCATGGCATTCGGCGCGTGGAAAATCGAGATGCCGACGCTGCTCGGCCCGCCGAGACCCGCTGTCCCGAGGATATTCGTTCCAATGAAGTTGCCGAGGACCCTGTTGTTGGCCGACGTCGTGTTGTTGCCCGTGATGCGGACCCCGACCTTGTTGACCCCAGTCGCCACGATCACGTTGCACTCGCCGGTACAAGTTCCGCCTGGAGTGGTGCCGACGTTGCCGCCGATCAGGTTCGCATCCGAGTCCTGAATCAGGATGGCATCGCCCCCGAGCGGTGCGGACACCAGGCCGGTGATATCCGTGCCCAGGAGATTGCCCGCGATGTGATTGCCGCCACCCGTCTGCAACACGATGCCGTTGCCGCCGAAACCGCCGATCGCAAGGGCGCGCACCGAGCTGTTGCCGCCTGTGAAGACGAGACCATCTGCCGCAGCGCCGGCGGCGCTTCCATCGATCGCGACGAAGGCGTTGCCGGACTGCGACCTGGCGTCGATGACCACCGGCCTCGTCATCACCGGCAGCGGGCTCGCCGGGGCAATCGTGTGTGGACCCGCACCCGCGATGTTGAAGGTGATGTGCGGGACCTGAGGACCCGCGATCGCGTTCGCGGCCAGCATCGCGTCGCGCAGCGAGCCGGCGCCGCTGTCGTTCGTGTTGGTCACGACGAGCGACTGGTGGTTATAGAGCGCCGCCACTTCGGCTGCGGTCAAGGCGCGGTTGAAGATCTGCGGCTCGTCGATGAGCCCGGCGAAGTGATTGACGAGCGATGCGTTCGCTGCACCAATTGCGGCCGCGATATTTACGCTGGAGACGATCGGCCCGACCACGGTGGGCGTCTTGCTGACAACCAGGGCGCCATCGATATAGAGCTCGAAGCGTCCGGCGGCCTGGTCGCGGATGCCAACCAGATGATGCCAGCCGGCAGTCAGTTGGGACGGCGCCTCGACGGCGTCGATCACGCCCGGGATATTCGGGTTCGTCGCGTTTCCCTTGAGGACGATGAAGGCCGGGCGATTGTTGTTGAGCGTCGTCCAATTCGTCGTCGACATCAGCGCGAACGCCTGCCGGTTCGCTGACGGCACGAAGCTCTCGTCGTCCTTGCTGATGACGGCCTGGTTTCCGGTGTTCCTGGCGGGATCGATGAACACCCAGGCACTCAAGCTCATCGCGTCGAGGTTGAATCCCGGCCCGACGTCCACGAAGTCGTCCGTGCCGTCGAGCGAGAAGGCCTGTCCGAACTGCCCGGCGGCGAACGTTGCCCCGTTGATGAGCGTGCCGTCGTTGGTGCCGATGCTGTCGAGCGCGTCGTTTTCCGCGCGCCACCAGCTCACGAGCCCGTTGCCGATCGGCGGAATCGCTGCCGTCGTGACGTCGAACGGCGCAGATGTAGCCGGTGGAGCTCCTGGCGCTGACGCCTGCAGCGTGTTCCCAGTGCCCGCGGCGTTGATCGACAGGTCGTTGAACGTCGCCAGCCCGGTCGCACCAGTGGTGCGCGTGAGCGTGCCCGAAAGCGTTCCAGTTCCGACCAGTGTCAGGGATACCGGCACGCCCGGAAGCGGCGCGCTGCTGGCATCGTTGACCAGCACCTCGACCGCCGGTGCCATCGTCTGTCCGACGATCACGTTCGAGGGTTGTACCGAGAAGGTGAGGCTTGCGCCGGCGGCCCCGGGCACGGCGAAGCACGGTGAGAACTCCGACGTGCTGCCCGAGGCGTCGGTCGCCGTTGCGCTCAGGTATGCGCCGATCGGCACGTTCCCGTTGAGAGCGACGGAGAACGTGGCGTTGCCGTTGGCATCGGTAATTACAGCGAAGCTGCCGAGGGCGGCCTGACCTTCGCCGCGACCCGAGACCGGGCACACGCCGGTGTTCTGGAACACGTTCAGGATGAACGTGCTCGAGGGCGTGCTGTTCAACGAGCCGCTGACGAGAACGCTGCCGGGGGACAGCGCGGCGGCGGTGATCACCGGGAAGTTCTGCAGACCGTTCCCGCCGGTGTCGGCATCTGCGGTGTCGTTGGCCGTCGGACCGTCGCCGAAATTGAGATCGATGGCGAGGCCGCCGTTCAGACTGAACACGTTGGGAACCAGGGTGTTCCCCGTTCCGGCCGTCGGCAGGAGACCGATGCCGACGCCGGGGTTCTGATCGATGGTGTTGTTCGTGATCAGATTGTTCTGCGCGCTCGGGCCGCTCAGCATGATGCCCGCCTGCGAGCTCGCGGTGATCGTGTTGTTGTGGACGAAGTTTCCGCCACTCGACAGACCGATGCCCCAGATGTTGGGCAGGTTGCTGGTGCCGTTGGCGCCGAGACCGATGCGGTTGCCGAGGATGAACACGTTGGTTCCGAATCGCGTCATCACACCGGTTCCGTAGCCGCCGATCACGTTGCCCTGGGCTGGCATGCTTCCGCCGATCAGGTGGCCGGTGCTGTCAACGAGCACACCGATGCTGTTGGGGCCCGGGTTGACCAGGACCGTGTCGCCGGTCGCGTCGGTGCCGATGTAGTTGTCCTGAACCGTGACGTTGGAGGCATTCTGGTTGATGAAGACGCCTCGATCGTTGGCGATGACGTTGCGGAAGATCTGGATCGCTGAGCCGGTCGCGCTGATGCCAACCCCCTGCGGCTGCCCTGGCAGCGCCGACGCAAGACCGTCGGGCGTCGTGCCGAAGCGGTTGTGCATCACGAGCGCGCCCGTTCCACCGAGGAGCACGCCGGTGACCGAGGTGGCTGATATGACGTTGCGTCCGGTGGGTGCGCCTCCAATGATGTTGGCGCCGCCGGACGTGACACCCCAGCCCACCGTCGGCGCCGCGAGCGGCGCACCTGACGGATGCAGGCCGATGTAGTTGCCGCGCACCCAGTTGCCCCCGACCGGGCCCGCGAGCACGATCGCCGAGCCACCGATGTTCATCGGTCCGGGCAGGAATCCGGTGAACGACAGGCCGATGATGTCGCTGTAACCGTTGGCAATCCAGATACCGTCGGCATCCGCGCCAATCCCGGTGCCGTCGAGTTCCACGCGCGGCGTGCCGGCGTAACCCGATTGCGTCGTGGCATCGATGACGATCGGATCGGTCACCTGCGGCAGCGGCGTGGTGAGCGCGATGACGTGGGGGCCTGCGCCCGCAATCGCGAAGCTCACTTCGTCCGCGCCGGCGCGAGCGTTGGCCGCGAGCAGCGCGTCGCGCAGCGATCCGGGTCCGCTGTCGGCCGTGCTGGTCACCGTCAACGGCCCGTTGCCGGACGCCACGCTCACAATCGTGGTGACTTCGTCTACCGACGTTAACTGACCCTGGAACCGGTTGGCGACGACGATCTCGGGCTTGCCGTCGTTGGTGAAGTCGGCGGACGCGACGCTCCTCGGGGTGTTGCCGGCATTCAACATCTGTGGCGGTGTGAAGACGCCGCCGCCGGTGCCGTGCAGAATGGTGATGTTGTTGTCGGTCGGATTTGCCGTGGCGATGTCAACGTGACCGTCGTTGTTGAAGTCGCCGGTCGTAATCCCGAGCGGCGCCGCCGAAATGGGATGACGGGTGCCGCTACCGAGCGAACCCAGGCCGTCGCCCAGCATCACGATCACCGCCTGGCCTTCGCTTGCCCCCGGCGCGTCGGTCGCGACGGCGACGTCGAGCATGCCGTCCTCGTCGAAGTCGGCGAGGGCGAGCGCCTCCGGGCTGTCGGACGGTGTGCGCAGGCCGGCGCCGCCCAGCGGGAAGCTCCCTGAGACCGTGAACCCGCCCAGACCGTCGCCGAGCAGGACGGTGACGTCGCTCGAGCCGCGATTGAGCACCACAAGATCGAGCCAGCGATCCGTCGCGGAGTTCATCTGCCCGCTGGCGATCGCGATCGGGCCGCTCCCCGGCAGCGGCAGTCCGGAACGCAGCGCGAAGTTCTGAAGGACCTCGCTGATGAAGAGCTGGTTCGTCGTGCGGGACAGTACCGCGACGTCAGGAGCGCCATCGACTGCTGCGTTCAACTGCGCGATGACGGCAGCGCTGGGCACACCTGGAATCGACACGTTGTAGGTCGTGGCCAGGCCGAAGCTCCCGCCTCCGGAGACGATGCCGACATTGTTCGTGTCGGCGCCGTCGTACACGACGACCGCATCGAGACTGCTGTCGCCGTCGATCGCCCCGACACGCAGGTCCCGCGGCGCGCCGGAGAGTCCCGTCACGGGCGCCTGCGCCATCTGCGTGAACTGCCCGGCGCCGTTCCCGGTCATTGCAGTGAGGAGGCCGTTGCCATGGAGGACGACGAGGTCGCGATTCGCGTCACCGCCGACGCCCTGGATCGGTCTCGCCATGAGCGGTTCGGTGCCGTTGCCGACGGACGAATTTGCGCTGGTGGATGTCAACGCCGCGAAGGCGCCGGACAGGGCCGTGACGAATCCCGGTGCCGTGGCCTGAAGCGCGAGCCCGGTTCCGGCCGTCGTCAGCACCAGATCGTCGAACACGGCGATCCCATTGGCGCCGGTCAGGCGTGTCAGCGTGCCGGACAGGCTCGATCCCCCGGTGAGCTGCAACGTGACCGAGACGCCCGGAACCGATGCGCCGCTCGGATCCAAGGCGCGCACCTCGACGGCCGGGGACATCACATTGCCGATCGCCACGTTGCTCGGCTGGATGTTGAAGGCCAGAGTCGAGTTGCCGGGCTGAACGGTCGCAAACGTGTTCGAGGTCGCCGCCGTGAACCCGGCCGCCGTGGCCGTCAGCGTGAGCCCGGACGCGAGCGTAGTGACCGCGAGATCGTTGAACACCGCCACGCCGTTGGCGCCCGTTGTCTGGGTAACGGTGCCGACCAGACCCACCGCTCCGATCAACTGGACCGTCACGTTGACGCCGACGGCAGGCGCACCGGCGGCGGTCGATGCCTGCACGGAGGGGAAAGGAGTAATCGTGCCGTCCACCAGCGTGTTCGTCGGCTGCGTGACGAACGCGAGCGCCGCGATACCGGGCGTCGTCACCGCGATCGTGTACGACCGCGTGGTCGTCTGCGAGGGAGACGCAGCGTCGGTGGCCTGAACCATGAACGAAAACGTACCGGCCGCCGTGGGTGTACCCGCAATCTGGCCAGCGGTGGTGAGGAGCAGCCCCGGCGGCAGTGCACCCTGCGTGACGCTGAACGTCACCGGATTCACGCCGCCGCTCGCAATCAGCGTCGTGTTGTAGGCAGCGCCGGTGCGCGCGGCCGGCAGCGCAGCCGTACCAATGGTCAGGTAGGTGGTGAGGACAGGCGCCTGCGTGATCCCTTGCGCGACGTCGGTGCTGTCCACGGTGGCCTGCTGGGCCGCGAGTTCGAACGACTCGACCGGCGGGGTCAGACCCTTGGGGCTGCGCACGCGGACGATCACGTCGGCGGTCTCGCCCGGTGACAGGTAGAAGCTGGCCGTTGACGGCGCGGAACTGTCGATCTCGGGGCTGTCGATCTCCGGCAGACCGAGCTGGACCTGGGACAGGTTCACCGCCACCTTCGACACCTGGATGGTCGTCGGCTGGCAGTTGTTGTCCACGGCCGGCAGCGTGTAGGTGCGGCGCACGATCACCTGGTAGTGAAAGTCACTGCCGGGCGTCGGTGTCACAAAAGCCTTGGCGTTGTATTGCCCTGTGCTGTTCCCGTTGTTCGTCACCCTGAACCGCGCGTCGGTGATGGCGGAGCTGTCGATCTCCGGGCTGTCGATCTCCGGACTGTCGATCTCGGGAGAATCGATTTCCGGGCTGTCGATCTCCGGGCTGTCGATTTCGGGAGCGCCGAGGCCGAGCGCCTTCCAGATCGAGCTGTCGATCTCGGGACTGTCGATTTCGGGCGAGTCGATCTCCGGGCTGTCGATTTCCGGCGACGCGAATCCGCGGCTGTCGATCTCCGGGCTGTCGATCTCGGGAGTGAAGACTTCGGTGCTGGCGATCTGGGGGCTGTCGATCTCCGGCGCGCTCGGGTCCGAGTTGAGCATCACCGTCGCACCGAGGACAGGTGCACCGTTGGCCAGCTCGATTACGTCCACGCGGATGGAGGCATCCGGGTTCAGGGGTATGGGCGATGCGGGATTCGGGCTGACGTAAACAGTACGGGCAACGCTCGATCGGGCGGGCACGTTCGTATCGAGCATGATCTGCGATTCGTCGAACTGGTCGAACGAGGCAAAGCCGCCCGCCGGAGGCGTCGCCACGAGCCGGAACGTCTTGATGGCGTTCCCCTCGTTGCGGACGAAGATCACGAACGCGCGCTGGACGCTGCCAAGGGTTTTGTTGTTGCCGGCGGCCGCCGCCACGAATCCCACTGACAGCCGGGCGGCATAGGTGTTCTGATTCGTCGTACCGGTCGTGTAGGTCTGGCCTGGCACGCAGACAGGCCGAACCTGCGTCGGGTCGTAGATGCTCTGAGTCGGCAGGCTCAAACCGACCGGCGTCGTGTATGGCACCGGCGTGGACGAGTTGTTGTCCACGCCCGGCGCCGCGCGCATGTCGCGATTGTCAGACCATGCGACAAGCAGGTTCGGCATCACCGGCACGGGGCCGATGGGCGTCGCGGTCGTTGTCTGATTGTTCGGGCGCCACAGCCCGGTCACCGGATCCGGCGGCAGGTAGGGCATCGTCGCGATGTCGATGTAGTCGCCGTAGAACGGAACCGTCCCCTTGCGCGCCCAGCGTCGATTGACGGCGTTCCACTGCAACTGGCCGACGACACGTTTACCGCCGACGTTGAAGACGCCTTTCAGGTACTCCGAAATCTGGGTGACGCCGGCGGCGAAGTCAGGCGACGGTCCCGGCATCGACATCGACGCGCGGACGTCGCCGGTGTGGCGGATCGCAGGCGAGTTCGCGAACACGTCGGCTTCGTTGATGAATTGGCCGAACACCTTCGAGGCGTCGTCCTTGAAATCGATCCAGGCGAGGAACAACCGGCCCGCCGTGAACGCGATCGACGGTTGTATCTGGTGCTCCGGCGTGTTCGAGGGAACAGCGACGGAACTGGTCCAGCTGCGGCCGTCCGTCGACGTCGCGATGCGGATGCGACCGGCGCCAATCGGCGCTCCGCTCGGCGAGAAAGCACAGGAGCCGTCGGGCTGCCGCCGATCGGACCAGGCCACGTAGAAGCGCCCGTTGCCATCGGCCGTCATGCTCGGGAACGCGGTCGTCCGGAACGACGTCGCCGTCGTGCCCTGATCGAACGGACAGATCTGATCGACGATGAACGGTGTGGACCAGCTCAGGCCGTTGTCGGTTGACACCGACGCGACGATCGCATCCGGGATGAAGCTGCCGGCCACCGTCTGCCGCACGCGCCGCCACGTGGTCACGATGGTCTGCGAGCCGAGGGCGAGCGGCTTGGCGACCGCGGCGCCGTTGCCGTGATCGTTCAACCCGACCGACGCGACCGCGGTGGGATTGAGTCTGACCGGATTGCTGAACGTCTGCCCGCAGTTGGTCGAGCGGGTATACATGATCGCCGCCGTGCTGTCGAGCGCATCGAGGAACACCGTGTAGACGATGTGCACCGTTGTCGCCGGGACGACCTGCGTCGTAACCGGGGTGGGCGTCCAACCCGGCCAGTTCGGCAGCCACGACGCTATCAACTTTCCCAGTTCGGTATTCGCGAAGCCCGCGGGCTGCACGTTCGACACAGGGAGCGTACAGGTCTGGCCGGGAGCGCCGGCCTCGACATACATCCATGGCTTGTCGATGAACTGCGGCGCGCGTACCTGATGGATGACCGTCGTGCGTACCGTTTTGAACGGCATGTCGTCGAGCTCGGAGTGGTTCAGATCGATGTAGGTCGAGACATGCAGCGCGCTTCTGGATTTGTCCGGCGTGAACGCGATGCCGGTGTAAAAAGCGAGACCCGCCGGGCCCGAGCGCACGACGGGATCGGCCGCCGCCTGGAACCTGAGCGTCTTCAGTGGATGCGGCGCCGGATCGAGGAAGAAGCCGCCGTACAGCGTGCTCTCCCACGTGTCGCCTCCGTCGGCCGATTGAAACACGCCGAGCCACGCGTCGCGAATCAACTGCGTCTGCGTGACGCCCGGAACGTCCACCATGCGGTAGTCGTTCGATCCGCAGAGGATGTGCTGCGGGTTACGGGTCGAGATGGCGCACGACGGTTCGTTCTGCGCGCGGCCGAGCACGTCGCCGCGGACCATGTAGGGATTGAGGGAGAGGATCTGCGAACCGCCGGACATGCTGACGTTTCGTCCACCAATCAACTGTGGTGATTGCGGCTGCGGCTGAGCCGAAACGCTGCTCGCGCAGAGAGCGGTCAGCATCGTGACGACGCAGGCTCGTATGCTCGAGCGCCACAGTTTTCCGGCAACGAGACCCAGGTTCAGATGCCGACACGTCATCCCCATCGAGCCCTCGTGGTGGTAGGTTCTGTTCGGCTTTTACGGCAGAGCCAGAGGGCCGGATCCTATATCGGTTGAGCTTTGAAAAGGTGCGTTTTCTCGAATGAAAACGACGATTTTTTAGTACTCGAGGTTGCCTGACAGAGGACTTTGTTACCGGCTCAGGCAGACAAGTCGCCACCGGCCGGCGTGAACCCACCGGGCTTCCGGGCGCGGCGTGAATCAATCAGCGGTTTTACACGGCAAATTCACTGGATCCGCCGCACGGGCGGCCGCTATCGTCCGAGATGCCAGTGCTACACTCCCGTTCCCATGGATGACGCGCGACGCCTCCGGACAGGAGCGATCATCGGTTGCCTGCTGGCGTTGACCGCCTGCAGCGGGCAGAGTGCGCCGCCGAGCGACGCGGAGATCACCTCCGTCGTCGAATCGTTCTACGGCGCTATCAAGAAGGGTGATGCGGCAGCAGCGATGAGCGTGATCGCGCCCGACGCCGTCTTCCTCGAGTCCGGCCGGCTCGAGACGCGCGCGGAATACGAAGCGAATCACCTGCCTGCCGACATCGCGTTCGAGAAACAGGTGAATGGCAAACGCGGAGCGTGGCAGGTCAGGTTCGATGGCAACACCGCGTGGGCGATCGCGCTCACCGAATACGACGGCACCTTCGACGGAAGCCCTGTCAGCTTCGTCAGCGCGCAACTCGTCGTGCTGACGCGCGACGCGGGCAACTGGCTCATTCGCTCGATCCACTGGTCATCGCGCCGCACGTAGCGCGGGGGCTTCGCTCTCTGTGTCTCGCACGCGCAGACTGATGGCGCGCTGTGGATGGTGAGTGAGCCGTTCGACTCGCAGGAGGGGCTCGTGCTCCAACGTCTGCTGCAGCGCCCGGAGTGGTTGTTCTTTGCGGCGCTACCCAAAGCCGACCGGTTTCTCGCCCTCACCTGGTGGGCCGTGGTGCTGCTGCGCGGCATCCTGCCCGCGTTGTTCGCGGTCGCGATGGGTGTCCTGGTTGCGGCGGTGCAGAGCGGGGCCTCGCTGATCGGACCGCTCGCGGCGGTCGGCCTCGTGTTCGTCCTGCTGCAGGTCCTCACACCGATTCAGACCGCCGTCAGTCAGGACCTCGGCGATCGCACCGCGGCCTATCTCTACGACACCTTGACGCTGGCGTGTATTCGCCCGCAGGGCATGGGTCACCTCGAAGATCCCAGGCTCATGGGCGACCTGACCGTTGCGCGTGACTTCGACCTCGGGATGACCGGCCCGCCGCTCGCATATGCCATGGATTTCATTGCCGGCGGCCTGGTCGGCATGGTCGGCGGCCTTGCCTCGGCGGCCGTGTTGTTCGGCTACGCGTGGTGGGCGCCGCTGCTCCTGGCAGGAGCGTGGCTCTCCACTCACTGGCTCCTGCGCGAGAGCGCCGTGTGGCACGACCGTAACACCGCCGAAGTTCGAAGCGCCCAGCACGACGCGGAGTACGCATATCGGCTTGCCGTCGACCCGCCTGCGAGCAAGGAGCTGCGCCTTTTCGGCCTGGTCAACTGGACGATCGAGCGATTCACGGCTCGGCGCACGCGACTGCACAAGCTCCAGTACGACGCGACCCGCCTCAGAGAGCGTCCGCTGCTCTGGAGCCTTCTGATCGTCGCCGCCGCAAATGTCGTCGTGTTGTGGTCGATCGTGTCCTCAGCGGCAGCCGGTCAGATCAGCCTGGGTGAGATCGTGGTTTACGCGCAATGTGCGGTCGGCACGTCGATGATCGCCTTTGGCGGGCTCAACTGGGCGCTCGACGGTGGCGCGGGCCCGGTGGCGGCAGTTCGTCGTCTGGGGCCTGCGATGGCCACTGCCGGTCGCCTCGTGTCGGGGCAGCGCTCCGCACGCCGCATGCCCGCGCACCAGATTCGATTTCGTGACGTCAGCTTCGCGTATCCGGGTGGCGCCCCGGTTCTCGACGGTTTCGACCTGACGATTCCCGCAGGCAGCTCGCTCGCCATCGTCGGCCAGAACGGAGCGGGGAAGACGACGCTGGCCAAGCTCCTGTGCCGTCTCTACGACCCGCAGCACGGTGCCATCGAGATCGATGGCATCGACGTGCGGGAGCTCGACCTCGTCGAGTGGCGGACGCGTCTCGCGGCAGTATACCAGGACTTCACTCGCTTCGAGCTCTCACTGCGCGACAACGTCGCCCCGGCGGGAGCGCCAGACGACGTGGTGATGGCGTCGCTGCAGGAGGCCGGCGCGTCAAAGCTGGCGCGTCTCGACACCGTGCTGTCCCGGAGTTATGAAGGAGGAACCGATCTGTCCGGCGGGCAGTGGCAGCGCGTCGCGCTCGCACGCGCCCTCTGCGCGGTCAAGGAAGGTGCTGGCGTGGTCTTGCTGGACGAGCCCACCGCCCAGCTCGACGTCCGCGGCGAAGCGGAAATCTTCGAGCGGATTCTTGCCGCGACGCGGCATTGCACCACGATCCTGATCTCGCACCGTTTTTCGACGGTTCGTCACGTCGATCGCATCTGCGTGCTCGAGCAGGGGAGGGTCGTCGAGTTCGGTACGCACGCCGAGCTGATGGCGCTCAACGGCCGCTATCGCACGATGTTCGATCTGCAGGCGCAGCGCTTCACGGCCGAGGACGAAGAGGGGAGGAGCTATGACGTCCTCGCTTGATGCCCGCAGGAAGGGCGACGATCTGCCGCCCGGGTTGTCGTCGATGTGGCGGCTGTGCAAGCTGGGATATCGTCACGAGCCCAACCTGCTGCTCGCGGCCTTCTCGCTCGCACTGCTGTCGGCGCTGCCCGACGCACTGCTCGCGCTCTGGATCAAGTACCTGGGCGAGGGTGCGATTGCCGGCAACTGGGCGCTCGTGCGATTTGCCGCGGTCGCACTCGCCGTGTCTGCCGCGGCCACGTGGTTCCTGCAAACGGTCAGCACCCGCGTGCAGCGCCGTTTCCGAGACAAAGTGACGATCGCGCTCGAATCGCACGTCGCGACCCTCCTGGCTTCGATCGCCACGATTGCACATCAGGAGCGTCCCGAGTACCTGGACAGGCTCGCCGTTCTGCGCAACCAGGTCTTCATGCTCGACCACATGTACATGTCGCTGTTCACGACGTGTGCGTGGATCCTGCGGCTCGCGATCACCATCGTGCTGCTCGCGTCCATACACCCCGTGCTCGTGCTGCTCGCGCTGTTTGCGCTGCCGTCGGTGTTCACCTCGACGTGGCGGTCCGCCGTCGAGCGCAGTGCATACGAGCGCGGCGCACAGGCCAACCGGCTCGCTCGTCATCTGTTCGACACGGCGACGACGGCCACCGCCGGCAAGGAGGTGCGCGTCACAGGCATCGGCGATCGTCTCGTGAAAGAACGGCGTCTGGCGTGGGAATTCGGCTATCGGCCGATCGCGGCGGCCCGCTGGGGCTCGGCGATGTGGCACTCAGGCGCGTGGGCCATCTTCGGCGCCGCGTATGTCGGTGCGATCGTGTTCGTGTCGTTCGGCCTCGGAGCGCCGGCCGGAGACGTCCTCTTGACGCTCGCCGCGGGGTCCCGCCTGTCGTTCTACGTCGGCGCCACGGTGGGTGAAATCGGGTTTCTTCGCGGAGTCTGGATGGATGCGGCCAGACGTCTGGCCTGGCTCGAAGACTACGCGCGCTCGCTCGTCTCCGCGGCCGACCAGCCGGCCCCCGCGCGGCTGGCCGAGGGCATTCGATTCGAGCACGTCTCGTTCGCGTATCCCGGCACCGATCGGCTCGTGCTCGACGACATCAACCTCGAACTTCCGGCCGGCTCCGTGGTCGCCGTGGTTGGCGAGAACGGCGCCGGCAAGACGACGCTCGTGAAGCTGCTGGCCAAGATGTACGAACCCACGCGCGGCCGGATCCTCATCGACCGCACGGACCTTGCGCGCATCGCGCCCACCGACTGGCGCGCGCGCCTCGCCGGCGCCTTCCAGGACTTCTTCCGCTTCGAGTTCCGCGCTCGCCACACGGTCGGCGTTGGCGACGTCCCGCGTCTCGACGACGAGCCCGCCGTCGTCACGGCCGTGAGCCGTGCCGGCGCCGATGACGTGGTTGTGAGACTGACCGGCGGCCTGGAAACCCAGCTCGGGCCGTCATGGCCCGGCGGCGTCGATGTCAGCTTCGGCCAGTGGCAGAAGCTCGCCCTTGCCCGCGGGTTCATGCGTGACGAGCCGCTCGTACTCGTGCTCGACGAGCCGACGGCCGCCCTCGATGCTGAAACCGAGCACGCCCTGTTCGAACGTTACGCCGCTGTGGTTCGCGGCGACACCGCAGCCGGCCGCATCACGATCCTCGTGTCGCACCGTTTCTCGACCGTTCGCATGGCCGATCTGATCGTCGTCCTCGACGGCGCCCGCGTCGTCGAGGTCGGCTCGCACGAGGCGCTCATGGCAAGAGGCGGACAGTACGCGCAGCTCTATGGGATGCAAGCGCAGGCCTATCGCTGAGGATCGTCTCCGTGCGCCCCACGCGCAGATCGACTTCGACACCCCGCAAGCCATCCAGGAGATCTGTGTCCAGCGGCACGTGTGAGTTCCGATTCTACGAGGAGCTCAACGACTATCTCCCGCTTGCGCAGCGGAAGCGGACGATCACGCGGCAGATCGCCGGCGCCCCGTCGGTCAAGGACGCGATCGAGGCGATCGGCGTTCCGCACACCGAGATCGATCTGATCCTGGTGGACGGGCGGTCGGTCGGCTTCGATCGCAAGTTGTTGGGCGGCGAGCGGGTCGCGGTCTATCCGGAGTTCGAGCGGTTCGACATCACGCCCCTGCATCGGCTCCGACCAAAGCCTCTCCGCCAGCCCCGTTTCGTCGCTGATGTGCACCTCGGGACGCTGGCACGGCTGCTGAGACTCCTCGGATTCGACACGCGCTACGCCAACGATCTGGACGACGCGGCGCTCGCCGAACTGACGGCACGCGAGCGGCGGATCCTGCTGACGCGCGATGTGGGTCTGCTGAAACGCAAGACCGTCGTCCGCGGACACTGGCTGCGCTCGCGCGATCCGGAGCGGCAGGTGGAGGAGGTAATCGAGGCGCTTCAGTTGAAGCGGCTGTTCAGGCCATTCACCCGTTGCCTGATGTGCAATGGCGCGCTGGCCACGGTTGCGCGCGCCAACGTGGCGGCGCGCGTGCCACCGCGCGTCTACAGTCGCTTTCGTTCGTTCAAAGAGTGCCGCGATTGTCGGCGTGTCTTCTGGCGTGGCACACACTTCACGCGCTTACAGCGTCTGGTTGCTCAGGCACGGCAGTGACCCGCCGTTACTTGTCCGGATTCACGAACGTCGCGTGCCGGATCCACACGCCGGAGCCTGATTCCTCGCCTTCGGTCAGCGGCGTCGAGAACTCCGGCATCATCCGCAGCTGCCGATCCACTTTCAGCGGCGATGGCGTGAGCCCTCCGACGCTGCGCAGCACGCCGACCGCTTCACGGGAGAGCCGGGCGTTGTAGGTGGGCCTGCCGAGGACGGGTTGAGGGAGGGTGGCAAACAGCTCGTCGAAGCTCGTCGAACGCTCGGGGCTGGCGACAATGAGAAAGTGTTCGCGAAGACCGCTGCTCGTCACCTGCCAGGAGATGAGCTCGCCGTCCTGACTGGCAGGAAGGCGATGGCGCTGGCCCGCCGGCAACGGGTTCTGCATCTGCCCGGGCAGAGGGAACAGCAGGTACGATTCGCCGCGTTCGTCCTCGTTGATGACGTAGACGTACATGGGAATCGAGGCCTGGATCTGCAGCGACAACGCATCGCCCGGTTCGAGCTCGCCGCCGGGTTTGAGTCGCTCGAGTTTGCCATCGGCTTCGCGGTAGAACGCCGACTCGATGCGATAGTCCACTGCACTGGCCCCCGCTGCTTCGCCGGGGTCAGCCACTCCCGAGCCGCGTTCCGCCGTGAGCGGGGTTGCAGCGAGGCTTCCACCGGATCGCGTCCGCATGCGCTCGATGGTAAACGCCGCCGATCCGGCGACCAGCGCGATCGCCGCCGCAACGAGTGCCAGTTGTTTCCACGTCCATGCCGTTCCGGGCGCCGGCTGCGCCACGCCACCGGACAAGAAACTCGAAAGCGCAGCTTCGAAGTGCCCCGCGGTCGAATATCTCTGAGCAGGATCCGGCGCCGTCGCGCGTTCGACGACACGTATGAAGGCCTCCGGGAGATCGGGTCGAACATCGCGCAGCGCCCTGCGGGGCTCGGGGCGGTCGTGCTTCTCGCGTACCTCAGTGCGGGTGTCTCCTTCCACCGGGTACGACCCTGTGACCAGGAAGTACAGCAGGACGCCGAGGCTGTAGATCTCGGACGACGTCGTGCGCGGACGGCCGGCGAACACCTCGGGGGCCAGGTAGAGTGGTGTGCCGGCGAGGTCGTTCCCGAACGCCGGCGTCTGCCCTTTCAGGCTGCGGCCTGTGCCGAAGTCCATCAGCACGGTCCGCCCGCCCGCTTCGCGCATGACATTGTGGGCCTTGATGTCCCCGTGCAGGATGTCGGCGCGGTGCACGGCCGCGAGGGCGCGACACAGGTCGATGCCGATGACCGCGGCCTCGTTCGCGCTGAAGGGTGACTGCTGCTTCACGATCTGGTCGAGGGTCTGACCCCTGACGAGCTCCATCGACAGGCCGACCTCCTCCTCGATGAGCTCCGCGCCATACGCGCGAACGACGTTGTCATGTCTCAGCCTGACGAGCCGGCGGGCCTCCTCCAGCGCCCGGTCCGGATCGACTGGCAGGCCGGGAATGCCGGCGCGGATCACCTTGAGCGCGACTTCGAGTTGGAGAATCGGGTCGTACGCGCAGTAGACGGTGCCGAACGTGCGGCGGCCGATCTCTGAGACGATCTGGAAGCGGCCCCACACGGTTGGTGCGTGTCCGCTGATCTGGGCGACGCGCTCGATGGTTCGCAGTTCCTCGGCGATGGCGGCCTGGTCGGGCGTCGCGACCTGGTCCTGCAGCTCGTTCCAGTTCACGCGCACGCCGCTCGAGATCTTCTCAGCGGCCGACAGGAGAGGGGCGTCATCGCTTGCGCTCATGGGCCATCTCCTGTGCGAGGCGCACCAGCGCCCGGCTGAGCGCCATGTGCACGGCCGCAACGCTCGGCTTGTTGAACATCGCGGCGATCTCGGCGTGCGGCAGGCCCATCTCGATGCGCGCGATGATGAGGTCCTTTTCCTCGGACCTGAGGCGATCGAGTGCGGCTTCGTAGCGCTCGAGCGTTTCCACGCCGATCGCCACGTCGAGCGGTGAGTGGTCGTGGCCGGCGATCTCACTGTCGAGCGGATCCTGAGGGCCTTTACGTTGATACTGGCGAGCGATGTCGCGGATGCGGTTCCACAGGACGGTTCTGACGAATCCCTGGAAGGCGCCCTCATGCCGCGGCTGGAACGACGGAAGGCCCTCGAGGACACGGAACAGCGTGTCCTGCACGAGGTCGTGCGTTTCCAGGGCACTGCGTGCGGCGGGGGGCACACGACCGTGCGCCCAGCGCTGCAATCGGGGCAGGTAGCGCGCGCACAGGATGTCGAGCGCCGCCTGATCGCCCGCGTTCGCCCGCTGAACCAGGTCGAACGACGACGCCGCGCTCGGCGAGGAGACGACGGCCGCAGGCTTCATGCCGTGATCCGGCGGGGATTCTTCTTCCATCCAGGGAAGCAGCTCGATGGCGGCGGTGGCTAGCATATCCCTCCTTGCGAGCGGCCTGAAGCGCGTCGGGTGCGGTGTCGTGCGGCCCTGAGTGGTTAACGACCGTGCACACAGAAACTAACGATGGTGATCCGCGGCCTCAGTGGCGGTGATGGGCTCAGCGCCAGTCGCCGGCGGCGACGAAGGCGGCCCAGTAGAACGGATGAGTACTTTGGCCCTTGATTCGACGCTCGCGGATGACCGTCAGACTCGCCTGACGAACTGAATCAGCGGTGTCGAGCCGATCCAGGAGCCGCGCTCGATACAGCGCTTCCATCCACCGCCGCGCGGCGAGGTCTTCAACCGACCACAGACTCATGATCACGGTTCGAACACCTGCGACCTGGAACGCCCGCCGGAGTCCCAGGACTCCTTCTCCCGCGGCGACAGTGCCAAGACCCGTATCGCAGGCAGAGAGCACGGCCCACTCCACACCCTCCAGGTTCAGCGTGGACACTTCCTCCGCGGTCAGAATGCCGTCTTCCTCGTCGGGCTTTGCCGCCGCACGCCGATTGGCCCCGGCGAGTGCGAGTCCCGAAAGCAACAGGGGATTCTCCGAGGACTGACGCCTCACTTCCTCGCCGGAGAACGCGCCACTCGGCCTGGTGAGCCCGCCGACGGCGCGCGTCCCGCCGATCGCAGGCGTGCACTCGTCACCGAGAAAGAAGCCGTGCGTTGCCAGATGCAGGATTCTGCGATTCGGGCTGAGCTGTTTGAACGCCTGCTCGGTCGCGAGGGGGCCGGTCAACAGGCGGGAAGAGTCCTTGTCGGAAGATGCGCGACCGATCTGCCTCCAGAGCCTGGTGATGACTTCTGCCTCGACGCGAGAACCCGGGAGGGCGTCGAAGTCGAGCGACTCGAAGTTGAGGCACTCGGGCGAAGACCCACGAAATGACTGGGTCGGGACTGCGCCAACGTGGGGTGTCACGACGCCTGGCCGCGGCAACCTCGATCGGGTCGTTGCAAACGACGACGTATCTGAAAAGGCAGGACCGCCGATTGCAAGAAGACCTCCAGCGGTGCCAAGCGGCTGCTCAGGCCGGACGATGTCCCTTTCTGCCGAGAGCAGGTGGATGACGTGTGATTGTTCGACGAGATATCGGCCACTCTCCGTCGGCAGCGCGGCAAAGGGAATCAGATTCAATGTGCCGTCAGGGACGATGAACACCCGCGTGGCTCCGACAAGATGAGGAACGAGAGGGTCCCACATCTGTTGCCGCAGTTCACCACCAGTGAGTTGAAGTGAGTCACTGTCTGTGCGCCCGCCTGCAATATCGTCGAACAACGTGCGGCGCCAGCTCGTGACGAGACTGTCGATTCGGGCCGCATCTCCGATTGGTACAACAGAGGGTTCGAGTGCGCCCGGCTTCACGACGAATGCGAGGTACGAGGGCACCATCGAGACAGTTGTCGGAGCTCGTGTGCGCGACGACCGCGTTGCCACGCCAGACGACACGACCGTCCTCTCGTAGCGTACGAACGAGACGAGAGCGCTATCTCGTGGCAGCTTTTCGAGTACCTGCGACAGCCCGACGTCCGCGCGGGCCAGTTGCGACCGGAATGCCGCGCTGCGCTCGGCAAGCGCCTGTTCGGCTTCTTCGCGCTCGTGTCGCGCACCGCTGAGAACAGCCGCTGCATCGGGTGAGGCAGCCTCGCCGCTCATCGTGCGAAGCATCAGGTTGGCGAAGCGTTGTCGTGCGGCATTGAGCCGGTCCTGCATCGCAGCGACTTCGGGCCGCGTGTCGCCGAACAGCTGCACGCGAGCGCCGAGCTCGTCGAGCACGATGCTGCGCGATCGGATCACGGCGTCCAGGAAATCCGACAGCCGCGCTGACGGTGCGATGGTCGCGAGCGACAGTTCCAGCCCGAGGCCGTGAGTTGCCCGGGCCGCATACGCCAGTGCGCGCCGCTCGGGGAGGTGTCTCACGGTGAACTTGACGTGATCGAGCCCCGATTCGCGCGCGGCGCGGGCGGCCGCGAGTGCCTGATCGTGACGTCCCAGCGCGAAGTCCGCCGTTGCCACCTTGAGCTGCGATTCCCTCGTAATCGGGTGGTCGGGACCAAAAAGCCGTGCGCGGAGTGCCATCGCCTCCGCAAAGTCGGCCCTGGCCATGACGTAGTTGCCGAGGCGAGCCTGGATCTCACCTCGCTGGCTCACTGTTCGTGCCACGTGATCCGGCTCGATCGATGTTCCGTTCCGACGGTAGATGTCGGAGGCTTCCGTCACCAGACGCAGCGCGGCCGCGACGTCGCCCGACGCGGAGACGACTCGCGCCAGGTTCGTGAGGGTCCAAGCGACATCCGGGTGATCAGCCCGGATCTTCCGACGGATGGACAGGGCCCTTTCGAAGAGAGTCCTGGCGCGAGGGAGGTCGCCGCTGATCTCGTAGACCTCGGCGAGGGCGTCCAGACCCTTGCCGACATAAGAGTCGTCCGGACCACGCGTGGACCAGGCCTGGATTGCTCGTTCGAAGAGCTGCTCGGCCTCGGCGAAGTCGCCCATTTGCGTCGTGAGCGCGGCGAGATTGAACACGACAGTCGCCGTATTCGAGTTGCTTGCGCCGTAACATCGTTGGCTCAGCTCGAGTGACCGCGCGAAGAGTTTTCGTGCCTCGATGTACTCGCCGTCGAACGCCAGCGATCCAGCGGAGTCGTTGATCAGCACGATCAGCTCGGGATCGCACTCGGCGCGCACTCGCTCGGCAATCCGCAGCGCACGCTCCAGCCGTCGTCGTCCTTCTTCGCGGTTGCCGACGGCGTTGTCGCTGTAGGCGAGGCGGCGCTCGAGTGCCGACAAGACCGGGTGACGATCGCCGAGCAGTCGCTCCGCAAGGGCAAGCGCCTCCTTCCACGCTCGGGCGCCTGACGCCACGTCGCCCTGCAACATCAACACGTCGCCCTGTAACTCAATCGCCGTCACGAGTGCAGGATGCTCAGGGGCCAGCCGGCGATACGTGGCGAGCGCAGTCTCGAGCGGCGGTCGCGCGGCGGGCAGATCGCCTGCGTATCTGTGCAGCCATCCAATCAGCTCCTGCGTCCGGGCCAGCAGCAACGGCTGGTCAGCGTGTTTCACCCGAATCGAGTGAGCGCGTTGCAGGTTCTGCAGTGCCGCCGCATAGCGCTCCGTCCGCATCTGTGTGGTGGCCAGACGCTCGAGGCTGTCCGCCACGCGCGGATCGTCGGAAGAGAAGAGCTCCGTACGTGTGCGGAGACCATCCTCGTGGAGGGCGATGGCCCGGGCATATTCCCCTCGATGGAAGTGGACGTCGCCCAGGTTATGGAGCGATGCGGCGAGCCCCCCGCGATCAGCGGTATCGCGCTTCCGCGAATCGAGCGTTGACTCGGCGAGCGATAGCGTAAGCGGATCCGCCGCTCTCCCAGCGCCGATCAGCGCTTCCACGAGGAGGTCTCGAGCGGCGGCACGTGCGCTCGAGTTCCCCGGGTCATCACGTTCGATCTGGGCGATTCGATCACGCGCGGCGCGTTCCGCAGCGGCGTAGTCGCCGCTGGCCATCCAGTCTTCGGCTCGAGATGACGTGGAGTGTGGTGGGTCGGGAGGACGGAGATCGAGCTGTATGCCGGCCGAGAGCCACGCTGCCAGCAGCGGCAACGCTGCTCGCAGGCCGGCGCGGCCAGCGGCTGTGACTCGATCACCGTCCACCATGTGGTCAGTTGTTCTGAGCGTCCGATGATTTTTCTACGAAGTCGAACGCCTTCGCAAAGTCTACCGAGTTGGCGAAATCCAGCATCTTTCCGAAATCGAACCCTTTGCCGAAATCGAATCCCTTGCCGAAGTCGAACCCCTTCCCGAAGTCGAAGCCTTTGCCGAAGTCGAAGCCCTTGCCGAAATCGAATCCCTTCCCGAAGTCGAAGCC
>Ga0073934_10004719_pt1 | contig 22106 bp, 23 predicted proteins | sample LarsenN4metaG_FD_76834 | JGI IMG/M metagenome (GOLD analysis project Ga0073934, IMG submission 76834) | Hot spring sediment bacterial and archeal communities from British Columbia, Canada, to study Microbial Dark Matter (Phase II) - Larsen... ...
GCCATATCGACGCCTACATTGCCGACTGGAACAGTCATCCCACGCCGTTCGTCTGGACCAAAGACCCAGCCACGATTGTCAAGAAGGCGATTCGTTAACATGACTTTGAGGACTGAACACTAGGGAGCGAGCGCCGGCGCACGGGGAGGGACATGGCGCCGGCCCGGGCCGGCGACCGGAGGGGCGGCGATGGAGGTGACACGACGGGATCTGCTGCACGTGCTCGTTGCGGCGGCCGCGGCGGGCCTCGCGCCGCGCGTGCTCGAGGCCGCCGGCGCGCCCGCCCGCCTCCTCCAGATGGAGCCGCTCGGGAACCTGACGCTGCTCCACATGACCGACTCGCATGCCATGCTGCTGCCCGTCCATTTCCGCGAGCCCGACACGCTGATCGGCGTGGGGGCCGAGCGCGGCAAGGTCCCGTACGTGACGGGCACGGCCTTCCTGCGCGCCTACGGGGTGGCGCCCGGCAGCGCCGAGGCGTACGCCTACACCCACATCGACTTCCCCGCGCTCGCCGCGCGCTACGGCAGGCTCGGCGGCTACGCGCACCTGGCCACCCTCGTCCGGATGATCCGCGCCGAGCGCCCGGGCCGCACGCTCCTGCTCGACGGCGGCGACGCGCTGCAAGGCTCGGCCACGTCGCTGTGGAGCCGCGGCGAGGACATGCTGCGGGTCATCAACCAGCTCGGCGTGGAGGTGTTCACGCCGCACTGGGAGTTCGTCTACGGCATCGGGCGGGTGAAGGAGCTGTTCGGCGACCGCGAGCAGCGCGGCCGTTTCACGGGCGAGTTCCTGGCCCACAACGTCGAGGAGGTCGGCTGGGGCGATCCCGTCTTCCGGTCCCACGTCGTCCGCGAGGTCGGCGGTCTGAGGGTGGGCGTCATCGGCCAGGCGTTCCCGTACACCCCGATCTCCCACCCGCGGAGGTTCGTGCCCGACCTGACGTTCGGCATCAGGGAAGACCGCGTCCAGGCGCTGGTGAACGAGCTGCGCGATGCCGGGCGCGCGGACGTCGTCGTGCTGCTCAGTCACAACGGGCTCTCCGTCGACCTCAAGCTCGCCGCCCGGGTGAGCGGGCTGGACGTCGTCCTCGGCGGCCACACGCACGACGCCGTGCCGCGGCCGCTCGTCGTCGGCCGGACGCTCGTGATCAGCTCCGGCTCGCACGGCAAGTTCCTCAGCCGCCTGGACCTCGACGTCCGGGAGCGCCGGGTGGCGGGCTGGCGCTACCGGCTGATCCCCGTGATGTCGAGGGACCTGCCGGAAGACCCCGACATGGCGCGCCTGATCCGCGAGATCCGCGCGCCGCACGAGACGCGGCTCGGCGAGCGCCTCGCGGTGTCGGAGTCGCTCCTCTACCGGCGCGGCAACTTCAACGGGCCGTTCGACGAGCTGATCCTGGACGCGCTGCTGAAGCGGAGCGACGCCCAGGTCGCGTTCTCGCCCGGGTTTCGCTGGGGCGTCTCGATCGTGCCGGGGCAGGCGATCACCCTCGAGGACGTGTACGCGCACACCGCGCTCACCTACCCGAACGTGTGGGTGCGCGAGCTGACGGGGGCGGAGATCCGGCACATCATGGAGGACGTCGCCGACAACCTCTTCCATCCCGATCCCTACTACCGGCAGGGCGGCGACATGGTGCGGATGGGCGGGCTCACCTACACGATCGAGCCCGACAAGCCGATGGGGCGCCGCATCCGCGACGTCGTCGTCGGCGGCCGGCCGCTGGACCCGCAGCGCCGCTACAAGGCGACGGGGTGGGCGAGCCTCGTGGAGGTCGACGGCCCGCCCGTGTGGGACGTCGTCGCCCAGCATCTCCGCGGTCTCGGACGCGTCAGGATCGACGCCCGGCCGCGGGTCCGGGTCGCGTGATGCGCCGCCCCCGCGCGGACGCTGCGCCGCGGCGCCTCGCCCCGCGGATGGGCGGCGCCCGATGACGCCTCCGCTCCCGATCGATCGCAGGTGGCGGTCCGCGTGGGTCTCGTGTATGCTCGTGGACGTCTCGCCGATCGCGGGCTCACTTCGGAGTCCTCCTCAGGCCTGATCGCGTCTCACGGCGACTTCCGTGTTCTGGGACGCAGCCACAATCACGGAAGGCGTTCAAGGAGACAGGTCATGGCTCAGAAACTCTTCGTCGGCGGTATCGCGTTCACGACCACCAGCGACCGGCTGCGCGAGCACTTCGCGCACTCGGGCGAGGTGGTGTCGGCGACGGTCGTCACCGATCGCGACACCGGCCAGTCGCGCGGCTTCGGATTCGTCGAGATGGCGACGGCCGAGGACGCGAACCGGGCGGTGCAGGCGCTCAACGGTCGCGATCTCGACGGCCGCACCCTGAAGGTCGAGATCTCGAAGCCGCGGACGAACGGCGGCGGCGGCGGTGGTCGCGGCGGCTACGGCCGCAGCAACTGGCGCTGATCGCGTCCTCGTCGTGACCGGCGAGCCGGGGACCCCCTCGGCTCGCCGGTTCCATCCCTCCGGTCGGCGGCGCATCGACTCGCTGACCCGAAACATTCCCGCGGTGTCGGACGATTCCGTGCTAGGGTGAGTTACCCGCACTGCTGCCTTCCTGGACGCGCCCGCGCGGCGTCGAGACCGGAGTGCCAGGTTTGATCCTCCACGATTCAGAAAGGCGGTCTCCGTGCGGACGATCGTCTGGACGCTCCTCGCGATCATGTTCACCATGTCGACGGTGTACGGCCTGAAGACCTGGGTCTGGCACCTCGACTGGCCGGTCGCGCCGGTCGGCATCGGACTCCCGCCCGGGGCGGTCGGCCACGACGGCGGCGAAGATCACAACAGGCCGGCATCGTCCCGGTACGCGAGATGAGCGACGCGACGGGCGGCGAGCGGGCGGCCCCGGACCGTCCCGTGAGGTGGCTGCTGGAGTTCCACGACGAGCGGCGCGGATTGTCGTGGCGTCACGGCGTCGAGGCCCCGCTGCCGGCAGACGCCGTGCGCCTCGCCTGGAAGGCGTTGCTCGCCGGGCACCCGCCGATCGCGCGGCGAGGCCGACCGAGCCTGTTCGAGCGGGCCCGGCGCGCGGGCGGTGAGGACGAGAGCGGATGGGCGCTCTACCGGATCCGGAGGGACGGCCCGCGGGCGTCGGATGCCGTCTCCCCGGCACCCGCGGCGTAGGGAGGACTTCATGGTCACGAGTCGGGCGGCCGGACCCATCACCGTCGGCTGGCGCGTGGACGAGATCCTCGCGCGGTATTCGAGCACCGGGCCGATCTTCCTGCAGGGTGGTCGCCTGTATGTCGCCTCGCCGGGGTCCCTGTACGCGAGCTACCCGGGACAGACGCTCGGGGAGTACGCCGCCCGGGGCGGCCTGGCGGTCGGGCCGCTGCTCGCGCTGCTGAATGCCGCCGCGGATTCGGAGACGCTCGCCGGACGGACGGTCGGCCGGCCGCCGCGGCACGGCGACGAGTCGCGCGGGCGGGGCAGCGCGCCGCCGGTCGGCTCCATCGGCTACACCGGCAGCTATCGGGAGCCCTCACTCGACGTCGTCGACGTGTCGGTCGTCTCGACGCTGGAGGGGCGGGGGCCGCAATGAGCGGGTTCGCGCATCGCGACGGCGCGAGCGCGCGTGAGCCAGCCAGCCGTCGCCCGACGGAAGGAGAAGAGCCATGACGTTCCTGACGTGGGTGCTCGTGGGTGTGCTGGCCGGCGCGGTCGCGGGCGTGGTGCTGCGGCACGGAGGCCACGGTCTGAAGAGCGACGTCGGCCTGGCGCTCGTCGGGAGCGTCGGGATGGGGGTCCTGTCGCGGGCCCTCGGCCTGACCGCGCAGGGCGGCATGCTCTGGGTGGTCGTCGTCGTGTCGATCGGCGCCGCCATCCCGATCGTCGCTCAGCGCAGGGCCTGGCCGAGCCAGCGTCTCGGCCAGGACAGGGGCGACGTGTGGGTGGGGCGCGGCCTTGCCGTCGCCGTGGTGGTCCTGGTGGCCTGGATGACGCTCGTCCCCGCGCGAGAGACGGTCGTCGTGGCCGCGACGACCGCGGACCGGGCGTACAGGGTCACCCCTGACAGGGTGACCGTGACGGCGGGCATCGTCACCGGCGAGGTGATGGGCATGAAGATCGTCGAGCGGGTCGAGCCCGGTTCCGGCCGCGTGGTCGATCCCGCGAAGCTCAAGGGGACCGTCGTGCTGAAGAACGGCTCGACGAACGAGACGGTGCGCCTCGTCGGCGGGCTCATCCGGTACCTCGACGCCCGCTCGCAGCCGATCCCCCTCGAGGACAACCGGACGGACCCCGCGCTGGCGTTCGGCGGCGACGCGGACCGGCTCGACCCCGGGCAGGAGACCGTGCAGTCGTTCGATGTCGAGTTTCCGGCCGCCGCGCTCGAGACGAAGCGGCTCGGCCACATCCGGCTCGAGCTCGCCTACGTCGTGCTGCCCTACCGCAAGGAGCGCGCGGACTTCGCGGTGACGATCGACGGGATCGAGTGACAGGTTCACTGACCGGAGGACGGGAGGCGATCATGCACGCGAGCGGTCTCACTGCGCTGCACGACCAGGGCGGGATGACGTGGACCGAGCCCGAGTGCGGCTGGGTGGCGGTGCCCGAAGAGGTCCTGCAGGCGCTCGCCGTCGACGGGTTCGAGCAGTGCAAGCACGAGGAGACGACGAGCCGGCGTGATCGCCGCCCGTCCGGGGGCGTCTGGCAGGGCGTCAATCCCGCCACCGGCGCGGTGGCCTCGGCGATCTGGGTGGCGGACGCGACCGGGAACCGAGCCCTCGTGTTCATCGACATCGACGGCGAGCCGGTCGTCGTCGACGACGACGCCCGGAAGCGCGGCGACGTGTCCTGCCGGGAGGAAGGAGGAGAAGGTTGAACGCCCAGAGCGATGCGACGCTGAGACGGATCGACGCCACGATGGCCCGCCTCCTGCTCGGCCACTCGCAGGTTCCTTCGGCCCGTCGCCCCGCGTACCTGGAGGCGCGCAGGCGACTTCAGCTGGCCCGGATGCGCAGGTTCCGGCAGCTGCGGTAGGCGTCGGCAGGAAGCGGGGCCCGGCGCGGGCCGCTCGCGACGGCAACCGGTGACACGGGCGACATCCTGGGTGTGCCGATGGAGTTCCTCGAGGCGCACCTGGACCTCCTGCTCGATCACCTGCTGATCGTCGTCTTCGTCGCGTTCCTCATCGAGGCGGCCGGCATCCCGTTTCCCACGCGCATCATCATGGTGGCCGCCGCCACGCTGGCCGGCGAGCCTCGCGACCTGGCCGCCCTGGTCGCCGCCGGCACCGCAGGGGCGCTGATCGGCGATCACGTCCCGTACGCGGCCGGGGCGCTCATGGGTCCCCGGATCCTCGCCCTCTACTGCCGGATCACCCTCGGCTCGTCGGAGTGCGTCGAGAAGACCGTGCGCTACTTCACGCGGTTCGGCTCGGCGGCGATCCTGCTCAGCCGGCTCTCCCAGGGCGTGCGGCTGTTCGCGGCCGCGCTCTCGGGCTGCGGCCACATCAGCTACCGCCGGTTCCTCGGCTACGACTGTCTCGGCACGATCCTCTACACGACGCTCTGGGCGGTCGTCGGCTACCTGGTCGGCGAGCAGGTCGCGGAGTTCCTCGGGCGCCCGGGAAAGGCCCGCCTCGAGGTGCTCGTCGTCCCGCTGGCGACGGCGTCGCTGCTCGCGTACCGGCTCTGGAAGCGGCGTCGCCACGGCGCCGCGACGGCGGCGCAGGTCCGCGAGGACGCGGCATGCCTCCCGGCCGGGTCGTCTGGTGGCGACCGCAGGGCCGGCGCTGCCGGACCCGTGCGACCGGGGACGACCCGCGAGCCGCGGTGACGGGTCGCCGGCCGGGGATCCGGCCGGCCGCGTCGCTCGACGAGGTCCCGCGCGGTGGTCGGGCGCTCTCCGAGGGGACGCCCGGCGTTCCGCGGCCGGAGTCGGAGGACGAGGGCGCGCGGTTCCCGGCGTGAGCGTCGTCCCCGCCGGCCGAGCAGGGGCCTCGGCTCCATCGGCAGCCCGCGCGGAACCGCATACCCGTGACAGGCGTGGTCACGGATGGCGGGGCCCGTTTGGAAACCTAAAGTTCTCGATTACCGTTGACGGCCGCGGCGGTGTCCGCTATGAATACTGCGCCGCATCGGATTCTCAGGGGAAGGAGGACTTCCAGATGAAGCGATCCGTCGTCTTCGCCCTCGCAGTGGTCCTCGTCGTCGCCGCCGGCGTGCCCGTCGCCGGCGCGGCTCCCGGGGCCCGGGTGTTCGAGTTCGTCGGCACCGCGGCCCAGTGCGCGCCCGGGCCGGCGGGGGCGACCATCGTGACCAGCGAGTGGATCCCCGGCATCGGGCTGCCGGACAACCTCGGGAGCAACGTCTTCGATCCGGGCACCGGCACGCCGAACAAGCGGGATCAGCGCCAGGGCCTGCTGCTGTCGAAGAACGGCAGCATCTCCGACTGCTCGTCAGCCGGCGCGCACATCGTCAACTTCGTTCCGATCACCGTCACGACCGACTCGACGATCGGCTTCGACATCCGGAACGGGAGCTGGTGCGGGGCCGGCGCGCCGCGGTTCAACGTCTACGTCAACGGCGCGTTCCACGGCTTCCTGGGCTGCTTCCACGGCGACAAGACGCCGGCGCCCCAGGACCCCGGCGCCTGGACGCGGGTCCGCTTCAACCTGAACCAGGACTACCCGGGCTTCACCGCCATCCCCGTCGGCGACGCCGTCACGAGGCTCGACATCGTCCACGACGAGGGCACCGACGTCACCGGTCACGGGATGCCGGGGCTCGCCGTCATCGACAACATCCAGGCCGCTCCCGGGCTGCTGATCCCCAACCGGGGCTACGCGATCCCGGAGTAGCGGGGCGTCGTCGCGGGCGCCGCTCGCGGCCGGCGACCGCGGTCGGTCTCGAGAGGGCGCCGGGTGGCTCGTGCGCCCGGCGCCCTCTCCTCAGGCGGCGGTGCGCGGGCGCCGCGTCCCGGCGGCGGGGGAGGCCGTGGCGACCGCCAGCACGTGCATGACGTCCTTCACGCTGAGGTAGCCCGCGAGGCGGCCGTCGTCGATCACGGCGAGCCGGCCGACGCCGTTCCGCGAGACCTTCTCCAGCGCCTGCCAGAGCGAGTCGTCCGGCGAGACGACGAGATCGTCGGAGAGCGGCACCATGACGGACTCGACCGGCGTCTCGGTCCATCGGTCCCGCGGCACCTGCTGGAGCGCGTGGATGCTGACGATGCCGAGCACGCGGCCGCCGGCCACGACCGGGAAGCTCGTGACGTGACGCGCCCAGAAGAAGTCGTCCACCAGGCGGGCGATGTCGAGATCCGGGGGGACGTGGATCACGTCGCGCGTCATCGCGTCGCGCACCGTCCGGGGGGCGAGCGCGCGGCGGATCACGAGCTGCTGGTAGCTCGTCTGCGCGGCCTGGCGCAGGAACAGCCCGATCACGACGAACCAGAGGCCGCCGAGGAACTCGCCGCCGAGCGCCCGCCACGCCCCCAGCACGATCAGCGCGAGCCCGAAGCCCTGGCCCGCCTGGCTCGCGATCCGCGTGGCCCACCCGAGGTCGCCCCGGTACCGCCACAGCGTCGCGCGAAGCAGGCGGCCGCCGTCGAGGGGAAAGCCCGGCACCAGGTTGAAGACCCCGACCACGACGTTGACCAGGACCAGGTGGTCGGCGATCGCCGCCGCGAGCGGTCGCGGCTGCGCGACGGCCGCGCCCAGCGCGACCACCGCGGCCACGGCGAAGCTCGTCAGCGGTCCCACGATGGCGATCGCGAACTCCGCCCCGGGGCTGTCCGGCTCGCGCTCGAGCTGGGAGACGCCGCCGAACACGTGGAGCGTGATGCTCGAGATCGGGATCCCGTACCGGAGCGCCACCAGCGAGTGCGACAGCTCGTGGAGGAAGACGGAGACGAAGAGCAGGAGCGCCGCGAGCAGGGCGCTCAGCCAGTAGGTGGTCGCCCGGAGCTCGGGCAACACCTGCGGGAAGTACCCGACGGCCAGCGTCCACGCGATCAGGCCATAGACCACGAGCCAGCTCGAGTGGACCCGCACCGGGATCCCTCGGATGCGGAAGAGCGTCAGCGTGCCGCCCACCGGTGGGGCCCTCCTTGCAAGCGCGGTGTGTGCGGGGAATCGCGGAGTCCATTGTCGCCGCCACGGGGCCGCGGCACAACGCGAGGCCCGCGCGGCACGTCGCGCGAGCAACCCCGACCGGGAGGGGCGGCTCACGCTCCCGGCCTGCTCAGCACGCTCCTCCGATCCCGGATGGCGCCCGGGCCGGCCAGCAGCGCCTCCGCCGCCGCGGCGTGTTCCGGGTCATCCATGGCCTCTGCCGGCGCGCGATGGGCGAGGCCTGCTCGTACGGCATCGCGAGCCGCCGGGCGGCCGCCAGGCTCCGCTCCCGCGCGCGGCGCGCGCGCCGGCGGCGGCCGGCGGGCCACGCGGCGATGCCGTCGCAGAGCAGCGCCCGCGGCTCGCCGATGGGGAAGATGCCGGCGAAATCGCGCAGGCCTCGCAGGCCCGGCGTGCGGGCGCGGCCGCGGCGCGGTCGCCGTCACGGCAGAGCGTCAGCCACGCCTCGGCGATGTCCGCGTGGCCCTCGAGCGTGTAGACGGCGGTCGGGCGCGCTCCCACGCCCCGGCGGCGATCACGACCTCTGTCCGGGACACCGAGGACTGCGACCGCAGGGCGGGATGACGCCAGGCGTCCGACGTCATCGCCCGACGCCGGCGCACGAACAGAGCGCATTCACGGTCAGGGTCCTTCCTCGGCAGGCAAGTCGTGCCGGGGAGGGCTCATCAGCAGCCCCTGGATGCCACGCGCATGCTGGCCGCGTGTCCGGGCGAACGCGGCCAGCCCCGTCGTGCCGTGGGTGGGGATGAACGATCCCAGGTGACTGCCGCGTCCCCCCGGACGGCCGTCGGCGCCCGGGGCGGGAGAGCCGCGGGCGCCCGGCCCGGGAGTCAGGCGGCCTTGCGCTGTGGCTCGGCCGGCGCGCTCAGCGTCACCGTGGCGGGCAGGTAGGCGTCGACCGCGTAGGCCTGCGGGCCGGAGAGCAGCAGGGACACCAGACCGCCGAGAAGCGCCAGCGGGAACTCGATACCGCCCTGCGCAGCCATGAACCCGCTGGGCAGGTGCACCCACAGCAGCGCGACCAGCATCTCGACGCCGAGAGCCGCCCAGCGCGTGAGCACGCCGAGGATCAGCGCGGCTCCGCCGAGCAGCTCGACGAGCCCGATCACGGTGGCCCAGACCATGCCGGGCACCAGACCCAGGCCGGCGAAGTAGTCCGCCGTGCCGGCCAGCCCGTGACCGCCGAACACGCCGAACAGCTTCTGGGCGCCGTGCACCAGGAAGATCACGCCGAGCGCGAGCCGGAGCGGCAGCGCGGCGTGCGCGCTCCACCGTGCGAGCATGGCTAGCACCTCCTTTCGTCCCGGGAGTCGCCGCGCGCCCCGGGAAGACAGGGCGCCGCGCACGGCGACCCCCTCGGCTCGTGTCAGCACGTCAGGGGCGGGACGACCCGGCGAGCGCCCGGCAAGGATCACCACCCGGAACGGCGCCGGGGACCGCCTCCACCGGTTTCATAGCAGGCGCGTCCGGAGTGTCAAGCGCCGGCGGGCGCATCCCGCGTCGTGTCGCCGCCGGCGCGGGCCGTGGAGCGGCGTGCTAAGAATGCTGTTGGAACGCGAAGCACGGAGGGGAGGTGAGCGTGGATGGCACTGGAACTGTGGCGCCCGCGAGGCGGGCTGGCGCGGAGCTCCTTCCGCGGCCTCGCCCGGGAGATGGACGATCTCTTCGACAGGTTCTTCCGTGACTGGCCGTGGTCGCGCTTCACCGGCGAGGGCCGCGGCTGGGCCCCGGCCGTCGACATGGTCGACCGCCCCGACGAGATCGTCGTCCGCGCCGACGTCCCGGGGCTGAGCGAGAAGGACATCGATGTCACCGTGGACAGCGGCATCCTCACCATCCGGGGCGAGCGGAAGGACGAGTGGGAGGCGAAGGAGGACGACTACTACGCCAGCGAGCGCTGGGTGGGTAGCTTCTCCCGCAGCCTGAGCCTGCCGTCCGGCGTCGATCCGGATCGCATCAAGGCGACGCTGAAGCACGGCGTCCTCGAGGTCCGCATCCCGAAGACGAAGCAGGCGGCCGGCAAGCGCGTCGAGATCAAGGCCGCCTGAGGCCGTCGCCGGAGCGGCGGCTCGTGCCGCCGCTCGCCGGGCGGCGCGTCGTGACGCCGCCCGCCGCTGCGATCTTCGTTTATGCTTGGCTCTCCGGGCGAGCCGCCCGTGAAGGGCGTACGCCTCGGGGAGGATCCCCGCTCGTGACGAGGCCCGATCCGGTGTGGGCGACCGTCGCCGAGCTGTCCCGCGCGTTCGCGGCGCGCGCGCTGTCCCCGGTCGACGCGGTCGACGCGCTGCTGGAGCGCATCCGGCGGCGCGATCCCGCGCTCCGCGCCTACATCGCGGTCTACGAGGCCGACGCGCGGCTGGCCGCCGAGGCGGCGGACCGCGCCATCCGCTCGGGTCATCGCGTCGGCCCGCTGCACGGCGTGCCGATCGCGCTCAAGGACCTCGTCGACCTCGAGGGCCGCGTGACGACCGGCGGCTCGAAGGTCTGGGAGAAGCGCGTGTCGCCCGTCACCGCCACGCTGGCGGAGCGGCTCGTCGCCGCCGGCATGATCGTGCTGGGCAAGACGCACACGGTCGAGTTCGCCATGGGCTCCTGGGGCACCAACACGCACCTCGGGACCCCGTGGAACCCGTGGGACCCGGCGACGCACCGCACGCCCGGCGGCTCGTCCAGCGGCTCCGGCGTCGCGGTCGCGGCGGGCATGGCGCCGGCGGCGATCGGCACCGACACGGGCGGCTCCGTCCGGCTCCCGGCGGCGTGGTGCGGCCTAGTCGGCCTCAAGGTGACGGCGGGCCGGATCAGCACCCACGGCGTGCTGCCGCTCAGCTCGACGCTCGACACGCCCGGGCCGCTCGCGCGCTCCGTCGAGGACGCGGCGCTGATCTTCAAGATCCTGAACGGCCCCGACCCCCGCGACCCGCAGACGCTCGTCTGGGCGCCGCTCGATCCGCTCCCCGCGCTCCGCCGCGGCGTCGGCGGCCTCCGCCTGGCGCTGCTGCCGGAGAGCGAGCGCGCGGGCGTCGACGCCGAGGTGCTCGCCGCGTACGACGCGTCGCTGAAGACGCTCGAGGCGCTCGGCGCGCGCCTCGTCGACGTGCGGCTGCCGCACCGGCTCGCCGACTACGCGGCGGCGACGGGGCGCATCATCGGCGTGGAGGGCTATCGCTTCGTCGGCGAGCTGGTGGACGACACGAGCCTGCCGGTCGACCCGCACGTCCGCCCGCGCATCCAGCTCGGGCGAGACGTCTCCGCTCGCGACTACCTGCTCACGCTGGCCGAGCGCGAGGAGCGGCGGCGGCGGTTCGCGGCGGCGATGGCCGACGTCGACGCCCTGCTGACGCCGACGACCCAGACGCCGCCGATCCCGATCGACCGGGTGGACCAGTCGGGGACCGCGGCGCACTTCACGCGGCCGGCGAACTACCTCGGTCTCTGCGGCCTCGCCGTCCCGAACGGCTTCACCGCGGGCGGGCTCCCGACGTCGCTCCAGATCCTCGGCCACCCCGGCGACGAGGGGATGGTCCTCCGGATCGGCTGGGCCTACGAGCAGGCCACGCCGTGGCGCAACCGCCGCCCGCCCGAGCCCTGACGATCGCCGCTACGCGACCTTGACCGGGTGGGGGACCGGGACGTTGTAGCCGTAGCCCTGCGCGTTCCACGGGATGGCGGCCGGCTGCGTGTTGCCCTGGTCGTCGACGGCCCGCGTCAGGATGACGTGGTCGCCGGGGCGCGCGTCCCACTCGAAGTCCCAGCGCGCCCACGCGCGGGGGAGGTTGGGCTCGCGGAGCGTCGCGGGCTGCCACGTCGACCCGCGATCGAGGCTGTACTCGACCCGGCTGATGCGTCCCACGGGCGACCAGGCGAAGCCGCGCACGCGGTGGCGCCCCGCGGGGAGCGTGGCCCCCCACGGCAGCGCGACGGCGCTCTTGATCGTCTGGAGCCTCAGCGGCACCTTCGTCGGGTAGTCCGGGCCGTCCATCACGTAGGTCTTGGTCGTCGTCGGCACGTCGATGGGCGTCGTGCGCACCTCGACGCGCCCCACCCACTTGATGTTGTTGATGCCGACCCAGCCGGGGACGATCGCGCGCACGGGGAAGCCGTGGTCGGGGGCGATCGGCTCGCCGTTCATCGTGTAGGCGAGGAGGGTGTCCTCCTCGTAGGCCTTGGCCAGCGACATGGGGCGGTTGACCTTCACCGAGTCGAGGCCCTCGACCAGGACGTTCAGGATGTCGCGCGGGATGTCGCGCTTGACGCGCGCCATGTCCAGCACGGCCGCGAGCGGCACCCCCGTCCACTCGGCGACGCCGATGGCCCCGAGCCGCCACTGCGTTCCCGACGCGACCTTGCCCATCACGTCCTTGAAGAAGCCGCGGCCGTTGCCCGCGCACTCGACGAAGGAGATCACCGACCGCGACGGCATGCGGAGGAGGTCCTCGAACGTCAGCTCGAGCGGGCGCTCGACAGCGTTGCCTTCGATCTTCAGGCGCCAGGTCTTGACGTCGACGATCGGCGTGGCGGCGTGCGAGCGGATGAAGAAGTGGCTCGCCGGCGTGAGATAGCCCCGCAGCGTCTCGAGCCGCGTCTCCTGGTTGATGCCGTGATCGATGAAGATCTCGGCCGGGGTGGGCTTGACGTTGAACTTCTGGGTCTGCGCCGCCGCCTGCGCCAGCGCCCCGCCACTCGCGGTGAGCGCCGCCGCGCCCGCGGCGCCGCCGAGCAGGAACCGCCGCCGATCGAGGCCGTCGTTGCGTGCCATCCGCGCCTCCCTGTGGACGCCGTGAACCGTGGCCGGATTCTAGTCGCGCGTCTCCCGCCAGGCAAGCGACGGCCGTCCGCCGTGCCCTCCGGCGGCTACCCGCCCAGGTAGTGCTGGCGGACGTCGACGTCGTCCAGCAGCGCCCGCCCCGTCCCCTCGAAGCGGTTGCGCCCCAGCTCCAGCACGAAGCCGCGGTGGGAGACCGAGAGCGCCTTCCTGGCGTTCTGCTCCACCATCAGGATCGTCGTGCCCTCGCGGTTGATGGTCGTGATCGTGTCGAAGACGACCTCGACCATCCTCGGGTCGAGCCCCAGCGACGGCTCGTCGACCATGAGCAGCCGCGGATGGAGCAGCAGCGCCATCGCCATCTCGAGGATCTGCTGCTGGCCGCCGGAGAGGGTGCCGGCCGGAGCGCGCCGCCTGGCCGCCAGCACGGGGAAGCGCGCGAGGACCGCGTCGATGTCCGCGGCGACGCGGTCGTCGTTCCGGAGATGGGCGCCCATCTGGAGATTCTCCTCGACGGTCATCGCGGGGAAGTTGCACCGGCCCTGGGGGACGTAGCCGATGCCCCGCCTCAGGATCGCGACGGGCTCCCGCCCGGCGATCTCGTGGCCGACGAAGCGGATGCTGCCGGAGCGCGGCTTCACCATGCCGAACACCGTCCGGAGCAGCGTCGACTTGCCCGCGCCGTTCGCGCCGATGATGCAGACGATCTCGCCCGCCCGCACGTCGATCGACACGCCGCGCAGGACCTCCACCTCCTCGTAGCCGGCGACGACCTCCCGCAGCGCGAGCAGCGCCCGGTCACCGGCCAAAGTACGCCTCGATGACCCTCGGATCGCGGCGGATCGCCTCGGGCGGCCCCTCGGCGATCTTCTGCCCGTGGTCCAGCACCACGATGCGCCGCGAGATGTCCATGACGACGTCCATGTTGTGCTCGACGAGCAGGACGGTCTTGCCCTGGCGGTGGAGCGCCAGGATGTGCTCCTTCATCTGGTTGATCATCGTCGGGTTCACGGCGGCGGCGGGCTCGTCGAGGAGCAGCAGCTCCGGGTCCGGCATGAGCGCGGCGGCGAAGGCGAGGAGCTTCCGCTGGCCGTAGGAGAGGCTGCCGGCCGGCGCGTCGGCCTTCGCCCGGAGACCGACCAGGTCGAGCAGGCGGTGGGCGCGCTCGACGGCCTCGGCCTCGAGCCGCCGCACGGCGCGGGCGCGGACGAGCCGCGCCAGCAGGCGCTCCTCCTGGTGCTGCTGGAGGAACACCAGCAGGTTCTCGAGCGCGGTCAGCCGCGGAAAGACGCTCACCTGCTGGAACGTGCGGCCGATGCCGAGGCGCGCCACGCGGTGGGGCGGGGCGTTGGTGACGTCGCGGCCGCGGAAGCGGACCGCTCCCGCGTCGGCGGCGAGGTAGCCGGTGACGCAGTTGAAGAGCGTGGTCTTGCCGGAGCCGTTCGGCCCGATCAGGCTCACCAGCTCGCCCGCCTCGACGTCGAGGTCGACGCGGTCGACGGCCGTGACGCCGAGGAAGTGCTTCTCGAGCCCGCGGATCTCGAGCAGCGGCATCAGGCCCGTCCCGCGCGCGTCTCAGTGCCGCGGATCATCGCGCGGCGCCCGGCGCGCGGCGCAGGAGGCCCTCGAGGCCCCCCGGCGAGCGCACCACGACGACCAGGAGCAGGCCGCCGTAGATGACGAGCCGCCACGTCGGCGCCAGGCGCAGCACCTCGGGGAGCGCCGTGAACAGCACGGCGCCCAGCAGGACGCCGCGCAGGCTTCCGGCGCCGCCGAGGAACACGATGACGAGCAGGTTGACCGTGAGGGCGATCGTCATCTCCTCGGGGCACATGACCGAGAGGTAGTGGACGTAGAGCGCGCCGACGCCCCCGGCGAGGCCGGCCGCGATCGTGAACGCCAGCATCCGGTACTTCAGCGGGTCGATCCCGGCGGCGCCCGCGAGCGGCTCGTTGTCGCGCACCGCGTGGAACGCGCGCCCGAGCCGGAAGGTCGTCAGCCCCCGGTACAGCAGCACGACCGCGACGAGCGCGGCCAGCGCCAGCCAGTAGTGGGCGGGCAGCGTCGTGACGGCGAGCGCGGGGCCGCCGGGGAGGCCCAGGCGCGGCTTGGGGATCCCCGTGATGCAGAGCGGCCCCCGGGTCACCTCCACCCAGTTGTTGGCGACGATCCACGCGACGAGCCCCAGCCCCAGCGTGCCGACCGCGAAGGCGTGCTCGGTGAGCCTGAAGAGCGGGACGCCCACCACCGCCGCGACGACGGCCGCGGCCGCGACGGCGGCGGCGACGTCGGCGACGAAGGGCCAGCCCGCGCCGGTCGACAGGATCGCCGCCGTGTACGCGCCGGTGCCGAAGAAGGCCGGGTGGGCGAGCGACAGGCTGCCGACGTGGCCGACCACCAGGTCGTACGACAGCGCGAGCGCGGCGAAGAGGGCCGTGAAGATCAGGACGTGCAGGACGTAGCGCTGCTGGCCCGGCACGACGGCGGCCACGAGCCAGGGCGCGGCGAAGCAGGCGGCGCCGAGGGCGAGCCAGGCCGCGCGCCGCACGTCAGATGCCGATGCGGCGGCCGAAGATCCCCTCCGGCCGCCAGAGGAGCACCGCGATCATGACGAGGAACGCGATCGCGTCCTTGTAGGCGTAGGAGACGTAGCTGCCGGCCAGCGCCTCGGTGACGCCGATCAGGAAGCTCGCCGCGATGGCGCCGTTGACGTACCCGAAGCCGCCGGCCACCACGGCCGCGAACGCCTTGAGCGTCATCACCGTCCCCATGTCGGGGAAGATGTTGAACAGCGGGGAGACGAGCGCGGCGGCGATCGCGGCCAGCGCCGCCGAGAGCGCGAAGGTCACCATCGCGACCCGCTGCACGTCCACGCCGACGACGGCGCACGCCTCGCGGTTCTGCGACATCGCCCGCATCGCGCGGCCGGTGCGCGTCCGCGTCACGAAGCGGTGGAGCGCCCAGAAGATCACGAGGCTCGCGCCGAGCACCAGGAGCCGCTGCCACGCGATGCGGAAGCCGCCGACGTCGAGGATCGTCGACGAGAGCCGCGTCGGCACCTCCTTGGGCTGGGTCCCCAGCACGATGATCGCGAGGTTGGTGAGGACGATCGACGTGGCGAGCGTCGCGATGAGCTGCACGTGCCACGAGCGCGGCAGGATGGCGCGGATCACCGTGCGCTGGTAGGCCACGCCGAAGAGCACCATGACCGCCGGCGCCAGCAGGGCCGCCGCCGCGTAGGGCAGCTCGAGCTGGCGATAGCCGTACCAGAACGCGTAGGCGCCGAGCATGAAGAACTCGCCGTGGGCGAAGTTGATGAGCCTCGCCACGCCGAGCATCAGGGCCAGCCCCGCGGCGACCATGGCGTACATGGAGCCGAGCGTCAGCCCGTGGAGGACCTGCTCGAGGAGGTCGCCGACGATCACGCCGCCGGCGACCGCCCCGAGCGCGGCGTACGCGCCCGCACGCCCTTACTTGAGCAGCGCCGGGCTCGTCGGGAGCTTCTCGATGATGCGGAGCTGCCCGTCGCGCATCTCGAGGAGGACCATGTTGATCCACGCCTGGTGGTTGTCGTCGAACCTGATCGGCCCCACCGGGGAGTCCTTGACGTCGACCTCCTTCAGCGCCGCGCGGATCGACGCGCGGTCGGCCTTGCCGTGCTTCTTGAGGGCGATCTCGACGGCGGGCACGACCGCCCACTTGAGCGTGATGGCGGCCAGGCTGCCGTGGATCCGCGGCGGGACCTTGTAGCGCTCGGTCCACTTCCGGTCCCACTCGGGGTCGAGCCCGGTCACCCAGTAGGAGGCCTCGATCACGCCGTCGCCGACCTTCGGCTTGTCGCGCACCTGGTGGAGGAACTCGGCGGAGGCCAGGCTGCCGCGCGAGTAGACCTTCTGCGTGAGCCCGAGCTCCCGGAACTGGCGCATGAACGGCGCGCCGTCGCTCGCCAGGATGATCCCCAGGATCGACTCGGCGTTCGCCCGCTTGAGCCGCGTGAGCACCGGCCGGTAGTCGGGCTGGCCGGGGTCGAAGAACTCCGTGGAGACGAGGGTGATGCCGGCCTTCTTGAAGGCCGCGTCGTAGGCGGCGGCGGCGCCGCGGCCGAAGTCGTTGTTCATCGCGAGCACCGAGGACGACTTCACGCCCTGGCGCGCCATGTAGCGCGCGAACGTGTAGGCCATGATCTCGTCGTCGAGCGCCACGCGGAACGTCCACTCGTTGCCGCCCTTGCCGCTCAGCTCGCGGATCTTCGGGTGCGAGCACGACTCGACGACCATCGGGACGCCGATCTCCTTGACGACCGGCATGGCCCCCAGGCAGGCGCCGCTGTGGGTCTGGCCGATGATGACGTCGACCTGGTCGACGTCCGCCAGCTTCCGCACGGCGCTCACGGCCTCGCCCGGCTGCGCCTTGTTGTCGGCGAAGTAGGCCTCGAGCTTGCGGCCCATGACGCCGCCGCGGGCGTTGATCTCCTCGACGGCGAGCGCCGCCGCCCAGCGGACGCCCTCGCCGGTGATGGCGGCGGGGCCGCTCATCGCCGAGGCGAAGCCGACGCGGATGGGCGGGGCCTGGGCCCCGGCGCCGGCGGAGAGCGCCACGAGCAGCAGGGTGGCGAGGGTCAGGACGAGTCGCATGGCTGTCGCCTCCTTATCCGATCACTGCGAGGTCCTGGCTGGACCGGGTGAGCATCCGGACGCCGCCGGCCGTCACCTCGACGGCGTCCTCGACCTGGACGCCGCCCCAGCCGTGCTCGTAGTACGGCGTCTCCACGCAGAAGACCATGCCGGGCTCGAGCGCCGTGTGCGTCGTCGCGTTGATCGTCGGCGGGTCGTAGGGCTCGAGCCCGATGCCGTGGCCGACGTGGTGCCGCTGGTAGTGGGGCAGGCCGTGCTCGCGGGTCACGCGGACGGCGACGTCGAAGAGCTGGCTCACCGGCACGCCGGGCTTCATGGCGGCGATGGCGGCGCGCTCGCCCGCCAGGATGGCGGCGTAGTAGCGCGCCTGCTTCTCGCTGGGCGCGCCCATCACCGCCGTCCGCGAGATGTCGGAACGGTACGGCCCGACCAGGCAGCCGAGGTCGAAGCGCACGAGGTCGCCCGCGCGCAGCGCGCGGTCGGTGGGGTGGACGTCGGCGAGCGCGGCCCGCTCGCCGATCGTGACCACCGTGAAGAACGGCTCGGCGCCGCGCCGGACGACCTCCTGCTCGTACACGCGGGCGGCCTCGCGCTCGGTGACGCCGGGGCGCAGCATGGCGAGCACCGCGGCGATGCCGTCCTCGGCGACGAGGGCGGCGCGCTCCAGCGCGGCGATCTCGTCCGGCGCCTTGACCATGCGCGCCTGGCGGAACATCTGGTAGGCGGGGACGAGCGTCGTGCCGGCCAGGCGCTCCTCCAGGCGCCTCCACGTGGGCGCGAACAGGTTGCCCTCGTCGAGGCCGACGCGGCGGCCCAGCACGCCGAGGTCGCCGAGCACGCCGGCCAGCGCGTCGGCGGGGCTCGCCGCCGGCCGCCGCGTCCACTCGCGGATCTTGCGGCCCACCTCGCCGGGGTCGTCGGCGTACTCGAAGAAGAACTTGCCGTAGCAGGCGACGTGGTCGACGGCGATGCCGTCGGCGGCGACGCCCGTCGTGTCGATGAAGGGGATGACGAGCGCCGTGCCCCGGCGGGTGAACACGGCGTACAGCTCGAGGCCCCGGAAGAGCGCGTGGGAGATCGAGCGGAGGCCGCTCACGTAGTACACGTTCTCGGTCGTCGTGCCGATCAGCGCGTCGAGGCCCTCGGCCTCGAGCACGGCGGTCAGGCGCTGCCGTCGGTGTGCGTCCATGTCCTCACCTGAAGTTGGGAATGACCTCGCGCCCGAACAGCTCGATCGCCTCCTGCATCTCGGGCACGGTGTTGGCGACGAAGAGCAGGCCCGAGAGCGTGGTGACGCCGGCCCGCTGGTAGAGGCGGATCCGCTCGCAGATCTCGGCGGGGCTGCCGATCAGGTTGCGCTGCTCGAAGCCGCCTGTCTGCTCGCGCAGCGTCGAGCGCTTCAGCGACTCCAGGTGCTTGTAGAGCTGCGAGCCGTGGAAGCGCTTCACGGCCTCGTCGTGGGTCCGGCCGATCGAGCAGGCGAACTGCGGGGCGATGTCGACGGCCGACGGGTCGCGCCCGGCCCGGAGCGCCGCGCGGCGGACGTCCTCCACGCCACGCTCGATCTCCTCGGGGGACAGCACGGCGGGCATCCAGCCCTCGCCGTACTCGCCGGCGCGGCGCCGCACCTCGGGATGGTTGCCGCCCGCGTACATCGGCAGCGGGCGCTGGCGCGGCTTCGGGAAGCACTCCACCTCCTCGAAGCGCACGTGCCGGCCGCGGAACGTCGCCCGGCGCTCGGTGAAGAGCAGCCGCAGCGCCTGCATGCCCTCGTCGACGATCTCGCCCCGCTTGACGCCCTTCGCGTCCGGCGCGAGCGCCTCGTACTCCTCGCGGTAGGCCCCGGTGCCGACGCCCAGGATCACCCGCCCGCCCGAGAGCTGGTCGAGCGTCGCCACCTGCTTGGCCAGCACGGGCATGGTCCGCATCGGCAGCACGATGATGCCGGTGGCCAGGCGGATCCGCTCGGTGCGCGCAGCGACCCACGTGAACGTGATGAGCGGCTCGTAGAAGTTCGGCGGGTCCGGCCACTCGCGCTGGACGTAGCGCTGGGTCGTCATGTGGTCGTTGCCCCAGACGGAGTCGAAGCCCACGCGCTCGGCGAGCTGCGCGGTCGGCAGGATGTCCTCCGGCCGCGCGAACGGCACGGGGTACATCATGCCCTCGATGCACGTCGGGATGTGGACGCCGAACCTCAGCGACATCGGATCTCCTTCCAGGCCGGCCCCAGCTCCCGGCCGATGCGCTCCACCTGCTGCGCCACGTCGAGCCCCTCGGGGACGACGGCGACCGGGGCGTCGAGGCCGGCCTCGGCCCAGCGCGCGAGCGCCGCGCGGCACTCGGCCGGCGTGCCGGCCACGGCGAGCGCCGCGAGCATCTCGTCGGTGACGAGATCGCCCGCCGCGCGGCCGCCGGCCATGGCGTCGCGGAAGGGCCGGGTGCGCGCGGGCCCGAGCCCCGCGTCCTCGAGGATCGACTGGCCGTGGAGCGCGCCGAGATAGCGGGCGACGAGCGGGCGCACGCGGGCGCGCGCCTCGGCCGCGTCGTCGGCGATGGCGACGGGGACGTAGGCGAGCACCGCGAAGCGCTCGCGCGGGCGCGCGGCCGTCGTGGCGCGGACGCGGCGCACGTGGGCGGGCGAGGCGAGGATCGAGCAGAGGACGCCGTCGGCCGTCTCGGCGGCGAGGGCGAGCGCGCGCGGTCCCTTGACGCCGAGCAGGATCGGGACCGGCGCCGCGGGCGGGGCGTCGAGGGCGACGTCGTGGACGGAGAACACCTCGCCCGCGAAGGTCACCCGCTCGCCGGCGAGCAGCCGGCGCACGATCCCCACGCTCTCGCGGAGGCCGCCGAGCGGCGTCTTGAAGGGGATCGCCATCTGGGCCTCGATCCACTTCCGGTTGCTGCTGCCGAGGCCCAGCACCACGCGGCCGGGCGCCACGCCGGCGAGGGCCGCCGTCTCCATGGCGACGAGCGCGGGGTGGCGCGTGTACGGGTTGACGACGCCGAGCCCGACGGCGATCCGCTCCGTGACGGCCGCCGCCGCGGCGGCGAGGGCGTACGCCCCGGGATGGAAGTAGTCCTCGATGATCCACACGCTGCCGAGGCCCGCGCGCTCGGCCGCGCGCGCCCGGTCGGTCGCGCCGCGGGGCAGTCCGTGGCCCAGCAGCGCGACGCCGACGCTACCGGTCCAGGGCCAGGCCATACGCCTCGCGCAGCACGGCGAGGAGCCCCTCGAGATCGCCGCCGGCCGCCGGCACGGCCGGCAGCCACGTGCGGCTCGCGCCGGGGTCCTTGAGCCCGCCCGACGTGAGCACGACGACGATGGTCTGCCCGGGATCGAGGGCCTTCCGCGCCGCCAGCTGCATGACCGCGGTCATCGACGCCGCGGCCGACGGCTCCACGAACAGGCCCTCCTCGCGCGCGAGCGCGCGCTGCGCCTCGAGCACCCCCTCGTCGGTGAGCCGCACCCCGGCGCCGCCCGACTCGCGCAGCGCCGCGAGCCCCTGCCACGTGCCGTACCGGGAGGCGATCGAGAACGCGATCGACGGCGACGGCGCCTCGACCGGCTCGGGCGCCGCGAGGCCGCGCTCGAGCGCGTGCGCCAGCGGCCCGAACGGCTCGGCCGCGATCATCCGCGGCGGCTGCTTGACGAGCCCCAGCGCGGCCAGCTCGGTCCAGCCCTTCCAGATGCCCTGGAGGCCGTCGCTGTACGCGCTCGGCACGACGACGACGTCGGGCGCTGTCCAGCCGAGGTCCTCGGCGATCTCGTAGGCGATGGTCTTGTAGCCCTCGACGCCCCACGGATTCGAGCCGACGGGCGGCGTCACGAAGCCGCTGGTCGGGTACCAGCCGAGCCGCTCCACGCCCTGGCGCATCAGCGCCCAGCGCGACTCGGGCGTGGGGCAGGCGACGACGGCGGCGCCGTACGCCTGCATCAGCGTCTTCATCGTCTCGGGCACGGAGGCGAGCGTGAAGACGACGCACGGGATGCCGGCGCGCGCGGCATAGGCGGCCGTGGACGCGCCGTGGTTCCCCGTCGACGAGATCGTGATCACGCGCGCGCCGGTCTCGACTGCGTGCGTGACGGCGGTCGCGCAGAGCCGGTCCTTGTACGACCAGGTCGGGTTCTGGCTCTCGTCCTTGGCGTAGAGCCGCGGCAGCCCGAGCCGCCGGCCGAGCCGTTCCAGGTGGACGAGCGGCGTCGCGCCCTCGCCGAGCGAGACGGGGCGCGCCGCCCGCACGGGGAGCAGGTGCCTGAAGCGCCAGAGCCCGCGTCCCGGGGGCGCGAACGCGGCGGCGGTGACGCCGGCGAGCGGGGCGAGGTCGTACTCGACGGTGAGGTTCACGGCGACGCCGTCGGCCTGACACCGCGGGCAACCTGTGAAGAGCCGGGGCTCGTCGAACCGCGCGCGGCAGCGGAGGCACTGGAGTCCGACGACGCGCGCCTCCGGGGACATGGCGCGCTAGTGTAGGAACGCCGTCACGGCTCTGTCAAACCGCCGCGCCCCCGCGGCGCTCCTCGACGGCGACGTGCCGGACGCCCCGAGCGGCGGTACGATCGGTGCGGATGCCGGCCGCGCGGGTCTCGTCCTGGTGCCTCGTCCTCTGCGCGCTGGCC
>Ga0073934_10004720_pt1 | contig 22106 bp, 15 predicted proteins | sample LarsenN4metaG_FD_76834 | JGI IMG/M metagenome (GOLD analysis project Ga0073934, IMG submission 76834) | Hot spring sediment bacterial and archeal communities from British Columbia, Canada, to study Microbial Dark Matter (Phase II) - Larsen... ...
ATGTCAAAGCCGGCGCCATTGTCCTTCACAAAGAATACCGGCCGGGCAGCGAGCCGCTGGATGCCGAACTGGATCAGCCCCTCCTCTTCCCGCGAGGTATACTTCCAGGCATTGTCCAGGAGGTTGCTCAGCACCACCTCCAGCAGGCGCTCATCACCGTAGGTGGTCAGGTCGTCGGCGATTTCGAAGCGGACCTTGCGACCCGGCTCTCGCTCGAGAAGATTGTTCGCGATCTTTCTGGCGATCCTGCTCAAATTGACGGTGGAATTCTTCAGCTCATGGCTGGAGACATAGGAGAGCTCCAGGAGATCGTCGATGAGCAGCCCCATCTTCTCGCAACCGGCGACGATCCGGGAGAGCAGATGCCGCCCCTCGGCGTTCAGCTCAGCGGCATGCTCGTTCAGGAGGATGCTGCTGAAGCTGCTGATATGACGCAGCGGCGCCCGCAGGTCGTGGGAAACGGAGTAGCTGAAGGACTCCAGCTCCTTGTTGGCGAGCTCCAGCTCAGCGGTACGCTGTATGACCCGTTCCTCCAGATCCTGATTGAGCCGCCGGATCTCCTTTTCCGCCATGACCCGGCTGGTTACATCGCGGACAACCTCTATCGCACCGACCATTTCACCGGCCGTATCCTTCAACGGGGAGGCCGTGACCTCCAGATAATGAATCCCGTCATCCCTGATTATCTGTCGCAGGATCACATGGCTACCGCCATCATGAAATGCCGCCAGCACCGGGCAGTTTTCACAGGGTCGGTTGTTGTGAGCATACATCTCGTAACAGGGGCGGCCGATAAAATCCCCGACCATCTCCCTGTGAGCACGGTTCTGCAGCATGACCCTCAGGTTGCGGTCCTGGATGCTGAGCCCCTCACCCATGCAGGCCAGGATCGATTCCAGCTTTTTCTTTTCCCCCCGCAGCTCTTCATGGGTATGCAGATACTCGTCAACCTGACGGCGCAGCTCATCCTCGGTTGCCGCAAGTCTCTGGTTACGCTCCTGCAGGTCACGTTCCCTCTCCCTGACCGCTTGGGCCATTGCCTGGAAGTTATCGTACAGGTCGTGAATTTCCAGATACGCGGAGAACTCCAGTCTCTCCTGCATCTCTTCTCCGGCCGCCAGTTGCCGGCTGGAGTCGGTCAGGGAAAGAATCGGGGCAGTCAGTTTTCCGACCTTGCGGTAGGCAAGGGACAGTGCACCTGCCAGAACGACGATTGCCAACGCAATGAGAAGCCGCTCCATCTCCATGAGCGGCGCAAAAGCGAACTCCTTGTCATGCACCGATACGATTACCCAGTCGTTCTGGGCAAACGGGACGACGCTGCCGATGACCTTGCGATCGCCGAGCCTGAAGGAGTAGGTACCGCTGGTCCCCTGAAAGCCGGCGGTAATCTGCGGCAGGGAGATGAAGGCCTCCTTCTCGCCGACCAGTGCCCGGTCCGGATGGGCTATCAACCGGCCTGCAGGACTGATGATGAAGGCATAGGCGTTGGAGGCGGTCCGGGTCGGCTCCACCAGCTTGCAGAGGTAGGAGAGGTTCATGTTGCCGAAAACAACTCCGCTCTGCCAGGGGAGGGCCACGGAGATGACCGATTCGCCGGTCTTCAGTGAGACGAACGGCTCCGACCAGTAGGTCCGGCCGCTCTCCTTGACCCTCTTGAAGAGTTCCGATGAGGAGTAATCCTGCTTCTGCGCCGTACCGCTCTGTTCAGCAGTCGCCGGTCCTGCCATCGCCACGATCTTCCCGTTCTTGTCCAGGAGCATGATGGACTCGAAGAGCGGGTCGTCATCCATGGCCCTGTCGATGATCGTCCTCAGCCGTTTCTCCTCGAACGGTCCGCTGCCGTTGATCACGTCGCGTACATGCCTGAGCAGGACAACCGGCCTGGAGAGGAAGAGGTCAAGGGCAGTGCCGACGGTCTGGGCGACCTTGAGATTCTCCTGGCGGATACGCGCGGTTGTCTCATAGTGAAACAGCCCCACGGAGACAGCCATGGCAACCAGCATCGGCACGAGTGTGAAAAATGAGACGCTCGCAAGCAGTGCCCTGCGAAGACGCATCGGTTTTTTCATTCAGGACTCCGGTCAGGATTTTTCAGCCCCTGCAATATATCATGAAAATTTTTTCTAACAAATCAGTTTTAACGGCATCAACCGGGCAAGAGCAAAAAAATTTCCACGACGGACTTGCAATTAGCCGAGCGAGTGATTATTTTTCATCCGCCTGCACCGTACACATTTTAAAGGAGAACGATTGAACATGAAGACGACCAAACAGTTCCAGACCGAAGTGCAGAAACTCCTCGATCTGGTTATCCACTCACTCTACTCCAACAAGGACATCTTCCTGCGGGAGCTCATATCCAACGCCTCCGACGCCATCGACAAGGTCCGTTTCGAGGCCCACGTGAGCGAATCGCTGCTGGAGGGGAACAGCGACTGGAAGATAAAGATCATCCCGGACAAGGATAAAGGCACCCTCACCATAGTCGACAATGGCATCGGCATGGGGCTGGCGGAAGTGGAGGAGAACATCGGCACCATCGCCCGCTCCGGCACCAAGGCGTTCATGGATGCGCTCAAGGAGGCGAAGAGCACCGACAATCCGGAGCTGATCGGCCAGTTCGGCGTCGGCTTCTACTCCTCCTTCATGGTGGCGGACAAGGTCACCCTGACCACCCGCAAGGCCGGCAACCCCTCCGCAGGCTGTTGCTGGGAATCCACCGGCGACGGCAGCTACACCATCGAGGAGTGCGCCAAGGAGACCCGCGGCACGGAGATCGTCCTGCACCTGAAGGAAGAGATGAAGGAGTATCTGGACGAGTGGAAGATCCGCTCCATCGTCAAGAAGTACTCCGACTACGTCCAGTACCCGGTGGTCATGGATATCACCCGCACGGAGCCGGCCAAAGGGCTGGACGGCAAGGTGATCGAGGGTGGCGGCGACATCGAGAAGACAACCGAAGAGACCCTCAACTCCATGAAGGCGATCTGGACCCGGCCGAAGAGCGACATCACCGATGAGGAGCACGAGGAGTTCTACAAGCATATCTCCCACGACTTCGACAAGCCGTTCCGCTCCATCCACTACGCCGCCGAGGGGGTCAGCGAATTCAAGGCGCTGCTCTACCTGCCGGCCCACAAGCCGTTCGACCTGTTCATGCAGGAGCGCAAGCGGGGAGTCCACCTCTACGTGAAACGGGTTTTCATCACCGACAACTGCGAGGCGCTCCTCCCCGACTATCTCCGTTTCGTCCGCGGCGTGGTCGACTCCAGCGACCTCCCCCTGAACGTCTCCCGCGAGATCCTCCAGGAGGATGTGCAGATCAAGCGGATCCAGAAGAGCCTGGTGGGGAAGATTCTCTCCACCCTGGGTGAAATCAGGGAAAAAGAGCCGGAGGAGTACCTCAAGTTCTACGGGGAGTTCGGCCCGGTGTTGAAGGAGGGGCTCCACTTCGACTACGCCAACAAGGAGAAGCTGCAGGAACTGGTGCTGTTCGAAAGCTCCGCCACGGAAGCCGGCAAGCCGGTCTCCCTCAAGGAGTACGTGGAAAGGATGCCGGAGGGGCAGAAGGAGATCTACTTCATCACCGGCACCAGCCGGGAGATGGTCGCCAATTCACCACACCTGGAGGCGTTCCGCAGCAAGGGGTACGAAGTCCTCTTCCTCACCGACCCGGTGGACGAGTGGGTGGTGCAGGCGCTCACCGAGTACGACGGCAAAAAGCTGAAGGCCGTTGACCGGGGGGACATCGAGCTGGAGAGCGAGGAGGAGAAGAAGGTCAGCGAGGAGAAGAAGAAGGAAAAACTGGAGCAGTACAGGGATCTCCTGGATTTCATCAAGGGGAAGCTGGACGACCGGGTGAAGGAGGTCCGCTTCTCCAGCCGCCTCACCGAGAGCGCCTGCTGCCTGGTAGCCGACGAGTACGGCCTGAACGCCAACATGGAGCGGATCATGAAGGCGATGAACCAGGATGTGCCGAAATCGAAGCGGATCCTGGAGCTCAATCCCAACCATCCGATCATGCAGGTGCTGGAAGCAAGGTTCGAGGCGGACAAGGCAGACCCGAAGCTGGCCGATTACTGTGAACTGCTCCTCGACCAGGCGCTCCTGACCGAGGGGTCTCCGATCAAGGATCCGCTCAGGTTCACCAGGCTGATTTCCGAGCTGATGGTCAAGGCGGGGTAGCAGAACAGGTATAACCAACATGACAAAAGGGGGCGGGCGCCGGAGCGTCCGCCCCCTTTTGTGCGAGCGGCGTCTGTCGTGGCTCGATGCATCACCCCCTGCCGATACTGTTCAGGGCCTTGCGGATGTCTTCCTCCCTGAGCGGTTTGCTGCAGTAATCGATGATGCCGAGTTTCCGGCATGAATCCCTGTCACCACTATCCTCCGACGAAGTAAGAACGAGTACGGGAAGGTTCCTCGTCCGGGAATCCCCCCTGATCCTCCCCAGCACCTCCTTTCCGTCGATCTTCGGCAGACGAAGATCCAGGATCACCAGGTCGGGGTTCAGGTCGGTACCGTCCCCTTCCCCATAGAGCATGTCAAGGGCTTCCCTGCCGTCACGGGCGACCGACACCAGGCCGATTCCCCCTTTTTTCAGGACCCAGGTGGCGAGATATTCATCATCGGGATTATCCTCTACCAGCAGTACCCGTATGTTTTCCATAAAACCACCATTGAACGATTTCATCCCCTGCGCCCCAGGGTAAAGAAGAAGGTAGCCCCTTCCCCGACCCGTGATTCTGCCCAGACCTCGCCGTCGTGCCGTTCGATGATCCTTTTCACGGTTGCCAGGCCGATGCCGATGCCCGGGAACTCCTTGTGCTGATGCAGCCGCTGGAATGGTGCGTAGAGCTTTTCATAATAGGACATGTCGAAGCCCGCGCCATTGTCCCGCACAAAATAGACCTCTTCTCCCGATTCGTCGAGTACGCCGAACTCGATGACGGCGGCGGAGGTCTGGCCGGTGTATTTGAAGGCATTTCCCAGGAGGTTGTCCAGGCAGATATCCATCAGGTTCGGGTCGGCGACAACCGTGACATCCTTCCGTATAATCAGCTCCACATGACGCTCCGGGTTCTCGGCAACGAGAAGCTCCAGTTTCCGTGCCACAATCTCGCTCAGGTTCACCTCCCGAAGGGAGAGATCCACCTGGGACAGGCGGCTCAGCATCAGGATGGAATCGACCACGGACTGCAGCTGGCTGCTGGCGTTTTCTATCCTGGAAGCAAGGAATGCTGTTTCATCCGACCCTTTGCTGGCTTCCCGGAGCATCACGCTGAACCCCTGGAGCCGGGCGATGGGTGCCCGGAGTTCATGTGAAACGGCATAGCAGAAACCGGCAAGATCCTCATTGCTCCGCTCCAGGGCTTCCGTCCTCTCGGCCACCAGACGTTCCAGGTCATTGTTGAGATTGAGAACCTCCCGCTGTGCCTTCTTCAGGTCGGTGATGTCCACCGTGAAGCCTGCCAGAAGTGGGGGGCGCCCCTCAAGATAGATCGGGAATTTGAAGGTTTTGTACGAATTCCCCATAAACTCTTCCTCGATTTCGATGGGGACACCGTCACGGAGCACTTTCCGGTCATCGGCAACGACCTTGCGGGCAAAATCTGCCGGGAAGAGCTCCTCCATGCTCTTGCCGACAATCTGATCAATGGGCATTCCGAGCATTTTTTCGAAGTTTCTGCTCAGTCGGGTCGCCCTGATGTTTTCGTCCTTGAAAAAGACATACACCGGACTGTATTCGAGGAACAGGTTGAATATAGTTTCGACCTCACGGAGCGCCGTCTCTGTATTCTTTCGTTTGGTGACATCCCGGGATGCTCCGTAGAGGAGCAATTCACCGGGAGATTTTCCCTGCTCACAACGGGAGACCTCGAGAATCCAGCGAATTTCGCCATCTTTTCTGATGATTCTGAACTCATCGCTGCTGCTCTCTCCCGGTGCGAGGGCAAGGAGTCGGCTGCGGACCTGTTGCAGGTCGTCCGGATGCACGATCTCCATCCAGCACCCCCACGCCATGACCTCATCCATGGAGTACCCGGTAATCTGTTCAATCGCCCCCCCCATCCACTGAACCGTGTACGGCTTTTCACCACATCGACTGCAGGCGTAGATGTAGTCGGTCGTCAGGGACGAGAAGCGACGATAGCGCTCCTCACTCTCCAGGAGCAGCAGCTCGGCCTGTTTCCGTTCCGAGATATCCCGGATGACGCTGAAATAGACCTGCCCCCCTTCGTACTCATGCAGCCGGCAGTTCACCTCCACCGGCATAACCGAGCCGTCCTTGCGCAGGTGGGCGGACTCGAAAACAGCCTCTCCCTGTTCACGGACCTTTTGCAGCCGCTCTGGAATCCTGGCGGCGTACTCCGGCGGGTCAAGCTGACTGATATGCATGCTGAGCAGCTCGTCTTTCGTGTATCCCAGGCGGACATGGGCTGTCCTGTTCACATCGATGAAACGGCCATCCAGGTCGAGAATGAAAATGGCGTCGGTTGCCGAGTCAAACAGGTTCCGGTATTTGATCTCGCTCTGCAGCAGCCTGCATTCAGTCTGTTTCCGTTCGGTGATGTCGTGCATCAGACAGAAGACCTGCTCCCTGCCGGCTGCGGTGAACTCCACCATCCTGCAGCTGCCGTCCCTGCGGGTAATCATGAGCTCTCTTGTTTCCGGGAAACCGGCGGCCCTGTCCTGCTCGTACAGTGCCCGCATCTCGGCATGGGCAGAGCCGAAGATCTTTTGCAACCAGTCGGTAAACGTCGTGACTTCACTGCCTGAATACCCGGTCAAGCGCTCTGCGTTCCGGTTGCAGTAGACCCGTTCATCATCGACAACCAGAGCCGCGGACGGGATATGTTCCACCAACGCCAACAGCAGTTCGAGATTGCGTCCGGAAAAATCTATTGGCAGGTCACTGTTCATGGTGGATACCGGGTTGATTAATTATTGCTAAGTTTTTTTATATTATCGTAACGGCAAATTGTGTCAATGAAACAAATTTGCATTCTTATTCGATATGCGAATGAGGCGTGAATTGGCGTCAATCTACATCCGGAAAAATAGAACGGGAATGTTCGGGAGACGGCTGTCAGGTTCGCAGAGCGGATAAACTGAGAGAGTTCGCTGCCTTACGACGAAGTCATAACACCATGCACAGGGGTCGGCATGATATGCTGGCACGCTGTGGGAGGGTTAACGCCGGGCCGGAACGAACGACTACTTTTTATCCCGGCCGGCGACAAGGGCGTGGGAGTGTGAAGGGAGCTCCAGACGGCGGCGGATGGCGAACCCTGCCCCTGCCAGCAGCTCTCCGGTTTCGGCAAAGGTGTAGGTGCGCCCGTTGAAGGTATTCACCAGCATGTGCAGGTCGTACAGTGCGCCGAAGGGGCTCCCGTCGGTGAAGAAGTCGTGGATGACCAGCATGCCGTCCGGAGCCGTAAGGGCCACCAGGTCGGCGAGCATGGCGGCGACCTCCTCGCTGCTGTAGCAGTGGATGAAGTTGGAGAGGAGCAGCAGGTTCGCCGTCCCCCGATGTTTGTCAATCAGCGCATGCCGTTCACCCTGATCCAGCAGATTGCACGGAGACAGGCTGACCCGTTCGTCCACCGCAACCCCTGCCAACACGTCCCCGAGGTCGCAGGCCAGAGCGCTCCAACCGGGATAACGCTTCAGGAAACTCCGCAGATAGGTGCCGTCACCGGCACCGGCATCGATGATGAACCCCTCCGCGACAAGGGGGCCGACCGCATTCCACAGCTCTTCGGAGCGGATGACTGCGGCCTCGTGCATGGCCCGGTGGAACAGGCCGAGCCGCCGTCGGTACTCCTGCGGATGGGGATTTTCCGTCACGCTCCCCTGGCCCTCCAGCAGCTTCTCACCCAATCGCTCCCAGCGGCGCTGCAGCAGCCGTTCAAACTCAAGCACGCCGCGCTGGCTCTGCTCGCTCTCCCGCTGCAGATAAGTGGCGGAAAAGGGCGTCAGGTGCAGCAAGCCGTCTCGCTCGCAAAGTATTCCGGCGCTCACCAGCAGCCTGACGAACCGCTCCCCCGCGGCCGCCTTCATCCCGCTGACCTCCAGCAGCCGCTCCGGCGTGCAGTCTCCCCCGGCAACGGCATCGATGATGCCGCAATCAACCGCCGCCATGATCACCGAAAGCTTCCGGTAACCGGTCACCATCTCGCAGAACTCCCCATAGTTCATGTCAGACTGATCAATCTTCATGCCGTCCCCTATCACCACTCCCCGCCGAGCATGTGGCGATCGATGATCCACCGGGCAACACTGCGCCGCGGCGGGAAACCGGCCGGGGGGCCGGCCAGGGTGAACCAGCGGGCATCCTCCAGCTCATGCTCGTCCACCTTGATCTCGCCGCCGGCATAGTCGGCAATGAAACCGGCCATCAGCTGGCTCGGAAAGGGCCAGCACTGGCTCCCCACGTAGCGGACGTTCTTCACCGTGATGCCGGTCTCCTCCAGCACCTCGCGGGCGGCGCACTCCTCCAGCGACTCACCGAAATCGAGGAACCCGGCCACCAGGCTGTAGCGCCCCGGGGGCCACTCCTTTTTCCGCGTGAGGAGAAATTCATCCCCCCGGCGCACCAGGATGATGCTGCAGGGGTGAATGGCGGGAAAGTGGTCATGGCCGCAGCCGGAGCAGCGTCGTCCCCAGCTCCCCGCTGTCGGGACAAGCCTGTCGCCGCAGATGGAGCAGAAACGGCTCTGCCGCTGCCAGTGGAGAATCTGCTTCCCCATACCACCGAGAGTGAGGAGCAGGTCATCAAGACGCTCTTCTACGGCGTTGAACGCCTCAAGCTGCCACGGCACCGGAATGGAGATCGTGCTCCCCACGGAAACCGTCCGGAGCGGCTCCCCACGCCACGTACCGATGCAGAGCGGCTCGCGCCCACCCTCCAGCCATTCCGGCAGGTCACCGTGGTGCAGACGGAACCCCTCCCCGTCCGGCAGCACCACCAGGGAGTTCCCCTGGAGCGGCAGCCACCACCCCGGTCCGTCCGGGACGGGGTCGCCGGGTCGCAGCGGGGTAAACCCATCGCGGATGACTTCATAATTGAACGGCAGATTCACCGTCGAGGGATAACGCATTCTATCCTCCCTTCCGATATGTCCCCAAGTACCAATGGAAAAGGGCGCCAAATTCGACGCCCCTGTTTTTTCAGTCTCTGCTTTCAGTTTTCAGTCGCCCTCAATGGCCAGCAAAGTTGCCGGGAGGCCGGGGGCTTTCCCGGAGTAAAATGTGCGGCGAACTGGATACAGGCTGCGACTGGCGAGTCTCACGGCAGGGCAGCTAAGGTTGACGGAGACGAGCTGCCGATCGCAATTGCAGATTTTACGCAAGGAGAGCCACCGGCCTCCCGCCGAAAGCTAACGGTTTTCAGCCTAGCTCTCCGCCAACTCCGCCTTGAGCCCGTCGATCACCGCCTTGACCTCGTCGATCATCTCCTGTGCCTGGGGGGACTTTTCATGTTTCAGGTAGAGCTTCAGGTACCTGACCGCTTCGGGCAGATGCTCCCGGTCCATGTGCAGGCTCCCCAGGGTCAGATAGGCAAGGGTGAACTCCGGATCGATGCGGATTGCCTCCAGGCACTCCTTCTCGGCGGCATCGTGCTCCCCCAGGTCGTAGTAGAGCTCGCCCAGGTTGAAGTGGGCGGCCGCATCGTTCGGGTCAACCGCGATGCCGCGATTGAACGCCTCGACCGCTTTTTCCCGGTTACCCTGACCGTACCAGGCATCACCCAGGGCGTTGTAGGCGAAGACATTGTCCGGGTCCAGCTTCAGGGCGGTTTCATAGGCCTTGATGGCATCATCGGCCCGCTCCATGCTGTTGTAGACCAGACCGATATTGACGAAGCCGTCCGCGTCCTTCGGGTCGATCCGGACGATCTGCTCGTAGATCTTCAGGGCATCCTTGTGCCTCCCCAGCTCGAAATAGATGTCTCCCAGGGAGGTCAGGGCATCAGTATCTTCCGGAGCAAGTTTCAGTCCGGCCTCGTAGGCGGCGATCGCTTCCTGCGGTTTCTCCGCACCTGCCAGCGCCTCACCCAGGTAGAAATGCCCTTCCGGATTTTCCGGCTCGATCTCTATGCACTCCCGGGCAGCTGCCGCGGCTTTTTCAAATTCGGCAGTCTCGATGGCCGAAATTACCCTCTCAAGCGTTTCCTCAAAAACAGTGCTCATGATCCCTCCTCCTGAGCTTCATTTTCTGTCCGGCCACAGGGTGACCATTTCCCTTCCGGACTTATAGCATACGGGGCTCCATTTATCACCTCAATTTGCATCTTCTTCACTTCACTTCCGCGACAAATCATTTATACTGGGTGCATTTCTCCCACAAGGACGCTACATGCCAGAACGGCTCGAATCCCTGGGGCTCCGTACCCTGGAAGACATCAGCACCCTGATCCTCCACTCCCACGACATGCAGGAGACGCTGGACAACATCGTCAACCTGGTGGCCAAGCGGATGGAGTCGGACGTCTGCTCCATCTACCTCCTGGACGACGATGGCGAAACCCTCAGACTCCAGTCCACAAAGGGTCTTTCCCGCGCATCCGTCGGCAAGATCACCATGAAGACTTCCGAGGGTCTCACCGGCCTGGTGGTGGAGCAGCGTGGGGTGGTCAGCCTTAAGAACGCCCATGAGCACCCACGCTACAAATACTTCCGCGAGACCAAGGAAGAACGCTACCACTCGTTCCTCGGCATACCGATGTTCGAGCGCAAGTCACCGGTGGGGGTCATAGTCGTCCAGCACCGGGAGCCGAGGGACTATACCGAAACCGAGATCAGCACCCTCTCCACCATCGCCTGGCAGATCTCCAGCATCGTCATCAACGCCAAGCTGCTCGACTCCATCAGGAAGAAGGACGAGGAGCGGGCACGGCTGGAGCATGAACTGCAGATGATCCACGGGCTGGAGATGCCCGGTGGCGACCTGCTCCCCGGCGAAACGCCGAGAGCACCGGCAGCCTTTCACGGCACGGGCGTCTCCACCGGTTTTGCCATCGGCGGCATCTATATTCTCAGTAGGCGCAACCCCCTCGAGGGAACCATCGTCGAGAGCGCCCTCCCACCGGAAGAGGAGCACAAGCGGCTGCAGCTTGCCCTGGAAAAGGCACGGATCCAGACCCTCTACATGGAAAAACGGGTGGCCGAGACCCTGTCCGAAGACGATGCGGCCATCTTCCACACCCACCTGATGATCCTGGAGGACCGGGGCTTTGTCGCCAAGATTGGGGAGTTGATCGATCAGGAGTACGGGGCCGCCAGGGCGGTGCAGGAGGTGGTCAACTTTTATGTCGACGCCTTCTCCAAGATGGAAGACCCCTACCTGCAAAGCCGATCAGCCGACATGGAGGACATAGGCCGCAGGCTGCTCGACAGCCTGGACGGAAGCGAAAGCGATTCCCTCCAGATGGAAGAGAAGCGGCTGCTGGTTGCCGCCGACATCCTCCCCTCGGACCTGGCCACCATGGACCTGGAGAAGATTCTCGGCATCGTCACCGAAAAAGGGGACTCGAACTCCCACGCCGCCATCATGGCCCGGTCCCTCGGTATCCCGGCGGTGGTCGGGGTCGAGGGGATCCTGCGCCAGCTGGGACTGAAGGACGAACTGATCATCGACGGCAACAGCGGTCATGTCTACATCAACCCCGGACAGCTCATCAAGACCGAATACCTCAGGCTTCAACGGGATTACAGCCTGAAACGGCGGGAACTGGAGGAGCTGCAGGAGTTGCCGGCGATCACCACCGACGGGGTCAGGATCACCCTCAAGGCCAACATCGGCCTGATCAGCGATATCCGCGTCGCCAGGGCAAGCGGCGCCGAAGGGATCGGTCTCTACCGCACCGAGTTCCCCTACATGGCACGGAAAACATTTCCGAACCGCCGGGAACAGGCGGCGCTCTATGCCAGGATCTTCGAGGGATTCAGCGGCCTGCCGGTAACCATCCGCACCCTGGACATCGGCGGCGACAAGGGACTCCCCTACTTCAACCATCCACCCGAGGAGAACCCCTTCATGGGGTGGCGCGCAATCAGGATATCCCTCGACTGCCGGGAGATCTTCCGCGAGCAACTTGCAGCCATCCTGGTGGCATCGGCAGGCCATGATGCCCGGATCATGTTCCCCATGATCTCCGGGGTTGAGGAGATGGAGCAGATCAGGGAGATCGTTGCCGAAGTCAAGGATGAACTGCGTGCAAGCGGCACGCCGTTCAACGAACACACCCCCATGGGGATCATGATCGAAATCCCCGCCGCCGTGCAGATCGCAGGCATTCTGGCAAAGTCATCCGACTTCTTCAGCATCGGCACCAACGACCTGATCCAGTACACCATGGCGGCGGACCGTAACAACCCGAAGGTCAAGGGGTACTACACCCCCTACCACCCGGCGGTGCTCCACTCCATCCGCCTGGTTGCCGATGCGGCCCACAGGCAGGGAATCCCGGTGTCGCTCTGCGGCGAGATGGCGGCCGACCCCGTGAGTGCCATCCTCCTGGTCGGGCTGGGCATCACCGATCTCAGCATGGCCTCCCCCTCCATTCCACTGGTGAAGCAGGTACTTCGCAGCACCAGCCTGGAGAAGGCACGCCAGATCGCCTCCACGGCGCTGGAGATGGAGAGCGCCGCCCTGATCAGCGCCTACCTGAAGGAGGCGGCCCTCGACCTGGGGATAATCAGTTGACCGAAAGAAACAAAATTTACTGGTGATTTCCTCCTCTGTGACGTATAAAATTGCATCTAATTTGCTAACCGGAGTCAGCCCGATGAAACGGATCATCTATCCCATCCTTGCCACGCTCATGCTCTTCTCCCTCGCCGAAGCCAAGGTCTTCAAGGCATACAATGGTGACGTGGATTTCAATCACTCCAAGCACATGGGGCTCTACCCCTGCGCCGAGTGTCACGAAGGGCCGCCCCGCCCCTTCGGCATCGACAAGGCCAAGGCGCACAAGCTCTGTATCGGCTGCCACACCAAGGAGGGGGTCGGCCCCACCCGCCACTGCAGCGGATGCCACGGCAACAAGGGCGAGGACGACTGATCTCCGCCATAAACCATATCATTGAAAAAGCCCTGCCTCCGAAAGGAAGCAGGGCTTTTTCCGTTTAATACCGGTCACGAAGCAGACAAACGCCCCGCCCGGATGAACCGGAACGGGGCGTTTGCGTCTTTATTCAGATTCTTAACCAACCGGCTTCGAGAAATGAGCCGGATGCAAGGCGCACCGCAGACCGGAATGCGAAGCGTAGTACCCATACTGGGCATAAACAGCGCTACGTTGAGCGTTCCGGGCGAGGAGCAACGCCGCAGGTGGCCATTTGTCGGAGCCGTCAAGCCATGACGACGACGAGATCCTCTTTCTCGATCTTCTCCCCCTCCTTGAACTTCACCTCCCCGACCTTGCCATCAGCCTTCGCCTTGATGTTGGTCTCCATCTTCATCGCCTCGGTGACCATGAGGACATCACCCGCCTTGACCTCATCGCCGGCCTTGACCGTCACCTTGAGCACCTTGCCCGGCATGGGAGCGCCGATGTGGCTGGGGTTCCCCTTGTCCGCCTTCTCCCGGGCAGCGGTATCGCTCTGGATCGACTGGTCACGCACGGTGACTGAGCGGGCGTTGCCGTTCAGCTCGAAATAGACCTGGCGGGTGCCGTCGGCCTGCACCTTGCCGATGGCGTTCAGCTTGATGATCAGCGTTTTTCCCGGCTCGATATCCAGTGAGGTCTCCTGCCCCGGCTCAAGTCCGTAGAAGAAGATCGGGGTCGGAATCACCGAGGTATCGGAGTACTCCTGGCGATGGCGGTCGAACTCCGGGTAGACATTGGGGTAAAGTATGGCCGAAATCAGCGCCTTGTCATCGATCTTGTGGCCCAGCTTCTCCTCCAGCTTGAGACGCTCCTCCTCGAAATCCACCGGCTCCAGCAGCTCGCCCGGACGGCAGGTGATCGGCTCGGCCCCTTTCAGGACAATCTTCTGCAGCTCCTCCGGCCACCCCTGGTACGGCTGGCCGAGCATCCCCTTGAACATGCCGACGACCGATTCGGGGAATGCCAGCTCCTCCTTGGTAGTGTACACGTCCGCGGGCTGCAGGTTGTTCTTCACCAGGAACATGGCCATGTCGCCGACGACCTTGGAGGACGGCGTCACCTTGACGATGTCGCCGAACATCATGTTCACCTGGTGGTACATCTCCTTGCATTCATCCCAGCGTTCGATCAGGCCCAGACCGGCCACCTGCGGCTTGTAGTTGGAGTACTGTCCTCCCGGGATCTCGTGGTGATATACCTCGGCGGTACCGGACTTGAGCCCTGACTCGAATGGTGCGTAGTAGTCCCGCACCGTCTCCCAGTAGTTGGCCAGCTTCTGCAGCCCGGCGGCATTGACCAGCGGGTCGCGCTCGCTCCCCTCCAGGGTTGCCACCAGGGCGTTCAGGTTCGGCTGGGCGGTGAGACCGGAAAGGGAGGAGAGCGCCGCATCGACGATATCCACTCCTGCCTCGCTCGCCTTGAGGAGCATGGCGGAACCGTTGGAGGAGGTGTCGTGGGTATGGAGGTGGATCGGGATACCCACATTCTCCTTCAGCGCCTTGACCAGCTTGTAGGCGGCCAGCGGTTTCAGCAGACCGGCCATGTCCTTGATCGCCAGGATGTGGGCCCCCATCTGCTCCAGCTCCTTCGCCATGTTGACATAATACTCCAGCGGGTACTTGTCCCGCTTCGGATCGGTGATGTCGCCGGTATAGCAGATGGCCGCCTCGCAGATCTTGCCACTCTTGCGCACCGCCTCCATTGCCACCTTCATGCCGGTGGTCCAGTTGAGGGAGTCGAACACCCGGAAGATGTCCACCCCTGAGTTGGCAGCCTCCTCGACGAATTTCTGCACCACGTTGTCCGGGTAGTTGGTGTAGCCGACGGCATTGGAGCCCCGCAGCAGCATCTGGAAGAGGATGTTGGGGATCAGCTCCGACAGCTTGTGCAGCCGCTGCCAGGGATCCTCCTTCAGAAAGCGCATGGAGACGTCGAAGGTGGCGCCACCCCACATTTCCAGGGAGAAGATGTCCGATGCCAGATAAGAGGTCGGCTCGGCGATCTTCAGCAGGTCATGGGTACGCACCCGGGTGGCCAGGTTGGACTGGTGTGCATCCCGCATGGTGGTATCGGTGATGAGGAGTTTCTTCTGCTCCAGGATCCACTTGGAGAGCCCCTCTGGACCGAGCTTCATGAACAGGTCCTTGCTCCCGGCCGGGCGCGGCTTGGTGAAATCGACCTCAGGCACCCTCGCTTCGATCAGATCGGCCGACTTGAGCGGCTTGGCCACACCGGGTGAGCCGTTGACGATGACATCCCCCAGGAAGGAGAGCACCTTGCTGGCCCGGTCCTTCTTCTCCCGGAACTGGAGCAGTTCGGGGTGTTTGTCGATGAAGGAGGTGTCGCAGTTCCCCTTGATGAACACCGGATGGGTCATGACGTTTTCCAGGAAGCCGATGTTGGTCTTGACCCCGCGGACCCGGAACTCCTGCAGGGCACGATTCATGATATGGGCCGCCTCGGCAAAGGAGAGCCCCCAGGAACTGACCTTGACCAGCAGGGAATCGTAGTGGGGAGTGATCTTGGCACCGGTGAAGGCGTTACCCGCATCGAGCCGGATACCTGCCCCGGCCGCCGAGCGATAGGTGGTCAGGGTGCCGAAGTCCGGGGCAAAGTTGTTGGCCGGATCCTCGGTGGTGATACGGCACTGGATGGCATAGCCGCGCATGTCGATGGCCGATTGGCTCGGAATATTGATCTCCGGGTCGGAGAGCTTGTGTCCCGCGGCAACGAGAATCTGGTTCTGCACCAGGTTGCGGCCGGTGATCATCTCCGTAACCGTATGCTCTACCTGGATCCGCGGGTTCATCTCGATGAAGTAATGGTTCCCTTCCTGATCCACCAGAAACTCGACCGTGCCCGCATTGCGGTACTTGACCTGGCCGGCGATCTTCAGGGCGGCTGTGCAGAGCTCTTCCCGCTGGGTCTGGGTCAGGCAGAGGGAGGGGGCGAACTCCACCACCTTCTGGTGACGGCGCTGCACCGAGCAGTCGCGGTCGAAGAAGTGGACCAGGTTGCCGTGGTTGTCCCCCAGCACCTGCACCTCGATATGCTTTGGGTTCTCGATATAGCGCTCCAGGAATACCGCCGCATTGCCGAAGGAGGCCTTGGCTTCGCTGCCGGCGGCAACAAGACCCTCCAGCAGCTCCTTCTTGTTCCTGGCCACGCGCATGCCGCGGCCGCCGCCCCCGGCAGAGGCCTTGATGATGATGGGGTAGCCATTCTCCTTGGCAAACCTGAGCGCCTCCTCTTCCTTCTCGATCGGGTCCTCGGTGCCGGGCACAACCTGTACCCCTGCGGCCACGGCAGCCTTGCGGCCGGCCACCTTGTCCCCCAGTGCCCGTTGCATATCGGCCGTCGGGCCGATGAAGACAATGCCGGCGGCCTCGCACTTCTCGGCGAACTCCGCGTTCTCCGCCAGGAAGCCGTAACCGGGGTGGATGGCGTCAACGTCCGCCTTGAGAGCCAGGGCAATGATCTCGTCGATCCCCAGATATGCGTCGATGGGGGCCTTCCCCTTGCCGACCAGATAAGCCTCGTCGGCCTTGTATCGATGCAGGGAGAGCTTGTCCTCCTCCGAGTAGATTGCAACAGTGCTGATTCCCAGCTCCGTACAGGCGCGGAATATACGGATGGCAATCTCGCCGCGGTTGGCAGCCATTATCTTTCTGAATTTTTTCTTCTCCATGAGGACCCCCGTTATTTACGTAAAATAAAACAGCTAAATTCTGGATAAAGTTTTAGTCGCGCTAAAAAAATATAGTTATTCTAACTAGTTATACACGTTTACCCTTCGGTGCATAGAAACAAATTCCGGGGATAATGTCAACATTATACTTCCGTTCTAAATCACTCAAAAACATCCCGTCACCCCCTGTTAAACGATATGGGCTTTGCTGTCACGCTGCAACTGTGCTAGACTTCTTTGGTAATTCCATCCCGTGAAGGAGAGACCCGATGAAAATCCGTTCAGCCGTCCTACCCCTCATGTTGTCAATCATCCTGGGCGTCCCTGCCGCCATGGCCCTGGCCGATGAGAGCCCCGCATCAACAGAAAAAACCAAAGCAGAGACCACGCCGGCCAAGTCACCCACTGACACGGTAGCCAAAGTGGGCAACAGTGCCATATCAAGGGCAGAGCTCGACCGCGCCCTGACCGTACTAACCGCCCAGAACCGCCTGCCGGCGGCCGACTCTCCGGAAGGGCGCAAACAGGCTGAAAGCGCCGCACTGGACCAGTTGATCTTTGCCGAGCTCATCTTCCAGGAGGGGATGAAGACCCCTCCGGCCGACCTGGAGAAGCAGATCGACTTCAAGATGTCCCAGAACAAGGGGAAATTCGGCTCGGTTGCCGAATTTGAAGCAGCGCTGAAGAGCGCCGGCATGGTCGAAAAGGAACTGGCAGAAATCACCAGGAAAGACATCGTCATCAACAACTTTGTCGAAACCAAGATCGTCCCGACAATCACGGTGACCGACGATGAAGTGAAGAAATTCTACAACGACAGCAAGGAGCAGCTGAAGGAAGAGCCGCAGGTGAAGGCAAGCCACATCCTCATAGGCGTGGATGCCTCGGCGTCTGCCGAGGAGAAGGCAAAGGCCAAGGCGAAAGCTGAAGCCCTTTTGAAGGAGATAAAGGGGGGCAAGGATTTTGCTGAAACGGCCAAGACCAGCTCAACCTGCCCCAGCAAGAGCCAGGGGGGGGATCTGGGATATTTCGGCAAGGGGCAGATGGTCCGCGAGTTCGAGCAGGCGGCTTTCGCCATGAAAGTCGGGGATATCAGCGATGTAGTCGAAACCCAGTTCGGCTTTCACATCATCAAGCTGACCGACAAGAAAGAGGGCGAAGCGCCGAAACTGGAGGAGATCAAGGAGAAGATCACCGTCTTCCTCAAGGGGCAGAAGACCCAGAAGGCGGTCTTCGATTACGTCACCAAGCTGCGGAAAGAGGCCAAGGTGGAGATCCTCCTCTAGCCGCCAGCCATTCAATGAGCAGACATGAAAAAGCCCGGAACGTTTTCCGGGCTTTTTTCATCTCTTTTCCAGGATCTGACGCAGCTGCCTGACCAGCGACTCCCCATCCGCAGCCTTGATTGTCTCGCCGTCAAGCACCGCCACCAGCATTTCCCCGCACGGTCCGCACTTGCGCAGACAGGGGACTATCTGCACCTTGAGTCGGGGAAACTCCCGCTCCACCAGCTTGACAGCATCGATTGTCCCACGGTTGTTGTCACAAAGTTTCAGGTTCAAGCAGGAGTTGCCGGAGGCGGGACGAACACCCGGGTCCCCAGCTCGTTGTCCAGCATCAGCTGGCCGTAGCCGTTGTCACCGATCATCTTCAGCTTGCCGATGATCTCCCGGTCGTTCTCCTCCTCCTCGATCTGTTCGGTGATGAACCACTGCAGAAATATCTGGGTGGCATGGTCCTTCTCCTGTACCGCCAGCTCGGTGAGGTTGTTGATACAGGCGGTGATGTACTGCTCGTGCTTCAGGGTCTCCTCGAACATGGCGAGGAACGAGGAGAACCTGCTGGCCGGGGCGTTCATCTGCCCGATCGTCGCCTGCTCCCCCTGGCTGTTGATATAGGCGTAGAATTTCATGAAATGGACCATCTCCTCCTGGTACTGCACGTTGAACCAGTTGGCGGTCCCCTTGAGCCCCATGACTGCGGCGGCCGAGGACATGTTGAGATAGAGATAGGCCGAGTAGAGTTCGGTGTTCATGTGGGTGTTGAGGGCGGCGTACATTTGGGGTGATAGCATCTGGCCTCCTTGTTGATGATTATAATTATTGGCACATTATAGCAAAGTACTGTTTTGGGGCAACCGCTCTTTTCCAGAAGCAGTCTCTACCCCTCCTTCTTCTCCAGGAACATCCTGATGAGATCAATCGGCACCGGAAAGATGGTGGTGGAGTTCTTCTCCGCCGCGATCTCCGTGAGGGTCTGCAGATAGCGGAGCTGCAGGGATGTCGGCTGTTCGGCAAGAATCTTGGCCGCCTGGGCCAGTTTCTCCGAGGCCTGCATCTCCCCCTCGGCATGGATGATCTTTGCCCGCCTTTCCCGCTCCGCCTCGGCCTGCTTGGCAATGGCCCGCTGCATCTCCTGGGGGAGGTCGATATTCTTCACCTCCACATTGGTAACCTTCACCCCCCAGGGACCGGTATGGCCGTCGAGAATCTCCTGCAGCTCCCGGTTGATCTTCTCCCGGTTGGCCAAAAGCTCATCCAGCTCAACCTGTCCGAGGACGCTTCTCAGTGTCGTCTGGGCCAGCTGGCTGGTGGCATAGAGGTAGTTCTCAACCTGGATGATCGCCTTGTCCGCCTCCATCACCCGGAAATAGACAACGGCCGATACCTTTACCGTCACATTGTCCCGACTGATCACGTCCTGGGCCGGCACGTCCAGGGCGATGATCCGCAGCGACACCCGCACAAGCCGGTCGATGACGGGAATGATGATGATCAGCCCCGGTCCCCGAACCCCCCGGAACCTCCCGAGACGGAAGAGAACACCCCGCTCGTACTCGGGAATGACCTTGAGGGCGTTCGCGAGCAGGACGATCAGGATTACCAATGGCAGCGCCAGCCTGATTATTTCAGCGGGATCGAACATGACAACCTCCTGAATAGACGTACATCACCAGTCTACCCCCGATCGGTGCGGCGTCAATGTCCGGATTGAGCGCTTGCCAGCAAGAAGTAATCCATGCTAATAATTCCTGAGCAATATGCGGAGGAGAGATGAAAGATAAAGCCAGCATCCTGCTGATTGACGACGAGGAATCGAGCCGCCAGGCCTTGATGCTCCTCCTCAAGGGGAGCTACAACGTCACCGGTGCCGGCAACGGCCACGAGGCGCGCCAGCGACTGGCGGCGGAACAGTACGACATCGTCGTCACCGACCTTCGCCTCCCCGACTGCAGCGGCATCGACATCCTCAAGCAGATCAAGCAGTACTCGCCTGCCACCGAAGTCATCCTCATCACCGGTCACGCCTCTGCGGAAACAGCTGTCAGCGCCATCAAGGAGGGAGCGTACGACTACATCACCAAGCCCCTCAACATGGAGGAGCTGCGGATAATCCTCGCCAAGGCGCTGGAGAAGCGCCAGCTCCTCTCGGAAAACATCTACCTGAAAAAGCAGCTGCGGGAAAAGTTCGGCTTTGCCAACATCATCGGCAACTCGCCGGCGATGCAGAACGTCTTTCGCCTGATGCAACGGATCATAAAGACCGACTCCACCGTCCTCATCATGGGGGAGTCGGGCACCGGCAAGGAGATCGTCGCCAAGTCGATCCACTTCAACAGTCCACGCCAGGACAAGCCGTTCGTGGCAGTCCACTGCGGCGCAATCCCGGAGACACTGCTGGAGAGCGAGCTGTTCGGCCATGCCCGGGGTGCATTCACCGGCGCGGTCCGGGAGAAGATCGGCAAGTTCGAAAGCGCCAACCACGGGACCATTTTCCTCGACGAAATCGGTACCATGCCGTTGCACCTGCAGATCAAGCTGCTCAGGGTCCTGCAGGAACAGGAGATAGAGCGGGTGGGGTCAAACGCGACGGTAAAACTGGATGTGCGGGTCATCGCGGCAACCAACCTCTCCCTCGAGCAGGAGGTGAAAAACGGACGGTTCCGGGAAGACCTCTTCTACCGGCTCAACGTCATCCCCCTGATCGTGCCGCCGCTGCGGGAGCGGAAAGAGGACATCGTCCCCCTGACGAGACACTTCCTGGCAAAATACTGCCGCGAGATGAACCGGGGGGAGATGCACATCAGCCGGCAGGCAATGGAATCGCTGGAGATGTACCCTTGGCCGGGAAATGTGCGGGAACTCGAGAACGCGGTGGAACGGCTGGTGGCACTGACGGAAAGCGAAACCATCACCATCGCAGATCTGCCCGACAGCATCGGCAAGCAGCATGGCAATGTACTCTCCTTCAACTACGAACTCGACGAAAACGGCCTTGATTTCGCCGCAACCATCAGCGAAATAGAATCCCAGATCATCATCCGCGCCCTGGCCCGGACCGACCATGTCAAGTCCCGCACCGCAAGCCTGCTCCAGATGAACCGCACCACCCTGGTGGAGAAGATGAAACGGCTCGGGATAAGCGGTTAGCCGGACACACTCACGCACGATTGTCACGATTACCCAACAGCAAAAAGCCCCGGAGGAATCCTCCGGGGCTTTTTGTTCTTCCGTCGCAGCCGTAGCAGGAACTAACGCCGCTTAACCCGGAACAGCGCCGTGAAGGTGGCCACTTTCGCGCCATCCCCGGCAAAAACCGCCGCGGTGCCCTTCAGGCTGCGCTCGTCCTCCCAGGCGGTTTCTGCCTCTGCCCGGACCACGCCGCCGTACAGGGGGGCATGGAACTTCAGGCAGAACTCGGTGGTCACGAAATGGGTCCCCTCCGGCAGCAGGCTCTTCACCGCCATGGCCACCGCCGTATCCGCAAGGGCGGTAACGGCGCCGCCGTGCATGAGCCCCTTCCCCTGGGCGTGCTTCACCAGAAACGGCATGGACAGGACCGCCCTCCCCCCTGACGCGGATTCGATCTCCATCCCGAGATACTCCTCGAACGGAGCGCAGGCAATCCAGGCTGGAAGGGTAAAGGGGAGTTCCCCCCCCGGAGTCATCTCCTTTTCGTACAGCTGTTCATACATGGTGCCCCCTTCGAAACGCTGCACGCGCTCCGTCAGACCGACCTGGTGACCACTACGATGCCGGACTCGGTCACGGTGTGGCCGTTCTTCACATCTTCAGCGTGGTCGTAGCCGATGACGGCGTTATCGCGGATGACGAGGTTCTTGTCGATGATCGCCTTCCTGATCTTGGCATGGCGGCCGACGGTGACGTTCTCGAAGATGATGGAGTCCTCCACCAGGCTGTAGCTGTTGATCCGGGTCCGGGGACCGATGATGGAGCGTTTCACGATGCCGCCGCTGGTGATGCAGCCGGCGCAGACGTAGGAGTCGATGTTCAGGCC
>Ga0073934_10004721_pt1 | contig 22103 bp, 13 predicted proteins | sample LarsenN4metaG_FD_76834 | JGI IMG/M metagenome (GOLD analysis project Ga0073934, IMG submission 76834) | Hot spring sediment bacterial and archeal communities from British Columbia, Canada, to study Microbial Dark Matter (Phase II) - Larsen... ...
ACCTCATTATCAATCACATAAGTCAGCCCGGGCTGCTTGAGCATCAGCCGCAACGCGCTGCGAAGGGTGATGCCGGAGAGCTCCATGTTGATCGGCGTGCTGGGGTCCACCCCTTCGTCCTGCAGGGCCGTCTCATCGATGATAATGTTGATCTGGTGATATTCCTTGAGGAAGTCGATCGCGTCGGTCAACGGGGTATCGGCGAACGCCAGTTCCGTGCGTTCATTGAGAGCCGCCTCGATCCGCTCTTCGATCGGGCTGCTCTTCCGCAGATCGACCGACTGCCACTTCTTCCGCCGCTGGGTAATCGCCTGCCAATCGGCCGCAGACGGCCACAGGATCGGCGGTTCATCCGGGAACGGCACGTGGGACTGTTCCACCTGGTACAGGGTTTCCAGGAATTTGTCGGCCCGCAACGCCCGCTGACGGAACGCCCGGTTGAGCTGTTCCGCGGCTTCGGCACTGAAGCGCGCGGCTGCCGACGTTCGTTCGCCGGGTCGCAGGTTGATCGCCACGTCGGCCACCGCCTGGGCTTCGCCGTAGGCCGCGTCGTCGCCGTGCCGCCCCTGAGACATCAGGGACCGCACGCGCTCGATGAGGTTGGCCAGGCGGTCCTCGTCAATCATCATCTGCTCGGCCAGCCGCTCCTGCGCTTCTTTTTGGGCGAGCGCCTGCTGCTGGCGATCCCGGGCCTGGCGGAGCTGCTCCTGGCGGTTGGTCGTTGCCAGAAGTTCCCCCTCCAGTTGTTTCAGCATTCGGGCCCGATCCTCGGGATTGATGTCCAGCGCCGACCGGACGGAGGTCATGACACGCTTCAACTCGTCGATGGCGATCTCCGGCTCGGCGGTGGCGCGGGCGGCATCGATCACCTTGCTCACTTCCAACTGCATCTTCTGGGTGCGAACCCGCGTCTGCTGTTCGTGAACGTCAATCAGGTTCTCATTGACCGGGGTCTCGGCTTCCGGGGCCGCTTCGACCGGGTTCTGCCGGGCGGCCAGCCGCACCTGCAACTGCTCGGCGGCCACCGTCAACTGCTTGGCTTCGACCAGGTCAGCATCCTGCTGGCGGACTTCTTCGGCAATCTTCGCGGCGGCCTCCGGCTGGCGATTCCGCAGGGCCGTGACGCCGTCGTTGAGCCGCCGGGTCAACGCCAACTGGAAATCCTCAGCCGCCAAGGCGGCCACGCTCAATCCGGCGAGGCCGTTGCTGAGTCCGCCATCCGACTCGGCCCGTCGCGTATAGGCCGGCAGGTACGCGGTCCCCTCCGCGTCGCGCGGCTCGTCGAGATTCCAGCGGAGCACCTGAGGCGTGCGGCCGGCTGTCGTCAGCACCAGGCTGGCATTTGCCGGCAACACGCCGTGTGACAAATAGATCGTTTCGCGATCCAGCCGGAGGGGCAACGGCGTCGCCGGCAGCAGTTGCATTCCGGCCGGCTGCACGGTCAATCGGTCGGGATACAGCACCGTTCCCACGGCGGCAGCGGCCAGTTTGCGGCCCTGCGTCTCAGCGAGATTCGCGCGATCGGTCTGCGGGTCGAACAACAGGCAGCCGCCGGTCTGCACCGCCAGCATTCCGAGCTGCTGCAGTTGAATCTGGGCGCCGACGCCATAGCTGCTGATCGACGTCCGCTGCGTGCGGCAGTCTTTTGCAAGCTTCGAGAGCGAAGCCGCCGTCAGCGGATCGGCGGCGCTTTGGCCGTCGCCAATCAGCACGATCGACGCGGGTTGATCGGCCGGCAACAGTTCCAACACCTGCTGCAATCCGGCGGCGAGGTTGGTGGCACCCAGCGGCACGCGCTGCTTGAGCGCGGCGAACGCCTGACGGGTCACGCCATCGCGCGGACCGGCCAACCGGTCGGAAAGCGGTTCGGCGGTGAGGTCGAGGGCAAACAGCCGTACGTTGTGTTCGACGGGCAGCCGCTCCAGCAACTGCTGCACCACGTCCAGGGCGTGGCGACGGTGTTCCCCAGCCTGGCTCGCCGAGGTATCCACGACAATGGCATGGACCTTCGGCGAAACGCCGCCGGGCAGTTCGTCGGCCTTGAGAATGATCGCCTGATACGACTCCCCGTCGGCGGAGACGTGCTGCCAGACCCGGGCTTCGGGCTGCTCCACCGCGTGAACCGACGGAACCAGGATCACGGCGGCCAGCAGGCCGCCCAGGCCCAGACGACGAATGAGGCTCTGCGACATCGGCTGCAACTCCCCGAGCAACGGCCCGGTTTGGGAATCTGCCAAGCAGTGTAGCGACAGGAAAATCAGCGAGAATTCACCCTGAGCGCGATTCTATCGGTCGCTCCCGACCGGATTGAAGCGAAATCCTCTCACCCTCCCTGAATTCATCCAGATTGACAGGCCGACACGGCCCCGTTTCACCAACCGCGGTCGTACGGCACATCGGCTTCCGGCCGGCTCTCCGAACCGTCATCGCGTACTTTCGACGTCTGCCCCCCTTGGGGGTGACCGCAACTCCCGTCGCTGGCACAGCAGGCGCAACACGTTTTCGCGTCACATCTGGAGAGCCGTCATCCCCACGGGCCGACCAGCGGCAACTGACTGTGGCGTAAAACGTTGCTGTGACCCCAAATTCAACACCCCGGCCCCTGACGTCCCGGAAATCCCCGAAGTTGTCTGGCGCAAACCGGTTTCGGCTGCCGATCCTCTGTGCGGGTTGTATCGACTGGGGAGCCGGCGATGATCTCCACACCGCTGCCGCGTTGGGCGTTCCAGACGCCGATCGTGGCACTCAGCATGGCCGCAGCGGTGTGGGTGGGCACATTGTTCGACCAGGTTGATTCGCCCACCGCCCGGTTCAGCAACTCGCTCTGGCTTTCCTCGACGTCCGATCAGCCCTGCTGGAGCGATGCGGCGATCCACGATGGCCGGGGGGAAATCCTGCTCCCGCCGCAGGATTCAAACGGCGACAGGGTGCTGATTGTCTCCGCATTCGGCCCGCCGCAGCAGACGACCGCGGTCTCGGTCCGGCTCACCTCTGACAACGCCGGACGAGAAGCCACCCGGCTGGACTGGCAGCCACGGTCTCAGCCGCAGCCCTTCGCCATGCCAGCCGCCAGGGCGATCACCGCGCAACGGGTGTCGTACACGACCCGCCCGCCACAACTCCGCGGCGGGGCGACGCGGAACCTCTTCCTGCCGCGACCGGGTCGCGACGGCCGTTCCGTGAGTGATTACGAACCCCTGGACTGCGTGGCCGCGGCGTCGGGTCGCCGTTGCCAGATGTGGCGCGATCTGCAGACGCCGTGGGACGCCCGTCTTGAACGGTGGGCGGATCAGGTGGTGGCCCTGCTGGAACACACCGTGCTGCCTGCGGTCGAGTCCAGCCAAGGAACGATTGACGATCTGGACGGCAGCGGGGGGGTGACCGTGGTCGTCACCGATCGGGTCCGGGAGTATTCCTCGACGACCCCGCCGCTGTGCGCCTTCGTCCGGCCGACCGATTTCCGTTCGGATCTGGACCGCCCGTGGAGCAACACGGGAGACATCGTTTACCTGCAACCTGGCGTTCCCGTCGCCGACTTACAGCCCGTGCTGGCGCATGAGCTGACGCATCTGGCGCAGCTCAGTTGGTGCCGGGATTCATTCGGCTTGGCCCCCTGGCCGCTAACGGACTGGGTTGCCGAGGGCGTGGCCCACGCGGCCGAGGTGCAATTGACCGGGATTTGGCAGAATGTTGCGATGCGGCTGGAGGCCTTCCAGAGACATCCGGAGCGCTGCCCGCTGGTCGTTGACGACGCCGTCGCGGCTGGCCGCTGGCGGGAGCCGGGATCGCGCGGGGCCGCTTGCGCATTCGGTCTGTGGTGCGCGGAACAATATGGCCCGCAATGGTGGACCGCCTGGCTGAGCGCCGATCCCGACCTTGAGGACCGCTGGCAGGCTGTCGGTGGTCAGTCTCTGGCCGACGTGTACCGCGCGTGGACGGTCTCGTTGTGCGTTGACGGTCTACCGGGACCAACGGGTTCGGCCGAGGCGCGGTCGAAACCCGCACTGCGCTCGCTGGAGGTCGACGGACGGGACGAGACGGTCACCATCGAGGGGACCGCGTCGGCGTATTTCCGACTGGACACGGCCGACGCAGCCACCGTGCAGATCGCGGGACCTCGCCCTGCCCGGTTGCAGGTCACCGTCGTGCACGTCCCCCGCCAGCCGCGCTGATGGTCCGCTATTCGTTGCTGCCGCTGCGGTTCTGCTGGATTTCTCCGGCGAGAATCAGCCGCTGCGTGTGCAGCTTTTTGAGCCGGGAGATCGGATAGATCCGCACGAGTTTGTTCTTGTAAGTCAGCCGGCCGTCGGCATCCTTCGACAGGTGCTGCGCCACCTCGTCGGTGGCTTGATCGGCATACAGCGCGGCGAACGTTTCCGGGTCCACGCCGCGGCCGCTTTCCAGGTCATCGAGCGCATCGATGCCCCCGGCCAGCACGGCGTAGACGTTCATCCCCTTGGTGGCCGGATTGTAGCGGGACTCGTTCTTGAGCCCCTCCATGGCGGCCTTCAGGGCATCGTTGGCCGCCAGAATCTTCCGGGCGGTTTCCTCCGAGGGTCCGGCGACGTCCTCCTGCGCGCTCAACGTGCTCACAAAGCTTGCGTCCAGTCGGCCCAGGGCATAGCCACAGGCCAAGACAGCCAGCAGGGCCAACAATCGCACGGTCCAGCGCATGGGGATAATCCTCAGAGGAACGGCAGGAGATCGGATTTCGTCGGCGAATCCGGCGGCTCACCGCGACCGCTTCACCAACGACTGTCATCGTGTCCCGGCCTGCAGGCGAATGCAACCCCGCGTCCCGACACCCTCGAAAGCGAAGGGGAATCAGACCCGCACACGGCTGAGGTAGTCGACCACGTCGTCCAGCAGCGGACCGATCTCTCCGAGATCCGGTTCGCATCGCTTGCAGGCCTCTTCCAGCCGGGCGGCCAGTTCGGAGAGCCCCTCGAAACCGTAGCCCCCGCCGGCCCCTTTCAACTGATGGGCCTGGACGCGCACCGTGCCAATCTGGCCTTGGGCATAGGACGACTGCAACACGTCGCACCGCTCGACGGCGTGCGCGACGAAGGCTTCCAGAAGCTCCTGAAAGTCGGATTCGTCGCGAAACACCGAATAAATTGGTTCTGCCGCCGACATCGTTCGGGCCTGACCCATGCCGCGATCCACCAGCGAGTGATTGTGAGGCAGACCCGAAGCACATTGCCCAGGCCGCTGCCGTCTGAGAAGTCTCTACCACATGATCGCGTGAGCGGCCGGACGCGCAAGCGCACGACCTGACAAATGCCGGGAAGACTGCCGCCGGGGGGCGTTCCGTACGCAGAATCGGAATCGTCGCCGTTCCCGAATATTCAGTGAACTTGTTGTCAGTTTGGCGCTGCCGAAGACTGGTCCGGTGGAGCCATTCCGGCCGGTGCGATAAACTCGGCGCAGCGGAAATGTCCGGGGTTCGTAACCGCAGCGTTTTTGGAGAGCGGATGATGTCGGTGGCCGATGCGTGGATGGTCCGGTGGTTTTCCGGCGGAGTCGCCGGTTGCATGGCGATGCTGTCGGCGCTCACGGCCGGCTGTGCCGAACCTCCTGCCCCCACGGGAGACTTCCTCCGCGATCTGCAGGCGACGGCCACTCATGCCCGCAAGGCTGAGTTCGGCCATTGGGGGGCTGATCCGGACAACTACATCGCCTGGGGCTCGCACTCCAATCGGCTGATTCCGGTCTACACGTTCGGCACCAAGGACGCCGGCGCGGGGATCGACCTGACCAGCTACACCGGCGCGAACAGCCCCTACCGCAGCGAAGGGGCGCTGCAGCGGATTTATGGCCGCCTGCCGACCCACACGCTGAACCCCACCGCCGACTACTGCGACCAGACCAACATCTATGACATCCAGAAGGCCGCGCTCGATGCCGGCAAAAAGCACATCTTCCTGGTCATCTTCGACGGCATGGACTGGCAGACCACCTGGACGGCCGCCATCTACCACTCCCGCAAGGTGTCCTACCGGGAAGGTCGCGGCTCCGGGCTGCACTTCCTCGATTACACCGCCGGAGGCACCACGCAGTACGGTTACATGTGCACCAGCCCGCACAATGCCGGCACCAAGGTGGACGTCGACGCCCAGACCGTGACGAACCCGGGAGGCACGCTGTTCGGCGGATACGATCCCGAACTGGCGGGAGTCACCCCGTGGGGCAACGCGCCGGACCCGCTGTATCCGATCACGAAGAACAAGGACAAGTCGAGGCAACACGCCTATACGGACTCGTCCTGCTCGGCGTCGAGCATGACGGCCGGCATCAAGTCCTTCAACAACTCGGTCAACGTCGATTACGCCGGACATCCGTTTGCCACCATCGCCCACCAGGCCCAGGACGCGGGGTATGCCGTCGGGGCGGTCAGCAGCGTCCCCATCAGTCATGCGACGCCGGCGGCGGCATACGCGCACAACGTCGATCGCGATGATTTCCAGGACCTCACACGCGACCTGTTGGGACTGAAGTCGATCAGCCACCCCGAGCAGCCGCTGCCGGGGATGGACGTCGTCATCGGCGGCGGATACGGCGACGAGCGCCAGAAGGACGCCGGCGGCGGCAAGAACTTCGTTCCCGGCAACGCCTATCTGACTGCGGACGATCTGCAGGCCGTCGACGTGAGGAACGGCGGCCGATACGTCACCGCCATCCGCACGGCCGGCCTCAACGGGACAAAAGCCCTGCAGGCAGCCGCCGAGCAGGCCTCCCAGAACCGCCACCGCCTGCTCGGGTTCTACGGCGTCGGCGAATACAAGGGGCACCTGCCCTACCGCACCGCCGACGGAGACTTTCAGCCCACCGTCGGTCGGAGCGACAAGGCCGAGAAATACACCCCGGCCGACCTGGAAGAGAATCCGACGCTTGCCGACATGACGGCCGCGGCGCTCACGGTGCTTTCAGCCCGCGACAAGTTCTGGCTGATGGTTGAGCCGGGGGATGTGGACTGGGCCAACCACGACAACAATCTGGACAACTCCATCGGTGCGGTGTTGAGCGGGGATGCGGCCGTAAAGGTGATCACCGACTGGGTCGAGCGGCACAGCAACTGGAACGAGTCGGTCCTGATCGTCACCGCCGACCACGGGCATTACTTCCACCTGGTGCAGCCCGAGGCGCTGGTCGCGCCGAAGGCGAGGACGCAGGCGAAGAAGTAGCTCTCCATACCGCGAGATCAAAGCCCACCCCTTGCGATGGGTGGGCTTCGTTGCTGTGCCAGGAACGGCGCGCTATCCGACGGCCACGCGGTCCGACCACCAGTACCTGCGGGGAATGAGGCCCACGCCGATCGCCGCCAGGCTGATGGCTGCGATGCTCATCACGAGCTGCACCATTCCTTCGCGGAAGCCGTACGAGTGCAGGCCGATCCCCAGCTCGTTCACGCCGAACCAGGACCAGGTGACGGCAATGTTCCCGGCGATGGCCAGCAGCGCCAGGCCGCGCTCCTTGACCATGCCCCCCCAACGGGCATGGAGCGCCAATGCGTTCCAGAGCACGATGATCAGAGCCCCGTTCTCCTTCGGGTCCCAGCCCCAGAACCGCCCCCACGAATCGTCGGCCCACAGCCCCCCCAACACCGTCCCGACGAAACTGAAGAAGATCGAGAAGCACAGCGTGCCGTAGATCATCCGGTACAGATCCCGCCCGGCGTCCGCCGTCAGCGACGGCGTGCAAACCCCCCGCAGCACGTACAACATTCCGAGGAGCCCCGCCAGGTAGGTCGTCGCATACCCGAAGGTGATGCACGTCACGTGCGTGGCCAGCCAGAACTGCGTGTCCAGCACCGCCTGCAGCACGATGAACGTATCGCCGTCGGCGCTCAGGAAGTCGGCCACCCCCAGCGTCAGATATCCCGCAGCCACAGCGACCACGGTTCCAACGCCATTCCGGTAGAACAGGTTGAACAGCAGCCCCAGCGCCGCACATCCCCAGCCGATGAACACAGCCGACGAATACAGGTTCGTCACCGGCGGGCGGCCGGAAATGTACATCCGCGCCACCAGCGCGAAACAGTGCACCCCGAACGCAACCAGCGCCACGGCGAGTGCCGCCCGGTTGAACGGCCGGGCCCAACCCAGCCAGCCACACGCGGCGAATGCAAACGCGGCGACGTACAGGATCTGAGCGATGGTGAACGGCTGGAAGTGATTGAAGAACACCTCGAAATCCGTCCGCGCGGAGTCCAGGTCCGGCGGCGAATGTTCGGCCAGCCAGTCCCGGTACTTGCCCACCTCCGTGTTGAACTCTTTGGCATCCTGCTTCGCGTACGCCACCAGAATCCGCGTCATGGCCTCCGTTGGCTCATCCGGCGACTGCTCCATGAACGTCGTCTTCACCAGATTTTTGGTCCAGGCCGCCGCGAAGGTCTCCCATTCGCCCGTGTCGGAAACCGGGGGCACGGTCAGCGGCGGATGACGGCGGGTGAGCGCCCGCTGCCGTTCGATGGCCTCCATCAGATCCGTCCGCGCCGATTCCGGCCGGATGTTCGGCGGATTGAACGACTGCAGCAGGAGGTCCAGAATCCCGATCTTCTTCTCCAGTTCCAGCACCTTCTTGTCGAACACGCCGACGTTCGCCGCGTCCAGCTCGTGCGCCTTGGCCGCCTGCTCGGTCAGCTTGTCCAGCTTGGGGAGGAACTCGGCGGGGGCGTAGCGGAATCGTTCCCGGCGTTCGAGTCCCACCAGTTCCTGCACGTCCAGGTTTTCGATGCGGAACACGCGGTGATTGAAGGCCTGCTCGGGCCGCGCCATCACGTCCAGCAGCCAGCGAATGGCCGGTTGCGTCTTCTCGTTGGCGTCCTGGTACGTCTGCCGGCTGGAGATCGCCAGCAGGCTGCTGCGGGCCAGCGTATCCAGCGGCTTCGCCCGGCCCTCGGCAATCAAGGGGAGCTTGCCGAACGTGTACAGGTCGAACTCGTTTTCCGCGACCCGCGGCGGCATGGCCGCCTGCACAACGCAAATCACCGCCAGCACGCCGGCCACGCCGGGCAGCGCCCAGCTCAAGGCCTGAGTCGCCGCGTCCGTTCGTTCGGTCACGATCTCTTTTGTCAGACTCGTTTCAGTCCGCCGCAGGAACCGCAGCAGCGTGATGGAGAAATGGGCGAGCAATCCGACCGTGACCAGCATGCACGACACATACGGAATCATCCATCCGCTGTTGGTCACCACCTGCAGCGTGGTCCCCTCGATCTGCGTCTGCGGATCGACGTGATAGCCGCTCTGGTAGAACGTCTCCCCGGCAAACCGCAGCGGGTTGTTCATCCAGATCCGCAGCGTGCGGTCGACCTGGCGGGTCTCGTCCACCAGACGCACGTCGGACGAGTAATTCCGGGGCGTGTCCGTGCCCAGGTAATCGTCCTTCCGCACATCGATCAGTTGGAACTTGTAGGGCTTGTAGGTCCGCTGGAACCGCAGCGAGAGCTCGTACGTCCGGTCGCCGACCTGGACCGGATCACTGACGTTCTGTGACGAAAACAAGATCCCCAGCAGATGGGTTCCCAGCGGCGCATCGCTTTCCTTCGGCAGCAGCGTGACATAACACGCCGACAGATCGACCTTGCTGCTCGTGTCGGTCCCGGAGCCGGGACGGACGTTCTCGGCAAGCCACTCCTTCCCCATGCCGCTGTCGGCGGGGTTCTGGTCGTCCGGTTTCACCCGCCGCACCGAGGAATTCTGATAGAACTTGTCCACGCGGACCCGGAATGGCAGCCGGTCATCCGCGATCGGCTGCTTCCTCTCCAGGGAGTCCAGCAGCAGTTGCCGGGGGATGGCCGTCACCACGTCGTGCTGAGGATCGGACCGATCCACCACGGCCAGTTCCACCGTGCGGATGTCCTGCACGAAGTTGACCGTCTCCCCCTCCTGCATCTGCAACTGGGCCTCGACCGCCGTCTTGCCGACCAGCAGTTCGCCGAACATCATCAGCCCGATGCCCGCGTGCAGCAGCACGATCCCGCCGCGCTGCTTGAACACCAGGATGCAGCCCGCCAGCAGCACCAGCCCCGCGAGCCCGCCCTGCGTGAGCTGCCACAGAATCCGCATCGCCGAATCGCTCAGGCGGCTGTCGGCCCCGCGCCACACGAGGTACACCAACACCGCCGTCAGCAACACCGAGCACGCGGCCGTCAACCACCAATTCAAAGACCCCAGCGTGGTCCGGGCGCAACCCACGATCGAGGCAATCGCGGTCGCCGCCAAGCCGCCGAGGAAGATTCTCCACAGCGTGTCGTAAGACACCCAGGGCTCTCCCTGAAGTCCTTCGGCGTTATTGGCAGAAAGGATGACCAGCGTCGTCAGCGCCCCGCCCGCGAGCGTCACCAGCAGCCCCGACACCAGCCGCCAGCCGCGGGCCTGCACCTTAAACCGCACCAGGTGCGCGGCGAGCAGGTTCAGCGCCATCGCCGCGCCAATCAGCCAGCCCGAGGGAAAGTAGAACCCGCCGGGAATCTGCGGCGGAGCCGTGCCGAACAGCGCCCCCCAGAACGACGGCGGCAGGAACAGCCGGAAGTCGATCCAGGCAAACCAGCGGTTGCGGAAATACTCGTCGATGACCTGCCAGATGTCCTTTTCCACCTGGGCGAGGGTCCCCGCCAGGATGATGAAGATGGCCATCGCGAACAGCGCCACCGTCAGCTTCAACGACGCCAGCGGGGCGAGCATCGAGTTCAACAACGGCCCCAAGCCCGCGGGTTCGCCGTCGAATTCGGTCCGGTCGGCAGTGGACAAGTCGGCAGTAGCCATAGGTGGGAGCTTTGTTTTGCAGACAACCAGCGGGGGACTGAACTCTGAAACGCGAAATCCGAAGACCACACGAGAATCAAAACGGGCGAAACGGTTCTACAACCCGGCGAACCGATGCGCGTGTTTCCGGCTTGCGATTTGAGACTTCCCTGGGATCTCGAGGTTCAATGTTCACTTCATTCAAATCGCAGCGACTTCACAAATGCTTCGAGATTCGCCTTCTGCGCGACCGCGAGATCCGTCGGCCCCTGAAGTTTCACGTACCAGGTCTTGTCGCCGTAGTCGACCATCACACCCAGAATCGACTGTTGCTCGCCGATCAGTTCCACCGCGTCGCCCGTCAGGGAGCCCACATCGATCTTGCGCAACGCCGCGGGCAGCTCGGCGGCGGCCAGGGGCGGCAGCTTGATCTGATCCCGCCAGCGGTTGACGTTGGCCAGCCGGTCTCCTCCCGGGCCTTCCCGGGGAAGATCAATGACGGTGATCTCGACCCGGCGGTCACCTTCGACCACTTCAAAAGCCGCCTTTCGCATTCCTCCCGACTTGCCGGGCGACCAACCCTCGGGCGCCGCGAACACCAGTTGCGGCGGGGCGGATTTCTCGACCGACGGCCGGTTTGACAACCCGCCCCGCGCGAACGGCGGCGTCATCATCCCACCGGACTGCGTCGTTCCCACGAGGTTCACCAGCGTTGCCGCCGTGCCATCCTGAATCGGAATGGTTTCAGATTCCGCAACCAGCTTGTCGGCCGTTGTGGGCGGGAGTCCCAACTGGCCCCGCCAGCGGTTGATATTCGCCAGAAGCTGCTCGGCGTCGTCCCCCTCCAACCGCGGCAACGCCGTGACGCTGAGTTCCAAGGGCGGATCGTCCCCGATCACCAGCGTGGCGAACCGCATCCCCGACCCGGGCTGCCGGCTCCATCCTTCGGGCAATGTCCATTCGGGGGTGCCTGCCTTGGAAATCCGCAGCGACGCCAGGAATGCGCGGAACTGATCCAGCCGGGAGGCCACCGGATCCACCGGACCGGACAACTTGAAGAACCAGGTCTGCATTCCCGCCGGAACGATCGCACCAAGCATCCGCTCCGGGCGCGACTCCGTCGCTGGCTGCGGTTTTTCGACCGGGAGCTGGATCTGCTCCGGCTTGGGGATGGTGTACTGGGTGATCCGCGGGTCATCAGCACACCCGACCAACACGCCGCACAGTGCCAGAGCGGCGCTGCCGAATGCAACAAAAGCCGTTTTATGACACACGGTTACAGCGTCTCCAGGCGAGGCGATCCGAGACGCGGCCAGCGGCGGGCGGCAGGCATCGGTCGGCAGGCGGGCCAATCAGGGCATGGTCGCCCTATTATAGGCTCACTGCCCCCCGAAAGTACACGCGATTACGCCCGGGTTGACCGGTTGCCGTCGCACGGTACGATCCCCACGAAACCCTTGGATTCCCCCACGGAAGGACCGTCATGTCAGACAGCAGTGCGGAACTGATCCCGCTGCCCCCGTTCAGCCGCAAGCAGCGCCGCGTGCTCGGCGTGCTGCTCGAGAAGGCGTTCACCACCCCCGAACAGTATCCGCTGACCCCCAAGGCAGTGACCGCCGGCTGCAACCAGAAGAACAATCGCGATCCCGTCAGCAACTACGATGAAGACGATGTGCGGCAGACGCTCGACCAGCTTCGCGAACGGGGTTTCGTCGGTGAGGTGCACACCGAATCCGGCCGGACCGAACGGTATCGCCACTACCTGAGGCAGAAGACTGACCTGACCGAGCCGCAACTGGCGATCCTCACCGAACTGCTGCTGCGCGGCCGACAGCAGTTGGGGGAACTCCGGACCCGCGCCAGCCGGATGGTAGCCATCGACAGTCAGGAAGAACTGCGGGCCGCGCTGCAGCCGCTATTGACCCGCGGCGTCGTCCGCGCCAACGGCCCGATCGAGCGGCGCGGCGTGGAGGTCGATCACAACCTGTATCCCCCCGGAGAGAATCACGAACCACTCGCCGACTTCGTGGATTCCCCTCCGATGGCGCCGGAGCCCGCTGCCACTCAGGCGGCGGCATCCGGTCGCTCTGAAGAACCAACGCGTGCCGCCGCGTTGGAGTCCCTCGTGGAGGAACTGCGATTGGAGTTGGCGGAAGTTCGGCAGCAGGTCGTCGATCTCAAGGACGATCTCGCCGACCTGCGGCGACAGATCGGCGGCTGATCGGATCGTCAGCCGCGAGCCGGGGGAGGAGCCGCTCCCCTCCCCCCGCTCGTCGTGCCTCCGGTTACTCGTTCTTCTTGGATTCCTCCGGCTTGTCGGCGCTCTTCTTGGCTGCCGACTTCTTGGCGGTCTCGGCAGTCAGCTTTTTGAGGTTTTCGCGCTGTTCGGGAGTGAGGACGGCCTCGATTTCAGCGTCGCGCTTTTGCCGCAGCTCTTCGACCTGCTTGATGAGGGCGTCGATCTGCTCTCCATACTTGGCCTGCGTGCTGTAAATCTTTTGCCGCTGGGCGTCGGTCAGCCCGAGCTTGCCGTAGTTGTTTGGAAGTCGCCCGGTGGCTTTCTTGTCCGCGTCCTGGGCGACCAAGAATCCGCCGGCGAGAAGCAGCAACAAACCGCCGAAACACACTGAACGCAGCATCGAGAGGCCCTTTCCAAAGACGCCAGAAGGGAAACTCTGCCACTGCTCTGCGGTGTCTTCCCTGATCGCCACGCGAACAGTGGACAACCGTTGGGCATCGTGACGATCTCTCCCCGGAATTGCAAATAGAAACCTCCAGCAATGCCGTGAATTCTCGCGATTCCCTGCGGCGGCAGACCCGTCACGCCAAATCGTGCAGGAGCGCCTTGGGCACACCAATGTCGAGCACCCGCACCGGGCCGGTCCAAGCCTCCGCACCAGGCGCTTCGAAGCCAATCTTCCGTGCGACGAACGTGCCGGTCAGCGTCGCCCGCACGCAGCCGCCGAGCGGCTGGCCGGTGTCGCAGTCCAGGCCCGACGGCAAATCGACGGCGAACACCTTCTTCCCCGCCGCATTGATGGCGGCGATGACCGTCGCGAACGGTTCGCGCACGGTTCCCGTGAGGCCGGTGCCGAGGAGGGCGTCGACGATCCACTCCGCCGACGAGAGTGCCTGTGACCATTCGGCGGGTGAGGCCGCATCCATCCGCACGATCGGCGTGCCGGCCCGCTCGATCACTCGATAATTGATCGCCGCGTCGCCCGTGTATTGCTGCGGATCGCACGCCAGCAGCACGCGGACGTCGTGGCCGTGGTTTTGGAGATGCCGGGCGATCACGAAGCCGTCGCCGGCGTTGTTGCCTTTGCCGCAGACGACCGCCACCAGCCCGGAAATCCCCTGCGACTCCAACAGCGCCGCCGCATTGCGGCCGGCGTTCTCCATCAGCACGACGCCGGGCAGCCCGTACTCCTCAATCGCCCGGCGGTCGACATCGCGGACTTCGGCGCGGGTGAGGGAACGCATGGGATGAACCCGCAAGGTGGAAGCCCACTGGTTGCAACCCGTGGGCTTCCGGTCACGTGACGATGTTGTTCGACATGCTCACATGCCGCGGGGCGTCGATGGGGCGGTTGATGCGGCAGTTGGCGATCTGATTGTGCGCGCCCTCGCCGACCCACTTCACCGCCGCAGTGGTCTTCGGCTCGGCCCGCGTGTCGAGAATGCTGGACCCGGTGATGAGCGTGTCGGACACGTCCTCGGCGTAGATCGCATAGGGCGTGCCCTCCAGCACCTGAATGCCGGTCAGGTTGAGCCGTTGGCAGCGGATCAGTTCGATCAGGCCCTCGCGTTTGATCGGCACGGCGTCCTTCACAGTGTGTTCACCGGCCTGGGCGTCCTGGATCTGCAGGCCGGTCAGCGTGCAGTTTTCGCAGTCTTCCAGGCGGATGCCGGTGCAGAGTTCCTTTTCCTGATAGTCCGGGTTGTGGCCGAAGCAGTTGGTGCCGATGAGGATGCTCTTGCAGTGCTCCAGCCACAGATTGCGGTGGTGGCCGCTGTAGATGTAGTTCCCCTCCAGCGTGATTCCCCGGCAACTGGTGAGGTGCACGTTGGTGGCCTGGCTGCCGATGAGGTTGCCAGTGATCGTCCACATGCCGGCTTTTTGCCGTTCCGGCGTGGGGGAGCCGATGATGCGGATGTTGGCGCCGTTCGGGCTGTAGGTGGCCTGGATGGTGTTGCTGCAGATGGTCCCCTCGCGGACGGTGCCGGTCTCGCCGCAGTCGATGTAGATTTCGGCGGTGGGGAGGTCGTCGGCGTCGGGGACTTTGTGGGCCCGGTTGTTGTTGTACTCGATGTCGTTGCCGGTGATCTGCAGGTTGCGGATTTCGCTGTTCTCGATGCGAATCCCGCCGAGCCGGGCGTAGCTGATGTGGCTGCCGGTGATGATCGTCTGGTGCAGGTTCACCCGGTCGAGCCAGACGTTGATGCCGGTGTTGTGATAGAAATGGCAGTGGCTGATGAGCACGTTTCGCGCCCGGCCGTGAAGGTGCACGGCATTGCGGACCTTGCGGATGAGGACCCCCATCAACGTGGGCTGCATCACGCCGACAATCTTCACGCCGTCGGCCTCGGGATGCCTCCCTTCGATCTCGATGTTGGACAGCGTCGGCATCCGCTCCAATTGCCATTCCTCGGGGCGGAAACCATTGGGGTCGGCAGACGTCGTGTGTGTGCCGCGGAGGTCGAACGCCGGGCCGGGGCCGTCCATCAGGATCTTGGCGACGCCGCCCATGCCGCTGAGGGAGACCCGGCCGCTGTCCTTGAGTTCGATGACGATTGGCCGGGTGATGCGGTAGTCGCCGCGGGGGAATTCGAGGACGCCGCCGCCGTCTTTGAGGGCGTGCAGGATCGCGTCGGTGTCATCGTGGACGCCGTCCCCCATCGCGCCAAAGTCGTAGACGTTGCTCATGCGATGCTCGTCTCGTGAGATAGGAACACACCGAGTGGAAGCCCACGGGTTGCAACCCGTGGGCTTCGGCCACTACGCGAGAATCTCTTTGATGACGCGGGCGTGTTCGACGCCGGTCAGCCGCTGGTCGAGACCCTGAAACCTGTACGTGAACCGCTCGTGGTCGATCCCCAGACAGTGCAGGATTGTCGCGTTCAGGTCGTTGATGTGGCAGGGCTGGTCGACCACGTTGTAGCTGAAGTCGTCGGTCTCGCCGTAGCCCGTGCCTCCCTTGATGCCTCCGCCGGCGAGCCACATGCAGAAGTTTCGCGGGTGATGGTCGCGGCCGTAGTTCTCCTTGGTGAGCGTCCCCTGCGAATAGACCGTCCGGCCGAATTCGCCGCCCCAGACGATCAGCGTGGAATCGAGCAGCCCGCGCTGCTTCAGGTCCTGGATCAATGCCGCACAGGGCTGGTCGACGTCGCGGCATTGCAGCGAGATGTCGCTCGGCAGGTTGTTGTGCTGGTCCCACCCGCGATGCAGGAGTTGCACCACGCGGACGCCGCGTTCGACCATCCGCCGGGCCAGGAGCACGCTGGACGCGAACGTACCGGGCGTTTCGACATCCGGGCCGTACATCTCCAGCGTGGCCTTCGATTCCGACTTGAGGTCAATCAGGTCGGGGACGCTGGCCTGCATCCGGTAGGCCATTTCGTACTGGGCAATGCGGGTCGCGATCTCCGGGTCGCCGAGCTGCGACAGGTTCTTGCGGTTCAGTTCGCCCAAGGCGTCGAGCATGATGCGGCGGTCGCTGGCCTCGACGCCCGGCGGGTTCTGAATGTAGAGGACCGGATCCCCCTGGCTGCGGAGCGCGACGCCCGAGTAGCTCGTCGACAGGAAGCCACTGCTCCACATCCGCGTGAACAGCGCCTGGGCCGACGCCTTCGACGACCAGGTCGGCGTCAGCACCACGAATGCCGGCAGATCCTGACTTTCGCTCCCCAGGCCGTACGCCAGCCACGACCCCAAACTGGCCTTGCCGGGGACCTCGCTGCCGGTCATCACGAACGTGCAGGCCGGGTCATGGTTGATGGCATTGGTATGGACCGACTTGATGACGGCGAGGTCATCCACGCACTTCGCCGTGTGCGGCAGGAGTTCGCTGACCCACCGCCCGCACTGGCCGTGCTGTGAGAACTGGAACTTCGACGGCGCCACGGGCAGCCGCTTCTGGCCGCTGGTCATGGTGGTGATCCGCTGCCCCCTGCGGACGCTGTCCGGCAGGTCGGCGTCAAAGTGATCCTGCAGCTTCGGCTTGTAGTCCCAGGTGTCGATCTGCGACGGCCCGCCGTTCATGTGCAGATAGATCAGCGCTTTGGCCTTCGGCGCGAAATGTGGAAACCCCGGCAGCGCCGGATGCGCCAGCGGCGCGGCGGCCGCGCGGCCGGACGGCATCGCGGCAAACGCCAGCCCCAGCCCGCCCAGCCGCAGCCCGGTCTGGCCGAAGAACTGGCGACGGGTAAGATGCAGGGCATGTTCGTCGAGTGGATTCATGACTCAGTTCCTCGTCACCGTCTCGTCCAGATTCAGCACCAGATTCGCAATCAGCGTGTACGCCGCGAGTTCGGCGGGGTCCGCGACTGTCATCGGGGACGATTCGCCAACGTGGATCAGTCGCTTCGCGGCGGCGGGGTCCTCGCGGTAGCGGTCGAGGTACTTCTGCAGCGTGCGGGCGACGATGGCCGCTTCGTCGGCCGCAGGGGCACGTGAAAGCGCGACGCGGTAGGCGAACGCGATTCGTTCCGCCGGCGCGCTGCCGCCTTCTTTCAACATCCGTTCGGCGAACGCCCGGGCGGCTTCGATGTGCTGCGTGTCGTTCAGCAGTTGCAGCGCCTGCAGCGGCGTGTTGCTCCGCTCGCGGCGGGCGCACAACTGCTCGCGGTTGGGGCCGTCGAAATTGCTCATGAACGGCGGCGGGGCGGTCCGCTTGAGGAAGCAGTACAGGCTGCGGCGGTAGAGGTTGTCGCCGTGGTCCTGCAGGTAGAACCGCGTGTTGCTGTCGGCGTAGCCGACCGGCTCCCAGATGTTCGGCGGCTGATACGGCTTGATGCCCGGACCACCCGGTTCGAGATTGATCAGCCCGCTGACGAACAGCGCGTTGTCGCGGATCTGCTCGGCATCCAGACGGAACCGGGGCCCGCGCGCCAACAGCCGGTTGGCGGGATCGGCCGCCAGTTCCTCCGGCGTGACCGCGGCGTCCTGCCGGAACGCCGATGACATCACGATCAACCGCACCAGTTCCTTCGTGTCCCAACCGTGGTCTCGGTACCAAGCCGCCAGCCAGTCGAGCAGTTCGGGATGGCTCGGCGGCTCCCCCTGCGAACCGAAATCCTCGCTGGTTTTGACCAATCCCACACCGAGCAGTTGCTGCCAGACCCGATTGACGGCGACGCGGGCGGTGAGCGGATGCTCGGGCGCGACCAGCCACTTCGCCAGATCGAGCCGGTTCGGCCGCTGCGACGTGCTGGCCAACTTGAGCGGCGGCAGGACGGCGGGCGTGGCCGGTTCGACCTTGTCGCCCGGCTTGTCGTACTGGCCGCGCTGCATGACGAAGGCGTCGCGCGGCTGGTCGATGTCCCTGAAGATGAACGTGCCCGGAATGCGGTCCTCGAATGCTGTCCGGGCGGCGACGGCGGCATCGTGATTCTGACGGGCGGTGGTCCATTCGGCAGTCGTCGGCCGGGCGATGGTCGTCCGCCAGAACAGCTCCAGCGCGGCGAGTTGTTCGGCCTCCTTCAGCCGTTCAGCACTGTTGGCCGGATCCACCGCGGACGCCGGAGCGTCCGTTACCGGCTCGACCTTCGGACCGGCTTTCAAAATGGCCTGCAGATTCGCGGGCACGCCGGGCACGTCCTGCCCCTTCGCCAGTTGCCGCCACCTGGCAAACGAGGCCCGCGGGTCATCGGCGGGGGAGAATTCACCCGTGATGCGGAGCCCGTCCCAATCGACAATGCCCCCGTATTGCACAAACGCCAGGCTGCGGACGACGTCGCCGGGTTTGAGTTCCAGCTGTTCGGCGGTGGCGGCCATCGGCGTCCACTCGCCTGGCCTCGGAAGATCACCCAGCCGCAGCCGTTCCGGTGTGCCGATGGCGCCCGATCCCAGTCGTTCCGCATCACCCAGCAGGATTCGCCGGGCGCCGCGGTTGGTCGACAGCTCCAGCATCACCGCGTCCGGTGGCTCGTGTCGGTCGATGCGGACCCACCACTCCAGTTTCGCACTGGCGGGAATCACCAGCGGTACGCCGATGGTGTCGAGTCGGTCCTGATACTGTCCCGCTCCCGCCTGCCGCAGCGCCCGCACGCCGGAAGGAATCTCGATGCCGTCGGCGGTCGTGACCCATGTCGCTTTGTTGCGCGAGGTCGTCGTCACCCGCTGCGCTGGCGGGAAGAGGTCGTCCAGCCAGACGTCGGTGACGGTTTGCGGGTTGGTCGCTTCGGGCAGATGACCCGCGGACGCTGCAACTTCCAGATTCTGGCGTGCGGTCTGTTCCGCGGCTTTGAGTTTCGCGAGTTCCGCTTCCTGCTGGGGTGTGGCCAGCGACAGAAACGGCTCCGTGTCCCGGATGTTCTTGTCCATCGCCGGGTCGGCCGCGCTGTAGAAGAAGGCGTACAGCGAATAAAACTCCTTCATGCTGAGCGGGTCGAACTTGTGGTCGTGGCAGACCGCGCAGCCGGCGGTCAGCCCCATCCAGGCCTGTACCGTGGTGCTGGTCCGGTCCACGGCGTAGCGGTACAGGAACTCCTCGGCGATCGAACCCCCTTCGCTGGTTGTCACATTGCAGCGGTTGAACCCGGTCGCGATGAGCTGGTCCTTCGTCGGATTCGGCAACAGGTCGCCGGCGAGTTGCTCGACGGTGAAGTCGTCGAACGGGAGATTGCGGTTGAAGGCGTCCACCACCCAATCGCGGTAGGCCCACATTTCCCGCTCGTTGTCCAGATGCAGGCCGTGCGTGTCGGCGTAGCGGGCCACGTCCAGCCAATGCCGGGCCATCTCCTCGCCATAGTGCGGCGAGTCGAGATATCGCTGCACCATGTTCTCGTAAGCGGCCGGCGAGGTGTCCGACTCGAACATCGCGACTTCATCCAGCGTCGGCGGCAACCCGGTCAGGGCGAACGACACCCGGCGGATCAGCGTCGACCTCGGCGCGTCGCGGTTCGGCGTCAACCCGTCCGCTTCCATCTTCGCCAGCAGAAAGCGGTCGATCGGATTGCGCACCCATTCCCGTTGTTTCACCTCCGGCTCCGGACGCGATGCGATCGGTTCGAAGGCCCAATGCTTCTGGTAAGGCGCCCCCTGTTCGATCCAGCGCTTGATCGTCGCGATCTGCTCCGGCTTGAGCGATTTGTGCGACCCCGGCGGCGGCATGACGACGTCCGGATCGGTCGACGTGATCCGCTCCCAGACGACGCTCTTGGACAAATCGCCGGGCGTGATCGCCGCGACGCCGTCCTTCACGGCGAACGCCCCCTCGGGGACATCCAGCCGCAATTCCGCCTGACGATTCTTGGCGTCGAAGCCGTGGCAGGCGAAGCAGTTCGCCGACAGAATCGGCCGGATGTCCCGGTTGAACTGCACGTCCTGCGACCAGCCGACTGCCGTGAGCGACAGGCAAAGAGCAACGAACACGCCGCGGAACAACGTCATGGGACGGATCTCGCACAGGCGGGCGGGGGCGGAGGGAATCCGACACGGAGGGCAACGCCAAACCCCGGCATTCTAACGCATGAGTCCCCGCCGATGGAACCGAAGCGAGCAGACGATTCAGCCACAAACACTGTCTTGTCGTTATTCGGCCGATGGGCCGGTTTCGGCTCAGTTGCCGGGCTCGTGAGGACGCGGTACTTTCGGGGCTGTTGGTCTTCCCTGCACCCAGGAGTTCTCGCCCGATGACCGCCCCGATTCATGTCGCCATCACCGGTGCCGCCGGACAAATCGGTTACGCGCTGACGTTCCGCATCGCCTCGGGCGAAGTGTTCGGCCAGCACCAGCCGGTGGTGCTGCACCTGATCGAAGTTCCGCCGGTGATGCCCGCTCTCGACGGCGTGCACATGGAGCTCGACGACTGCGCGTTCCCCACCCTTGCCGGGGTGCAGAAGCACGACAGCGACCACCTGGAGACCGCCTTCGCCAATTGCAACTGGGTGCTGCTGGTCGGGAGCGTCCCCCGCAAGCAGGGGATGGAGCGGGCGGACCTCATCCGCGTCAACGGGCCGATCTTCACCAGCACCGGCAAGGCGATTCAGGCCGCCGCGGCGAAGAACGTGCGGATCGTCGTCGTGGGCAATCCCTGCAACACGAACTGCCTGATCGCCATGTCGCACGCGCCGGACGTCCCCCGCGACCGCTGGTTCGCCATGACCCGCCTCGATCAGAACCGGGCCATCGCTCAGCTCGCGCTGAAAGCGGGCCGGCCCGTGAAATCGGTCACCAACCTGGCCATTTGGGGCAACCACTCGGCGACGCAGTACCCCGACTTCGTCAACGCCAAGATCGACGGCCGCCCGGTGACAGACGTCATCACCGACCACGCCTGGCTCAAGGGGGAGTTCATCAGCACCGTGCAGCAGCGCGGGGCCGCCGTCATCAAGGCCCGCGGGGCCTCCAGCGCGGCCTCGGCGGCGAACGCCTGTCTGGACACCGTCAAGAGCATCATCACGCCCACCCCCGCCGGCAGTTGCGCCAGCGCCGCCGTGTTCAGCGACGGCAGCTACGGCATCGAACCGGGCCTGATGTGCGGCCTGCCGATCGCCAGCGACGGCGAGAAGTGGCGTGTGATTCCCGGTTTCCAGATCGACGATTTCAGCCGCAGCCAGATTGACAGGACCGTCGCGGAACTCAAGCAGGAACGGGACACGGTGAAGGATCTGTTGCCGTAGTGTGATGCATTCACAGCCTGGAGCTTCCCGTGTCCGTCGACCGTCCCGTCGATCCCGCCCTCCAACTCGGCACGCATGCGCTGCGGTCGCGGCTGATCGTGGGGACGGGGAAGTACGCCACGTTCGAGCTGATGCAGCAGTGCCTGGCCGCCAGCGAGGCGGACGTCATCACCGTCGCCGTCCGTCGCGAGCGGCTGATCGATGCGCAGGGGCGGAACATCCTTGATTTCATCGACCTGTCGAAATACACGATCCTGCCGAACACGGCCGGCTGCTTCACCGCGGAGGACGCCGTCCGCGTGGCCCGGCTGGGGCGCGAGATTCTGCTGGGCCTGGAAAACCCCGGGGCCGACTGGGTGAAGCTGGAAGTCCTCGGCGACAAGAAGACGCTGCTCCCCGACCCGGTCGCCACATTGGAAGCCACTCGCGAACTGGTCCGGGACGGCTTCCAGGTGCTGTGCTACACGACCGACGATCCGATCACGGCGAAGCGGCTCAAGGACGCCGGGGCGA
>Ga0073934_10004722_pt1 | contig 22099 bp, 27 predicted proteins | sample LarsenN4metaG_FD_76834 | JGI IMG/M metagenome (GOLD analysis project Ga0073934, IMG submission 76834) | Hot spring sediment bacterial and archeal communities from British Columbia, Canada, to study Microbial Dark Matter (Phase II) - Larsen... ...
CCGCTTCCGACCGGAGAGCGTGCGCCGCTTATCGCGCCGGAGGGGTTTATCGCGACCATCTATGCTCGGGACCTACCGGGTGCTCGGGTCATGCTTCGGGATCCGAAAGGCGCGCTTCTGGTTTCATCGACCAAGGAAGGAAAAGTGCTTGCCGTCCTTCAGGATTTGGATCAGAACGGTGAATCAGACGGCGTTCGCACCGTCCTTGAGGGACTACGCCAGCCGCACGGGCTTGCATTCCACTGTCCCGACACGGGAAATGCAAGCGCCGATCAGGATGCGTGCGTACTCTATGTCGCTGAGACGGATGCGCTTAAAACCTACTTGTATGACGCTGACACGATGTCGGCAACGTACCTAAAGACCGTGACCGCGTTTCCCTCCGGCAGAGGTCATTTCACCAGGACCCTCTGGCCGCATCCGGACGGTAAGCGCCTCTTGATATCGGTCGGCTCTTCCTGCAACGTCTGCAACGAAGAGCATCAGTATCGCGCAACGATTCTGTCGCTCGACCTTGCGACCGAGAAAACGACGGTGCTTGCTACGGGATTGCGCAACTCCGTGTTCATGGCGACCGATCCGGTCTACGGGGAAGTGTGGGCGACTGATAACGGACGCGACCTTATTGGCGACGACATACCTCCGGATGAGGTCAACATCATCCGCGAGGGAGGGGATTACGGCTGGCCCATCTGCTATGGCAAGAATGTGCATGACACCGATTTCGATACTAAGCAATATGTCCGCGATCCGTGCGCAGACAAAATCCCCTCGCATATCGATCTTCAGGCGCACTCCGCGGCACTCGGGCTTGCGTTTATTCCTGAGGAGGGATGGCCGGACGGGTACGGCAACGATCTGTTGATCGCATTCCACGGGTCATGGAATCGCTCCACGCCGACGGGATACAAAGTCGTCCGCATCGATCTTGCGGATTCCGCTGCGCGCGAGTCCAAGGGAATCCATGACTTTTTAACTGGCTTTATGCCGGAAGGGGCGACTGATACCGACGATGCTATAGGGCGCCCCGTGGGGCTTTTGGCAGAGCCGGGCGGAACTCTCTATGTGTCTGACGATCGCGCAGGAGCGATATATCGGGTGGTGCGGGCAAGTATTGAGTGAATACGTTGTCACTTTGTGTCTACAAGTTCCTCCTCACCTGCGTTCGTCGCACTGCGCTGTCACTTTGTGGCCCACAACTCTCGCCTTGCCAGCAAGGCTCGGTCGCCGGTCCCGGCTCGGCAGTTTTGCGTGCTCGCAAAACATACCTCCGCCTGTCACACGTATACGAACAAAGCCACGCAGGTGGCTTTGTTTCGATCGTGTGACCCTACCGGGAATCGAACCCGGATTTGGTCCTTGAGAGGGACCTGTCCTAACCGTTAGACGATAGGGCCAAGAGAGGAGCGACGCGAAAGCCTAGCTTTCATGTCGTCCGAACGATGACCCTATCAAGCCGTGAGCGTCTAGGGCCGAGTATAAAGTTATATCATGAATACGTCCGTATTTTCTAGCGATTATTCGTCTTTTTATAGGCTAACCGAGTATCGGTTTTGCCTCACCAGCTGGTGTACGAGCCTTAATTTGAGGATTCCCTATTGCGCATTCATGACACCCTCATCCCGCGAGGGTGTATAGTGGGTAAGACAGCGAATGGGATATTCCTTCGCTGCGTACGTTGCTTGAAGAAGTAATTCCGAAACATACCCTGATAGAGGGGGTCGAGATCACTCAGGTTTTTTCTGCAGTAGGGAAGAGAACGCTGCTCATCAATGCTAGGGAGATCAAATACGAAAACGGACAGAAGAAAATGCTGCTTACGATGCGGGACGTAACGGAACAACGGCGTCTGATGCATTAGAAAGATACATTGCTCAAAGAAATGCGCCACCGGATCGCGAACAGCTTGCAATTGATCGCAAGCATTCTGATCCTCAAAGCGGGTTCTGTAACGTCAGAGGAAAGCAAGATGCACTTACAGGATGCGCACGATCGGATCATCTCTCTATTGCGACCGTTCAGAAGAACCTGGACCCTTCCGGAGGCGCTTCCGAAGTACCCGTCGTCGAGTATCTCGATACCCTGTGCAAAAGTCTAGCGACCTCCATGATAGGAGGCAGGAAGCCTATTACCATAGCGGCCGCGCGCTATAGGGAAGAAAGCCAAGCACGTATCTTTTCGATCGGACGGCCAAGTATCGCGCGGTCACCGCACTCGACAATAGGACGCTGCATCAGGTCGGGATGCTTTACCATGAGCGCAATCAAGGCATCGTCGCTCAGTTTTGTATCCACAAGTCCCAGTTCTTTATAGAGCGGCTCCCTAGTTCTAAGAAGCTCGCGTGCGGTGATGCCCATTTTCCGGATCAGCTCTGTAAGCTTCTCTTCGGTTAACGGTTGGTCGTAATAACGAATCGAGCGATACGGAATCCCGTTTTCCTTAAGTATGACGACCCCTGCTCTGCAGGTGGAGCAGGTCGGCTTTTCGTAAAAAATGACCTCATCCATCAGGCGAAGAGGGAATCGACGACCTTTTTAACTGTGATGCCGTCCGCCTTGCCCTGCAGGTCTTTCATCACGCGACCCATCAATATACCCGCATCCTTCTTATCAGTGACACCGAGGTCCGATTTCTTTTGCTCAACGATCTTCCGCACTTCCTCTTCGCTCATCATTTCCGGAAGGTACGCTTCAAGTATCATCCGCTCAATGTCTTCCAGAATTGCCGACTCTGTCCTGCCTCCAAGGCGGAATGCATCCGCTGCCTCTCTCCGCTTCTTCACCTCTCGGCGGATGACCGCCTCTGCCATCACATCTGGTATTTCCTCGGTCGGTTGCCGTTTCTGCGCCACCAGTTCGTTCGTGAACCCTGCGATAAGCCCGCGAAGAGTGTTGAGTTTTACAGAATCCTTCTCTTTCATCGCGGATTGCATATCCGCCCTTATTTTCTGCTGTAACATATGTACGACAGTATATCGTATCGCTTTTGCGTATGGCCATACCTATAGAGTACGCATATCTCCTGGGAGCATTTTTTTTCGGCTTTTTCTGGCTCATATTCTTTGTCCTCAAAAAGTCCATCAGGCGCGAAATGCTGATCATGTCGGCGATGACGGCGCTTGGCGGTATAACAGAGCTCGTGTTTACCCATGATTACTGGCAGCCGGTCTTTCTCTTTGGAGGCGATCGCATAGGGATCGAATCGTTCCTACTGTGCTTTTTTTACGGCGGCGTCGCTGCATCGCTCTATGAGATGCTTTTCTTCGGCACTCCAAACCGATCCGCAAACGCGGGGCGTACCGGTGTCATTCTCCTCCTGATATTCCCGCTCTTCGCACTGTTCGGGCTGTATCTTGGCATGCAGCATTTCTACTGGAATTCGCTCCATATTTCAGTTGCGCTTATCCTTGCCGCAGGCGGGGCGCTGATCGCGTATCGGCCACAATTGTGGAAGCACGGGTTATATACCGGCGTGTCGTTCACGTTCCTCTCCTTCGTCGCGCTCGTTTTAGGCACGAGCGCCTTCCCTGGGATCATAGAGTCGTGGTGGCAACTGGAAAATCTATCGGGCGTGCTTATTGGGGGTATCCCGCTTGAAGAGTATCTGTTCGCTTTCGCGTGGGGCTTTTTCGCCGGCCCTGCGTCGGAATTGGTCGCCAGGCTTAGGCTACGTGAAATTTTGCAAACCTTGGGGTTGCAGAAAGCATAACCACCATCCTAGTGGTATCCGGCGATTTTTTTGAGCCGTGCGCGTTCGGCGTCGCCGATGTCTATTTCTCCGCGCATATCGTTATCAAGGATTATCTGCGCTTCCTCCACCGAGTAGGGAACACCTCGGCTTGATTCTGAATCGTCCGGGTCTTTGCCATCGCTCCAGCGATAGATTAGGCCGAAGATAAACGCGCCCGCCATCTTAACGGGTTTTAGAAGATCGATGGTCGATGACTTATCCTCTGCATGATATCGCAGGATTGCCTGCCGCTGTTCGGGACTCATACCGAAACTATACGCCCGCCCCTTGCTATAATCAACGTATGGATCCCGTTGTGAAGTTTCGGCTCATTCTTCGAATAAATGAGGCGATTGGGATAGATAACTGGTCGAAGGCATTATTGGCCAAATATGTCGCGGTAGGCGCGTAAGCGCAAGCCGAAACTCTACAACAGGATGGACGGACTCCTTATCGGCCTCGTTGTACTCCTCCTTTTGGTGAACATTGGTCTTGCCATCTTCCTTTTTACTCGCAAAGCTCCCGCACCAGGGGAAGGGTTGGTACTTATCCAGCAACAGATGGCCGAATTGACCCGGACGCTTGATGCGCGAGTCGCTGAATCAAGCAAGCAGGTACACGAAACGGTCCGCTCACAGCTTTCGGAATCATCACGCCTGATCAAAGATGTGACCGAAGGATTGACAAAACTTGATGAAACTAACCGCCAAGTGGTGTCGTTTGCGGATCAGCTGCAGAACCTTCAGGACATTCTCAAGAATCCTAAGCAGCGCGGGATCCTCGGCGAATACTATCTTGAAACGGTTTTGAAGAACGTGATGCCGCCAGGGTCGTTTCAGATGCAGTACGCGTTCAAGAACGGCGAGATTGTGGACGCGGCGGTATTCATGCGGGATAGGATCATCCCGATCGACTCCAAATTCTCGCTCGATAACTACAACAAAGCGATTGAAGCGCGCGAAGGATCCGAACGCGAAGCATATGAAAAAGCGTTCAAGCAGGATCTGAAGTTACGCATCGATGAAACCGCGAAGTATGTGCGGCCGGATGAAAACACGATGGAATTCGCATTCATGTTCATTCCTTCGGAGGGTGTGTATTACGATTTGCTCGTGAATCAGGTCGGTGTGATGAAAACCAATACGCGTGACCTTATCGAATACGCGTTCGGAAAGAAAGTCATCATCGTCTCGCCAACCAGTTTTCTTGCGTACCTGCAGACCGTGCTTCAGGGTCTGAAGGCGCTTCAGATCGAGGAGCAGGCGAAAGATATCCAGAAACGGGTAGGGGAGTTGGGCAAGCATCTGGGCTCATACGACGAGTATATGAAAAAACTGGGTAATACGTTGCAGACGACCGTGAATCATTACACCGCGGCATACAAGGAATTCGGCAAGATAGACAAGGACGTGCTTCGGATTTCGGGACAATCAGCCGGAGTCGACCCGTTGGCCTTGACCGGACCGGAACGGGAGTAAAATGTGAGAAGGTATGGGAGAGGTGATTCGTCTCACCGAACGAACTCCAAAGAGGCAGAAGCTGAGGCTGTGGTGGCACGATATTGTCGAAGATTTTGATGCCTGGGATAAAGGTCTTGTCGCTCATTATGGTGGGGTGCTGTGGGATGTGGACTCTGCAGCGCTCGTAGCGAAGATAGACGTGGATATACATCCTGCGGAGGTCATTCGCGGTGTTCAATTGCCGCCTATGTGCAAAATAGGCCTGTTGCGCAGATTCCACGTTCCTCCTGTGTGGAAGGGAACCGAGGCCGAGTACGCCCCGCTTCGATTTAACGGCTACGCCCCGCTATTGAAAGATGTCGAGCTTCCCTGGCGGCGCCCGGAACTTCCGATCACTAGATTCTGACTCGAGCATAACTTCTTGGTTGTCATCCAAACCTCACTCGTCCGAAGTTACCCTAAGCGGCAGTATCAGGTAAGATACCTAAGACATGTGCGGCATATTTGCGTATACCGGGGATAAAAAGGCCCAACCGATCCTTCTTGAAGGGTTGTCCTCATTGGAATACCGCGGGTACGATTCCGCGGGTATTTTCATGCCCGGCGATACCCTGACCAAAACCCCCGGAGCGGTAGGGGAATTGCGCAAGCGCATAAAAGGGGAGTCAGGCTCGCACTCGGGCATCGCACACCTCCGCTGGGCAACCCATGGGGAACCGACTGAAGTGAACGCGCATCCGCATGCCGACTGCACGGGCGATATATACGTGGCGCACAACGGCATCATCGAAAACTTCCGCGAACTCAAGGAGGGGCTTGTAAAAAGGAATCATACGTTCAAATCGGAAACCGATACTGAAATCCTCGCACACCTAATAGAAGAAGGACTTGCCGCCGGGAAATCGTTCGAAGATTCTGTCATCGACACGCTTGCTCAGGTTCGAGGCACATACGGCATTCTTGTCTCGTACCAGAAAGAGCCGGACACTATCATCACCGCTCGTATGGGTTCCCCTGTGGTTCTCGGCCTCGGAAAGGGAGAGAATTTCGTTGCATCTGATGCAACACCTATCCTGAAACATACTAAGGAAGTGGTATTCCTGAATGACGGCGACATCGCGATCGTGACTCCGACCTCGCACCGCGTGCGCACCATCAAGGACCGCGACATCGACCGCGAGCATCAGATGATCGACTGGGACGCTGAAGAGGCATCGAAGAGCGGATACCCCCACTTCATGCTTAAAGAGATAATGGAAGCGCCGGAAGTGCTACGAAACGCGATGCGCGGTCGCATCATCGAGAACGAAGGCCGCGTGAAATTAGGCGGCGTCGAATCGGTGAAGGACGACCTTGCGAACCTTGATCGATTGCTCATCACCGCTTGCGGTACCGCGTACTATGCGGGTCTAGTGGGTGAGTATCTGATTGAAGCGCTCGGTGGCGTGCCGGTAGAGGTCGAACTTGCGTCCGAATTCCGTTACCGCGCTCCGATTATCCGGGATAATACTGCAGTGCTTGCGGTATCGCAGTCGGGAGAGACCCTGGATACCCTGGAAGCTATCCGGGAAGGGAAGCGGAAAGGTGCCTTGGCGCTCGGCATCGTGAATGTTGTTGGCTCGACCATCGCGCGGGAGACTGATGCGGGTGTCTACAATCACGCGGGTCCGGAGATCGGCGTAGCGTCGACCAAAGCGTTTCTTTCGCAGGTCACGGTCCTAACGCTTTTTGCGATGTTTCTCGGCCGCTCACGCAATCTTTCTGAGCAAGAAGGGATACAGATCGCGAAGGGTCTCAAAGCGCTTCCGGAATTGGCGGAGAAAGTGCTGAAACAGTCCGATAGGATCAAGAAGATCGCGGAGAAGTACAAAGATGCAAGGGACTTCCTGTACATCGGGCGCCGTTACAACTACCCGGTCGCATTAGAGGGCGCATTGAAGCTTAAGGAGATAAGTTACGTTCATGCAGAAGGGTACGGCGCGGGCGAGATGAAACACGGCCCCTTGGCGATGATTGACGAAAAATTCCCGACAGTTGCGATCGTGCCCAAAGGTTCGGTCTACGAAAAGACGATTTCAAACATCATCGAGATAAAGGCCAGAAAAGGCCCCTTGATAGCGATCGCGACTGAAGGGGATGAGCGAGTAAAAGAACTGACTGAGGATGTCATCTATGTGCCGGAAACATTGGAGGAGTTAAGCCCGATACTGACCGCGATCGTGGTCCAGTTGTTCGCATACCATTTCGCGGCCGAAAAAGGCCTGAATGTGGACCGTCCAAGGAACCTTGCGAAGTCCGTAACGGTGGAGTAGCCTGGCAAAGTAGCGTTTAATCGACCATACAACCCATGAGCGAAAACAGAAGAGGCCTTGTATCCCATCAGGATTACTACCCGCCTGAAGAGCTGGTAGCGGTCGATAACGGCCGGCTTGAAAAACGGGTAGGGGAGCCATGCCCACAATGTCAGGGTAAGCTCGAACGAGGGCGTTCGACTTTTAGGACTACCGTAGAGGATGTCGCTTACTGCCCCCGATGCTGCTCATCGTGGGAGTTGCACCGTGAAGATCAGATCAGCCCCCTCCCGATAGGGCCCTTCTAGGATTGCTTTTTAAGGATTTTTCCGCTAGGATAGCGAAATTATGGCATTTTCAGTTATCAAGACCGGGGGGAAGCAGTACCTCGTGGAGCAGGGAACCGTTTTAAACATAGAGACCCTTAAGGACGTGAAAGAAGGCGATTCTGTTACGTTCGAGTCCGTTCTTCTTACGGATGATGGCAAAGCGACGGAAGTCGGTGCCCCGGTGGTGTCCGGCGGCAAAGTGACCGGCAAGGTCATGAAAGTCGGGAGAGGGAAGAAGGTCATGGTCGTCCGCTACAAGCCGAAGAGCCGCTATCACAAAAAGAAGGGTCATCGCCAGCCGTTCCTTACGGTCAAAATAGAGAGCATATAAAATGGCTCGCGAAGCAAAGCCTACCCAAGAAGAGTCCGTTACGGAGAGGGCTTTGGGATTTTTGTATGACGTTCATCTGCTTCATGCGGAGGGCTTAAGTCAGTCTCACGCATATTTTACGGGTTGCCGCGGAGTTAGTTGACGATCCTAACGGAATTCAAATCCTTGAAAAGGCAGAAAAGTGGAGTCCCAGGGATTTTAAGTGGTAGCGAGGGCCATATCGCCCCCTGGAGGCGATGCAATGCCAGGCAATTGACAGGATAGAATTCTGTGGTACAATGCCTAAATGCTTGAGAAAACTATAGCCGGTCTCGCTGCCCGCTTTATGTTTGGCTTATCCCGTAGCCGGGAGTTAGTTTTGACTCAAAAGATCGATACTAGAGAGGATGCGCTTCCTATTCTTCCTCTACAGCCCGATCCCGACCTTCGTCGGATGAATGAAATGCTCGCTGACGGAGAGGCCAACTTTTTTGATTCCAGGTATGCCGGCGTAAATTTTCGTCTCGATGAAGCCGCAGAGCACGACAGGCGGAGAGGCAGTTTCTAAGCGCGGTTCTTAAGTGCGTTCCGCAGAGTTTCGGAATCCGCGTATTCTATCTCCGCTCCTATCGAAAGACCTCGTCCCAGAAGCGAGGTCTTTACATTCGTATGCATTTGAGTGATTTCGCGCGCGGTGTAGTCGCCTTCAGGGGTCGTTGAAAGGGCAAGTATCACTTCCGTTATCCCGTTCTTTGCGATACGCTCGGTCAATTCATTCACGCGCGCCTTCGGCGCGTTTTTCTTTTCGACCATATGTATCAACCCGCCGAGGACGAAGTATCGGCCGCGATAGACGCCCGCCGCTTCCATACTGTCGATGTCGGCATCTTTCTCAACGACCATAAGCGATGCTTGGTCGCGCTCCGGGTCCGAACAGATACGGCACAACCCGCCCTTCGCGATATCGTCATAACGGAAGCACGAGACGCACTGGGCGCTCCTAGCCCCGGTCTCTACGATCATCTTCGCAACTTTCTCGCGGTACGCGGGGTTTTTGGAAAGCAGAAACTGCACAATGCGGCGCGCCTGACGCGGACCGATGCCGGGAAATTCGGAAATAAGCGCCGCTAAGTCTCGGATCGACTTGGACATTCACCCAGGATATCAGAAGTCGTTCGGTACGTTCGCTGCGGCAAGATTGTCGTACCCTTTGGCCGGTTCCTGGAACGTCGCACGCTGGGCGTGGAAGTATAGGTCCACCTTGCCGGTCGGGCCGTTTCTGTGTTTCTCGATGAGTATCTCGGTCACGTTCGATTTCTCCTCATTCGGTTCCTTGTAGCGGTCTTCGTTGTGGATGAACATCACGACGTCCGCATCCTGTTCGATCGAGCCCGAGTCGCGGAGGTCAGAAAGGCGGGGTCGGCCGCGGCGCTGTTCGATCGCACGCGATAGCTGGGAGAGCGCCAGAACCGGCACATCCAGTTCGCGGGCAAGGGTTTTGAGCGACCGCGATATCTCGGTCACTTGCTGCACCAGCGAATCGGACTGGCGGCTGTTCGTTGTCGCCATGAGCTGCAGGTAGTCAACGATCAGAAGGCCGATGCCGTGTTCGCGCTTCAAGCGGCGAGCGACGGAACGCATCGTAAGCGCGTTCGTCGCCGGCTGGTCGTCGATGAAAATAGGCGCCTTCGACAGCGATTCCATCGCATTCCGTAAACTTTCGTATTCAGCGTCGGTTGAAAGCTTGCCGGTCCGCAACTTCCACGCATCCACACCCGCTTCCGCCGCAAGCATGCGGTCCACAAGCTGCTGAGAACTCATCTCGAGAGAGAAGATGCCGACCGGGGTTCCGTGCTTGATCGATGTCTGCCGCGCGATATCGAGGGCGAGCGCGGTTTTACCCATCGACGGGCGGGCGGCAAGGATGATGAGGTCCGAACGCTGGAATCCCGCGAGGACGTTATCAAGCGAGCGGAACCCGGTCGGGATACCGCGCATATCGTGTTCGCCTTTGTTCAGGGAATCCAACCGCTCCCACGCTTCCTTCAATTCGTCGCCGATCGAGACGAACTTGCGCATGGTAGGGGAGGAGGTGACTTCGCCCAGGCGCTTCTCAGCCGCGTCGACAATCTCTTCGATATCGCGGGCTTCGTCGTACCCGATCGAGCTGATGTCGGATGCCGCGTCGATGATGCCGCGCATCATCGCTTTCTTCTGAACGATCTCGGCGTAGTACTTGACGTTCGCGGATGTGGGGACGGCGGATACCAACTCTGCCAGATATGAATTGCCGCCGGCGCGATCCAGGTCTCCTGCCTCCTTCATCCGGTTCGCGACCGAAAGGAGGTCGATCGGGTTGCCGCCGGTCGCAAGCTCGGTCATCGCGCGGTAAATGTAGCGGTGCTTCTCGACGTAAAATGAATCTGAAGAGATGACATCCGATATGTCGTGGATAGCGTCGGCTTTGAGCATCACCGCACCCAAGAGCGCCCGTTCAGCGTCGATTGCTTGAGGAGGGATGCGGGTATCGGCCATCAGTACAGCGTACCGCCGAGGGGTAGTAACTCAAAATCGCCGAAGTACCGCCGGAGCAGGGGTTATCCACCTCTCTTATACACACATGAGCCCTAGAGCCACTTCTTGTACTTGAAGTAGCCGAACAGAAACGCCACGAACACCAGCATACCGGAGATGATGATCCAGAAACTTTGGGGGTTGCCGACGAGAGGGACATGGGGCGAGCTCATCCCGAAGAGCGTCGCGATAAGCGCCAAAGGTGCAGTGATAAAGGTCATGATAGTCAGGTTTTTCATTATCTCGTTCTGGCGGGTGGAAAGGAGCGCGGTGTTCGTCTCGCGCAGCTCCTGAATCGTTTCCATCAGGGAGACGGCGTGCAAAAGGACGCGGCTGTGGAATAGCTTGACTCCCCGCAAGTAGTTTCCGTATGACTCGCCGAACGTCATGATCGTCATCTGCTCCAACGTGTCGAGCACTTTTCCGTGGTTCTCTAGTGTGCGTTTGTGATGCAGCAGTTCGCGCGTCGTTTGCGAAATAACGACGACCATCTCTTTCTCGTTGCCGGAAAATATCTCGCGCTCGATGGCGTTTATCGTGTCTTCAAGCGATTCCAATTCGTTCTCGACGCCGCCGTACAGGCGCTCCGCAAGCTGCAGCAGAATATGGCCGCTTCCAAAGCCCGGGGTCGCGGCGTGCTTCAACAGCATTTCGGCCTCGAACGCCCGCGCGAAATCATAGACAGCCGGAACCGCATCGTAATGGGCAGTCACCATGAACCGGTCGCCGATGACGAAATCCACCTCCTGCGAGCGCGAAAGCCCTCGTGTGTGGCGGGAAGCAGGGAAGTGGAGCACCGCATATGCGACGCGGGGATACAGATCCACCCTGCCCTTCACAGTCGGGGCCAGTAGGTCTTGCGACAAAAACGACGTCAGATCGAACTCTTGCGCTACCTGATCCACCTCGTCAGGCGTCGGGCTTTCAAGATCAATCCACTGCACGCCCTGGTGATCGAAACGGGTTATCATTCACTCAATTATAACTCTGCGGTATGTCATAATACGTGGCTATGCCGCCTCAGGGTGAACAACAGAAGAATCAGTGGGGAGTTAAAACGGTCGCTGTCGTCGCATTCTGTTTCCTTGTCGCCGGCTTTTTGATCGGCGTGGAGTGGAGCGACGTCGTTCCATGGAAGGACATTGCCCCTGACGCGAGCGCAACGGACGCGGATCTGAAACCTTTTTTCAAAGCGTGGGAGCTTCTGGATGAACATTTCGTACCCGCGACGACAACCGAAAAGCTGTCGAGTGAAGAGAAGATCTGGGGCGCTATCCAGGGCCTGGCGAGCGCCTATGGCGACCCGTATACGGAATTCCTCCCTCCTAAAGAGAAGGAGATTTTCGAAAGCGCCGTGTCCGGAAACTTCGGCGGGGTGGGACTCGAGATCGACATCAAGAATGACGTTCTTACCGTGGTCGCTCCGCTCAAGGACACTCCCGCATACCGTGCCGGCATCAAGAGCGGCGATCTTATCATCGAGATTGATGGCGTGGATACGAGCGGCATGACGGTAAGCGAGGCTGTCGAGAAGATACGGGGTGAAGAGGGGACTCAGGTGGTACTGACCATCATCCACGAAGAGAACCCGCCAAAAGAAGTCGCCATTACCCGTGCCCAGATCGTGTTGCCTACGGTCGAGCACCGCTTACGCAATGACGGCGTTTTCGTCATCGAACTTTCGTCTTTCAATGCTATGGCTCCGGATAAGTTTCGCGAAGCGCTGCGCGCTTTTGCAGATTCCGGTACTGACAAGCTCGTTATCGACCTTCGGGGAAATCCCGGCGGATATCTTGAGGTCGCAGTCGACATCGCCAGCTGGTTTTTGGACGTAGGAAAACCCGTTGTCATCCAGGACTTTTCGGGAACCCAGGCGGAAGATGTATTCAGAAGCCGAGGGTACGACGCTTTCAATGACAACCTGAAGCTTGCGGTCTTGATCGACGAGGGGTCCGCATCAGCCTCAGAAATCCTAGCCGGAGCACTGCGCGATCATGGTGAAGCGACTCTTGTCGGTACGAAATCGTTCGGTAAAGGATCCGTCCAGCAGGTGTTCGAAGTAACGGGCGACACGTCGCTTAAGATCACGATCGCACGGTGGCTCACGCCGAAAGGCGTCTCGATCTCGCACGAAGGCATCACGCCTGATATCGTTGTCGAACGCACGCGTGAGGATGTCGAAGCAGATCGCGACCCTCAGCTTGACCGGGCCGTAGAGTTCCTGAAAACAGGAAAGTAGTATGCTCCAGGCGGCGATTCTGTACGGACTCGTCGCGATGTTCGCATCGGGTCTGGCAAATGCGCTCCTGAAGCGTGCGGCGGGTGGCATGGGAGTATTGCCGACCGTTATCTTCCGCAGCGGGGTTTCGGCTCTCGCGCTATGGGCGGTGTTCATCGCCGTTCGACCTGTAATCGTCTTCTCGGCCGGAATGCTTGCATTTGCTGTTGCGGTATCTATATTGGGATATTTCCCGTTTCTTTTCTTTATTGCGGGTCTCAAGGAGGGAAAAGTCGGTGTGGTAGCACCCATCGCAGCGAGTTGGATAGCCATAGCTGCGGTGACCAGTTTCGTTCTTTACAGTGAGCCGTTTACAGTGGGCAAGATCGTTGCGCTCGTACTGGTTATCTTGGGCGTGCTGTTCTCCTCAGTCAATCTTAAGGATTGGCAAAGTGGATTTTCACTCCAATCCGGCGTGCTGTTCGCGGCGATTGCCGCCGTGATGTGGGGCATCGTGTTCCCGCTTTTCAAGGTGCCCTCAGAATATTTCGGCGCGCTTTTCTTTGCGTGCCTTATCGAATCCATGGTGTGCTTATCGGGGTTTGCGCATCGGATACTAACGAGGACCCCAGTGCCATCGATAGATGCGTTCAAGGCAAGCTGGATGCCGGTATTCGCGGCTGGTGTGCTGACCGCTCTTTTTACGCTATCGGTCGGTGCAGGATATCTGACAGGTGAAGTATCCGTAGTATCTGCTCTCGCGGGCTCAGGAGTAGTGGTAACGCTTCTTGTCGCGCGTCTCTTTGAGAAAGAACGGCTTTCCGCGCTCCAGTATGTCGGAGCGGGGCCGCTGTTGCTTGGTATCATCCTTGCCTCTATGATGAGCCCACTATGAGAGCGCCGCTTGAAAAACCATACGGCTTTATCCTTGCAGAAGCGATCGGCACGTATCTCGGAGACCCACTACGGGCGCTTCTTGAACAGGCGCTGCGTACTCCCTTCTCCCAACTAATGAAAGGAATGCAAGTGGCCGGGGTCATCTCGTGTTATCCAGCCGATCACAAGGTCAAGCGGCTCTCGACCGCGATCAGCCGTCCCAGCCGGCCTCTTCACTAGATGATTGCCTACCATTCCGGTCGCGGCTATGATGTGAATATATGGCTCGGAACGAAAGAATATTCGGTGCTGTATCGAGTGATTATTTCGGCTCACGTCGTGGCGCGGATCTAAAACAACCGGTTGCCCTGTTGTATGAAGTCGTCGAAATAATTATCGCGAATAAAGGGGAAACGCATTTTCTACCATAGGATCATACGGTAAAGCATCGGTAACGTGCAGGTAATTCTTTTAACTGACGTGAAGAAAGTTGGGCAGCGCGGAAGTGTGGTCACCGTCGCCGACGGTTTCGCCATGAACGTGCTGTTTCCTAAAAAACAGGCGATGCCCGCAACATCCGAGAATCTGAAACGGGTCGAGAGGGAAGCCATGGCCGCGAAAGGGAAGAAAGACATGGACGCGGCGCTTGCGAAACGGGCGCTCGCAGAAATTGACGGCAAAGTGATCGAAATCCAGGCGCGATCGAACGACGCAGGCGTATTGTTCGAGTCGGTAAAGGTGAAACATATTCACGATGCCCTCTCGAAGGGTTTTAATATCTCGCTTCCGGAATCAGCGATTCGCCTGGCGGAGCCGATTAAAAAGACGGGAACCTATTCGGTCTCGCTTTCGATCCAGGGCGCGAACGCAACCATTTCGGTACTCGTAGCTTAGATTTCGCTTTCTCTAGGGCCTGGTCCTCGAAAATAAAATCTCGAGAATCGATCCAATCGGTTTTGTTGGGAGTCGCATCATATGCAATGTGTGTCACAGGCATCAATTCCGGGTTTGGCTCCTCCGTACCCACGACCTCGCACGGCTAGCCGTCATGGTATCCGATTGACCCGATAGGGGGTGGGATAGGTCGTACGATCTCCCGTCTAAAGAGACCCATGCTTAGTTTATGAGCCCCGCACAATAACAAAGGCCCGCTCTGAAATCTTGATTTTGGTAGGTAATGCCTTTGGTTCAGCGGAAGGCACGATAAGCGCGTCGTCGCCTAAAACAAACGTAACGAAATAACGCCGGTTATCCGATAACAGCATGATGGTTTGCCCGCTTGAAAGGCGAGCACCGGCTTGTTCAAATTGTGCGCCAAAGCGGCCCATTATTTCACGTCAACGACCTTGCGCTTGACGGATGAGCCGTCGAAACGGGTCTTGCGTGCTTCGCGGAAAGAAACGATGCCGTCGGCCATAGCGTAGACGGTGTGATCCTTGCCGAGTTTGGTGTTTTTTCCGGCCATGAACTTCGTGCCGCGCTGGCGCACGATGATACTACCGACTTTCGCTTTTTCACCCGCATAAAGCTTCACGCCCAGGTACTGGGGATTGGAATCGGTAAGGTTTTTTGCGCTACCCGCGGCCTTTTTGGTTGCCATGGGAGGTATACTAGCACAATGTTTGCGAAAATCAACGCGTACCTTAGCGCCCGGAAGGAGGATGTGTATGTCTTCGCCATCATCGTTCTGGTCGCCCTCCTTTCCTTCGGTCTGGGCCGCCTGTCGGCGCTTTCGGAGGGGCAGGGGGAGTTCCGGATCATTGAACCGGAGGGTCAGGCCGCTGCCGCGGTGCTTTCAGAGGGTGGGGAGGTGGTCGCGTCCAAAAACGGCTCCGCATACTATCTTCCGTTCTGCGGCGGTGCGTCGCGCATAAAGCCTGAAAACCTGGTCAGATTCGAAAGCAGCGAAGCGGCGGAGAAGGCCGGATACCGTCCGGCTGCGAACTGCAAAGGTTTGTAGCGCACGGAATAACCTTATACGGCAGCATCAAATGGCACAATATTATACAACAAAAAATTGTGCAGTGCTGAGTACAGCACATGGAGGTGGAGGCAGCAGGGCAAATGGGTGTGGGAGAATGTTGCGATGATCGCTGTTGATGTTGAAACCTCCGGAACGAACCCCGACAAGCATTCCATCCTTGCGATAGGTGCGGTTGATATCAGGAATCCTACGAATCAGTTTTATGACGAATGCCGTGCGTGGGACGGCGCGCATGCGGAAGAGCGGGCACTTGAAATTACGGGATTTACAGAGGCGGAAATACGGGATCCGTCGAAGAAGAGCGAAGGGCAAGCGGTCGCCGCATTCATCGCGTGGGCCAAGGATATCCCGGATTGGACATTTGTCGGTCAAAATCCCTCCTTCGACCGCGATTTCCTGGAAGCCGCATGCGAGCGGAACCATATGGAATTTCCGTTCGCGCACCGGACGCTAGACACGCACACTATGGCGTACATGCACATGCTCTCCCGCGGCATCACTCCGCCGTTTGACCCCAAAAAACGCCATACGACGCTCAATCTTGATGGGGTATTGCGGTATGTCGGCGTTCCGGAGGAACCGAAGCCCCACAATGCCTTGACCGGCGCCTTATGCCACGCAGAAGCAGCATCGCGGCTTCTCTATGGCCGCTTGCTGCTTTCTGAATTTGAATCGTACCGATTGCCGTGGAGTTCGTCGTAAACGTTAATTGAACCTCCCATGATAAAATCGGGAGCATGACCACCAAACCTCTTGTAACGCCCGAGGAGCATCGGATGGAAGCCGAGCTTCGCGTGTGCGACCCCACAAAAACCGACCATACCAAAGACATCGAATCCTGGCGCATCTTCAAGATAATGGCCGAGTTCGTCTCGGGTTTCGAGATACTGCGCAAATACAGTCTTGCGGTCACATTCTTCGGGTCCGCCCGGAATGCCGAGGGCGACCCTTACTACGATGCCGCGCGTGAGTTGTCAGGAAAACTGGCCAAAGCGGGCTTTACGGTGATTACCGGAGGGGCGCAGGGCATCATGGAGGCGGGCAGCCGGGGCGCCCATGATGTGGGCGGACGGGCAGTAGGCCTTAACATCGAACTTCCGTCTGAACAGGCCGCAAACCACTATCTGACCGACGGGATGACCTTTAACTACTTTTTTATTCGGAAGGTGATGCTTTCCTTTGCTTCAGAGGTGTACGTCTTCTTTCCGGGCGGATTCGGTACGCTTGATGAGCTATTAGAAATCCTAACCCTGGTCCAAACCCGGAAGATCAAACGGATCCCCATAATCCTGTACGGTAAGGCGTACTGGGAACCATTCACCAAGCTCTTCGAGGAGCATCTCTACGGCACGTTTAAGGCTATAGACAAGGAGGATTTAAAGCTCTACAAGACCGTGGATTCGATCGAGGAGGCCTACAACGAGGTCCTGGACTCGGTTGACTGCTAGGATTCTGCCCGAGTGAGGGGGGGAGCCGCACTAGAAATGGTCCCGTCACATGGAGTTTTTATGATTTTTGGTTTTAAGACTTTTACGGCTTTGTAGAGCGGTAAAATGTACATTTTTGACCTGTAAAGCCTTGACAGAGTCGACTCATTTTGCTACGCTACTTACGTAGCTGGGCCTCGGCCCGGCTTTTTTGTTGCCCGCATAGGCGGGCGTTCACTTAAGGGGATCCGTCGACATCCCCGGCCCTTACAAGCCAAAGGTCGGCACACAATCATGATCATACCTCTCATCCTCCTTCTCGCAGGAGCATTGGGTACCCCTTCGGATACGACCGCCCTCCAGGTGGATGGCCAGGCGAATCCGGAGACCCTCGGGGCGTATGTCCGCGAATATTTCTCGGACACCCCGATCATGGCGTCAATCGCGTGGTGCGAATCACGCATGCGGCACCTTGAGAAGGACGGCACCGTCTATCGCGGCAGGATCAATAAGAGCGATGTCGGTGTCATGCAGATCAATACCTATTATCACGAAGCAACCGCGACGGATATGGGTATCGATCTCTACAGTCTTGAAGGGAACCTTGCCTACGCGAAGTACCTTTATGAGAAACAGGGCACCGTGCCTTGGAACTCATCGAAGGCCTGCTGGGGCAAATAACCACTGGTCCGTAGTATCTCCGACTCAATGTCAAAACCCCGCTTAGGCGGGGTTTTGATATATACGCCGGGTCGTAACTTTGGGTAGTTACGCCATCGGCATCGGGGCCTTTTGGTTGTCCAAAGCCCACATGCCGGGGCCATGGGCGATCAACACCAACACGCCGCCGAGCATCGCCATGTTCTTCAGGAACATGGTCATCTGGGTCTGATCGGCAAGGTTTAAGTGGAAGAACGCCGTAACGACGATGAGGAACAATGCGATCGCTTTTGCCGCCCACTTGGTCTTCCAACCCACGAGAAGCATCAATCCGCCGCCGAGCTCGATCAGGATCGAAAGGACGATGGCGACTTCGGGGAATGGGACATTAAAGGCGGTCGCGTATTGGACCATGGCATCGAACGCCGGGATCTTTATCGCACCGAAGATGATAAATACGACCGCGATCAGAGCGCGCCCCACGAGCGCTTTCCACGCGAGCATTTGAGGGCTATCCCACATATAAACGATGTGTGATTAAAGCTAGTGCTAACTGTCTACAGTATACCCCCGCTTTCTACCGCTCGTACCGCTTCTTCCTTTCGTCTCAAAATATACCATCGTATTACCATGGTAATACGTTGACATGTAGGGTTAAGGGGCGGAAGCAGGGGGGATTTTACGATCTTTCGGGCGATCTTATACCCGATCGGCTTCCGAAAGATAAGAACCTCGCTAAAGGTCCAGTGGTTTTTTGGCGCAGTCTTCGAATGGTACGCCCGCCTATTGACGAAGAAGCCGAGTAAGCCCCTTCTCAGGGGCTTTTTTCTTGCTGAACCGGGGCGGGACTTCTCCCCTGTTCGTATTTGTATTAGAACGAACGTTCTAATATACTGCGGGTATGACATCCCCAGCGAAACTGAAGCTTTTCTATAAGGAGCACCGGCGCATGCCGAGCTATTCGGAGGTGATGAAGCTCTATGGCTACAAATCCAAAGCCGCCGCGTACTATCTGATCCAAAAGTTTATCTTGGACGGCATCGTATCTAAAGATAGAAGAGGGAAGCTGGCGCCGAAAAAATTATCCGGCTCCGCCGCTCTGTTGGGATACGTCGAAGCGGGGTTTCCTTCAGCTGCGGAGGAAGAGCTGTTGGATGTCATGGACTTCGATGAGTACCTGACGCCGAACAAAGAAGCGACGTACATCCTGAAGGTTAAGGGCGATTCGATGATCGATGCGGGAATCCGGGAGGGGGATATGGTCATCGTCGAAAAGCGGCAAAGCTATAAGACAGGACAAATTGTGGTGGCGTCCGTTGATGGAGAGTTCACTTTGAAGTATTTAAGAAAGAAGCGCGACCAGTATTACCTTGAGCCAGCGAACGCAAAGTACGAACCTATTTTCCCCAAAGGGAAGTTAACGGTAGAAGCGGTGGTAACGGCGGTAGTTCGCAAGTACTGATATGTCGTGGGGCGCGCCGCACTCGTTCCCTCGGGCGATTCTGCATATCGACGGGGACTCTTTCTTCGCTTCCTGCGAGATTGCAAAGAATCCGAGTCTTCGCGGCAAGCCCGTGATTACCGGCAAAGAAAGGGGAATCGTATCTGCCTGTACTTACGAAGCCAAAGCGAGGGGCATCAAGCGGGGGATGATTCTCTCTGAGGTGAAAAAGATTTGCCCCGATGCGGTCATCCTGCCGTCCGACTACGAAACCTACAGTCTTTTTTCTGAGCGGATGTATGCGATCGTGCGGCGCTACACGCCCGCGGTTGAGGAATACAGCATCGATGAATGTTTCGCGGACCTCACGGGACTGCGGCGCTCGCTTCGCATGTCGTACCCACAAATGGCGGAGAAGATACAACAGGAATTAGAAGTGGAGTTAGGCATGTCGTTTTCTATCGGGGTCGCCGCGACTAAGACCCTCGCGAAAGTCGGATCTAAGTGGAAGAAACCTGCCGGTCTCACCATCATCTCAATGCGTGATTCTTCTCAATACTTGAAGCAGCTCCCGGTCCAGACGATATGGGGCATAGGGCATCAGACCGCCGCGCTTCTTAACAAATATAGTGTCCGAACCGCATACGATTTCGCGCGAAAAGACGAAGCGTGGATTACGCGTCACGTCTACAAACCCTATTACGAAACCTGGCAGGAATTGAATGGGAAAGTGGCATATGAACTTGATGTCACGGGGCGCGAGACGTATCAGTCCATCAGCAAAACAAAAACATTCACCCCGCCGTCAAAGGACCCGGCATTCATCTACGCTCAGCTTTCAAAGAATGTAGAGAACGCGTGCATCAAAGCCAGGCGGTGGGATCTATCCGCCCCGACCATTTTCTTTTTCTTAAAGACCCAGGACTTTCGCTACCACGGGTATGAAGTCGCCCTGCCGTTCCCGACCTCAAACCCCATTGATATCCTGCGCGAGATAAAAAAATATTTTCCGAAAGTATTTAAGAAACAATCCCTCTACCGGGCAACCGGAATCACCCTCATAAACCTAAGGGAAAGGGGGAGTACCCAGCTTGACCTGTTCGGGTCCGTAAAGGAGTCCGAGGGCATCAAACGGGTGTTTGAAAGCACTGATAAGCTTGCCGCGCGATACGGCAAGCATGTGGTCTTTTTGGGCTCCAGTCTCAAGGCGATGCAGTTTTCGAATCACCAGGGTGATCGGGGCGACGAGGCGGAGAGAACGAAGATGTTATTCCGCGGAGAATCTAAACGCCGCCGCCTCGCAATCCCGATGCTCGGCGAGGTGAAGTAGCGCCTGCTGTTTACTGAAGGGGAAGCGGGTCCCTCTAGGGCTACAGGCTTCGCACAATATACCTTTTGCGAAAATAAGTATGCCAGAAAAGGCCGGGTACTTCCCCGGCCCATATCAATCTGAATCGAATCTAGGATCCAGATTCCACGTCTCCGAAGTCCTATCATTACTAACGGGTACATCGATGATATAGGCAGCATCACGGCGACGTGTCTCCGGATGTATAGGATATACAGTTCGGTTTACCTGCCTGTCTGTTTGCTATCTGCGCCTAAAGGTGGATTCAGACATACCGATATATTACCATAAAACAATAATTTGTCCAGTAACGGCTCTGTGAAGCCGTGGTTTGCCACTCTTGCATTGTTGTGGTCTAGCGTTACCATGATGTTATGACGTGGAAGGCACTATATTGACGGCGTATCACGATGCGCATATCGAAGCGCATCACGATATCGAACATCATGACCATATCGATCCGGAACCGATGGGTATCGACGATTCACAAGACTATCGGAAGACTCCTACCGGATCCGGTAGCGATGCACTTCCCCTTTCCGATGCGCTCAAATCTGACGCTGCCTTTGTGTACAAGGAAGCTATCCGTTGAATTTTTTTACATGAAAAACGCCCGGGATATTTGGGCGTTTTTTTTGCGCGTATCTCTACGCCATCCCCGGCTTGCACGTCCTGCAGTCCTTGGCGTGCGTGAAAACGAGGTAAAGGGCCGATAGGCCGACCAGCACGTATACCAGCGCCTCGACGACAGGCCAAGCTCCAAGGAGCATGTGGACCACATTCCAGTCCGCGTCGCTCATAAGCCACCCAGCGCCAACCAGGCCCCAATTAAGGCCGCCGACGGCGAGCAGCACGAACGAGACCATATGGAGTAATTTCATATGCGTTATATATGTAAATTGCTAATTCGCACCCCTTCATTAAACACCCGTAATCAGTCGGTTTAGGCGGTATGCGGCGTGCCTGTGTATTACTCACTCGACACTTGTAATACTACCTAGTAGTGGTATAATACAGAGATGGATAGAAATGTGCACGACCGCCCGCCGCGGCTTTCGATGCACCAACGGTTGGGCCGGCTTTCCGAACAGATCCTGTGTGCGCTTGGTCTCAACCGCTTAGTACGTCAGGAGGAATCGCCTCTCAATACCGACATTACGATCCGCAATCGTCGATATAAGCACTTCCCTACGCGTGGATACAACGAACCGCCACAACGACGTCCGGCCCGGAAGGTTCGACGGGGCGCCCCAACCTCGCTTCTTGAGCGAGGGAAGTGACATCGAGTCAGACGAAACCAATCACACACTTCTATTTTGAAACTATTTTGACACGTATATATGAAAAAAGAAAAGCGGCATAAGGCACGGCGCGCTAGGAAGAAAGCACAGGAGCACGCGAGCAATATCGGAAGTTCAGGCAGGTATGAATTGGAACGCATGAAAGCGCTCG
>Ga0073934_10004723_pt1 | contig 22098 bp, 40 predicted proteins | sample LarsenN4metaG_FD_76834 | JGI IMG/M metagenome (GOLD analysis project Ga0073934, IMG submission 76834) | Hot spring sediment bacterial and archeal communities from British Columbia, Canada, to study Microbial Dark Matter (Phase II) - Larsen... ...
GATCCTCTCGGAGTGCCATTGTGCGTCTTCAAGCAGCTCGTCAACCGCGTTTTCAATCCAGATGATTAGGGCTGTAATTGCGTCGGCCTCGCTGATACCCGCTGAGGCGGCGATAGCCTTAGCCTCTCGCTCGATTCGGTGATCATCACGCGAGACGATGATTCTTATGTGATCGTACTCTACGATCTGAGTTTCGAGCATTACGAAGGATTCGCCTGATGGCGATAACCACCCGCTGCCCGTGGGACCGAACTTGTCAAAAGTAAACTTGCCCTTACCATCGCGGCACATCTGTCGGGCGTGCGCTTGCAGCCTGAAGTTCGCATACCAGTTGAGCAGATGCGTTAAGGTTTCCGCCGTTTTTCCTATAGGGTTATCCATAGCGTGTTCCTCTCTTTCGTGAGGTTTCAATCTTGCTCCCTCACTTCATAAAGTCCGTCATTATCTTTCGCCTCCGCGCCGCATTCCTTGAGGCGTTCGTGAATGGCCTGCAACTGCCCTTCAGTCAAATATCTAGGGAGGTGAAACTCTAGCGCGAAGTCGGTTACGCCGAGCTTGAAAAGCTCTTCAGTCAAGAACTGTATGCGGTCTGCTTTCATGAAGCGTCTCCTTCTTACCTTGAGGTAATGAGCTTCCGTCCCGTTCCTTTGAGCCGGATCGTTACGTCGCCAATGGTGATAATTACCCTGCGAAATTGCTTGAGTATCTGCGCGTGGGTCTTCACGTCTTCAAGAGTCAACTGCTCAAGCGGCTTTCCCCAGGCAGTAGCTTTCAGGTCTCGCTCGTCGAGGGCGAGCACCGGGGGCAGACCGCTCCGCGAATACTGCCTTATATAATCGGCGCGGATGTGGTCATATGCGGGGTTGTCTGCGACGTGCTTGAGGTAAAAGGCCCAGTGGCCGTCTATCGAAGAGATGCGCCCGCCTACCCTGCCCCACTCTGCGAAGTCGTTTCGTTCTTTGTGCAGCCTTACGTGGCAACGCTTGTGCATCTCGGCGGTCTCGGTTCCGCCCTGCGACCTGTAAACAATATGATGATTGTTTATCTCTGTCCTGGGGCTAATCGCTCTCTGGCATCCGTAGCAGGTCATTTCGTGTCCCCGGAAAAATGTTGCAATCAATTCCCGCGTGTGCTAGCATCTCGTCTAGTCGCGGGTTTATGCCGCGTGTTCCTCAAATATCGCGGGGGCTGCACTGGTCATGCAGCCCCTTCGTGTTTCTGGCTTACCCCTCGCAGTGGTCGCTGCAAAGAATCCGGTTGATCTGAAAGTATTCGGCTATCAGGCGGAAACGTGTATCTAAGGGAAGGTCTAAGCGGTGAAGCTCGGCCTTTATCCGGTTCAATCGACGTGCAATCTTCACTAGGTTAATCATCGTGTGTTCCTCAAATATCGCGGTCTTTACCGGCCTGGGTGGTCAGTCCCAAACCTTCATTAATATACCGTACAGTTACGGTATATGTCAACAATTATTTTCAATTAATACCGTTTATTTGCGTAATACCTTAAAGAGTGGTATATTGCGCGAATGGAAGACGTAGGCGAGATCGCACCGCTGGCCGACAAGATCGATGCGATTCTTGCGGACTTAGACCGGAAGAAAAACGGGGTCCATCATTCCCGCTACTGGCTTGCAATAGAGATGGGTGTAAGCCACGGGACGCTTTGGAACCTGCTCAATAGGTCGACCGGAGGGATACAGTATAAGACGCTTGCTCGCCTCTGTAAGGCGCTGCGCTGCCAGCCGGGCGACCTGCTAGAATATATCCCGCCCCGGAGGTAAATCATTACCTTGAGGTAACAGCAATTAAACCCTTCTGCGATTGCCCTGCTTGAGCGGGGATGGGCGGCGCTTGCGTGATCGGGGATGGAGCGCCGCCTTTTTTCTCTTCGGCTGTGTCGTGCCCTTCAACTGCGTGAGTAGCTTTATGGTAGGGACGAGGCGGCGAATGCGCGAGGGGTCGGGCCTGTCACTGTGCGAGGGATCGAGCACCACGCTTAGTAGCTCGATTGCGTATCCCCTGTCTATATGCTCGGGCGTAAACTCATAGACCCGCCAGCCGAGTAAGTTAGCCGCGTTGCGCTTTTCGATGTTGTCGGTCACACCCAGAGGCCGCGTATGCTTCCCCCTTGTCCATATCCCGCCATGAACTTCACAGATCACGCCGATAGGTTCGACCCATGCGAAATCCGCTTGCCAGTTTCGGCCCAGGCAAAAGCGGAGCTCACCCGCCCCGTACTTCGAGTAATCAGGCAGGGGCAAGCCCGCTTCCCTTATCAGTCGGTATAACTTGTCCGCGGGCTTCTCTTTCTCTTCTCCCCTGATTATTAAGACGGGCATAAAATATGGCGACCGTCGCCGCCCGGTTGTTTGCCCCATCCCGCATTGCGACGGTCGCCTTCCCCATTACTTAGTTGATCGAACAACTTTCTTTTTTTGATTGAACTGCTCTAGGCAGTCAGATCAGGCCACACTTGGCCGCGATTATAAACCGGCCCGACAGTCTGTCAATGCTTAAATTTGCCGCTCATATCGCGTACAGATTAGATATGCGAGGGTTTTGCCGTCCGCGCCTAGAATCCGGAGGCGACGGCCTCGCGGTCCCTACAGTCCGAGCAGTTATAACGCTGGATGAACCGGGCGAGCTGATCGCTTTGGACCTCTATTACTTTGGTGCAGCCTGGGCAAATCTGTACTATCCGATCGAAGCGGCGAGGCCCGCCGACGCCGGCAAGCTGAAAGAGTCTCCTAGACAGGTCTTGCGGTATGTCGAAGAGACGCTGGCTCGCGCTGTAGGGGATCTGCTCTTTGAGCCTCCTGACGTTTGCGGTAGACCATACGAAGCGGTCGGGCGAGTAATCGCCGAATGCAAGCTCAAGCTCTGGGATGGTCGCAAGCTCGATCTTGTTTGTGTTCGTGGTCCCTATCAGTTCAACCAGACAGATAAAGCAGCCAGTAGGCAGGCAAGCCACGTTTTGATAGCCCCCCTCGCGAAGCAGCTCCCGCGCCGGCGCTCGGCTGGCAAGCATTTTGGCGCTCTGTGGGAACGTGATCGAGGCATGGATCGCGAGCCACCCCCTGTACCGGGTGTCCCAGTTGCGAGTTTCGTTTCGCTTGGCCTCAAGCTCCATAAGGCTTGCCCAGGGCTGAGTGAGCGATAGTCCTTTAAGCGGTATGTCAGGCTCTAGCATCGCGGTTCCTCCACTGGTCTAAAGCCTTGAGCGATCTGAAGACGTGCTGCCACCGCGGGTCTGGTTGTATGCGTTTGCTCCACGGCCCTAATTCCCTGCCATAGTCGAGATCGGCAAGCAGCCTTTCAAACATTGCTATGTCGTGGGTGATCGCGGTTCTGCTCGGCTCGTCCGTGATCTGCGGTAAGGCGTTTCGCAGTTCCCTGATTCGTAAGGGGATGTAATCTATATACTGCCTGTCTCCGAAGTATGGCTGCGCGAGGTATCGCAGATCCTCGTCTTCGAGGTTCGAATAACCCGCCCATCGCAGGTTCGTGTATTGTTCGAAGGCGGGCCACGATCCGAAGTTAATCACCTGTCGGCTCTCGTCTGCCTTCCAAACTAAAAAGCCGTTGTGGCCATCGGGGCCTATAACCTGGGCCGTTACCCAGAAACTTGTTAAGCACCCTTCGCCGTCGCGTGTAACGAAGCGCGCATACTCGCCGGCGCGTACGAACTCGCCACGGTGCTTGGGTTCTTTCTTGGTCGCTAGATTCATAGCGTGTTCCTCTCTTTTGTGGTTACTTATGTTCAAGTCTGAGGCGGTCAACCTCAGACAGTATTGACTGCTTTGTCTCGATGATCGCGTTGCCTATCAGGTCGCGGTCTTCGACGCCGAGCAGCACGGCGATGTATGCCACGGTGTTTACTCGCGCAGCTAAGCAGACCTCGCCGGCGTGCTCTGCCTTTTCGTGTGAGGCTATGCCCTCGACAAGCATCTTGTGCGCGTATGCGAGGGCGTCTTCGAGCATATCGCCGCTCGCTCCTTTAGCCTTGCTTTTCGATCTAGGCATGTTTTGGTTTCTCCTTAACGGTTCGCGTACTTCAATAAAACATCCGCATGACATGCCGAGCCGGAAGGGCACCAGCACGCCAGATCCTTACCCCTCAGGGGCTTCAGAAAATCGGGGCTAACTGCCAGAACGATTTTCAGATTCTGCTCGAAAATCAGGACCGCGAGGTTTCCATACTCCTCTTCGGTGAAAGGGTTTCCGTACCTTGTCGGGCGACCGACATAGATTGCGCCCTCTGGCATCCTCCAACCCCGCGTCCTCTTTCGCTGAATCCTGATAGGCGTCCTCGCCTCGCTGGATTTAATAGCTTCTTTATCGGTTGCTCGGGTACTCATCATGAATTACTCCGTCTAGCTCTCGCCCCGCGTCTCGCTTGTGGGCGAAATAAGTTAAATCCACACCGTTATCCCGGAAGCTGCCCCATTGCTTGAACAGGAAGGGGATACCGGCAAGCTTTGCCTGATCGCGCAGCCGTCTCGCGTAATCGATCAGCATGGGCCTGGCGTCGCATTTCGGGGCGGCCTCTCCACCGACGACGATCCAGCCCAGCTTTGCGAGCGCATCGCCGTAAAGGGTTAGCTCTCCGATAAGTGGCTCCGCGCTGAGCCAAACGAGCCGGACATTAAGTGTGCTCATTGCGGGCCACAGCACGTCAAATGAGTGCTGCCGCCCGGCTGAGAAGCCAAACCATATATGCCGGGTGTACATATAGAACTGGATTTGACTAAGCATCCTGGATTCCCTGTACCATTCTATGAACTCGGCGAGCCTTTCCGTACGCTTTGTCAGGACTTGATAGATGTGGCGTTTAATCGCAATCATTTCGTCAAAGGCTTCGCCTATGAACTCGAAAGGTACATCTTTGTGGAAAAGGTCCGATTGCGAGGCTACGAATATGCGTTGAGGTTTCCGCCAGAGCCTCGGCCAGTTCAACCGCTCGGGCAGCGGCCGCACTACACCAGACCAGTTCAACCGGCCGTCCGCTTGCTTTATCGTCGTGCCGGAATACAGCCTTGAGATTTTGACGTTAGGGTTAGACGCGAGCCGGTGACTGTCACGGATCGCCCAGCAGTTCTTACACTCATGGGCCGTCTTTTGGCATCCGGCGACTATCGGCCAGGTCGCATCTGTCCAATCTACTTTCGTGCCTTCACTCATAATCTTACCTCCTGCGAGCCTTCTTCTTTGTTTTGCTCGCGCCCTTTTTTTTCTTGACCTGGGCCTCGCCGCCGTAATCGAATTCGTCTGTGTCCTGAAGCCCACGCATATTGATTGGCGAGAACCTGTTACGCATCTTGTGTACTCCACGGATGCCCTGGTTATAGATTCGGGCCTTCTCGCCCAGGTAATCGAGCGTAGTTTTCCCGGCCTTGCTCAATGCAAGAACTCCTTTCTATTACCTTGAGGTAATGGTTAATTCACGCCCGGCTACTCGCGCCACATATTCTCAAACCGGGTGAACTCCTTCAGGAATGTAAGTCCAATGGCCCCCGTAGGGCCGTTGCGCTGCTTTGCGATGATAAGCTCCGCAAGCCCTCTGTTAGCATCGGTCGCGCAGTATTGCTCTTCTCGAAAGATGAACGCAGCGATGTCACAGTCCTGCTCAATCGCGCCGCTCTCTCTGAGATCGGATAACTGCGGGCGGTGATCGGACCTGCCCTCCGGCGCGCGCGAGAGTTGGGAGAGAGCTATAACAGGCACGTCGAATTCTTTAGCCATGCCTTTGAGGTCGCGGCTGATCTGTGAAACTTCCTGTTGGCGGTTTTCAGTCTTGCCCCGACCGGCCATCAGCTGTAGATAGTCGATTAAGAGGAGGTCAAGCCCGTGCTCTTTCTTGAGACGCCGCGCTTTGGTCTTCATTGCCGGCACGTTGAGCCCGGTAGAATCGTCAATAAACAGCCGTAGCTCTGAGAGCCTTCTGAGCGCATCCGACAGCCGCGCCCACTCCTCGCGGTTGAGCCTGCCGGTCCTGAAGCGGTGCGAGTCGACGCGGGCCTCAGAACAAAGCAGCCTTGAGATCAGCTGCTCGCCCGACATCTCAAGACTGAATATCCCTACAGTCTTGCCGGTTGCGGCTGCGAATTGAACCATATTTAGACCCATGGCCGTTTTTCCCTGTGACGGCCTGGCCGCGATGATTATGAGGTCCTGACGTTGCAGTCCCGCCGTCATCTCGTCAAAATCGGTAAAGCCGGTCGGTATGCCGGTCAGGTAAGTGTGTCCCTCGCTCGCCTGCTCGACTTCGATCAATCGTTTGTGGGCGAGCTCGCCCACGGTCTTGAAGTGCTGATTTGAGAGGTCGTCGCCGATCTCATATACGAACCGCTCTGCCTTCTCGAGTAAGTCTTCGGGTTCTTCGTCTGCATCGAGCGCGAGGTTAGAGATAAGATCGGCGGTCGTTACGAGCGATCTGAGGATATACTTGCCTCTGACGATCTTCGCGTAAGGGGCGATTGTATCGGTACGTGGAACCCCGTCGATCAGGGATGCGAGGAAGGTTGCCCCTCCTATAGAATCAAACTGGTTACGCCGCTTTAAAATGTCGGTAAGCGTGATCAGGTCGATAGGCTGTCCCTGTTCCCATAGGTAAGTTATGGCCCTCCATATCCTACGGTGAGTTTCAAGTGAAAAATGTTTCGCAGTTATGAGCGCCTGAGCTTCGTCGCATACCGCATTATCGAGCATTATCGCCCCGATGATACTCCGTTCGGCCTCGACGTTACTCGGCAAGCCTCGCTCACTTAACAGGTCCTGTTTTGTAGCCATCTCAGCCCCCCCGTTTCCTGTTGAAGTAGGTCTTTTGCGGTATGACGGGGGTTTGTGTTAGTGCGACGGCCGGACTGCAAGTCGGACATCGCTTTGTCCGTGGTCCGCTCGGAGTTTCAACCGAGATAAACCCTACGTCTTTACAGGGCAGGCACTTGTAAACCGCTTCTTGTGCGTTCGCCTTCAGCCTGGCTAACCGTTCCTCCAGGGCTTGCCAGCGTGCGCCGGTGTTTATGAAATCATCTCGCCGGAGGTCTTTATCTCTGCTCATACAAATAAACCCTCCTGTCTGGTGGACTCTAGGGGAATGGCGGGCTGGACGGCGCAAAGTTCAACGCAGCGCCTACAGTGCGGGACCGAGCAGGTAACGGCGTGCTCAAGTATGCGGCCCCTTGTCTCTGCCGCCTCAAGCGCAGTTAAAAGGTGAGCATATAGCGGGCCGTCATAACTCACGCCCGATTCTTTATCTTTGAGACATTGTCCCTTAGATCTGTACTCGCCGACTATAGAGCTTGCGACGCGATCTGAGTTCGCCGGATTACCTTGCTCGTCCATAACATCACGACCAGCTCTATAGGCCACAAGCAGACGGTCAAGATAACTCACCTTCTTGCCGCAATGTATTTGCGTATCTTCTTCGTCGGATTTTTTCTTTCTGGCCATACGTGTTCCTCTTAAAGTTAGTGCCCCCCGTGCCTGCTTTCAGAAGGACAAGGGGGCAGATCGGTCGAGCAGCCGTAACCGCACTTATCCATCGTCACTATCGTCTGAATGGTCAGATCAGTCTCACTGTAACGCTGGTAGATAGAACCGCCCGCGAGATCAACGGCAACCAGGAAAGGCAGCGCGTTCTCAACAGGCAGGCCAAGCGCGATTACGGTCCGCTCGATCAGTTCTTTTACCGTGGGGTCTTTCGGCGTAGCCATTCGTCAATTCCACTTCTTGTAATTCGAGAGATGCTCGAGCACAGCTTGCAGGTGCTCAGGTTTTATTTCGTCAACCGTTTGAACCTCATAGCTGTATTCGTTTTCTCTTGAGTTCAGAAAGCGGTTGATAGCGTCGCGCGCGTCCGCGTTTTTCTTAATCGAGGGAAAATCCTTGTCCGCGATAATCATCTGTATCTGCGCGCGTATCGAGGCGCGAATCATATCGGGCTTTCCTGCCACGCCCGCAACCGTTTGAACCTCATCCCGAGCGTCGGGCTTCTTTTTCCCCTCACCCTGGGCGGGCTTCTGAGCGGGACGATCCTGGCGCTTGTCGCGACTTTCGGTCTGCTGCTGCGCTCCGTGTGGGTTGCCGTCCGTGTCTTCTTCGCTCGCTATGCCGATGATCGCCGAATACTGATACCGGCGACCGTAGGTTATGCAGATACCCATGCTTTGCGGCGTGTTTTGAGCGGGCTTCATAAAGACAGTTTGACCGATGTACTCGCCCGATTCATGCAGGAGCATAGTGGTGATCTGCACCATACTGGCTTCTTCATTTGAGCCTACAAGCTGAGAGACGGAAAGCCCGAACTCAGCAAGAGCGGGCCTCGCCGTGTCTATCACTGTGGCGAGGTCGGCATATTTGCCGTGGTGCGACTTCTCGGTCTTTGGCGCATTTCTGAGCTTGGCCTGCGCTTGCGCGAGCGCCTTGGCGAGATTTTGAATGCTATCGGATTTCTGAATTTGCATTTGCGTGTTCCTCTCTTCGGTTGTCGGTTTATTACTTCAAGGTAACGGTTACGGCTCTGGCAGCTTCATTCCCTCTTGCGGTATGCCGCCCGCCAGTTTCGCAACACAATACTTCTCGTATTTGCCCCACAGCTTGGTCACTGCCGTTGGGCCTGGGTCGTCGAATGTAGGGCGGGGATCGCCCCGTTTGATGTTGAACCAGAGTCCTGCTCTGAAGTAGATGCCGAAGCCCGCGACCATATCGCGGAGGTCTTCGGGCGAAACGGCGGCATTTTCCGGTATGGATTGCAGCCCTTTGATCGCGTTGGTTATCTGGCCCTCGGTCTTTGGGTCAAGCAAGCCCTCGCGCCCCTTGTATCCGCACGCCGTGATGAACCCCTCTCGGACAATGCGGCGGAATCGTCTATCGTAACCTTCGGTTGGATCGAGGACCTTTTTCCCGTTCGCGCTTTTCCCGTTCGCGCCGTTGTTAGATTGCGGCGCAGCCCGCCCATTCTCAGTATTATTCTCTCTCTCAAATAACTCTCTATTATTCCTTATATGGGGTGTCCCAACCTGGGACACCCCCGTCCCAACCTGGGACGGGTCGGTATCAGGTTGGGACACCCCCGTCCCAACCTGGGACGGCCTTAGCTCGATGGATTTGAGCTTTGAGCAGCCCTCGAAATTGATCGCAAGCCAGCGCGTAGTGTCACCCTGCCTGACGTTATAGTCGGCTTCCAGGATCAGACCTTGACCGATTAGCTTGTTAAAATATCGGTCACAGCTGGATTTGCTCATCCATCTGAATTTACCTGTAAGGGGGTGGGTTGCTTCACGGACTGAGAGCGGTATCCACTTGTGAAAGTGGCCCGGTCCCGGTCCGTCCGGATGATCGCAGGACTTGACGCGCTCTGTGTCGCACTCTAGCCACTGGCCACGGATCGCTATTAGGAATTCGAGTTGGAGTAACGTTACGGATTCCTCGAACCCTATTTCCCTGGCGAGGTCCGGGCAGATTCGCGGGGTTTCAGGGTCGTTGAGGATAAATATACGGTTTTCTGCAAACCGTCTCGTACCGCTGGTCGGGCGGTAAGTCATCGCGTGTTCCTCCTAGCTGAGCATCGCAGGCGATGCTTCGCTCGCAAACAATAAGCCCTATTGTCGGGGTTGCATCGGTCAGTAACGGTCGCCCGGACGGCTTTTTCAGCGCAGGCGTGACCGCACAGCCCCGACAATAGGGCTCGTGGAATCTCTTACATATTCGCGCCGTCCGTATTGAGAGCATCGTTACTGCGAGCCGTTACTCACGCAATAACAGGGGTTGGCCTGTATATATCACAGGTCCGATTCTATGTCAAATGGCGTCAACGTTTACGCGCGGACTTGCGGGCCGGTCCCTTCGCCGTGTCCTTATTGCCGCGCTTACGGGCGCCCTTTTTATGGGCTGCCGTGCGCTTGCGGGGTCGCCTTTTCGGCGTTGCCTGCTCAAGCTGAAACTCAGGCGGCGCGGGGGGAAGCTGCCGGCGCGCATCGACTACGCCTTGAATCTGGGCCTTGAGACCTTCCTCGAAACTGAGAAGCTCGGCAAGCGAGCGTTGCGCCAGGTCTAAAAGTATCAATCGCTGTCGCTGAAATAGGGGGTGTGACTGCGGGTATTTCCCCTCCCTCTTCTTAACAAGCCGCCAGATCTCTAACAGTGCCTCTCTCATTGCGGCCAGTTTGTTTTGCTCTCCCGGTTTAATCATCTGCGCTCCTCCCGCGTGTGTCCTTGTTTTAACCAGCTGGCGGGCGCGGTCCCTTCCCTGCCCTGGGCCGCGCCCGTCTCTCGCCTGCGTTTTAAGGGGCTCGCCTCCCCAGTAACTGAAACTCATAGGCCCGCTTGCCGATCTGGAACAGTCTATGCAAGTGACCTACGTGGTGAGTTATAAGCCTGCTCAATTTGCTGATTGCCTGATGCGCTTCATCGTATGCGCCGTATTCGATATGGTCAGCGAGGCGGCGCTGTATCTCAGCCCTGCGCGCCGTCTCGTTTGAAAACCTGGGCTTGAAGGGCTTCCCCTCGTCTCCGATCCCTTCACACGCGACGACCTCGCTGATCTCGGCCTTTATGATCCCGATACGGTCGAGCGTAAACGCGAGACGGTCACTTACGAAATCGCCCAGGCGTTCTAGTTTTTCGATCCTCTCGCTCAAGACTATGAGTTCCGAAGTATGAAAGTCAGTGAGCGAGGCGAGCGCAATCATGTTCTCATACTGCGCGCTCGCCTCGCTAAGATCAACCATTAGACGTTCAAGCTGGTTTGTGCTCATTACGTGTTCCTCCAAAAGTCAGATTATTACCTTGAGGTAATCGCCCGGTGGTCTGCCGGGAGACTAAACAGGGCGGACTCTCGCCCGCCCTGCCTCGCTGCTATTGGCTTGTCTCTGAATCGACCTTCTTCGACCGGCCCTTCTTCGTGTCTTTCGGCTTCGGTATTGCAAGCCCCGACGTGTCGCCCCGCTTTCGACCCTGGGCGGCCCCCGCCTCAAGATCGTCGACCTGTCTCTTGCCTTCGAGCTTGGTCTTGCGCTCCTTGATCTTATCTACCACGTCCTTGAATTCGTTGCCCCGATCTAACATATTAGCGAACCGCTGGTGCTCTTCAGCGGGCAAATCCTCAAGGTGCTTGTTGAGCTTAACGCGGGCCTTGATCGCTTTCACGACCGCGTTGGAGTCCTCGCCCTTATCGAACCGGGCGACGTAGGCTGCGCGCTGTGCTTCGGGAAGCTCTGCGGCAGCGCCCTCGATCTTCTTGAGCTTGCGGATCCGCTCCTGTGATTGCACGTCCCGCTCTTCTTCCTGGGCTGCCCGCTCGGCGAACTTCGGGTCCGTGTGAATCTTCCAGGACCGGTCAAAAGCCTCCTGCGCTTCGGCGCTGTAGTCTGCCATCGGCTCGCGGGACTCACGAGCTCGGAAAGAGAAGTTGAACCGCTTGCCGCCCCTTTCTGCCGGCGCAACTTCCGGCTCTCGATCCGAGCCCGCGTCGTCTTCTGCGCCGTCCGTCCTGGCTGCTGTTTTCTTCTCCTCTTCCCTTACGAGGTCCTGGAACTCGCGCAGCGTCATGATGCCCTCTTTCGTGTGGGCTTTTTTAAGAAGCCGCCTCTGTTCGGCAGGCTTAAACTTCGTAACCACCCGGTGGAGGGCGAAGGGTACTTCGCCGTCTCTGTCTTCGGGCCTGATATTTGCGCAGGTGAATGCGATCTGCCCGATGTATTTTTCAGAGTAGCCGGTAAGCGTCGCGGCGTCCGCGTATTGTGAGGCCCGCTGCCCGTAGAGAGTTTCGCCGGCGTTGATCGCATCGCCCACCGCCCAGGGCGTAGCCTCAGTTATCTCGTTTAGGAACTTCATCAGCATGCCGAACTTCTCGATTGGGAACTCCTGTTCGCTCTCGGCTGCGATCAAAAGTCCGGTCCGGCTCATCTCCACGAGGCCCGATCCGAAAAGCTCCATATACGTTTGCTCGTTAATAACGGGCGCAAGTGCTGTCGATTGCTCTTGGTCAGGTGACATATATGTCGCGCTCCTTTTCTAATGGTTGAGTTTGGCTGAGTGCCCGTTAGCTGTTTACCTCAGCACGTTGATACTATCACACTAAAATCAAATGTCAACGAAAAAGCGCCGGGACATTTGAAAAAGTGTGTGGCGCACACGTTTACCTTGAGGTAACGATCAAAGGTAATCGTCATCTTCTTCAAGGGCTTGGGCCTGCGGTTCCGGGTCGATCCAATAGAACTCAGGCTCGTTATTGTTTGTTGTGGTTTTGGGTTTACGATGCTCCATCCGAGAGCGCAATGCAAGGGCCGTCAGATGCGAGCAGGAGTTGTGTATATCAAACCCCTCGCATTTTGAGCAAGTCCCTTTTTCTAAATCCACAATGTGCTCGCGTTCCTTACCGTATGATGGGACCCTGTACGTGCCGTCAAGTAGGAGCTCGGCGTTGAACATATACCATACGAGCTTTAAGGGTCGCTTGTGTCCCCAGACTTCTTTTAACGTGTTGTAGATCGCAAGCTCTTCTCTTTCGAGGTGCTCGCGCCTACACTTCTGCCTTTGTGGTCGCGTGTTGCTGCTCATGGTCGACTCCGCGTGTTCCTCAGTAATTAAACGTCTTTAGCCCTTCTTCGTTCCTCTGTGCGCCCTGTGAAAGTCAACAAGGTGGCGGAAACCTTCGGAGAGGTTTCCGCCACCAAGCGCCCGCGCGTAGCTCAGGTAATCAGTCGGCGCATAGATGTTGGTCCGTTCGGATTTCTTGGCTGATGGAGGTCTCCCCGCATTCGGGCGCAGCCCTCCACGCTGCTTTTTGCTCATCGGCTCTCGCCTCCTTATATCTATAATCGACAATCAACCGTTCAGGATTTGCACCTATAAACGGGTCAAGTATAGCATCAGCCTCCTCTCTCCACTCGGCGGCGTGCGAGTGATACCTTGTCCTCTTGCTCGATCCGTCCGAGATGAAAAGGTCCGGCATCTCAGGCCCCTCCCCCTCGACTATGAGCAGATAGGGCTTGTAATCTTTCTGGATTCGCACGCCCTTGCGCTTACCCTTTGGGATGAAATCGACGTAAGGAGCATCCTTATATTGGGCATACGGCCTCTTGCCGTGCTCGATCAATCGCCCCTCATGCCTCTGCACGTTCCCGAATACTTCCCCGCTCACATAGATCGTAACTTGTTTCTGTTTGGTCATGTGCGTGTTCCCCTCTCTTTTATTACCTCAAGGTAATGGTCTGGCCAGCCGTGCTTCGCATCAGCTTGGTTATGTGGTAAATTCCCTCGTAGCAATAGACTATGTTGCCTATTTGCTCCATCACTGTAACCCGGTTTCCGTAAACCGTCTTGATTTTTGTACCTTTCTCTAACATCGTCCCTTCCTCCTTATGAGATTGATTTTATCACACTACAATCAAATGTCAACAGGGAAATTCGAAGGATGAGGATACGACCGGCCTGTTAGGAGATTCAAGCCCGGTCGTATGTTAAAGGCGGCGCGGTTTTACTCGTAGTTTGCAGGCTCGATCATGCGTAGTATTCGGGCGAGTTTGGCCATTGCCAGGTAGTCGAGCACTCCCGTTGCGGGCTTGTCACCCTTGTAGGTCTCGGCGAAGTTTTCGGCCCGCGCGGCCCACTCTTCCGCCAGGTCCTCGATCATAGCCTTGACCATCTCATTTACGTGGCAGCGTCTGATTATTACTGGGAAGTCCTTACCGTTGATTACTGTCCCGAGCGGGGCATCCGACTTCGAGAACTGCATGTCGCTCGATATGTCGATCTCCGTACCGTGGTCGTTGAAGAAATGAATATCGCCTTCCGACCCGACAAGCAGGAACCCTTTATCGTTTACAGCGCCCTGGTAACTAATCCTGTATGCTGTATGCATATTCTTTTTTCCTCTCTTATTCATACCCCTCCACAAAACTAAAGACGAGAAATGACCTCAAGGTTCTTCAAGCAGTTTTCATAAGGCAGCCTTTAGGGGGATTTTAGCGGCTGCCAAAAGTCTATCTGCGCGCAATGTACCACAGGCGCGCCGTATGTCAATACGCGAGAGAGTAAAATTCAGCGCGACCTGAGCGCGATTTGACACTATACCTTGTTCGTGGTAACATCGGCCCGTCTTCACCTTTCAGGTATCAAACGTCAATCCGTTTGTGGGCTAAAATCGCAACTGGCCGGACATCTTGCGCGCGAGACCCGTGTGCCGGTTGCGCCCTCGCCAATCGGCGAATCCCTGGATGGTGAGGCAACAAGCAGGGGCACGGGAGTCAACTGACTCCTGTCCCCCGCGAAGTTTAGCAATCGCGGTCCGTATCCTCGACCATTGATACGGGTTGCGATCAACGTTGACGAGGAACACGCAAATGACCAAACACACTTGCCCGAAGTGTGAAGGGACTGCTTGTATTATCAAGGAGATATTCAAGCCCGCATCCCCTTCGCTAGACCAGTCCGACCGCGAAAAAGTTAATCGCATCGCCTCCGCTATCGAACTCCGTTTACGCCAAACCTATCCGCACGGGGAGGCTGCACACGCGATGGTTGATATACGCGATATACTTGAGCACAACATCAAAAACATCCCTGAACGCCCGCGAATGCGCATGATCCACGAAGACGAGGCAGGCGAAAGCGAGCGCGTTAGTACAATAAGCGGCCCGCATCTAAGACGCCTTCGCGCCCAACTTCGCGAGCAGTGCCAGCGCGAGGTCCGGGCAGATTAATCATCTCCAAATATTACCTTGAGGTAACGAGCAATGGTTTGTGGTCTCTGTACGGCAGAGCTTGAGGCTAACGTGTCTATGCGCGAGCACCTTAACGCGGCCCACGCGATGACGTTCGAGCTTTACGAGCAGATAACGATGCTCCTGGAAAACCAGGTCGAGCTGGTCGAGCTCGTGCCCTGGGGCAGTGTGACCCCGGACCCGGCTAACGCCAACACGCACCCGCGAGCGAACATCGAGGCGATCAAGAATTCCATCGTGCGCTTTCGCGGGCAGATAACTCCCGCCGTCGTCGTAAACGGGGTTATCTATAAAGGCAACGGCACGCACCAGGCCGTACGCGAGCTATTCGAAGAGAGCCGCTTGCCCTCCGCTATGGTTCGCAACGGGCAGCCGCTCTTTAAGATAGTCCGCCGCGACGACTTCACGCCGACCGAGGCCGTCGCGTACGGCATAACCGACAACCAGACCGGCAAGCTGAGCGAGTGGGACTACAAGGTCCTGGGCGGTTACTTCAGGGCGCTCGCCGACGAAGGCGAAGACATGCAGGCCCTCGGCTGGAAGCAACACGACATAGAAACCATCGTCGCTGCAAGCGAGCAGTGGAAGCCGGCCGATATTGAAGAATTACCCGATAGAAAAGACGGTGGAGGTCAGGAAGAACAGACCAGCGAGCGAAAGTCTATCGAGATGAGCGCCAAAGAGTATAGAGACGTTTTGGAGGCTATCAATCGCGTGCGCGAGGGCCAGGAGGATATGCCGCCCGGCGCGGCGCTACAGATGATTGCAAACGAGTGGATGGAGGAAACCGGCGTTGAAGCGTAAACCGGACGTGAGACTTGCTTATAATCCTGGTCCTGTAAATGCCTACGGCGCGCTCGACGAGGACCGGACCTTATCCGAGCGTAACCGGGTCGTCTCACCAAGCGTGCGCCTTGCAATCCCTATGGACAACGCAAACAATTCACTTGCGAAAAAGACCGAAGCCGCGCTTGCGCCCACAGTGCGTCTCGCTCTCGCAAACAGCCCGCCCGAGCGCAACGGTACGAGCGGACTTGAAGGTGAATCGCCGAATGTTCGGCTCGCAGTCACTAACGCTCTACTTACAGCAGGTGACGAGGCCGCCCAGGAACGCTATCCCTTTAACCAGCAACACGCAGATCAGGGCGAACTGCTACGGCCCGCACTGCTCGTCTCTTTCGTATACCTCGATCCGTTCCTGAAAAACCGCCACAAGTATGCCTACAGGGATTGGGTCTTAGACTCCGGGGCCTTCAGCGCGCATGCGTCGGGTAAAGAGATAGACCTCATGGCCTATATCGAGACCTGCAAGAAGCTGCTCGCCGAGGACCGGACCTTAACGGAAGTCTTCGCTCTCGACGTGATAGGCGATCACAAAGCCTCGCTCCGGAATGCGGAGGAGATGTGGCGGCAGGGCGTTCCGGCCATCCCCTGCTATCACGTAGGCGAGCCCGAAGACGTATTGCTCTCGATTGCCCGCGATTACCCCAAGATCGCGCTTGGCGGGGCTGTGGGCTTCCGGAGCAAACGCAAGTGGGCAGAGCAATGTTTCGCCCGCGTGTGGCGCAAAGTCGGGCCGAAGAAGATACACGGGTTCGGCTACGGCCACGAAGATGACATACTCGCCCTTCCCTGGCACTCCGTTGACGCCACGAACTGGGAGATAGGGCCCTGCAAGTATGGCCGGTGGAAATCCTACGGTCAGTTGTCCGTGCGGGGCAGCAGCCAGAACCTACGGGGCGAAGTCGAGTTCTATCTCAAGGTCGAAGAGCGCGCGCGCCTAAAGTGGCAAAAGGAGATGGCCGAGCTTGAGAGCCAGGCCAATAACCCCGCCGTGCGCCTGGCCGTTATCGGGTCTGGCCGCGATTCAAACTTTGAAAAGGAGAAGCTGAAGAAATGAGCGACGAACAGCGAAAGGTTGTTTTGATTATGAGCGGCGGTCTCGATTCGACCGTGCTGTTTTACTGGTTTCTGCGAAGGAATTATTTAGTGCGCCCCGTAGGGTTCAATTATGGCCAGCGCCACGGCCGCGAGCTTACTGCGGCGCAAAGAATATGTACAGCTCGCGGGCTGCATTATGAAGTAATAGATCTCAGCGCGATTCGCCCCTTTATAGGCGGGTCGTCGCAGACTTCCGATAACGTGGCAGTCCCACACGGTCACTACGCCGAAGAGTCCATGAAGCAAACGGTTGTTCCCAATCGCAATATGATTATGCTTTCGGTCGCGGCGGGGTTTGCGATCTCGCTTGGCTATGACGCCATCGCTTACGGCGCTCACACTGGCGACCACGCGATCTACCCCGATTGTCGCTATGAGTTCGCCTGCGCGATGCGTGATGCTCTCCTTATCTGCGATTGGTCCCCGATCAAACTTATGACCCCGTTTATCGGCATAGATAAATCGCGCATTGTAAAACTCGGCGAGGATATGGGGGTTCCCTTCGATCAAACGTGGTCCTGCTATGAGGGGGGAGCGTTTCACTGCGGTCGCTGTGGAACCTGCGTGGAGCGTAAACTCGCTTTCAGCGATGCAGGAGTAATAGACCCGACCTATTACAGGAATGTAAAAGAGGAGGTAGCAAGTTGATTCAAGCAATACGACGGATAACTTTCCCGGCAGGTCATCGCCTGCTCGGTCACGAAGGCGGTTGCGCGAATTTACACGGCCACAACTACACGGCCGAGTTTTACACGACAACAAAAGACCTCGATGAAATCGGTCGTGTGATGGATTTCGGCGAGATAAAACACCGACTCGGCGGCTGGATTGAAAAGTACCTCGATCACGCCTTTATTGTGTCGAAGGATGACCTCGAAGCACTGTACGCGCTAGACCAGATAGCAGGCCAGAAACTCTTTGTAATGCCTTGCAATCCGACCGCCGAAAACATTGCCGGCTATCTACTCACGGCTGTCTGTCCTACATTGCTCTGGGATACCGATGTGGTCATAACACGGGTGAGGCTCTCGGAGACTGAAAACTGTTTCGTCGAGGTAGAGATACCCTTGTCCGAGTGTCTGAATCTCAAAGCCCAGGTCCGTGAGGAGCGCGCACAGGAAGACGCGTAAATCTTACCTTGAGGTAATGATATGTGGACACACGACGGCAAGGAACTGCTTCTGCTCAAGACTAACCGTGGCTCGTATATCGTCGACAACACGGGCGGCAACGTCACCTTCGAAATGCAGATCGTCACTCTTGGCTTTGTATCAGAGTGCCCTTGCCCTTTCGCCCACACTGACCGGCTGATGGACACCTCAACACCCTACAGGCGGGGCAAGGTGTTCCTCGGCGCAGGTCTGTTCAAGGACCACGCCGAGCGCGTGACGGGCGTCTGCTGGTATTACGTCCGGGCGGGCCGGTTCACTGAGATTCGCGGTATCGGATAACCGCCCACTACGCTCCCTGTCCCTACAATCGAAACGAGGATCAATTAAAGGAGAGAACTATCATGAAACGATTGTCCCTCATTGCGTGCATTGTGATCGCTGTAACCGCGATCGTTGCTTTCGCCCAGAAAGAAAGGCCGGTAGTTACGGACTGGCAGAGGGAGCATTCCGGGGTTCCCTACGTCAACCAGGACCTGCATTACGTGCTCCCTGACACTGTGGTTGACGCTGATGGCAACACCTATACTGTCAACCCAGAAGTCGTCGGGAGACCTCGACCGATCATCGCAATTGTGGTTTCTATCGACCGCGACCCGGTAACGTTCACTGCTCAAAACATTGACGGGCGGCTGCTGCTCACAAGGAACGATCTGATAGACGAGGAAGGTAAGCCGCTCCCGGTCTACGAGCTGCTGCTTCTAAACGTCCCGCCTGACAACACTCGCCGTCCCGGTTTCTGGGCGCACATACCGGACCCCAAAGTCTTCAAGATTCTGGGCCGTTGAGTCCGGGGTATTTATGGGGGCCGGTTGAGCCGGTCCCCAACGCAGGAGGGGTTATGGAGGAAACAGTTAGCCACATTGCCGGAAACGTTCGTGTATGTCCCCAATGTTTGATTGCCTTTGATGAGGAGACCGATTCAAAGACGTGCCCTCATGACCTGCTCAGGCTGCAAGACAGATTGAGCCGCTTAAAGACCACCGACCCTCGCATAAGGGAGCTCTTTCACCTGCTGTGGACGAAGGCGGTGGGTCAGCCCAGGTACATCAAGAAGGAATGGATGGAACTGCGTCAGGAGCTATACGACCAGTACGGAATTTACCTGTGAGGAGACGGAATGTACCTGTGAGGAGGTTGATATGCGCGCTCGATTACGAAAGATACAACTCGATCTGATTATGAGGCTCTGTTACTGGCTGCACCTTAACGGCCGGTCGAAGATAATAGAGGGCGAGTGTGTTGAAACGTTCGGCCCTCTGCTTACTCGATACTATATCGCCAATAACCGGCGCTTGTTTCAATTCCACATTGGTTCGATTCAAGCCACGCATAGGGAGTGGGGCTTTAAGACAGATTCCGGGTGGATCCCCTGGCACAAATACAGCGTTAGAAAAAGCTGTTAGGAGGCGCAATGGCTCGAAAAGGCTGCGTCGTAGTTTACGACCCGGACACCGGCGAACCTATGGGACTTATGAGTTCTCGAAAGCCTCTCACTGCGGACGAGCTGCGCAATATCCGCGACGTGATCAACAAGCCCCGTCTTTGCCCACCGTGCGAGCGAGACAAGCACGAAGATTGCTTACACGGTAAGGTCATCTCGCCTTCTTCGATACCGGGGCCCGGCATAGTGGGTAAGTGCCAGTGTGAGTGCAGAAAGGGGAAGGATGAAAGACAAGAAGACCTATTTTGTCAATGAAGTGTTCCTAAGTCTTCAGGGAGAAGGAGCGAGGACAGGAACCGCAAATCTTTTCTTGCGATTCGCCGGTTGTAACCTTCGCTGTGATGTCGGGTCGGGGCCTCGCTCGCCTGGGGGCTTTGCCTGTGATACTGAGTTCGTGTCAGGCGTGCAGATGACCGCAGATGAGATCATGGTTGCGTTGCTCACTGCCGGTCAAGGGTGCAAAAACGTCATTTGTACAGGTGGCGAACCTGCCTTACAGCTCGACTGGCCGCTGCGCGAGCGGCTCGGCGCTGAAGGCTACTGGGTAGGGATCGAGACTAACGGCACGGTCGACGTCTCACACCTAAGCCTTGAGTGGATCACGGTCTCGCCCAAAGTGGCAGAGCACGCGATCAAACAGCGCACGGCAGATGAGGTTAAATACGTGCGAGGCTTCGGACAGGGCATCCCCTACACCGTAGTCAAGCCTCGTCCCTATTCTAATCGGATGTTCAAGTTTATCTCGCCCGCCTTCTGCGGCGATCAGATCGACATAACAGCACTGCGATGGTGCGAGAAACTGGTAAAGGAGCACAACGAATGGAGACTGAGCGTCCAACTTCACAAGCTGCTGTCGATGAGGTAGAGCGAAACAGAATTAGCCCTGCCTCTCTTGGCATAGTCTGTCGTGATCTAATCGAATGCATATCGCCTGATACCGGCATCAGTCCAGGCATGCAGAACACGCCCGAGCGTATGGCTAGAGCCTGGTTTGAACTCACAAGCGGCTATGACCAGGACCTCGCCGAGCTTCTGACTACGTTCGACAAGGCGGACGACTCGATTGATTACGATGAAATGGTCGTCGTCTCGCCTATCGAGTTCTTTTCTCTGTGCGAGCATCACGCGCTTCCCTTCTTCGGCGTGGCGACGGTCGCATATATCCCCGATAAGCAAATCATCGGGCTATCTAAGATCGCCCGCATTGTCAACTTCTACGCCCGACGCTTTCAGGTGCAGGAACGACTCACCAGCCAGATAGCGCAGACGCTCAAGGAATCGCTTCAGCCTGTAGGCGTTGGCGTCGTGCTCAAGGCGACGCATCTGTGCATGTGGATGCGGGGCGTTCGCTCTCAGTCGGTAATGACCACAAGCAAGCTGCTCGGGGCGATCAAAGACGACCCGAAAGCGCGAGGCGAATTTCTAGAGCTTGCGCGTCAGACGAATCTTACCTTGAGGTAATGTGCTTTATGAAGAGGCGATGCCGTCAGGAGGGATGTCAAAATTCCTATACGGATGTAATCGGAGGCGATATGGCATTCGGGAAGCACCCCACAGGCGATTGTATTCCGTGCTTTCTCGCTGCGGAGATGATTGAGAACGGGCAGACCCCGGAACAGGTTGAGGCCGTTCCTCAGCTAATGGAATTGATGTTGTCGTTTCTGGGAAAAACCGGATGGGTCTGGGGTGATCTAAAGGCAAGCTTTGATCGCAAGCCGGTGGTGATATAAACGCCAGCTAGCAAAGGAGAATGTATGGCTGAAGAACTAATTCAAGCGCAAGCGGGAATGGCTTATCGGGACATCGCGGCAAGTGCTTATAGAGCCTACGCCGCATCAACTGGTAATAAGAACTTTCTCGGCCAGTCAATGCCTGAATTTAAGGACCTACCGCGACCGATTCAGATTGCGTGGGAAGCCGCCATCAGGCAGGTAGAGAGATGTTTCAACACGCCTGAATATGCGCTTGCCAATGAGCAGTGTTGGGCGGAATGGCTGCCTCCGGATGGGCATCTAGTGGAAAGGTGAAGGAATGACCAACCTTGACCAGTTCAAAGATTTCTTGAGGAACACGGGGCGAGAGTATCAGGAGCTACCGTCTGGCCGCTCGGACGCTATACCTGGATACGTCGACGTCAACCTGTACGCCGATAACTGCCCCGCCGATCTGATCTTTACCTTTGACGAGTCGGGCAAGCTCGTCTTTGTCGATACAGTCTAACAACCCAATAACCGAAAGGAGCAAAACGGAATGCTTAGAGCCTTGAAGGATAGAGTTGTGCTTAAACGACTCGACGAACCCGAAACCGGTCTCATTATCACGCCGGATATTGCCAAGCGTAAATCAACCCGATGCGAGGTAATAAACGTGGGCGAGGGCGCAAGCGTCGAGCCTGGGCAGAAGGTCATCATCAGCATGTACTCGGGAACCGAAGTCAAAATCGACGGCAGGGACCTTGTTGTAGTCAAAGACGAGGACATTCTGGCTGTGCTTGAGGATTAAGCCGCGTTCAGATCGCGCAGAATCTGTTTGTAAGAACAACAAAGGAGGAGATATGCAACAAGTTGAAGTTAAGAGCTGGCTAACCGGAGAAGTGCTATTGAGCACAGAAGCCGAATCCCTGAAGGAGGCTTTGGAGAAGGCCGTTGACGAAGGGAAGGATTTGGCTTATGCGAGCCTCGACGGTGCGAGCCTCGTCCGTGCGCGCCTCGACGGTGCGAGCCTCGACGGTGCGCGCCTCGACGGTGCGAGCCTCGACGGTGCGAGCCTCGACGGTGCGAGCCTCGTCCGTGCGCGCCTCGACGGTGCGAGCCTCGAC
>Ga0073934_10004724_pt1 | contig 22097 bp, 27 predicted proteins | sample LarsenN4metaG_FD_76834 | JGI IMG/M metagenome (GOLD analysis project Ga0073934, IMG submission 76834) | Hot spring sediment bacterial and archeal communities from British Columbia, Canada, to study Microbial Dark Matter (Phase II) - Larsen... ...
ACGCCCCTTTAATTCCCAGGTATGGAAGAAGGGTGACCAATCGATGTAGGGAATCAGTTCGATTAATGATTGGTCGGAAATTGCTTGAATCCCCAATTTTTCCGGCGTGGGAATATCCGTCTTCGCCCAGTCGGACGTGAATCGATTGGCGCGCGCTTGAGTGAGCGAGAGAAGCGGCTTTGCTCCTCGATCGTGGTGAGACTGCCGCACACGTTCGTAGTCGCTCCTCACTTGTTTGACGAACTCATGTTTGTGAGTCTGGCTCACGAGGCTGCCCACCACACCGACCGCACGTGAGGCGTCCAGCACATGGACCACACCAGGCTCATAGGAAGGGGCGATCTTGACCGCCGTATGGGCCTTACTCGTCGTCGCACCGCCGATCAAGAGCGGCACGGCAAATCCCTGGCGCGTCATTTCCTTCGCCACATGGACCATCTCATCAAGTGACGGAGTGATGAGCCCGCTCAGACCGATGATGTCGGCCTTGCTCTCTCGGGCGGCGGACAGGATCTTTTCACAGGGCACCATAACACCAAGATCGATGACTTCATAGTTGTTGCAACCGAGCACGACACCGACGATATTTTTTCCGATGTCGTGCACATCACCCTTCACGGTCGCAAGCAAGATTTTCCCCTGCGACTGAAAATTGCCGGACCGCTTCTTCTCTTCTTCCATGAAGGGCATGAGATAGGCCACAGCCTTCTTCATGACGCGGGCACTCTTGACCACCTGAGGCAAGAACATCTTGCCTGAACCGAAGAGGTCACCGACAATGTTCATGCCGGCCATCAACGGTCCTTCGATCACCTCCAACGGCAGAGCGTATTTTTGACGCGCTTCTTCGGTGTCTTGATCAATATAGTCCGTGATGCCCTTGACGAGCGCATGAGATAACCGCTCCTCAACCGTCCCCTTGCGCCATTCATCGTCCTTGGCAACCGCTTTTCCCTTGGCTTTCACGGTCTCGGCAAAATTCACCAAGCGCTCGGTCGCATCGGGTCTACGATTGAGCAGCACGTCTTCTACAAGTTCACGCAGGTCTTTAGGGATCTCTTCATACACGGCTAACTGGCCCGCATTGACGATGCCCATATCTAGCCCCGCCTTGATGGCGTGATACAGAAAGGCGGCATGCATCGCTTCCCGAACGATGTTGTTGCCACGGAAGGAAAAGGAGATATTGCTGATACCCCCGCTGACCTTCGCATAGGGGAGGTTCTGCTTGATCCAGCGCGTCGCCTCGATGAAATCCACGGCATAGTTGTTGTGCTCTTCAATCCCCGTTGCGACGGTCAGTATATTGGGATCGAAGATGATATCGTGCGGAGGAAACCCGACCTGCTCCGTCAGAATCTTGTAGGAACGTGCACAGATCTCCTTCTTCCGTTCCAGCGTGTCGGCCTGCCCTTTCTCGTCGAAAGCCATGACCACTACCGCCGCACCGTAACGACGAATCAGCGTCGCCTGGTCGATAAATTTCTTCTCGCCTTCCTTCAGGCTGATGCTATTGACGACGGCCTTGCCTTGAATATTCTTCAGGCCGGTCTCCAACACCTCCCACTTGGAGCTGTCCACCATGATGGGCACTTTACAAATATCCGGTTCCGACGCGACGAGGCGAAGGAATTTTTCCATCGCCGCCTTGGAATCGAGCATACCCTCGTCCATGTTCACATCGATGATCTGGGCTCCGCCCTCCACTTGTTGACGCGCCACCGACAGAGCTGCTTCATAATCGCCGGCCAGAATGAGCTTCGCGAAAGCGGGCGAGCCGGTCACGTTCGTTCGTTCACCGATATTGACGAAGTTCGAGTCGGGCCGGATCGTCACGGCTTCAAGACCGCTCAATCGGGTGTACGGTTCAACCTGTGAGGGTGCATGCGGCTTCACCCCGCGCACGGCTTCGGCAATGCGCTTGATGTGGGCCGGTGTCGTACCGCAACAGCCGCCGACGATGTTCAGCCATCCGTTTTCTGCCCATTCGCGCAGTTGAGGCGCTAAGGTTTCCGGCGTCTCAGGAAATCCGGTCGGCAACAACGGATTCGGCAGGCCGGCATTGGGATGGGCACTGATATAGACCGGCGCGATCTGCGACAATTCTTCGATCAGCGGGCGCATTTCCTTTGGACCGAGCGCGCAGTTCATGCCTACGCTCAACAACGGCACATGGGAGATGGAATTCCAGAAGGCTTCGACGGTCTGCCCGGTCACACCGCGATTGCTGCCGGCTTGGATGAACGTCACCGACGCCATAATGGGAACCCGACGTGCTCCGGACGCGAACGCCTGCTGAATCGCAAAGAACGCGGCCTTTGCATTCAATGTGTCGAAGATGGTCTCCACGAGCAGAAGATCGACTCCGCCGTCGAGTAAGCCTCGAACTTGCTCGCCATAGGCAGTCACCAACTCTTCATAGGTTGTCCCGCGTGCCGCCGGGTTGTTGACATCCGTGGAAATCGACGAGGTCTTCGTCGTCGGTCCGATCGCCCCCGCGACAAAACAGCGCCGTCCCGGCTGTGCCCGCTGTACCGCCGCCACTGCCCTCCTGGCACATTCTGCCCCAGCTTTCGACAGTTCATAGCCAAGCGCTTCCATCTTGTAATCGGCCAGCGAGATCGCCTGGGAGTTGAACGTGTTGGTTTCAATGATGTCCGCACCCGCTTCCAGATATTGCCGATGAATCTCTTCGATGAGAGCTGACTGCGTGACATTCAACAGATCGTTGTGACCTTTGAGATCCTTCCCCCAGTCCTTGAAACGCTCACCGCGAAAGGCGGCCTCATTCAGCTTCCGTTGCTGGATCATGGTTCCCATCGCTCCATCGAGGATGAGAATTCGCTCTCGCAACAGAGCCTCGATTGTAGACAAGCCACTCGTCAACATCAGCTATCCATGACCGGGATTCTCACTGAACCGTTTCGCGATCATACTGGAAGGTCTTCCGATCAGGCAAGCAGGCGACCCTTCCTTGACATAAAATTCAGGGCCTGGCTACGATGACACATGAGGCACGTTTTAAGCTATTTACGAACTCCGGCATTGATCCTTCTTCTTAACATTGTCTTCATCTTCTTATTCACCTTCACCCGACCTTTGCTCACCTCTGCCGCACCCTATTTTGAGGATGGGTTTTTAGGTCTTTCTCAGAACGAACTACACGAAAAACTCGGCATGCCGCAGGCCGTGCGCGACCGAAAGTCCGCCTTGCGTGTCTTCACCTATTATCCGATTACCGATTGGTCAAAGTACTTCAGCAAGCTCGTGTCTCCTGAAAACGGTGAAGATGTGTATACTTTTAAGCGTGAGGGCATCGATGTCCGCTATTCCTTCAGCTACGCGGTCGACCCGAACGACCAAAGTGAGAACAGACTGCTGACCGTACGCCTGGTGGACATTGAGTTTTCCCCCGCAGTGCCGATTCATCGACTCCCAAACTTGATTCCGGAGTTTCGTCCTTCAACGGAGCCGACCAGCCCCGCCTTTCGATCCAATATTTGGGTGTTGTTGTTCAACGGTCCCCCGTCGCCTGAGGCTCGTTTCATTGTGAGAGAAACGGGGAAAGAAGAGCTCGATTGGACTCTCTGCTATCAACTATTCTCGATGCAAGGACTTCCTGATCGCTTGACGACCGAGGCTTTGATAGACCGGATGGAAATCAGCACGCAGAGTCTGCAGGTAGTGACTGTGCGACAACGACACACCCATGAACGGATTCCGAATCCTTACTCGCACCAATTCGACAAGCAGTCTGTTTCCCCCACGCCACCCCGCAAATCTATACCGGTTCCCAAGTACGCGGAATAAACTTACAGGAGTCGATCGGAGGAGAGGGAGTTTACCGCGGAACTTGCTGTTGAATCCGATCTTGCTGAGCTTGCCCGGATGCGACGGCCTTTTCCTTCATCCGATCCATTGGACCACCGTCGCTGACATAGATCAGAAGCGGGGCTCCGATTCCAAGGACAATGAGGAGACAGAAGCCTAACATCCGAATGAACGGACTGTTGCTGATATACATCAGCAGCAACAACACCACAGCTGCTGCGCCGGCATAGGTTACAATCTTGGATTGGGCCGGGGTAAGACCTTCCATATCGAGTTGAAACGATGGCATTTCCCATCCATGATTCTTAGCCTGCTCTTTAATCTTCTGTTGCATTGATTGCATCACCGAAGGCGAGTTCGAAACCGAATCAGGCTGCTCATGCGTCTTCACTTTCGCGCGGAACTTTTCAGGAATCGTGTCCAGTGAATCGGTGTAGGCAAGATTGCCACGATCATCTATATAGGAATAGATGGTCGTGGCCCGGACCTCGACACGGATTCCCAGTATGAGTATGGTACACAGACATATCAGTGAGACCACATGTTGGAGTTTTGTGACCATTTCGCTGTCGCATTTGACCATCATCTTCACTTTCTTTTAAGAATGCTCGGGAACGCTCAAAGAAGTATAGCGCTTCGTCTATCACTATGATTTCATTATCGATTCATGGACACAGCTTGACCTCATGCGGAACCCACTGTTAGCATCTCAACTTTCTCGCATTCACATGACCACCGAATCTCAACCCCTCGCCCTCGGTCCCAACGCTGAGGAACCGTCGTTCATTCGCCGCCGCTCGGTCAGGATCATCATTTATGCCGGGCTCGCACTGTTTGTTCTCATGGCGGTGGTATGGCCAATGATCGTGCAGCTTGGCGATCCGGACTTTCAAAAGCACATCGAACAACACCGCGTCATGGTAGGAATGACCAAAGAACAGGTTCTGCAATCATGGGGCGGACCTCAGACGATCAACACCACATTCACTAAAGATGGAATACGACAAGAGGAATGGATTTTCGAAGACTGGGAAAGTTCGGCGGTCGTTCGTCACCGCTACCTTTATTTCGAGGAAGGGATCCTGAAGGGAGGATGGTACGAAGGATCACGCGAACGCCGTTCCCGTGATTTTCCCGTGGAGCAACCCCACCCCAAAATTCAGCCCTAGCAGGATGTTGAAAAAGTCCTCCAGCTTTGTTCTCGCGTCGCTTAGAGGCTCACCGTACGGCCCAAAGTACGACTCGCCTCTTCGCTCGCTGCGGCCGCGCTGGACGGCCTTTTTGAACACCCTGCAGGGTATTCCAGTACCGTCCGCGATCGGTCGTCAACGCCCGTAGCAGCTGTGCCTCAATAGTTTTTCAACAGCCTGCTAGAACCCAGAAAAAGGCGGCCATCGGAAGCGGCTGAAAGCTATCGACTGAATGAAGGGTTTAGGTTGGTGCTTCGCGAATCGAAAGTCTGAGCCGGCTCAGAAGAACTTCGGCGCGAGCCTGATCGGACACGTCGACCATGACACGGCTGACAAAGAACGGCACACCGGGATAGAGACTGCTGACATGTTCTCCATGAACTACGTAGGCGATGCGGTTCCCATCGAGCAAGCTTTTGATCATCGCGAGCTCGCCGACATCTTGCGCGTTGGTGAGATGAATCATCCGCATGAGTCGCTCCCCGATCGATCGTTCACGCGTAAAACTCCCCTCTTGGTTGCACTTCGCTGCCTATCGTTTTACACTCAAATACGAGTTACGGAGTTTCGGTAATTCGCACACGCCGTTCCTGACCCGGACCACCCGAGATGGTGAGCACACGCTTCCACTCACGAACCTGGTAAATGGCCCAGGCATTCGGTTGGCCCTTGAAAAACGCCGTGGGATCCTCACCACTGGCATTGAGGAAGATTGGTTCGGTAAATCCCTCTTCCAATACGTAATCGAGCAGCGATTCGGTCGTAAAACCAGTCCCGCGAAGGGACACGTCGGCCAACACATTGAGGATTTCGTCAGGATTTTGAATCGTTATTGGATGCAACAGCTGTTCCTCTGCAATCCGAATTGTAACGAGGCTTCACCCGAGAAGGCAAGGCATCATGTCCGTGTACATGAAGAAATCTGCGTTTCTTGAAGCGCTCCTCCAGATCATGGACGAGAAGCATCACTGGGCTTGGGAATATTTTTCTTCCGGCCGACTCAGCAAAGTGCAACTCAAAACCCACTTTCAGCATGAGTACGCCGTCTACGTTCGAGACTTTCCCGTCTTTTTATCACGAATCCTTGGAACCAATCCTCCGCTTTCAGTCCGCCATATGCTGGCCGAAAACATCTATGAAGAAGAAACGGGGGGACTCTCGTTGGGGAAATCTCATCCCGAGCTTTTCTTGACGATGATGGAAGGATTGGGCTTCCGCCGACAGGATTTCGAACGTGTCCGGCTCTTGCCTGCAGCCCGAACTTATCGCACTTGGCTCGAACGCATGTCGAGCCACCGCCATTGGGTAATAGCGGCTGCGACTTTGACCATATTCGTTGAAGGCAGCGTAAAGGATCGCCAGGAGATTCTTTCACCTCCTGCGAAAAGACATCCGGAAGAGATCGAATCCATCATCAACCTTCACCCCTTGGTTCGGTATCATGGGGTGTCGCCAAGCCGAATGGACCTGATTCGAGCACACCAGCTGGTTGAAGCAGGCCATCGGCACGATGCCTATGATATGGTCGTCAATTACACACCGCCGGCGCTTCGGCAGTCGGTTCTGACCTGCGTACGAAAGAGCTTGTCTCTGTGGCTGAACTATCGCGATGCGGTCGCCAGGGTATGTGGCATCAAGGCTCCCTAATGGCCCGATCTTTCTCCTTGTGTGTACTCTGCCTTGCCATCAGCTATCACTCGCCGTCTACCGGCACTGACATTCCCACAGACATGGCCCTAATTCCTCCAGGAGAGTTTACGATGGGCAGTCCGAAAGGAAGCGATGGCTTCCCTGACGAACATCCGGAACGACGTGTGCTCCTCAGTGGATACTTCATTGACCGTTTTGAGGTGACCAACCAGGCCTATGCCTCCTTCGTGCAAGCCACGGGTCATCGTCCTCCGGCGAACGCCAAGCCAGCCGCAACCCTTTGGACGAACAATCGCCCCATCTCGGGTATAGAGCACCATCCTGTCGTCAATGTGAGTTGGGAGGATGCCGACGCCTACTGCCGCTGGGCCGGCAAACGCCTTCCCACCGAAGCGGAATGGGAAAAGGCCGCACGCGGAACCGACGGCAGGCAGTACCCTTGGGGCAACACCTGGGACATTACCATGGCAAACAGCGCCAGCTACTGGGCGCAACGCACGATCGAGTTTAACAGCGGAGCGGATTGGGACGCCTTCTGGGTCAAAGGCGAGGGAGCTCGCCTGGCCAAGGAGAAAGGAATACGGGGAGAAATCCTCACGATGCCGGTGGATAGTTTTCCACAATCAGTCAGCCCTTACGGTGTGTTTGGAATGGCGGGCAATGCTGCGGAATGGGTCCAGGACTGGTATGACCCGAACTATTATCGAAGTGCGCCCCTTACCGATCCTCCGGGCCCAAGTCGAGGTGCGATCAAAGCCATGCGCGGCGGGTCATGGCTCAAACCAGCCGTGAGCCTTCGCACCAGTGATCGTGATTGGGGAACGATGGATAGCCGCCCCAGCGGAACCGGTTTTCGTTGTGCCAAAGACGCATATTAGATTTGTGGCAGGAAAGTCCCTCTCCCATAGTCACTTATATCCATATCGGCACGCAATGGACTGGGACTTCAGTGAAATCAGGGCGCATGCGTTCCCCTAAAAAGAACCTCAACCTGTTCAACCTTCACCACCGGCATGATCAGGCCCACCCCTTCCTCGTCATGAGAGAAATCGTAGATGACCGACTCGGAAGGAATCAGAATCCCCACCATCACGACGAATACTGATATTTTTTCATGTTTGGCGACACCCCGGGTGATCTGCCCCGCGAGGTTCTTATCCGGCCTCACGCGCAGATTGCTTGGGAACTCCTCAGGCTTGAATCGCACCAGCCCCCAACGTGTTGAATTGTACTCAGGTCCGACCGCCACCGCATAGCTCTGGGTCTCAGGATCGAATTGAGACAATTCTCCGGGCCAAATGAATGCCACATGCCGGTTCAGAACGGGATTTCCCTCGCGTGCAGCATCTCGCTCGCGGTTGAGGTTGAATAGTCGCTCATCATGGCCTGGATCCCGGTGACCACCGCCATAGATTGTGGCCCAATCAGGCGGCCTCCCTTCCAGCGTGACGAGGAATGCTTCAATGGCACTTCGCTCAATCAAGACGTGCGTCCCAGATGGGAGAATAGAAGTGAGCTCTGCCAGAGAAGTCATTCTCAGGGGGCGAAATCCCGTTGTGTCCTCTGATCGTATTGGGGACGCCCAGAGGATCAGACCAGTCAGACAAAGCAGCGGCAGGGAACGCATGACACGCCTAGTCGGCCGGTGCACAAGCGACCGCTCGGTCGTAAGCAGCCGTCAAAGACTCCACACCTGGATGATTGCCGGCAAGGACACCGATCTCGATGAGAACCGCGAGTCGAGGGGCAGGGTTGAGTCGACGTAGACAGGATCGAGTCAGACCGTCTATGGCCAACGCTTTCTCGTAGGTACCGAGCCAAGATTCCGTCACGGCGCGTAAACCCGTATCCGTCGGTTTCATACGACCCAATCGCACTTGCTGCAGCAGTTTGATCAACGGATCGGATTGCGAGATGGCCGCAATCGCTCGTTGCACCGCCTGTCCATCCGGCATCCCATAGCCTCTTCAGTTCATCGAGCAAGCGCCGGGCCCGCGTGGATCACCGCACGTTCCGCACGCGCCAGGATTCGCGGATGGCGCCCAGCTGGTCGTGGCTCCAACTCCAAAGGCGGAGAACTGCTTATCAAGCTTGGTCGTCTTACACTGGGGGCAAGCCGCTTCCGCCGATCCTTGGATCAGCAGCTCAAAACGATGATTGCATTCGCGGCACACATATTCGAAGATAGGCATAGAAATAACTCCTTCGTGTACGAGCTCATTAATTATAAGATCACAATAACTGAATCGCAACGACGGGGAATGTATGTATCAAGAGGAAAAAGCCTTTGCCCTTCGCTTCACGCTGGAAGCCTCGTTTCCGGACGACTATACCGGAGACGAAGATGAACGCAATTGGGTGCAAGAGTGGGAAGCTCGGATCAAACCGCAACTGCTCAAATCCGTGTTTGAATCGCTCCGCAGGCACGACGGGTGGACGTCGCATATCCGTAATCGAGGCGCCTCGCCGGCCGATGAGATCGAAATCGTATTAGCCAAGGATTTCTCACAACCGCTCCCCTTCTCATTGAAACGATGAGCCCTACGGACGATAACCTCGGTCTGTATATTCATATCCCGTTTTGTCGCGGCCGCTGTCACTTTTGCGCCTTTTATCTCGAAATCGCTCAATCCGATCGAATGGCGCTATTTCACTCCTCCCTTGTCCAGGAAATTTCACTCCATCGTCGGCAAGAGTCCCTGGATGGTCGCCCCCTGCAGAGCATCTATTTCGGTGGCGGGACGCCGACATCCCTCCCCGCCGATCAGCTGGCCGCGCTTCTGGCTCTGATTCGAGCCACTTGGCCGACCGATGTCTCAGCGGAGTTTACGGTGGAAGCTCATCCCTCGACCGTCACCTCCGAGGATCTCAAAGTTTTGGCTGATGCCGGCTTCAATCGGATCAGCTTTGGAGCGGAATCCATGGCGGACAAGGATTTCACATCCATCGGTCGTTTTGGACACGTGCAGGATACAGCGGCTGCGGTTCAGGCTGCGCGGCGCGCCGGGTTCACAAATATCAACCTCGACCTGATGTATGGACTTCCCGGTCAATCGTTGGTGGATTGGATACGCACATTGGAATCGCTCATGGCGCTAGAGCCGTCACATGTCTCTTGTTACGCACTCACCATTGAAGAAGGAACGAAGCTCGCTCAGGACATCGTTCGGAATCGCGTCCTGCCGCCTGACGAAACGCTTCAGATCGACATGGAGTCCGCGGCAGAGCGTTTCCTTACCGACGAGGGATTCTCCCGCTACGAAATTTCCAACTACGCCAAACCCCACTATGCCTGTCGCCATAATCTCCTCTACTGGACCGGTGGCGAGTATCTTGGACTCGGCCCGAGCGCGCAGTCCTATCTCCATGGCATCCGGTTCGGAAATGTTGCAGATCTCGAAGCCTATACCGCATGCTTGAACGATAATCATCTGCCTATAACCGACCGCACGATCCTCTCGGCGTCCGAGCGCCAGCGAGATGCCCTGGTGTTCGGCCTGCGTTTACTTCGTGGAATTCCCAGAAAAGCCATCACAGCCGCGGAACGCGACCATCAGATCGACGAACTCGTCGCGAAGGGCCTGCTCGATGCCGATGATGATCGGATACGACTGACTCCTTTGGGTCGACGCTACGCTGATACAGTGACCGCGCAGCTATTCTGAGTGGTTCGTGAGAACCCGCTCATCGAACAGATGGCAAGGCTGAGGACTCATCCTAACTTCAGCCATGAAGCGACTTTCGGCGATTGACAAGACCGGCACAATTAGAGAAGACTACATGAATTCTCGGGGGCCTCTCATGCCGGTCAACATGGATCCGTCAAAGAAACGGCGCCGTCCTCAAACCACCGCCTCGTCGGCCACTGAGGAACAGCGGTCGGGCGCCACATCGATACCGCCGCGAGGAATCTTTGGAGAAGAAACGGAAGCGGATCGTGAAAAGGATTTGGCTGATGCCGAGTTGAAAAACTTATGGGACGCAACCGAAGTGATTGATATGGACAAGGTGTAAGTCTCTACATGACATCCAGCGACTCAGAGTTCAACTGTTTTTGCCGGGCCTGCTAGAAGCCTCGTTTCATGCCGACACCTTCCACGCCACAGACGATTCCGGAAATTATTGAAGATGTGCAAACCGGTTCGGGAACCGGTTTCGAGTCTCGTGTCGTCGTTTACAACTGCGACTGTCACACCTACCAACAAGTGATCGAGTTATTTTGCCGGTTTATTCCGGGCATGACTTCGGCTAAAGCCTTTGAACTGGCCTATCGGATCGATCATGACGGGGAAGCCATCGTCTTCACTGGATCAACAGAACAGGCGGACGATATTGCCGCAAAACTCGCCGGAGGCGGTCTCAAAGTGGCGGTACAGTAACCCAGCTCTTCACCTACTTATGTTTGGATTTCCTCTGGGTAGTCTTGGTGGTCTTCTTAGCGGAAGGGTTCGCGTGAGGTTTTGTTGATTTCTTCGCTACATTTGTGGCAGTTGCCTTAGCCCCTTTCTCCTGTGCTTTCGACTTGCTGCTCTGCTTCACGGGTGCCAGATAAGTGGAGGTACGGTTGACTTTGGCCAATTGATCTCCGCTTAACACACGTACTTGATAGAGCTCGAACAGTTTACTGATGGCTTTCGTGTCGCCTCGCCTGGCCGCGTTCAAGAGTTTGCGGCGTTGATTCATCTCTTCTTCTTCGGTATGCGAAGCAGCTCGTCGTTCCATGCCCATCCTTCCTTAACGCAGGCTCACCGGGAGGCTGCCGTGGTTCAACGCCCCAACAGAAAAATTGCCGAAGTATATCAGAATTATGATGATTTTTGGAATATCGAATGTTGCACGACCGTGGGATGCACCCGTAGTAGGCTCTCGCACATCAGAAGAGATGGGCGACAGAGACTGTCGACCCGAGGGATTTCACTATTGAGAGCTATCGCACGGACCGGTATAAGTAAGTACAAGATATCGATGCGTTTCTTAAACAAGAGGAGCTCCATCATGGAACATAAACCGGAACCATCAACCGTCGCTGACGACCCTCGAGCTCGTGATCTCCTGCGACGGGCATTTGAGGCGACCGCTCGGTGGCCAAAAGACTTTAAGGGGTTTACGGCTGACCTCACCGTGAATGTGAACGGAAAGGAAACCAGCGGTCCCGTCATCGTCAAGGGCCCCCGCGAAGTATCGGTTCAGCTGAGCGATGGCGAGACACAAAAATGGGCGCAAGAGCAGCTGAGCATGATTGCGGTCCATCGTGGACCACGGAGCTTCGAAGAGTCCGACGGAAAGTATTCCTTAACGATGGAAGAAGACGGTCATCCGTTCGGCACCAAACTCGTTATCCACGGCTCCAATTCCTTCTACCGGATCAAGGACAACCGCATCACGCAGATTAATCGGAAGATGGCCCATCCCGGCATGAGCCCGTTCGCCTTCACGATCAACGTCGAGGAAAGTGCAATCACACAAGACCAGAAGAATCTCACGACCAAGTACACGGTCTATTACTATTCGCCGACCGACGGCAAACTGACCAACGTGGAAAGCTTCACTGACACGCATGTCCGTGTCGGTTCGAGCGACCTTCCAGCGACCAGGCGGATTATTACCTACGAGGACGGCCAGGTCGTCGTGAAGAGCCTGATCTTCAAGAACCACAAATTACTTTAACCATGGACTTGCGAAAAGATTTTCCCCGCAGCATGCGCTTCAAGCTGGCCGGCTATGCCCATCTTGCACGCATGATCGACAAATGCCGAGCCGTGCTGGCCGGCACCGAAGGCGAGTATATCTATCCCTGCCCGATGGATGAACGCCTGCTGGAGTTTGCCGGGATTACCAGCGAGCAATTCACGGCTGCGGTGAAGGCCAATTCGACCGATGAGGGAATCGCGAAGTGGTTTGAGCGACAGACAAAACCGCACGCACCTGACGAGTTGGAAGAATGGAATCAGAAACTGCTGGCACGCGGACCAAGTTCTCCTGAGAGTGCGGCTCGGTTCAAAAAATACCTGGCCGCCATCGATCCATCGCGCACCGACATCACCGCTTGGTCGGACCTGCAAGATCTAGAAGAAGGGCGGGTTGTCCCGAGACGTGAGCCGGCACATCAGCCTCAGTAAGTAAGCGCCACGTACTTGCTGAGGTAGGTAGGGTGCTCCGCCTGCGCCACCATGAAGTGCGCCACATCAGCACGGGAAATGGCACCCACCTTCATTCCTTTCACAAGGTCGTCCAGCACGCGATAGCGGCCCGTCATTGCTCCATTGGTTAAGCGGCCTGGACGCACGATCTCCCAGCGCGGATACGCCCCGGCAATGATACGCTCCTGCTCACTTTTATCCTCATAGACTTTCTTGAGGAGCAACGTGAACATGAGCTTCATGGGGAAAGAATTGTAGCCCCAACTGTCGCCAGCACCGAAACCGGTGAGCACAAGAAGCGTTGGGGAAGAACCCATTTCCCGGATGGTTTGCAACAAAATGCGCGCTGAGTCGGAAAACAACGTGGTGGCAAACGGGCTCTTCACACCGAGCGTCACCAAAATGGCCTCAGCTCCCTGCACGGCAACCCTGACATCGTTTGGATTTGTCGCACTACCCTGTATCCTTCGCAATTTGGTGTGATCTGGGAGTGGTACAACCCGGCGCGATACGGCGGTGACTTCATGGCCCTTTTCAAGGGCGAGGCGCGCGACCTGAAGCCCCACACCAGCTGAGGCTCCAATGGCGGTGATCTTCATGTTCCCTCCCTCTGCTCGAATCTACGGAATCCCGCCCCCTCGATCATGATGAAGGAACGAATGATGTGCACATTCTACTTTTTTCGAGAGAGACAGGTCTATGGCGAGGTGAAGAGGAGAGAAATAGTGAGAAAAGACTCCTTCCCGGTCATGGTCACGTATTTCTTGCACTGAGCAGTTAGTGCCGACTGTCTTTTGCAAAAGCCTGTCCGATATCGAATTCCTTACTGCTTGTATCTGCAATTCTTAAATCTCGCATGCCGCGAGAACGATCAATGATTGGCAACGATCTTGGCTCAAGCCCGCTCGATCTGTGCGGAGTGAGCATCGATGCCGGATATGCCAAGGCAGATCCGGAATGGGCCCGGACTACTCTACCGCGACTCGCGCGGGACCATATTCTGCGTAGTAGGTTCGATACCCAAGCAGCCTCGCGATGGGCCCTATGAACCAGTAGGCGGCACGCTGGAGCACCACAGGAGGCCCTCCCAACCATGAATCGTACGCCGGGCTGAACCGAGACATTTGCAGGAGAGCACGAGGCGGGCGGCCGTTCTCAGGTGTGGTATCGAAAAAGCCATAGGCCTGCGAGAGGAAGATTCCAAACCGCTCAGGTAGCGCATACTCAGGTGTGAGTGGACTTGACACCACAGCGATCTGGTCCGTCTCGTTGAACGGCTTATGAACAATTCCAGGCGCAACGAGCAACTCTTCGCCCGTATGCAGCTGTACGATGTCTTTGCCGTGGCGAACGGACACGATGCCGCGTTCCACGCGGAAACGTTCGGAGAAGGTCGTATGGACATGCGGCGGCGGTCCCGGCGCATGTGGTTCCATGGTCAACTCCGACCAGATCAACCCGTTCTCGCGTCTCATGATCCGTTGGGTAAATCCTTCGGAGACACTGTGAAAGACTTGGCCGACTTGAGGAACAAGCTCCGATCCAGGCTCGGGCTCGGGGAATACGACGCGGTCAAGGAGAGGCCCCACCAGAGCCAGTAGAACGATGACAGCTGTAAGGGCCCGTAACAAATGCCGCACAGTGACCTCTCAACGGCAGCTCACGCCGCTAGCGTCGTATTTTTTGTATTCTGTCGCCACTTGTCAACACTCGTTATGAGATTCGGTGGGCATAGTATGCCGACCGGCACATGAGTCAGCCTCAGTCTACCTTTTCTCTTTTCAAGTATCCGGCAATTCATCTGTCGGCGTGGGCCAAGATGAACCGTCTGACTTCCTCCTGAATAGCCGACTGCTCAACCGCAAGCAGGAGGTGGCCGCCTCGATCAAAGGAAACCAAGCGGGCCCCGGGGATGTGGGCCGATGCATACTCGGCGTGGCGAAAGAGCTGAAGCGCGTCGTCCGTCGCATGAATGATGAGCGTCGGTGCGCGAACGGCCGCAACCCGCTCATTGGGCATCGCGGCCTTATTGTCAAAGGCGACGCCGACGTACCGAGGAGCTACCGGAGCCATGTCGTCAATCACCTGGTTGACCAAAATCTTCTGCTCTGGAGTAAGGGCTGCGATTACACTCTCGCCAGCTCCCATTAACTGCATCAGTTGCTTGCGCAGAAACTTCCTCGCAAACCAGTAGAGCACTTCGAACTTAAAGATCGCCGTCAGCACGTCTCCCTTTTGGCTTGCCCCTGCCTGACTTGCATCTGATGAAGAAGCAACTCCGCACGAGAGAAGTATGAGTGAGGACACGCGTTCCGGGTACCGCACCGCGAATAGAAGCGCCGACGGGCCACCATGGGACAGTGCCAAGACGCTGACCTTCTTCAGGCCAAGATGATCGAGTAGGTGAGCATAGGCCTCTGCCTGGTGGTCGAACGTCGCGCCTTGATGAAACGTCGAGCGAAGATAGCCGAAGCGAGACGGCGCAATCCAATCGAAGCCTTCGCCCAATATCGCCTGCGCAATGAGCGCTCCTTGGTCGTACCCTCCTCCGCTTCCGTGGATAACTAGAACGGGAACGCCCGTGCCGCCTCTCGTAAATTCAATATCTCCCAGAGGGGAAGGTAAGATCGTGCTGTTGCCAGTGATTCCTGCGTACGCGCGTCTTGTATCGATTACAAATCGGACAGCACCGATTGCAGACAGAGAGAGTACCAGCAAGAGAACGTAGGACATGGTAGGACATGGTAGGTCAAGCATCAGCCAATCCTAATGACTGAGCCTTGGATATGTGAAGAAATTGCTCTCTCTGATGAAGCCTGTGAACGTCTCCGGCCTTCTTTGTGAATGATTCAAGGGCAGATGTTGTTTGGGATTATGCCGGTGAGCGAAGAACCTCTCGCCACACAACCGCAAGGTCTCGGAGCGCTTGGCTTCCGTCGCCGACATAGACCGAACCGTGCATGGTCGCCAGCCGCTTGGGCTGCAGTGTCGCCAATCGGTGCAGCGTCGTCTCCGTCAACGAACAATAGGGCACGTAATTCGCCAACGGGCCTTGCTGATAGCCCCTCAGCGTCTCCCGGCATCGGCCGATGACGTCCGCTTCCGTCATCGGCTCGACATCGCCGTCTTGGTGAAAGAGATCAGAGCACAAGAGCGTCCGTTCTGTCTCCTCGAACAGGAGACCTGCTTCCCAACAATGGGGCACATGCGGCGTCGCCAGAAACCGAAAGCGGTATCGTCCCGTCTCTAACACCTCACCGTCCACCATCCCTTTGGCGGGACGAAGCGCCAGACAATCATCGACACTCACCATCTTGCCCACCAGACTGCACACCGCTTCCGACTTCGGAGCCAGCTGCTGCCACTCCGGCACGGTCGCACATTCGTCGGCCTCGAAATGGCTGAACCCGATCCAACGCAAAGTCTGCGGATCGATGAGCGAGGCCACCGCGGCTTTGACCTCCGGGAACAGAGCGCGCGGACCGGTATGAAACAACAGTGGTTCCTCGTCGCGCATCAAAAACTGACTGAACTGCATATTGAACGGTTCAACGAACGTCGTAATGCGGAATAGATCCGGAGCGATCTCAGTGATCTTTCCCATAGAATCTCCCCCTAAGAACCGAAAAGCCCACCTTATGCATCGCCATGCATCGCCAAACCGAGTGAGGATAGGCTGAAGGCGTAAGTAGGTTCAATCTATCGCAGGTTCGCTCGCCGCCATAGCGCGAGCAGCATCTCGTTGAGAAGTGGTCCGGTGAACTGAATCTCGTGGCCGGCGCCGGCAGCCACAGCCCGAGACGCGCCGATACGTTCAGCGAGATCGTCGCATATCGCATCGAACCCGGCGCTGTGCCCACCGGAAATAACAAGCTTTGGGAAGGAAGCCGTCGCCAGCTCAGCCAGCGGCAGATTGCTGGACCAAATCGGCCGCCCGCGGCGCAACAGGGGCACCAGCGGCACGGCGGCGGAAAGCAGCTCGGGGGAGAGTTCGTCGGAATCACTCCCCACTGCCTTCAAGAAGCGGATGACCCAGGCTTCATCGGGGAGATCCTGACTCCAGAGGGTCCGAACCTCGTCCACGAGAGCCCGCGCGTCGGGATGGTGCTGGCCTAACGCGAATGTGGCCGGTTCCAACAATGTCAACGATAGCGTGACGTCCGGACGGCGGGCAGCTGCGAAGAGCGCGCCGAGGCCTCCGTAAGAGTGCCCCACCAGGTGCGCACCATCACCCATAAGCGCAATGATGTCGTCGGCATCGCGTAAGAAATCCTCACCGTCCGCCCTCGGGCTTCGCCCATACCCGCGCCGGTCAAGCACCAACAGACGAAATCCCTCATCGGCGAGCGGTCGCTGTGCCTGCCACTCTTCAGCTCCCGTCGCGAGCGAGCCATGCACGAGCACTACAGGGGTACCGATGCCCCAGGACTCCACAAAAAGATTGCTCATTTCCTGACTCAAAAGAAGAGCCTCCGGTTTCCTTATTAATTTTTTAGATGAACTCGCGTGACTTGCGGATCTTCGGCTTGAGACGCATTTTTAGGCTGTTCATAGGCGCCGGTCAAGCACCGCTGAGCTCATCATCATTTTATGAGGCTGACTTCTTCTCTCTGTCTGGCTGATGAAACAATGGCGGCAGGCTCGTGACTCATCGAGATCCTGCCCAGGAACGGTCTTGGCACGTCAGGTGAAGCTGGCCACACGGTGGAGAAGATACCCTATGTGTGATTGCAACGGCCTGTTGCCCAAATCGATCACAGCAGATGATCTGCAATGGTACAATGTGCGCGTATCTTATGGCCACAAGAGGGGTGACGCATGATGGGACGGGAAGCACCGCTGCAAAGCAAGCTGTTCTATACGAACTTCAATCTGGAGCGGCGCATCCGAGCCAATCATCCTCTTCGTCACATCGCTCAGCGCATCGATTTCGATTTTGCCTACCAGGCAGTGGCCGAGACCTATGGCGACAACGGTAACGTCTCGGTGCCGCCGCCGATGGTGCTGAAGCTCATGTTGCTGCGCGTGCTCTACAACGTGCGGTCCGAGCGCGAGCTGATGATCACGCTACCCGAGCGGCTCGACTGGCTGTGGTTTCTCGGCTTCGACCTCGACAGCCCCATTCCCGATCATAGTGTCCTCTCCAAAGCGCGCCGCCGGTGGGGGGTGACGGTCTTCCAGCGGTTCTTCGAGCGCATCGTCTGGCAGTGTGTGGAAGAAGGGCTCGTGGATGGCACGAAGATTTTTGTCGACAGCAGCCTGATCGAGGCGAACGCCTGTCACAGCTCGGTGATCGATACCCACTCGCTCCAAGCGAAACTTCATGCACGCTATCCCGAACTCGAGCAACGCTTAACCGCGGTCGAGGCGACGGAGCAGGCCCCGCGCGGGGCGGTAAACCGCCGCTACGTCTCCACGACGGACCCCGAGGCCGCCATCGTCGCGCGCGGCAAACCGAAACTGCTCTACCCGACGCATCGGGTGGTCGACCCGTGCGCCGAGGTGATCACGGCCACGGAAGTCACTCGCGGCGATGTCAACGAGGCGCATCGGCTGATGCCGCTCTGGGCAGCGCATCAGGCCAACACCGGCACCCATGCCGCGACCGTGGTGGCCGACAGCAAGTACGGCACGGCAGAGAACTTCCTCGCGGCTTCTGAACGTGGGATCGCTGCCCATATTCCAGATCTCAGTCGGTACGTCGCCACCCGGAGCGACCGACGGGGGATGTTCCACGAATCGCAGTTTGTCTACGATGAGGCCAGCGACACCTACCGCTGCCCTACGGGAGAACGGCTCAAACCCAAGTCCTTTCACGCCCACCGCCAGACCATCGACTACGCCGCACCGAAGAAAACGTGTGCCGCCTGCCCGCTGCGTGATCAGTGCACTCGCAACACGATGGGCCGCACGATCACGCGTCACCTGCAACACGCCAGCGGATGCGTGAGCGGACTCGCTCGGCGCAAGCCCGGCTCGATATCCGCACGCGCCAACACTTCATAGAGCGCTCTTTTGCGCGCGCCAGCCGCTTTGGCTTTGACCAAGCACGATGGCGCGGCTTGTGGCGTGTGCGCATTCAGGAATACCTTACGGCCACCATCCAAAACATCGAGGTGCTGCGGCGATACGGTGGTGATCCACGCAAACGCCCTGCGATATCGGTGAAGATAAGCTCCCCAACAATGCCTCAGCACACAAGCGTGGTCGCAGGACTCATCGACTCCGGTGGCATCCCGTTTTTGATCTTGGCGGGGTGAGCTGAGGTGGCGGAAAGATAGGTTTGGGCAACAGGCCGGTAAGACCCGACCCCCAACTTTCTCTTTCTTTTTTCTTTTTGTGTTCTTCCAGATTCAACTTCCAAGTTCTCTACTTCCTTCGATTCCGAATCTTATCGAGGACATTTGCTGCAGGAGTGTCGTATCGAAGATTGGTAAGTCGAGCATCAAGTTTGTTGTCGTTACTGTGGCAGATATACATTCCTTTGGGACGTGGCCCAAGCCAAGTTTCAGCAACGATTTCATGGACCAGCTTAGAGCGGCCATACGGAATCTCAACATGAGGATAAACGTGGCTAATGGATATTCGAGGTTTCCTGATGTCTTTCCAATCACGCACTCTCCCTTGAACTGAAACAAAGGCACCAGGATAGAATATTACAGGCCGCCACACTTCCTTCTGCACTGGATCTATCACCATTCCTACTACATCTTTTCCACAATCAGCAGCTGCATCTCCTGTCAGGGTCAATTCTAATGCCAGCCCACCCCTGGAACACTCATCTCCTAGATTTGCCTCGTACGACATACCAACATATTGACCCTGTAGGCTTCTTGAAGCGGAATACCCTTCCATTATCCATGAATGGACTTCCGCCTCAAATGCAGTCTCAATCCAATTAGGAAGTTGTCCTAAAAACGCTCCTCCCATGAACCCTGAAACGAAAGCTGTCGCAGCCAGCGGTCTGGCTCCATTTTCCTTCGTGCATGAACGCAGGTAGCCCACAGCTGCAGCCTTAGCAAATCCTAAGTCCCACACCTTCATTTCGATCTCCTGGTCCAGTCTGAATGCGGGCATACAGCTAGATATGCTTAAACAGTGCGCATAAAGTATGTGCGCACATATCTAGTACAGCTGGAGGTTCGGCTTTGGAACATGTCGCAACCTTTGACGTGGAAGCGTAGCCGCCAGATCATCACGGAACAAGATCTTAAGTACAAGGTGCATCTTTCAGCGCATTCAGCGCCACCTCGCGATTAAGAAGCCCTTTGACTATGCCAGCCATTTTCAGCATGTAGTCCTCAATTTCTTCGAACGTAACTAAGGTGTCTGATGAATGAACGCTCAGATTGGACAACCACATTGGCAATTCATTAGCCGCTATCTGATGCTTGCTGGCGTTGTAGAGCCTATTTAACTTGTCCTCGACGCTACCATCCCCACTCTTAAAGAAGTCGCGACCGGTCCTTTTGCGAGCGGAATCCATCGCCACATAAAGTTGGCCAATCGTGACCTCAAGATGATTCAACGCCTTGAAGTATGGCGACCATCGCCCATGTCCGTCCTTTACTAGGACTAGAACTTCTCTCCTTGCCAGATCATACTGGTCAAATGCTGCACTGATCCTTCGAATGAAGTTGATCGCGAACGGGCGCATCTCCTCTGGTGGAAAATCATGAAATATTACTGAAAGTCCGATATTCGAAAGCCAGTGCTCAGACTCTGGAATGTGCTCCTTCATATTGGACAGACCACATGAAGAAACCTCAGCGGCCCGTTTCGAAATGAACTGCCCAACGGCGGCTTTCGTGAATGGCATTCAGATACCTAAGAACGTTCAGAGGACCCTCGTCAGCAACAGATCGTCACTTCACCTGTCCCGCCCGGGCAATGAGTTCTTTCAGCCCATTCAAATCCAACGCCCCAGGTACCAATTCAGTGCCGACGATGAAGCCGGGAGTTCCAGAGATGCCGATTGCACGGGCGAGGGCGCGATTCTTGTCGATGACGGCCTGCCACTTGGGATTGGCCATGTCGGCTTCCAGGCGTCTCGCGTCGAGGCCTACGGAAACGGCGATCTTCATGATCTCTTTCTTCGTCATGTCAGCATGGGAAGCGAGCAGGGCCTCGTGGAAGGCTCGGTGTTTGCCTTGCGCCCGGGACGCGAGTGCGGCCTTGGCCGCCAGCTCCGATGGTTCACCCAGAATGGGGAAGTCTTTGTAGACGACGCGTACCCGTGGATCGACCTTCTGGAGCTCTGTAACGGCCGACGCCGCCTTCTTACAGAAGCCGCAGCGGTAGTCGTAGAACTCGACTAAGGTGATCTCTCCCTTCGGATTCCCGCTAACCGGTGATTCCGGATCGTGCAGCAGTTCCTGCTGCTTCGTCGCAAGGATTGCCTTTTGACGCTCCCGTTGTTCCGCTTCGCGCTTGGATTCCAGTGATTGCAACGATTGCTCGATCACTTCCGGATGGGCGCGAATGTATCGCTCAATCGAGGCATCGGTGACATCTTGCGAGAGGGCCGACGCAGTCTGCGTCTTGTTGGCCGGGGTTGAACAACCTGATACGACCATGCCAAAAGCGGCAAGGACGAGCAGGGAATACGGAACACGCTTCCACACGTAGGTACTGTTCATTGAAAGGCTCCTCTGTAGATACTGATCATCTCCAGTCTGTTCCTATCGATACACTTCGCGACGATGGCCCACTTTTACCACAAGAACGAGCAGACGATCATCTTCAACGGCATAGACAATGCGGTAATCTCCCACCCGAAGACGGGAGAGGTGATCGGCACCGCTGAGTTTTCGGATCCATGAGGGCGAGGTGTTGTCGCAAGAGAGTCGATTCGTGACTTGAGCCGCTGTTGAATCTGTGACGGCAGGTTGCGAAACTGGCGATCCGTTTGGCGAGAGAACTCGATCTGATACAACACTGAACTTAACTCATAGACCAAGATCTCGCTTGATCTTTTTCCACGTGACAGTGCCTTCTCGTTTCACACTGGCCAATGCCGCGCGAGCTTCATCAAGGTCAAGCCGGTCTTCGATCTCTTCAAGCAGTTGCACATCTTCAATTGGTACAACGGCCGCTACATCTTTACCTCGGCTGGTCACCATCACCCGGCGTTTCGTGCGAGCTGTGCGCGCAAGAATTTGGCCCAATTGTTTCTTGGCTTCAGCACTATTGACCCTGGTCCTCACACTCCCTCTTTTCATGCCGTGAGCATAGCCGAAGGAGAAATTTGATGAAAGCAACCTGACACGGCAATCCGCGGGTCGAA
>Ga0073934_10004725_pt1 | contig 22097 bp, 18 predicted proteins | sample LarsenN4metaG_FD_76834 | JGI IMG/M metagenome (GOLD analysis project Ga0073934, IMG submission 76834) | Hot spring sediment bacterial and archeal communities from British Columbia, Canada, to study Microbial Dark Matter (Phase II) - Larsen... ...
CGCCAAGCGCCGCAAACGTCATCTGCCGCATCGAAAACCCCGTCGACCATGAATGTCCCAATCAGGGTGGACTGCTTCGCCCGCTTCGGGAATCCTCGGACTTGTTCAGAGTGTCCCTAGGCAAATGAGCGCCAGGTTCAACAACCGTTTCGCCGCGCTGAAGCGCGAGGGGCGCGCGGCGCTCGTTGCGTATGTGATGGCGTCTGATCCGGATCATGAAACGTGCGCGGAGATTCTGCGTGGTCTGCCCGCGGCGGGCGCGGATGTCATCGAGCTTGGCTTTCCGTTCAGCGATCCGATGGCGGACGGGCCCAGCGTGCAGCGCGCCGCGCAGCGCGCGCTGAAAGCGGGCGGCTCGCTGAAGCAGACGCTCGCGCTGGCGCGCGGCTTTCGCGAGCACGACAAAGACACCCCGCTCGTGCTGATGGGCTACGCCAATCCGATCGAGCAAATGGGGTACGACGCGTTCGGGAGAGCGATGCGCGATGCGGGCGCGGACGGCGCCATCGTCGTCGACCTGGCGCCGGAAGAGGATACGCCGCTGCGCGCGGCGTTGGCGCAGTGCGATCTTTCAGTGATACGCCTCGCCACGCCGACAACGGACGAGAAGCGGTTAACCAAGGTGCTCGAAGGCGCCTCGGGCTTTCTCTATTATGTCTCCGTCGCCGGCGTCACCGGCGGCAATGCGGCCAGCGCAGTCGCGGTGCGGGCAGCCGTGGAGCGGCTGAGGCGGGCCACGGACTTGCCCATCGCGGTCGGTTTTGGCGTGCGCGAGCCTGAGGCGGCCCGCGCCATTGCGGAGACGGCGGACGCCGTGGTGGTCGGCTCGGCCATCGTGGACGAAATTGCGGCCGGACCGCCCCAGGAGGCGGCCGAACGCGTCTTGCGCAAGGTCCGGCTATTGGGCGAAGCTGTGCGGACGGCGCGAAAAGCGGGGCGGGACCTGGAAGGACAACGCGCATGAGTTGGCTGTCGAATTTCACGCGGCCGGGCCTGAAGAAAAAGACCGACGAGGCCAAGCGCGACACGCCCGATAATCTTTGGGTTAAAGATCCCGTTTCCGGCGATCTCATTTATCGCGCCGAACTCGAGACCTCGTGCTGGGTAATGCCGTCCGGCTTCCACATGCGCATCGGGCCGGACGCGCGCTTCAAGCAGTTGTTCGACGACGCATCCTGGCAAGTGATCCCGCTGCCGAAAGTCCCCGCCGATCCATTGAAGTTCAGGGACGACAAAAAATATGTCGACCGGCTCAAAAGCGCGCGCGCGAAAGTGGGCCGCGACGATTGCATGGCCGCCGGGTATGGCCGCATCGGTGGGGCCCATGCCGTCGTTCTCGTGCAGGACTTTGAGTTCATGGGCGGCTCGCTCGGCATGGCGGCGGGCGAAGCCTTCATCGCTGCGGCGGAGGCCGCAGTGCGGCGCAAGGCGGCGCTGATCATGGTGACGGCATCCGGCGGCGCGCGCATGCAGGAAGGCATCATGTCGCTCATGCAGATGCCGCGCACGACCTTGGCGATCCAGTCGCTGCGCGAAGCGGGCCTGCCATACCTCGTGGTGTTGGCCGATCCCACGACAGGCGGCGTCACGGCGAGCTACGCGATGCTGGGCGACATCCACATCGCCGAGCCCGGCGCCTTGATCGGTTTTGCCGGCCCGCGCGTGATCGAGCAGACGATCCGCCAGAAGCTGCCCGAAGGCTTCCAGCGCGCCGAATATCTGCTGGACAAGGGCATGGTCGACATGGTGGTGGACCGCCGTCAGTTGAAAGCCACGCTCGCGACTCTGCTTTCGGTGCTGATGCACAAGCGCGCTGTTTCCGAAGGCGAAGGCGGGGAGATGTTCGAGCTGACCCAGCTCGCCCGCGCGGAAGACGACAATGCCGCGAAGCCCGCCAAAAAGCGCAAGGCTCCCAAAGAGACGCGCGCGAAAGCCGCGGAGTAGTTTCCGGAATGCGCGCACGCCCATCCCTCCCCGCCAGGGGAGGGTGTCGGCTTGCGCGAAGCGGAAGCCGACGGGTGGGGCGGCAGCGCAACTTTTGCACGGCAGCAGCCGCCCGCCCCTCCCGTCGCGAAGCAAGCTTCGCGACACCCTCCCCTGGCGGGGAGGGATGAGTGGACCCCGTTCAAGCGACATTCCAACATTTGTTCGGTCCCGAATTCGGGCACGGCAAGGCGTTCGATCTGCGGCGGCTGCACCGGGTCCTTGGTCTGCTCGGCGGACCGCATGCGCGCCTCGGGCCGGTGTTTCACGTCGCCGGCACGAACGGCAAAGGATCGACCATCGCGTTGATGCGCGCGATTGCCGAAGCGGCAGGGCTTAATGTCAACGCCTTCACCAAGCCGCACCTGTTCGCGCTCAACGAACGCTTCGTCGTGCGCAACGCCATCGCCAGCAACGACACGCTCCTCACGATGGCGGACCGCATAGCGCGCATCGATCCGGACATCACCCAGTTCGACGCGCAGGTGGCCACGGCTTTTGCGCTGTTCGCCCAGCATCCGGCCGATCTCACGATCATCGAAACCGGCATGGGCGGGCGCGACGATTCCACCAACATCGTAGCTTCTCCGGCGGCGACGATCATCACGCCCATAGGATTCGACCACCAGGACGCGCTGGGCTCCAGTCTGGAGGAGATCGCGGCCCACAAGGCGGGCATCATCAAGCGCAACGCGCCCGTCGTGCTTGCGCGGCAAGCGGAAGCGGCCCGTAGGATCGTCGAGGCCGAAGCTGAGCGCCTAGACGCGCCCCTTTTCCGTTGCGGCGTCGAGTGGGATGGCTATGCGCACAACGGCCGTCTTGTGGTGGAGACGGAGCGGCGAGCGCTCGACCTGCCGCTTCCAGCGCTCACCGGACCGCATCAAGCCGACAACGCCGCGCTCGCTTGCGCGGCTTTCCTCGCGCCCGGGCCGTTCAATTTGGCCGATGACGCCTTCGCCGGGATCGGTCAAGCGCAGCTTTCCGGGCGTCTGCAGGCGCTCACGCGCGGCGCATTGAGCGCGCCCGTGCGGGCCATCGGAGGCGAAGTTTGGATCGATGGCGCGCACAACGCGCACGGCGCGGCGGCGTTAGCGCGCGCGTTGAACGACATGCAGCGGCGGCGTAAAACGCTCACGATCGCCCTGGTAGGCCTGCGCGCACGAAAAGATGCCGAGGCGTTCTTGCGCGCACTCGCGCCTGCCGTCGATTGCGTGGTAGCTGTGCCGCTTGCGGAGGCGCATCAGACGGCGGACACGATTGCCACGATCTGCAACGAGCTCGGAATTCGCGCCACTGCGGCAGGTTCGCTCAAGGCCGCAATGCAAAATGCGGCGCAGTTTCCTGCGCCGCGCGTGTTGATCTGTGGGTCATTCTTGTTGGCGGCTGAAGCGCTGAAGCTGGAAAGCGCTTAGACGCTTTCGTTCAGCCACTCGACAATTTTGGATTTCGGCATCGCGCCGACTTTTGTCGAGGCGACCTTGCCGTCCTTGAACACCATCAGCGTAGGGATGCCGCGCACGCCGTAGCGGCCGGGCGTCATGGGGTTTTCGTCTATGTTGAGCTTAGCCACCGTGACGCGATCGCCCATTTCGTTGGCGATTTCTTCCAGCGCCGGGCCGATCTGCTTGCAGGGGCCGCACCATTCGGCCCAAAAATCCACCAATACGGGACGGCCGGACTTCAACACGTCGGCCTCGAAACTATCGTCCGTAATTCTTGTGGTGGCCACGGCAGGCTTCTCCTGAAGGCTAGGAATCGTCCGCAGGATGTAGGCTCGGAACGCTAACGTTTCAACTCTGTGGAAGCTCCGTCAACGCAGCGTCGAGCAATGCGTCGGGCAGCATCATCAGCGCGGGCGCCTCCGTCCACAACAAAGCGCAATCGATCCGCCTGCCCTCGAAGATTCTGCGCAGCACGTCGCGGTAAAGCGCAAGCTGCAACACATAGGCGCGCGGCGTTTTCTCGACATTCTGCGGCGCGGGACGATCCGTCTTGAAATCCAGAAGCAGCACGCGGTCCGCCTCGACGGCGAGACGATCGACGACGCCGCGCACCGCCCTGCCAGCCGCGGTCCCGATCACAGGCGCCTCGGCGCGGCTGTGCGGGCCGAATGCAGCGGCAAATCGCGTATCCTCGATGACATTGAGCGCCTCGCGGGCATACGCGTCGATTTCGCCCTGGTCCGCGCCTTGCCGCTTCAGCCAGGCGCGCGCGGCGTCTACGCGCCGCTCCGGCGCGACGTCCGGAAGGCGCTCGAGCAGGCCATGAATCAGGCGGCCACGGCGGAAACGGCGCTGCCCATCGCCGCGCGGAGAAAACAAACTCGCATCAACATGAGAAAGACGCGACGGCGCGGCGAGTTCAAGCTGCGCAACCCCACACGCTCGCGTCTTGGCCCAATCCGGAAGCACGGGCCGCGATGACCGCGCATGCGTTTGCGGACCCGCATATATGGCGGCGCCCAGACGCAGACCCTCGCCGTATGGCGTCTCGCAGGGTGCGGCGTCCAGCTTGCGCAACGCCTCTTCCACCGCCAGGCGCCAGCTTTCGGGCGACTCGCCGTTCTTCCATTGCGCGCCGCAGACAATCAGACGATCCCGCGCACGCGTCATGGCCACGTACAGTAGCCGCCAGTGCTCGGCGAGCATGCGCTCGGCGTGGGCAGCCCGCGCATTGGCGCATTTCTCGTCGTCCTCGCCTTTGCGCAACGAGACATAGGGACCTTCCGCATCGTCGAAGATGAGACCGTCCTCAGGCTTTGTTTTCGCCTCCGCCGTACAATCGGGCAGGATCACGACGGGGGCTTCGAGCCCTTTGGCGCCGTGCACCGTCATCACCCGCACCGCCCCGGTTTCCGCTTCGAGCTCGCGCTTCACCTGCCCGGCGTCGACCTCGATGTCGTACAGAAAGCGCTGCAGCGTAGGCGCTTCCTGCGCAGCAAGATGCAGCGCGCGCTGCAACAGCTCCTCCAAGGGGTCGCGGCTTTCGACGCCGAGCCGCGCGAACACGCGCTCCCAGCCGGTCGGGCCCCCGTTATGGGAGGTTTCCAGCGCCCAGCTCAGGAAGGTGAAGGGGTCGGCGCCGACGCGCGCGATCACCTCTTCAACGAAAGTGCGCGCGAAGGCGTATTTCTCATCCGCGTTCGCGATCAGACGCGCATAAATGGTTTCGCGCTCGCGCCCGTACGCCAACGGGAAGATGTCTTCGTTGTCGTCATCGAGATTGACCCACGGGCCCTTCAGCATTGACGCGAGCGCAAGATCGTCTGCTGGGTCGAGGGCGACGCGCATCAGCGCCAGACAGTCTTCGACCGCGAGCTCGTCGCGGAGGACCATGCGGTCGGCGCCGGCGACAGGAAGGCCGGCGCGTTTGAAGGCCTTGATCAACTCGCGAAACATGGCGCCGCGCGTGCGCACGAGCGCCAGCACGTCGCCTGGCCGCATCGGCCGCGGCGCGTGCGAGTCCTTGTCCCAGACCGCTTCCGAGTCCGCGATCATCTGCTTCACGCGCGCAGCGATGGATTTGGCGAGCTGGGCATGCACGCTGGCCTCGACTTCCACGTCCAGCGGGGCGTCCCACGGCACGGCAGGCGGCGTTTCCGGCCGCATCGCCAGCGGCCAAACTTCGACTGAGCCGTGCTCCTTTTCGCGGGCGGCGAGGTGGCGGACCTCGTCATGTTTTCCGGGCGGGGCGGCGATGAACATTCTTTCGGCGAACACTGCATCAACAGCGCGCAAAATCTCCGGCGAGGAGCGGAAGGATGTCTCCAACACCGGGGAAACGAAGCTCAGTCTCGCGCGATGAGCTCGCTTCGACAGCGCCTGGTTCTCTCTCAGGAACCGCTCCGGATCCGCGCCCTGAAAACCGTAAATGCTCTGCTTGGGATCGCCCACGGCGAACATGGTTCGCACACGCGAGCGCGCGCCGGCGCCGGCGAAGAATTCCTCCTGCAGCGGCGCTATCAAATCCCATTGCGTGGGGCTCGTGTCCTGGCCTTCGTCGATAAGAATGTGGTCGAGGCCGCCGTCCAATTTATAGAGCACCCAAGGCGCAGCATCGGAGCGCCGCAGCAACGCGTGGGCGTGCTCTATCAAGTCTTCGAAGTCGAGCGCGCCAGCGCGCTGCTTTGCGGCCTGGTAAGTGCGGTCCAGCATCAGCGCGAGCTGCAACGCGGCCACTGCGTCTTCCGCGCGCTCGATGGCGTACAACGTCGCGCGCGCCTCGACGCAATCATCCGCGAAATCACGCAGCAAGGGCTCCAGCCAAGGATGCGCTCTGCTCATCGGCGCGGTGGCGAGCTTCTTGTAGGGATCGCCTTTGCCGCCGGCGGTGCAGGCAAAGGCGAAGCAGGCAGGCAATGCATCTGCTGGAGCACGCTCGATGCAGTCCAGAGCCGCACGCAATCGCTCGCTTACTTCTTGATCTGTGGAACTCCCGGTAGCGAGGACGTTCGCAGCCTCGCGCAATGCGGCCCAATTGTGCTGCGCAAGAAAGACTTGGCTGAACTGTTCGCCGGTCTGGCGCGCGCCATGCCGATTGCGCAGTTCTGCTTCCGCGAACACGGCGCCGCCATGGCGTTGTGCAAAGCGATGGAAATCGGCGCGCTGCAGCGCCAGACGGTCCATAAGCTGGTCCAGCTGCTCGCCGCTGAGGCGCGCCGCAAAGCGGCGGAAGGCGTCCAGCGGCGCATCCGCGCTGAGCGCGGTGTCGGCGCGCGCTTGCGCCAGCAAAGCTGCCGAGCGGGCTTCATCGGCAATGTCAAAGCCCGGCGGGACGCCCGCTTCCAAGGGAAAGCGCGCCAGCAGGCGTTCGCAGAAGGCGTGGATAGTTTGTATTTTGAGTCCGCCGGGCGTTTCGAGCGCTTGAGCAAAAAGCGCGCGCGCGCGCCCGAGATCGGCTGCCTCGGCGCCGAGGTTTTTCAAGTCCGCGGCCAGCTTCTCGTCCGTGGCTATGCACCAGCCGCCCAGGCGCTCGAACAGGCGGCGCTGCATCTCCGCCGCGGCGGCCTTGGTGTAGGTGATGCACAGGAAGGCCGAAGGTTTGGAGCCTTCCAGCAGAAGCCGCGCGATACGGTCGACCAACACCTTGGTCTTGCCCGATCCGGCGTTCGCCGTGACGAACACCGAATGCTGCGGATCGGACGCAAGCCGCTGGCTCTTGTTGGCGGCGGCGAGGGCGCGGTTCATTCGTCCGCCTCCGCATCGGCCCATTCCTTGCGCCGCGCCAGATGATCGTATTCGTCGTACGGCTTGATGAACTGCACGCGCGGCTTGGAGAGGAAGGCTTGGTCGGCCTGCGCATAGCGGTGCAACAGGGCCTCCAGCGCCTTCAAAGCCTTCTCCGCCTCGCCAGCGGCGTCGAGCTCAAGCGGCCTCGGCGTCGGTTCGGCGTTGCCGAAGCGCCAATAGCCCAGTTCTGTCGCAACAGCCGCGGGCACGCCCTCGAACGCGCCGCGCGCAAGCATCGCCGCTTCCAGCGGAAGTTGCGGCGCGAGACCGAGCTGAACCTGCTTGGGAGTCGGCGGCGTCCCTGTCTTGAAATCGAGGATGGCGACGTGCCCGCTGCCAATCTCGATGCGATCGGCGCGGCCGGACAACTCGACGCCGTTCACGTTCAGAACGCCCCTCTTTTCACGATACACATCGGCGCCCAGCGCGCGACGCTCTGCGAACCATTCGATCAGCACCTTGACCGAAACCGCCAAGCGTGCGCGCTCGGCGGCGCATCGTTCCGGCGGGATGCCCGCGGCGCGCAGTTCCTCATCCAAAAGATTGCTCAGCCGCTCATGATCGTCGCCATCCGCGAAGCGTTCGATGGCCCGATGCACCGCAGTGCCGCGCTCGGCGAAGCCCGCGACGTAGCCGATGGGCCGCAGCGCTTCAATGCCGAGAATGCGTCGGGCATACACAGCGTACGGATCCCGGATGAGCGTCTCAACCTGCGTCACCGAAAGACGTTTCAGGCGCTTGTCAGCCGGCGGCCTCGGTCGCGGGATTCTAGGCGTTCGCGTTGTCGCCGGCGCATGCAGCGCGCGCGCCCATTGGAGGCACTCGTCCGCCGTTTCCAATTTAGCGCCGGCGCCCTGCACAAGCGTCTGCAAACGCCACAGCCACCGCGACGCAAGTGTGGGGGCGCCCTCCCGGCGGAGCGCTCGCGTGAGCACCACCTTCGGCGCGTTGGCCAGCTGGGCGAAGTCGTGCGCGGCAAGACCGATACGCGCATCCAGCGACGGCAAGCCAAGCGCCGCCCTCATGGGCCGCGAGAGAAACGGATCTTCGCCCGGCGGCGCAGGCCAGACGCCTTCGTTCAATCCGCCCAGAATCATGAGATCGCGGCGCTGCAGGCGCGCTTCAAGCAGACCCCAGATGGCGATGCGTGTATCGCCTCCCGGAACTGGAGGAACGTCGCGGCCTTGCATGAGGCGCATGAATGTGCGTGGCGCAGCATCGGCGCGCAGCGCGCCCAGTTCGGCGCCGTGCGCAATAGCCTCTCGCAGTAGCTCGGCGGCGGTCTCGCCGTCGCGGCCGGCCCACGCCTCGCCGTCGGCAAGATTTTCCGCGGCCGCTGCGAGCGCTTCGGCGAAGTCGGCCAGCGTGAATTCGTTCTGCGCCATCAGCGCCGTCAACGGCTCGAGCGCTGCGCGCGCGCGCGTGACGATGGCATGCGCCCGCTCGAACTTGGCGACGAGATTGGCAAGCTCTTCAAACGTGCGATGCCGGCGCGGACCGCGCAGGGCTTCGTGTTCCAGCGTGACGCGCGCCGAAAAATCTCGCGCTATGACGACGCGCGGATGCTTCAAAAGCGCAGCGAGCGCGACGGGCTCGGTCGAATCGCGCGCCAGTTCGCATAGGAGAGCGAGCAAAGCGCCGGCCTCGGTTTCCAGTAGCGGCCGGCCGTGCGACACGACGGGCGACACGCCCCAGCGCGCAAGCTTGGATTCAACGCGGCGAGCGAGGCCCACGTCCGGCGTAACCAGCGCGGCGCTGGCACCAACGCGTTCCAATGACTCCCGCAGAAGCAGGGCAATTGCGGTCGCCTCCTCGTCCTCCGTTGCGGCCTCAATCAAACGCAAGCCGTCCATGCCGGCAGCGATGAATTTGGCGCCCCCCGCGTTGGCGATCCGCGCAAGCCAGTCCGCGGTCTTCTCCGCAGGCGCCAACGCCTCGCGCATGAGCACGCGGCGCGCACGGCCCGCATTCGTCTCGTCGGCGAGCAGTGGCATCTCGCTGCGCGAGACGCCGAGCGCTTGCAGTGTTTCCTTTAATGCATGCTGCGGATGCTGGTCGCCGAGGACTGACCAGGCGTCTTCGTCGAGATCGACGTCCACCCCCGGCAGCACGACCGCTCCGCGCGGCAAGTCGGCCACAACGCGCATCAGCTCGCGCGTTGTCGCGATCGAGCCGGTGGAGCCGGCTATGACGATGGGGCGCGCCGGCGGCTCGGCGCGCCAGCGCGCAGCAAGCGCGCGGCGCAGGTCGGCGCCGTGCGCGGCGAGGTCGGAAAGGCCCTGCTGCCTGAGGTGCAAGGGCCAGAAGGTCGCCACGATATCCAGAAATGCGGCGGAGTCGGCCCAATGCCGCGCAAGCTCACGCTCCGCCACGAGCGTCGGCAGTTTCTCCCAGGCCACCCGGTGCACCGTGGCGGCGCTGTCGAGCAGTCTGGCGAGCTCATCAGCAAGCGCGATGGCGCGAGCCGGATCCTCGACGCCGTGCTGAGCCCTTTCCCGTCGGCGAATCAAGGAAGCGAGTTGCAGCCGCCGCTGCAGCTTCGGGATCGGCGGCGGCAGGTCGGCCCCGATCGGATCGGGGCCCCAGACATCGGCGTCGTCTTCGGCATGGGGATCGCCGAGCGGACGTATGGTGGGCAGCAGGGCCGCGCCGCCCAAACGCGTAGCGAACGCGTCGATGAGTCCGCGCGCCGACCGACGGTTCGGCAAAAGAATTAGCGCATCGGAAAGCGCAAACGGATCGTCTTTGCGCCAGAGCGCAGCCACAAGCGCATCCGCGAGCACATCCAGGAACGCCGCCGAGGCCGGCGCGGCGAAGATGCGCGGCGTTGGCGGCTCGAACAGCCCGATCCTGGCTGAGCTCATGCGCTGGCGGCCGCGCCTGCCAGACGCGTTTCCGCTAGGGCGCGCGCTTCAGGATCGCCGACATGCATCCAGAAGCCGCCGAGCGGCGCTCCGTGCAGGCGCCCCTGTTTCGCCAGCCGGCGCCAGATGCGCGTGAACGAGAAGGGCTCCAGCGGTTCTTCGTCAACGATCGCTGGGTCGACGATCTGCACGCCCATGTACGCCCACGGCGCGTGCGGCAGCGCATCGCGAAAGGAAAGCTCGCCGTGTTCGTCCATGAAGAAGTCGCCTGCTCCTTCATAGCCAAGTTGCTGGTCCATGGCGGCCAGCATGAGCCGCGCGCTCATGCGCGCTGGATCGAAACCTTTGGCAAGGCGCGCGATCGAAGAGCCATTGGGCTCCTCCCAGACCGAATCTATATTGCTCACCACGATGGGCTCGTCGCCCAGCAGAGCACGCGCCTGCTTCATGGCGCCGCCTGTCTCCATCAGGCGCGCGCGCTCGTCGGAGATTACGATCTCCAAATCGCGGCGTCGCTTCAGGTGGTTTTCGAGCAGATCGGCGAAGGCATGCACGTTTACGACCGCGCGCTCCACGCCTGCACGCGCCAGGCGGTCGAGCACATGATCGATTAGGGTGCGCCCCCCCACGGCGACGAGGGCCTTCGGCCGGTCGCCGGTCAGGGGCTTCATGCGCGTGCCGAGGCCCGCAGCGAGGACCAATGCGGATTTGGGCGTCACGCCGCCTGCTCCAAGTATGGCCGGGCCACATCCGCCACAAACGCATTCGCCTCTCTAAGCGCAGGATGCTTCAGCGTGCGCGCCAGATGGCCCCAGACGCGCGGCATGAAAGCGAGATAGCGCGGCTTGTTATCGCGGGCTGTCAGGCGCGCGAAGATGCCGAGAATGCGCATGGTGTTGATGGCGCCCAGCACGGCAAGCTCTCGCTCGAACTCCGCCTCATTGGCGCCTGTTGCATCAAGATAGGTGCGAACCGCCGCGTCATGCGCCGCGCGGCTTACGTCACGCCGCGCGTCGTGCAGCAACATGGAGAAATCCCAGCCGCGCCATCCGCGTATGGCGTCCTGGAAATCCAGCAGGCCGACACGTCCCAACCCTTCGCGCTCCGGCAGCCAAAGCAGGTTTTCTGCGTGGAAGTCGCGGATCGTTAAGGCGCGCGGAAAACCAAGCGCCTTAACGATCAGCGCATCGCGGACCTTCTCCCAGCGCGCGCGAGCAGCGTCATCGATGCGAACGTCCGCTGCTCGCGGCAGCCATTCAACAAAGAGGTCGGCGTTCACTTCGAGCGCGAGCGCATCATAATCAAGCAAGGGCCACGCGGCGTTGTCGGGCCCCTTGAGCCGCGTGGGCGCAGGCGGCGCCTGATGCACGTGCGCAAGAACCCGCGCTGCCTCCTGATACAATTGAATTTCGTCGGCGCCGTTGGCGATGATGTTGGCGTAGAGGTTATCGCCGAGATCTTCGATGACTGCGTATCCGGCCGCGCAGTCCGCGCCGTAGATGCGCGGCGATGAAAGACCGAGGCTCTGCAGATAATCAGCGACGGCGACGAACGCCTCAACGCGCGACGCCGCCAAACGCGCGGACGCATTCCAGCCGAGCTGGCGGCGTTCCGCAGGCGTCGCCCCAGGCGGGCAAGGCGCGCTCTCAGCCGATGGCGGAGCGTCCATGAGCACGGCGCGCCGATCCGGCAACAGCAGCCGTTCGTAGCGACGTGTGGACGCATCGCCGGCGAGCGGAGCGCGCTGCGCGGCGGCAAAGCCGGTCTCCTTGAGAAGCCGTTCGAGCGCTTCAGATCGCTGCAAGCTTTGCTCTCCAGACCCCATGAGCGGTCAGTTCGGCGCGCCGCCCTTCCCCTTCGGCAGTCAGCTTTACGTCGAGCCGGTCGCGCGGCAACTGGCCCTCCAGACGCTCCGGCCATTCGATGATGCACGCCGCTTCCAGGAATGCCTCCTCCAGCCCGAGCTCCCAGGCATCCTCAGGCCGCTGCAGTCGGTAGAGATCGACGTGCCAAAGCTCGCCGCGCGGACCCTCATATGTCTGCACTAGCGTAAAAGTGGGGCTGGGCGCCTCTTCGGCTTGGCCCGTCCAGGCCTCGATCGCGCCCCGGGCTAGCGTGGTTTTTCCCGCTCCCAAATTGCCGGCTATACACACTACATCGCGCGTTGCCAGCTGCGCGCCCAGGCGCGCGCCCAGGCTGCGCGTCGCGGCGGCGTTCGGTAGCGCGATGTCGCGCGAATCAGCCAGAGCAGATGAGATCACGGGGGCGGATGCTGCCTTTGCGGAAGCGCGGCATCAAGGGCGCCTTGCGCCACCTGCGCAAGGGCCTCTAACACTAACCCGCTGTGACATCGGGCGAAATCAAGCGGGTGATCATCGTCGGCGCCGGCCAGGGCGGCGGCGAAACAGCACAGCGGCTTCGCCAGGGCGGTTTTTCCGGCGACATCACGCTCATCGGTGAAGAGCCGTATGCCCCCTATCAGCGCCCGCCGCTTTCCAAGGCGTACCTCAAGGGCGATCTTTCTATGGACCGGCTGCTGCTGCGTCCCAGGAGCGTCTATGCCGAAGAGAACATCTCTTTCCTCTCCCCGTTGAAGGCGGTGTGGATCGATCGGGCCAATCGAAAGGTCCGCGTCGAAGGCGGCCGAGAACTACCCTACGACGTCCTGGTTCTGGCCACCGGAGCGCGCCCACGCCGGTTGCCGTTGGTGGGCGCCGATCTCGATGGCGTACATCTGTTTCGTACCGCTGCGGATGTCGACGCGCTTCGCCCGCGCTTCACGCCGGGCGCGAAACTGGTCGTCGTGGGCGCAGGTTATATCGGCCTGGAAGTCGCGGCGGTAGCGCGACAGTGCGGGCTTTCCGTAACCGTGATCGAGACCGCAGTGCGCCCGCTGGCGCGCGTTACAAGCCCCGAGGTCGCGGGCTTCTTTCTCGATGAGCACACGCGGCACGGCGTGCGCTTTGTGCTTGGCGGGCAGCCTGCGCTTATTTGCGGCGAGGAGCACGTAACCGGCGTGCGGCTGGCCGATGGCGCGGAAATCGACGCCGATCTTGTGATCGCCGGCATCGGGGTCACGCCGGAAACCACGCTGGCGCAACAGTCAGGTCTGACCGTGGAGGACGGCGTGGTGACGGATCGTCAGTGCCGCACGTCCGATCCGGCCATCTTCGCGATCGGGGACTGCGCCCGGCGGCCCATGGTTCATTACGGGGAGCGGCCAGTCCGGCTCGAGAGCGTTCATAACGCGGTTGAAGGGGCGAAGATCGTCGCCGCTACGATCCTTGGCCAGACCCATGCCGAGGAGGCGCCCTGGTTTTGGTCGGATCAATACGATCTGAAGCTGCAGATCGCCGGCCTTTTCCAAGGTTATGACCACATCGTCTTCCGTGGCGTCATGGCTGACCGCGCGTTCGCGGCATTCTACTACAGGGGCGATACGCTGATCGCCGTGGATGCAGTGAACCGCCCGGGAGAGTATCTGGGCGCGAAAATGTTGATTCAGACCGGGCGCACCGTTGCGCCGAATGTGCTTGAAGATGCGTCCCGGCCGATGAAGGAGATCGTCGCCGCGGCGCGATGAGACAGAAACCATGCCGAAGATCACCTACATCGAAGCCTCCGGAAAAGAGCACGTAGTGGAGGCGCCTGTCGGGCAGACCGTGATGGAAGCCGCGGTGAAGCACGCCGTGCCGGGGATCGACGCCGATTGCGGGGGCGCCTGCGCCTGCGCAACTTGCCACGTCTATGTCGATCCCGAATGGCTGTCGAAGACCGGGGAGCGAAACTCGATGGAAGAGTCCATGCTCGACTTCGCCAACGATGTCGAAGACAATTCCCGGCTCTCCTGCCAGATCAAGGTAAGCGAGGCGCTGGATGGGCTTGTAGTGAGGCTGCCCAAGAGCCAACACTGATGCGCGCCGTGCCGCCGCCGCTCTGGGCGCTTGCGTTCTTGGCCGCAACTTATGGCTTGAGCGCGCTTCCGCCGTGTCGCGAACTGCCCAGTATGGAAACGCGTCCCCTAGGCGTTATCGTCATAGCTGGAGCGCTGCTTCTCCTCGCGGTCGCGATGGTGCAGTTCCGGCTGGCGAACACACAGCTGCTGCCGAACTCACCGACCAACAATGCGCTGGTGACTAACGGCGTCTTCAGCGTTTCGCGCAATCCGATGTACCTTGCGATGACGCTGTTCACGCTTGGCGGGGCGCTTTGGTTGGGGCGACCGCTTATGCTGCTGGCGCCGCTTATGATGTTCGCGGTGGCAAATTGGGTGTTTATCCCGTTTGAGGAAGAAAAGATGCGCCGCCAGTTTGGTGAAGCGTTCGACGCCTACAAAAATCGCGTCCGGCGGTGGCTCTGATTAGCCGTCGTCATCCGGAGATAGGATGGGCAAGTCAGCCGAAGCGGGCTCCTCGCTTTCAGGCGCCACGGGTTTTTCCTCAACAGGCTCGACGACCTCTTGCTCAAACGGCGCGGCTAATGGGTCTTCCTCCATCGGCGACAGCGGCGCGACTTCCATCGTATCGACCAATTCGATGGGCGGCTCATCCGGGCTTGCAACGGCCGGCATGGTCTCGGCTTCGGCTTCGCGGGACGCCCTGCGATTTTGCCGCTCGTGCCGCTCACCGATGACCCGCGCGCTGCGTTCGCGCGCCGCCTCGTCGTCTCGCTGCGGTGTGAGCACCCGAGCGCGCGCATCCGAGAAACTCTCTACGGCCCCCTGGAAGGCTCGCAGTTCGTACGGTTCGGGCAGTCCCAGCAGAGGCATGAACGTTGTCCCCAGCACAACAGCCGACACGGCCGTCATATGGCGAACGCGCGTCAAATCTCGAACCAGTTTCCGGCGCGGTATCCGTCGCATGTTCATTCTCTGCCTCCGGCGGAAAAACGAAAAGGCAATGGCTGCCGTTGCCGCCGATCACGCCCATGTAATCGGACGGATTACCGCCTAGATTCGTTCGGCGCGCGGCCGGGCGTCGTTTCGGCAAAGGGCTTCTTGCTCGACCGGCTTACAATGCGGCAAGAAGTTTGGTTCCATTGACGCCGCCCGCCTGAGGTCGGCGCCGCGCCACGCCGCGGGCTGGGCCGCTTCAATGGCGAACACTCCGTCAGGCGCGCCAAGAAGTTCCAACGCGGCAGTTTCAATAATCGTCGGTTCCGACGGCGGCGGCTGCGCGGCAGCCGATGGCAGCAGCACCTCTGCCGGCATACTGGCTGCGATCTCGAGAGCTTCGCTGAGGCTTGCGGCTTCGCCTGTCCGCAGGCTTTGCCAGCCGACGCCAATTGCACGCGCTTCATAGGTGTGCATGGGGCCGCCGAGCAGCGGCATAAAGACTGTGCTCCAAACGACCGCGAACGCAGCCACGAACACGGTCATGAAATGATCGAAGCGGGTAAAAACGGCGCTCATGGCTTGACGCCCTAACGCGGGGGACCGTTCTGAGTTGCGTGAGACGCTGGTAACCTCGGCGTGTGCGCCACCGCTCCGTCGCTTAGCGCCGAGATGCAACGCTTGCTCCCACTGGCGAAGTTCGCTTCACTGCTGAGGGGGAGGACGGGCGAATGCGGGCTATTCTGCTTTCACTTGCGACAACGATTTTCTGTGCGGGAGCTGCGGCGCAGACGCTGAGTCCCGACCGCCAAGCGTTCCGGGCCATTTACGAAGAGCTGGTGGAGATCGACACCTCGCCCTCGACGGGCTCCTGCACGCGCGCGGCCGAAGCCATGCTCGAGCATCTGCGCGCCGCCGGGTACTCGGAGCAAGACGCACGCGTGATCGCGCCCGAGGGCGCGCCGGACGACGGCAACCTCGTTGCGGTCCTGCGTGGCGCCTCAAGCCGCGCCGTGTTGCTGCTGGCGCATATCGATGTTGTCGACGCGCGGCGCGAGGACTGGGAGCGCGATCCGTTCACGCTGGTAGAGGAGAACGGTTTCTTCTACGCGCGCGGCGCAGCCGACGACAAAGCGATGGCCGCCGTGTGGGTGGACTTGATGGTGCGGCTCCAGCGCGAAGGCTTCAGGCCGCGACGAACCATCAGGATGGCGCTGACCTGCGGCGAGGAGACCTCGAACCGCGTCAATGGCGTGGACTATTTGCTGCGCAATCACCGCCAGTGGATCCAGGCCGACTTCGCCATCAACGAGGGCGCGGGCGGCGTCTTGTCCGCGGATGGCCGGCCTATCGCGCTCAATGTTCAGGCCGGCGAAAAGATCCACCAGGTCTATACGCTGACTGTAACCAATCCCGGGGGACATTCTTCTCGGCCAGTGCCTGAGAACGCTATCTATCGTCTGAGCGCGGGGCTCGGACGCTTGGCGCAATTCCAGTTTCCCGTGCAGCTCAATCCGGTCACGCGCACTTTCTTCGAACGCATGGCGCCGATTGTTGGCGGCGAGATGGGCGCGGCGATGACGGCGCTCGCCCGCAACCCCGATGACGCCGCGGCGCAAACGGCGCTAGCGCGCGACCCCACTTACAACGCGATGATGCGCACCACGTGCGTCGCCACCCAGGTCGACGGGGGCCACGCAGCCAATGCGCTGCCGCAGCGCGCTGTGGCCACGCTCTCCTGCCGCGTCATGCAGGGTACGACACCTGAGCAGGTCCAGGCAGAGCTTCAGCGCGTGCTCAGCGATCCCCAGATCGCGGTAGAAATCGTACGCCGGCGTGAGGGCTCTCGCGCGCCGCGCCTAACGCGCGAGATTCTCGGCCCCGTCGAGCGCGTCGCCGCGCGCCTGTGGCCGGGCGTGCCGATCGTGCCGATGATGACCCCCGGCGCCACCGACGGCCGCTACCTGAACACGGCAGGCATTCCAACCTACGGCATGAGCGGCATGTTCTCCGTGCCGGGCGAGACCAATGCGCACGGACTTAATGAAAAGATCCGCGTGCAATCGCTCTACGAGGGACGCGAGTTCCTGGAAGCCATCGTGCGGGAGTATGCCCGGTAGGCAATTCGCGCATCGCGATGCAACTACGCGGCTTGCTGAGCGCCGGGAGCGGTTTCCGCAGGCAAGTGGCAGGTCACGGTGACGCCCCGCCCCGGCTCGCTGGCGAGCGCGACCCAGCCGCCGTGCATTTCGACAAACGAGCGCACGAGCGCCAAGCCCAGGCCCGCGCCGCGCCGATCGCCGGACTCGAACGTATCGAATGCGCGGGATTGCTGCTCGTAGGCCATACCTTTGCCCGTGTCTGCCACGGTGAGTCGCATGACGCCTTCGAGCCGCTCGGCCGAGACGGTGATCGTATCGCCACGCTCGGTATGCCGGAGCGCGTTGGAGAGAAGCTGCACGATAATCTGGGTGATGCGCTTCTGGTCGGCCTGGATTACGCCAATCTTCGGGTCGCATTTGATGCGGATCGGCACTTCGGTGTCGCGCGCCTTCGAGGCGGCCATCTGCACGCTTTCGCCAATCGTCTCGTAGATGTCGACCTCGCCGAGATCGAGCTGCAAATTGCCGGCCTCGACCATGGCCACGTCGAGAATGTTGTCGATGAGTTTGGAGAGGTTTCCGGACGCTTCGATGATCGAGCCGACGGCGTCGGCCTGGCGATCGTTCAAAGGCCCGTACACTTTGTGCGCCAGCATTTCGGCGTTGCCGTAGATCGCCTGGAGGGGGTTGCGCAGCTGATATGAGACATTCTCGACGAACTGCCCCTTGAGTTTATCAGCCTGTTCGAACGCTTCGGCGCGCTCGCGCAGCGCATCTTCGACACGGCGGTCGGCGGTGATGTCCTGGAAGGCGACCAGTGTCGCGCCGTCGGGCAGCGGGCGGGTCAGGAATTTCAGAACGCTCTCGTCGCTGCGGCGCATTTCGCCGCGATATTCCGTGCGCGCTTCGGGCGATGGATCGGTGATGCGCGCGCGGACCTGCGCCCATACCGCGCGGTCGTGAAATAGCGCCTGACAGAGCTCCACCACCTTCTCGAATGGCATATCGTCTTCGAGCTGGCCCGCCTCCAGCTTCCACATGTCCCGGAAGGCGTGGTTGGAGAGCTTGAGCCGTCCGTCGAGCCCGAACACCGCGACGGCTTCGTGCAGCTTGTCCAGCGCCGCCTTCTGCGTTTGCACGAGCGCGTCGTACTGACTCTTCAACGCCACTTCGTTGGTGATGTCCGAGAAGATCAGCAAGAGGCCGCCATTCGGGTGGCGCTGGCGCGCGATACGCAGCATTCGCCCGTCCGGCAGCACCCAGAAATCTTCCGGCAGGTCGGCCACTTCCTGGTAGAGTGCGAGTTCGCGCGCGCGCCACTCGGCGTAGTTGGCGTGCGCCGGGAGCTTGCGCTTCTCTTTCAAGTAATCGAGCCAGGCGGCGTGAGCGGGCTGCTCCTGCAAGAAGCCGGGGTCGAGGCCCCACATCTGTTCGAACGCACGATTGTGGAACACAAGGCGCTTCTGCGCATCGAACACAGCGATGCCTTCGGCGAGATAATTCAGCGTCTCGTCGTGGGCGCGTTGTTGCCTGGCGATCTGCTCGCGCGCGTTTTCGCTTTCGGTTACGTCGACGGCGATGCCGGCTGCGCCACCTGCGACGGGCGACACGCGCAAGCGCAGCGTGCGCAGCTGGCCGCCGACGACCGCTGAGCGCGTTTCTTCGGCTGCTTCGCCGCTTTCGATCGCCTTGCGCGCAAGGTCGACAGCGCCCTGATCGAGCTGGAGATTGCGGGCGATGGCCTGATCCAGCGACTTGGCTTCGAGCGCGGCGAGATAATCGGGATTCGCCCACTCCAGCTTCAGCGCGCCGTTGACCCGCCAGGCCATGAAGGGCGCTGCGTTCCACATTTCGAGGAAAGCCGCGGGGTCGCGCGCGATGACTTCGCGCCCGGCTTCGATGCGGCCTTTCGCGCCTCCCTCTTCCACGCCGCGCACGCTGGCGTCGAGAATCCACACGACGGCGCGCGCGCCGGCTGTGCGCCCGTCGATTTCGACATAGACGCCGTCGGGCGTCGAAATTTTCAGAGAAAAGGGCGCCCCTTCGCGACGCAGACGCGCAAGCGCCGGCGCGAGACGCGTTTGACCGCCCGTTGCATCAACAGCCTCGAACACAGATAGGCCCTGCAGAATGCGCACGGGCGGGTCAGCGGCGATAGCGGCGTCGGAAAAACGCAGCAGGCTCGCCAGCGCAAGCGGCGAGCCATAAATGCGGGGGCTTCCCCATTCGCTTTCGCCGGGGCCGGCGATGACGTCTTCCCAGATCAGCACGACACCGGGATGGGCGCCGAAAATCGCGTCGGCCCACGCGACCTTGTCCTCGAGATCGCGCGCGCGCTTCTTCCACGCATCAACGCCGCCGCGCGCGCCATCGGTTACGCGCAGCGCCCAAAGCACTGCTGCGATCGCAATTGCCGCCGCGCCGGCCGCCACAAGCAGGCTTGCGTATCCGCCGTCCAAAGCCGACCCCGTTTTCATCCGTCGGCGAAACGAATCGCCGCGCCCCGAAAACCATCCTCCCGCACAGGCACGCCGAAGCAAACCGCGCGCATGAGCGGAACCGTTAACAAGCGCTTAAAAGGATTTACGCTGAGTTAAGTTAAGGAAGATCAACGCATTTTCATGCGATCAGCCCGTGCGGCGCAGCTTTTCCATAGCGTCGCGGACCGCGCTGAAAGCGGGCCGCAGCGGTCGCGCACGCAGGCCGAGCTCCGGAAGCTTGCTGGCCCCCGCGATGCGGAACACAAATGGCATGCGATAGCTGGCACCAAAGCGCACGTGCATGTCCGGCTTCGGCTCGAATCTCGCGCGCAGAAGCGCCTCGCGCGCAGCTTCGAAGAAGACGTCCGAGGGCCAAGCGTAAACGCAATGCGCGTTCTTCACGACGCCGCCCGCGCCGATCTCGAATTCCACCACCGTCACGCCCTCGACGCCGAGCCGGCGCGCGAGTTTCGGATAGCGCGCGCGTAGGGGCGAGGCCAACTGCCAGGGCATGGCGTCCTCAGGCTGCTCTGCTGCGTCTCCCGTCTTCCACACGACACAACACGGGCCGCCCGGCAGGCCTTGGCGCATACGCAGGATTTCCAGCCGCGCAGCGCGCTTTTCGCGCACCCACTCGGCGAGATTCACCAGCAACAGAACGAAGCCCAGCACCACGGCGCCGGAGGCAAACAGCGACACGCCGCCGTTCCAGCCCTGCGCGCGCAAGAACCCCGTCATCGACAGGTGCGCGATGACGACGATGATGAAGAGCGCCGTGTAGAAAATGGCGCGCAGCGTCAGCGCCGATACGGTGCGTGTCGCCGAAACGAGCATGACGCGCTTCATGCCCCCAGTTCGCCGCACGCGCAATGCGCCCAAGCACTACGGACCGCCGGCGCCGCCGGCGGTCCGCGCATGCTCAATACCGATAATGATCCGGCTTGAACGGCCCCTGTTGGGACACGCCGATATAGTCAGCCTGAGCCTTGGTCATTTTCGTCAGTCTTGCGCCGAGCTTGTCGAGATGCAGCATAGCGACCTTTTCATCGAGGTGCTTAGGCAGCGTGTAGACCTTCTTCTCGTACTTGGAATTGTTGGTCCATAGCTCGATCTGAGCGAGCGTCTGGTTGGTAAAACTGGCCGACATCACGAAGCTCGGGTGGCCTGTGGCGTTGCCGAGATTCACCAGGCGCCCTTCGGACAAGAGGATGATCTTTTTGCCGTCGGGAAATTCGATGTGGTGGACCTGGTCCTTGATCTTGTCCCACTTGAAGTTCTTCAGCGCGGAGACCTGAATCTCGGCGTCGAAGTGGCCGATATTGCAGACGATGGCGTTGTTCTTCATCGCCCGCATGTGATCGACCGTGATCACGTCCTTGTTGCCCGTAGCGGTGACGAAGATGTCGGCGTGCGGCGCCGCGTCCTCCATCGTCACCACCTCGTAGCCTTCCATCGCCGCCTGCAGTGCGCAGATCGGGTCCACCTCCGTGACTTGCACGCGCGCGCCGCCGTTGCGCAGCGAGGCGGCCGAGCCCTTGCCGACATCCCCGTAGCCGCAGACCACCGCCACCTTGCCGGCCAGCATTACGTCGGTGCCGCGCCGGATCGCATCGACCAGCGATTCCCGACAGCCGTAGAGATTGTCGAACTTCGACTTGGTGACGCTGTCGTTGACGTTGATGGCCGGGAACGGCAGCTCGCCTCTGGCCGCCATTTGATAGAGACGATGCACGCCGGTCGTGGTTTCTTCCGAGACGCCCTTCACTGAAGCGCGGATAGCTTCGTAGAAGCCTGGCTTTTCCTTCAAATAGCGCTTGATAGTCGCAAACAGCGCCTGCTCTTCCTCATTCGAATGATGTTCGAGGAAGTCGGCGTCCTGTTCGGCCTTGGGCCCCATTACGCAGAGCAGCGTCGCATCTCCGCCGTCGTCGAGGATCATGTTGGCGTATTGGCCGTTCGGCCATTCGAAAATGCGGTGCGCGTAATCCCAGTACTCTTCCAGCGTCTCGCCCTTTACCGCGAACACCGGCGTGCCCTTGGCGGCGATCGCCGCGGCGGCGTGGTCTTGCGTGGAGAAAATGTTGCAGGACGCCCAGCGCACTTCGGCGCCCAGAGCCTGCAGCGTTTCGATCAGCACGGCGGTCTGGATCGTCATGTGCAGCGAGCCGGCTATGCGCGCGCCCTTGAGCGGCTTGCTCGGGCCGTATTCTTTGCGCACGGCCATCAGGCCCGGCATTTCGGTTTCGGCGATTTCAATTTCCTTGCGGCCCCACTCGGCGAGTGAGAGATCCTTCACGACGTAATCTTGTGCGCTCATCGCGCGCCTCCTTCATGAAAGCTCGCGAGCGTCGTTTCCAAACGATGGAAGCCCGCCGAGCCTGGCGGCCTCCAGACGAAGGGTCCGGGCCGTCGCAACGCTCCTCGGCGGGCAGCGGGGGCTTATCACCGCGTATCCCCAGCGTGCAACGGTTACGCGCTTTAGCAACCGGCGCAACGCGCGGCTAATATACTACCGTAACGTTTGAGGCGCCCCCCATTTGGTCCCTCGTTTGAAAGGAGAGTCCTTCATGGAAGGAAGGCTCTCAGATGCGGAAATCCCGTTTCACCGA
>Ga0073934_10004726_pt1 | contig 22094 bp, 16 predicted proteins | sample LarsenN4metaG_FD_76834 | JGI IMG/M metagenome (GOLD analysis project Ga0073934, IMG submission 76834) | Hot spring sediment bacterial and archeal communities from British Columbia, Canada, to study Microbial Dark Matter (Phase II) - Larsen... ...
GCATTGTCACCGTCGGCTTCGGCGCCGGCCTAAACACGGCGCAGCCCGGCAATGCGGCCAACCATCACGTCATTCCGCGCGTGATAAAAATCCGGGAAGGCGATGTCGTCAACTTCGCGGTCGCGGGTCTGCACATTATCCGAGCCTACGATACAGGCGTACGGCTCCCGGATGTGCGCGCGCAAATTCCCGACATCTGCGAGGTCAATCCGGTGCCTTCGCTTCCCGAATGCCAGAATGCGCCGGTTCCGGTCGTGCCGGTCGGCGGATTGCCGGTCTACTATGAGGGGATCGACATCTTCACGATCCCGCAGCCCGGTCCGCCATTTGCGCAAGCCTCGGCGGCGGTCAATCGCGTCGAGCCGGTCGCGTTCTTGAAGCCGGGAAAATTTCTGGTGATCTGCGCCATCCTGCCCCACTTCAATGACAAGATGTACGCTTGGGTCGTCGTCTCGCCGATGGGCGCGCCGACCGACGGCGAGGCAAGCGAACATCAGGGCCACTAGCCTCACCATTTGCGGATCGACCAGTCGGGGCCGGCGCCGCCGAAGAGCGGCGCCGGCCCTTGCAATTTGGGGACAGCCGCCAATCCGCCCTTGACCATGGCGCCGCCATGTTCAAAGAGGGCGGCGGCGAGGACCTGATCACATGACCGGCACGAGGCGAAACGCCCGAACGATCCGCGCGAGAACAGGCGCGGCGAAGAAGGCGAAGCACTGGACGACGGAAGCTGCCGTCCGTATGCTGATGAATAACCTCGACCCGGACGTCGCGGAAGACCCTCGCGGCCTTGTCGTCTACGGCGGCATCGGCCGCGCGGCGCGGAACTGGGAATGTTTCGACAAGATCGTCGAGACGCTGGAGCGTTTGAACGAAGACGAAACGCTTTTGATCCAGTCGGGAAAACCGGTCGGCGTCTTCCCGACCCACAAGGACGCGCCGCGCGTCCTCCTCGCCAATTCCAATCTCGTGCCGAAATGGGCGACGTGGGAGCACTTCAACGAGCTCGATAGGAAGGGCCTCATGATGTACGGCCAGATGACGGCCGGCTCATGGATTTACATCGGCTCGCAAGGCATCGTTCAGGGCACCTACGAAACCTTCGTTGAAATGGGACGCCAGCATTACAAGGGCGACCTTGGCGGGAAATGGATATTGACCGCAGGGCTCGGCGGCATGGGCGGCGCGCAGCCGCTCGCGGCCGTGATGGCGGGCGCCTGCTGCCTTGCGATCGAATGCCAGCAATCGCGTATCGATAAGAGGCTCGAGACGCGCTATCTCGACGAGCAGGCGACGGGCCTCGACGACGCGCTCGCCCGCATCGCCAAGGCGACGAAAGAAAGGCGCGCGATTTCGATCGGCATTCTCGGCAATGCGGCGGAGATGCTGCCGGAAATGGCGAAGCGCGGCGTTCGCCCGGACGCGGTGACGGATCAAACCTCCGCACATGATCCCGTCAATGGCTATCTGCCGATCGGCTGGTCCGTGGACGAATGGACTTCGGCGCGCGACCGCGATCCAAAGCGCGTTGAACGGGAAGCGCGCGCGTCCATGGCGAAGCACGTCGAAGCGATGCTCGCTTTCCACAAAATGGGCGTTCCGACCTTCGACTACGGAAACAACATCCGCCAGGTCGCGTTTGACGAGGGCGTGAAGAACGCCTTTGACTTTCCCGGCTTCGTGCCTGCCTATGTGCGCCCGCTCTTTTGCAAGGGCGTCGGCCCGTTCCGCTGGGCCGCTCTTTCGGGCGATCCTGAAGACATCGCGAAGACCGACGCGAAGGTCAAAGAGCTGATGCCGGACGACAAGCATCTCCATCGCTGGCTCGACATGGCGAAAGAGCGCATCGCGTTTCAGGGCCTGCCCGCTCGCATCTGCTGGGTCGGCCTCGGCGACCGCCATCGCCTTGGTCTTGCCTTCAACGAGATGGTGGCGAAAGGCGAAGTGAAAGCGCCGATCGTCATCGGACGCGATCACCTTGATTCCGGCTCCGTCGCCTCGCCCAATCGCGAAACCGAAGCGATGAAGGACGGCTCCGATGCCGTTTCCGATTGGCCTTTGTTGAATGCGCTCTTGAACACCGCCAGCGGCGCGACATGGGTTTCCTTGCATCACGGCGGCGGCGTCGGCATGGGATATTCGCAACATTCCGGCGTCGTCATCGTCGCCGACGGAACCGAAGATGCCGCGCGCCGGTTGAGGCGCGTCTTGTGGAACGATCCAGGCACCGGCGTGATGCGCCACGCGGACGCGGGTTATGATATCGCGATTGATTGCGCGCGCGAGAAGAGTCTCGATTTGCCGATGGTTGGCGCGAAGTAGATGTCGATGCTCGTACTTCATCCCGGCACCGTCACGCTCTCCGGTCTCCGCGCGATCTGGAACGGCGCCGACGTTTCTCTGTCCGACGAAGGCTTCGCAGCCGTCGACGCCGCTGCGGCGAGCGTGTCGCGCATCGTCGCCTCGAACAAGACCGTCTACGGATTGAATACGGGCTTCGGCCTTCTCGCCAACACGCGCATTCCGAACGACCGGCTGATCGAGCTTCAAAAGAAGATCGTATTGTCGCACGCCTGCGGGCTCGGCGACGCGCTCGATGAGCGCATCACACGCCTCATTCTCGCGACGAAGATCCTCGGCCTTGCACGCGGCGCGTCCGGCGTCAGGCGAGCGACTATTGAGCGCTTGCTCGACTTCCTGAAACGCGGTCTTCTGCCGGTCATTCCTGAACAGGGCTCCGTCGGCGCGTCGGGCGATCTCGCGCCGCTCGCGCATATGGCCGCGGCGATGATCGGCGTCGGCGCGATCCGCGTCGACGGCAAGATCGTCAAGGCCGCCGACGCGCTGAAGCAAGCAGGCCTCGCGCCCCTCGAACTCGGTCCCAAGGAAGGCCTCGCCTTGCTCAACGGCACGCAGGTTTCCACCTCAATTGCGCTCGACGCGCTCTTCAAGGCGGAGCGCGTCTTCGGCGCCGCGCTGTGCGCCGGCGCTCTTTCGGTCGATGCGCTAAAGGGGTCGCTCGCGCCGTTCGACGCGCGCATTCACGCGCTACGGGGCCAGCCCGGGCAGATCGACGTCGCAAATTCGTTGCGCAGGCTGCTCGACGGCAGCGCGATCAACGCCAGCCACATCAATTGCGACCGCGTGCAGGACCCCTATTCCTTCCGCTGCCAGCCGCAAGTGATGGGCGCGGCGCTCGATCTTCTGCGTCACGCGGCGAAGACGCTGACGATTGAGGCGAACGCCGTCACCGACAATCCGGTCGTTTTTCCGGACAAGGACGAAGCGATTTCCGGCGGCAATTTCCATGCGGAGCCCGTCGCCTTCGCCGCCGACATGATTGCGATGGCGCTTTGCGAGATCGGCTCGATCTCGGAGCGCCGCACAGCCGTTCTCATCGATCCGAAAATGAGCGGCCTTCCCGCCTTCCTCGTCGCAGACGGCGGCGTCAATTCCGGCTTCATGATCGCGCAAGTGACGGCCGCGGCGCTCGTTTCCGAAAACAAGTCGCTCGCCTTTCCGGGGAGCGTCGATTCCGTCCCGACTTCCGCCGGCCAGGAAGATCACGTCTCGATGGCGACCGGCGCCGCGAGAAAGGCGGGCCGCATCGCAATGAACGCCGCCGGCGTTATCGCCGTCGAATTCCTCGCCGCAGCGCAGGGCGTCGATTTCCACAGGCCGCTGATCACATCCCCAGCCTTGCAGAAAGTCTACGCAGCGGTGCGGGCGAAGGCGGCGTTCTGGGCCGAGGATCGTTATTTTGCGGACGATCTCGCCGCCATGCAGCAGGAAACGCTTCGAAACGACCTCTTTCTGCAGCTTCCGGGCATTGTGATCGGCGGCTGAAGCGACGCCGTAAAATCACCTCTTTTCGGAGGGCAAGGATCGCCGCTATGAAGCGGCGCGAAATCGGAAAATCTGAGCGCTGCGCCAATGGAGTTGAGAACATGGGAACGAAACTTGCCGTATCGGCGATCGCACTCGCCATCGCGCTTGGGGGCGCGCCGTTAATGGCGCAGGAAGCGCCGGCTGCGGATCAACAAGCGACTGAACCGGTGGCGCTTGCCGACGATCACGTCTTGGTTTCGCCGTGGACAGGACCCTATGGCGGCGTTCCGCCATGGGACAAGATCGACCCGAAAGACTTCGTCGCTGCGTTCGATGCGGCGATCGCGGAGGCGCGCGCGGAAGTCGACGCCATCACCGCGAACGACGAAAAGCCGACCTTCGAAAACACGATCGCAGCGCTTGAAAGATCCGGCGCCGCGCTGACCCGTCTTCAAAATATCTTCGGCGTCTATTCAGGCAACCTCAACCTCGGCGACATTCCCGAGATCGAACTCGTCATCTATCCGAAGCTCGCGGCGTTCGGGGATGAAGTGAGCCAGAACGAAGCGCTCTTCAAACGCGTCTCCGACATCTACAACAGCAGGAACGCGAAAAAGCTGAAGCCGGAAGAAAAGCGCCTTCTCGAAGACCATTACAAAGGCTTCGTAAGGAACGGCGCAAATCTCGATGAAGCCGGCAAGAAGCGCGTCGCGGAGATCAATCAGCGTCTGTCGACGCTCGGCACGCTGTTCAATCAAAATCTGTTGAAGGACGAGGAAACCGTCATCTGGGTCGAAAAAAAATCGGACCTCAAAGGGCTTCCGCAATCGATCATCGACGGCATGGCCGAAACGGCGAAGGAAAAGGGAAAGCCCGGCAAGTGGGCGGTCCTCAACACGCGCTCCGCCGCCGACCCGTTTCTCACCTATTCCGATAATCGCGCGCTCCGTGAAAAAGTCTGGCGCGCCTTCGTCAATCGCGGCGACAATGGCGACGCCAATGACAACAACGCGATCATCGCCGAAACGCTGAAGCTGCGGGCGGAACGCTCGAAGCTTCTCGGCTATCAGACATATGCCCACTGGGCGATCGAGCGGCAGATGGCGAAAACGCCCGACGCCGCGATGGACCTGATGATGAAGGTCTGGCCGAAGGCGATTGAACGCGTCAAAGAGGAAGTCGCCGACATGCAGGCTGTCGCCGACTCTGAAGGCGCAAAGATTACGATCGAGCCTTGGGATTACCGTTATTACGCCGAGAAGGTTCGCAAGGCGAAGTACGATCTCGATTTCAATGAGGTGAAACCCTACCTGCAGCTCGAGAAGCTTCGCGAGGGCATGTTCTGGGCCGCAGGCGAGCTATACGGTCTGCGATTCGAGCAGATCGATGACGTTCCTGTTTTCAACGCAGACGTTCGCGTCTGGAAGGTGTCAAATGCCGCGGGCGATCTCGTCGGCCTCTGGTACTTCGATCCTTATGCGCGGACAGGCAAGGGCTCCGGCGCATGGATGACTGAGTATCGGGGGCAGCAGAAACTTGACGGCGACATCAAGCCGATCGTCTCCAACAATTCGAACTTCATCAAGGGAAAGCCTGGCGAGCCCGTTCTCATTTCATGGGATGACGCCGAGACGCTCTTCCATGAATTCGGGCATGCGCTGCACGGACTCATTTCAGACGTCAAATTTCCGTCGCAGGCGGGAACGAACGTGCCGCGCGACTATGTCGAGTTTCCCTCGCAGCTCAACGAGCGCTGGCTTATGACCCCGGAAGTCATGGGCCGGTTCCTGGTCCATTACGAAACGGGCGAGCCGCTCCCGCAGGCGCTAATCGACAAGATCAAGAAGGCGAAGACATTCAATCAGGGCTTCGCGACGGTCGAATATCTGATGAGCGCGCTTGTCGACATGAAGCTCCATCTCGCCGGCGGCGCCGACATCGATCCCGACAAGTTCGAGCGCGAAACGCTCGCGGAGCTTGGCGCGCCGAAGGAAATCGTCATGCGCCACCGGACGCCGCAATTCGGACATATCTTTTCGGGCGAAGGATACGCCGCGGGCTATTACAGCTATCTCTGGGCCGATGCGATCACCGCCGACGCCGCCGAGGCCTTCGTCGAGGCGGGAAGCTTCTACGACAAGGCGACGGCGCAGAAGCTCCACGACTACATCATGTCGGTCGGCGATTCGATAGATCCCGCGGAAGGATTTCGTAAGTTCCGCGGCCGCGATGTCGACACCGCTGCGCTCCTGCGCGACCGGGGCTTTCCGGTCGACTGACGGTCTGAACGCGTGACATAAGGGCGCGGCGCGGGTCGCGCCCTTCTTCATTCGAGCGGCAGTTCCGTCGTTTCCTTGATTTCACGCAAGGCGATTGAGGAGCGCACCTGGCGAACCTCCGGAAGCTCCAGCAAAAACTTTTGCAGAAACCGGTCGTAATCCGAGATATCGCGCGCAACGATGCGCAAGGTGAAATCGGCGTCGCCGGTCGTCGCGTAGCACTCGAGAACTTCCGGTCGCGCCCGGATCTTCTGTTCGATCTCCGCGACTGCCTTCGCATGCTGCCGCTCGATCGTCACATTGACGAACGCAATGACCGCAAGCCCGACTTTCTCGCGGTCAAGGATTGCCCGATAGCCCCTGATGACGCCCGTCTCTTCGAGCGCCTTCAGCCGCCGCCAACAGGTCGCCGGAGAAATGCCGGTCGCGTCGGACAATTCCTGAGCCGACAGGCGGCATTGGCGCTGCAGGGCGCGCAGAATCTTGCAGTCAATATTGTCGACCTCCATATGCACTATTCATATCATAGGGATACGCATCCTGAAATAAAATTTGCGCGGAATGCGGTCGCGAAGCCAAGTTTGTAGCGTCACTTTCGTGCAAATCAGCTATCCATGCATCGCCGGCAAGAAAGGCCCGCCGATGTCTGCGATGACGCTTTCGACCGATCTCGATCCTTATGTGCTCGACGATCGTTTCCGCCGCGCGTCAGGGCGCGTGTTCCTGACCGGCACGCAGGCGCTCGTCGCGATCATGCTGCACCAGCGCCGTTTCGACAGGTCGAACGGACTTAACACCGCGGGCTTTGTCTCCGGCTACCGCGGCTCGCCTCTTGGCGCTCTTGACCAGGCGCTTTGGCGCGCGACGAAATTCCTCAAGCAAGAGGATATCGTGTTTCTGCCGGCGATCAATGAGGACCTTGCTGCAACCGGCATCCTCGGCACGCAGCAGGTGGAGCTCGAAAACGATCGCAACGTCGATGGCGTCTTTGCCATGTGGTACGGCAAAGGTCCCGGCGTCGACCGCGCCGGCGACGCGCTGAAGCACGGCAATGCTTACGGATCATCGCCGCATGGCGGCGTTCTCGTCGTCGCCGGAGACGACCACGGCTGCGCCTCGTCATCGATGTCGCATCAATCCGATGTCGCGTTCATGTCGTGGTACATGCCGACGCTCAATCCGGCTTCGATCGCCGAGTATATCGAGTATGGCCTTTACGGCTTCGCGCTATCTCGTTTTTCCGGCATGTGGGTCGGCTTCAAGGCGATCTCCGAGACAGTCGAAAGCGCCGCAAGCGTAATGATCCCCGCCCCCCCGCGGTTCCGGATCCCGTCCGACTTCGTCATGCCGGAGGGCGGTCTCAACTTTCGCTGGCCGGATTTGCCCGGCATGCAGATCGAACGCCGGATGAAGTTCAAGAAGGAGGCGGTTCGAGCGTTCGCCAGGGCGAATCCCATCGACCGCGCAATTTACGCGGTCAAGGACGCGCGATATGGCATCATCACGACCGGCAAGGCGCATCTCGATGTCATGGAGGCGCTCGCCATGCTCGGCATCGACGACCGCCGCGCGCGCGCGATCGGCCTCGACATCTATAAGGTCGGCATTGTCTGGCCTCTCGAGTGCGACGGCGCCGAGCGATTCATGGCCGGCAAGGAGGAAGTGCTCGTCGTCGAGGAAAAGCGCGGCATCATCGAAAGCCAGCTGAAAGAATACATATACGACCGCGCCGTCGCCAAGCCGAAGCTCATCCTTGGCAAGCACGATGAAGCAGGCGCGCCGCTAATTTCCTGGGTCGATGAGCTCTCGCCGTCCGGCCTCGCGCCAATCATCGCGCAACGGCTTTTGCGGGTATTCCCGGAGCTTGAATTCCGTGAGCCGCTAGCGCGCATCGAGCGCGCGAGAAACGCGATCGAGGCGCCGGGCGGCGCGATGCGCCAGCCCTATTTCTGCTCCGGCTGCCCGCACAACACCTCGACGAAAGTGCCGGAAGGTTCGAAAGCCCTCGCCGGCATCGGCTGCCACTTCATGGCCTCCTGGATGGATCGCGAGACAACGTCGCTCATTCAGATGGGCGGCGAAGGCGTCAACTGGGCGGCGAAGTCGATGTTTCTCAAAGACCGGCCGCACATATTCCAGAACCTCGGCGACGGCACCTATTATCATTCGGGATCGATGGCGATCCGCCAGGCGATCGCGGCGAAAGCGAACATCACCTACAAGATCCTCTTTAACGACGCCGTCGCGATGACCGGCGGCCAGCCCGTCGACGGCGTCATCACCGTCGCGATGATGGCCAATCAGTTGATCGCCGAAGGCGTTTCCAAGATCGTCATCGTCTCCGATCAGCCCGAGAGCGTCATCGAGGCCGGCGGCCTGCCGCACGGCGTCGCCGTGCGCCATCGCGAGGATCTTGACGAGGTGCAGCGCGACCTTCGGGAGATCAAGGGCGTGACAGCGCTCATTTACGAACAGACCTGCGCGGCCGAGAAACGCCGCCGCCGCAAGAAGGGAGAATATCCGGACCCGCCGAGGCGCGTGATGATCAATGATCTCGTCTGCGAAGGATGCGGCGACTGCTCGAAGCAGTCGAATTGCCTTTCCGTCGTTCCGCTTGAAACAGAATTCGGACGCAAACGGAGGATCGATCAGTCGTCGTGCAACAAGGACTATTCCTGCCTTAAGGGATTTTGCCCGAGCTTCGTCACCATCGAAGGCGGCGCGCTGGAAAAGCAGGACGCCCGCGCGCGCGACGAAAAGCTTGAGGCGCTCCTCGCCGGCCTTCCGACGCCGCAAATTCCTTCGATCGACCGCGCCTATGATCTGCTCGTCACCGGCGTCGGCGGCACTGGCGTCGTGACCATCGGCGCGATCGTCACTATGGCGGCGCATCTTGAGGGAAAAGGCGCGAGCGTCCTTGATTTCATGGGCTTCGCGCAGAAAGGCGGCGCGGTGCTTTCCTATGTGCGCCTCGGCGCGTCGCCCGCCGCGCTCAATCAGGCGCGGATCGACGCCGGCGAGGCGGAAGCGCTCATCGCCTGCGACCTCGTCGTCGCGACAGACCCGCGCGCGCTCGGCGTTCTCCAGATCGGCAAGACGCGCGCTGTCGCCAGCACCGACATCCTTCCGACCGCCGATTTCATCCGTGACCGGAACGTTGACTTCGAAGCGCATCGCCGAATCAAGACGTTGCGCAAGGCTTGCGGCGACGGGCATGTCGCGACGATCGACGCCGCCGGCGTCGCGCTCCGCCACCTTGGCGACACCGTATACGCGAACATGCTTCTTCTCGGCTTTGCGTGGCAGGAGGGTCTCGTTCCCGTCAGCGAAGCGGCGCTCGCCCGCGCGATCGAGCTCAACGGAGTCTCGGTCGCTAGCAACATGAAAGCGTTCAGTCTCGGCCGGGCGGCGGCGGTCGATCTTCAAACCGTCATCCGCGCCGCCGGGCTTTCAGACGCGGCGCCCGCCGACCCGCCGCTGCAGGAGATCATCGAGCGGCGCGCTGAATTTCTCGCTGCGTACCAGAATAAGTCGTATGCGGATCGTTATCGCGGCTTTGTCGAAGACGTCGCGACCAAGGCCGCTTTGGTCGACAGCGAAGGGTTTTTTGTCCGCGCCGTCGCGAAAGGCCTCTTCAAGCTCATGGCCTACAAGGACGAATACGAGGTGGCGCGGCTCCATGCCGACGGCGCGTTTCGAAAGAAAATCGCCGCGGAATTCTCCGGCGACTACCGCATCAAATTCCACATGGCGCCGCCCGTCATCAATCGCGGCCTTGACGCCGACGGCCGCCCGAAGAAGTCCGAGTTCGGACCTTGGATGTACCAGGTTCTTTCCGTCCTTCGCCGGTTCAAATTCCTTCGCGGAACGGCCTTCGACCCCTTCGGCCGCAGCGAGGAGCGCCGTCTCGAACGTCGACTGATCGAAGAGTATCGCGCCCGCATCGCGGATATCGCACAGCGTCTGACGCATGAGAATCTTAGCGCCGCCGTCGCCATTGCGAGCTTGCCCGAGGACATCCGCGGTTACGGGCCGGTCAAGCGCGCCTCGATTAAAGCGGCCGATGAACGGCTTGCGGGCCTCATGGATTCCTTTAATCAGTCGCCCTCTGCCGCAGCAGCCTGAGAACGCCGATGTTCGCCGACCTCGCCGCCCTGCCGCCCGACGCGCTTTTGGGTCTTACCAAACTCTTCAACGAGGACCAAAGGACGCGGAAAATCGATCTTGGCGTCGGCGTATACCGCACGCCCGACAATCGGACGCCGGTGATGGAGGCTGTCGCTTCGGCGCAGCGCCGTCTCGTCGAGCGCGAGACGACAAAGGTCTACATCGCGCCCGAGGGCGCGCCGGGGTTTGGCGACGCGCTGCACGGCCTCGTTTTTGGGCCAACGATAGCCGTCGATCGCTGCGCCGTCGTGCAAACGCCTGGCGGCTGCGGTGCGTTGCGCGTCGGCGCCGAACTTGTGAAACGCGCCGGCGCCCAGTCGATTGCGATCGGCTCGCCGACCTGGGCCAATCACCACCCGCTGCTTTCGGCGACGGGGCTCGCCATCCGGATGATCCCCTATTACGACGCGAAGTCCGGCGGCGTCGATTTTGGCGCCTTTTACGACGCCGCATCGCGCCTTTCCGCGTCGGATGCGCTTCTCCTCCATGGCGGCTGCCATAACCCGACGGGCGCCGACCTCTCGCTTGAGGAAATCGACGCGATCATCGAACTTGCCGCAAGACGCGGCTTTCTGCCTTTCGTCGATTTCGCCTATCACGGCTTCGCGCGAGGTCTTGAAGAGGACGCGGCGATGATTCGCCGCATGGCTGAGCGCCTGCCGGAGTTTCTCGTTTCCTATTCCTGCTCGAAGCATTTCGGCCTTTACCGCGAACGGACGGGCGCTCTGATCGCCGTCGGCGAGGACGCCGCCCGCGCCGCCGCGATGAAGAGTCATGTCGTCAACATCGCGCGCCAGATCTATTCGATGCCTCCAGCGCACGGCGGATTTCTGGTGGCGGACATTCTTTCAACGCCCGATCTCGCGACAAACTGGCGGCGCGAACTGGAGGCGATGCGACAGACCGTCGCCGGAAATCGCCGGCTCCTTGTTAAGACCGCGCGCGGGCATCAGCTGGGCGCGCGCCTCGACTTTATCGAGCGCCAGCACGGCATGTTCTCGCTCCTGCCGGTCGACGAGCGCCAGGTCCTTGCGCTCCGGGAGCGCCACGGCATCTATGTCGCCGCAAACGGGCGCGCCAATCTCTGCGGCGTCAACGAAGGCAATGTCGACCACCTCTGCGAGGCGCTCTCAGACGTTCTCGCGCGCTGACCGCGCTTTGCTTGTCGACCGTTGGGAAAAGGCGCCCTTCGCCGGCCGCCGCGCGCGGTGAACTTCGGCCTTCCTTCAGGGTCGCAGGCGCAAACTGCGCCGTTTGGCTCGCCTGCAGGGGCGCCTTTCCGCCGGGTCCGCAGATTCCCCTCCCCTTGCCAGGGGCAGGAAAGAGCGCCCTCGCGTTTTCTCGCCGTCATCGCCGCGCAGCCAGTTGGCCGCCACGCCAATCCATCTACACTTGTCAAAAAGTCTCGGGTCCCGGTTTTTCGCCGCGCCCACGAATAAAACGTCCGGGATTGGAAAATCCGTCGCTCTCCGCCGAAAAATTCCAGTTGTATTTTCGTCGGCGATTTCGCGCGCCACGCGTCATCCGACCATCGCCTTCAACCGCGCCAGATCGTCGTGACGCGTCCGAATGTCCTGGCGCGGAGCGGCGAGGCGAAGATCGCGCAGCACTTCGAGCGACCGCAGCAGCACCGGCAAGGGCGGTCCGCTTGCAGTGATCTGGCTGAGTTTTTGCTGATCGAGCGCTTCGGACGGACGCTCGATAAAACGCGCGACAAGCTGATCGTGATGTTGCGCGGCCGCCCGCCCATGCGCCTCGCAGACGGCGATGAACGCCCGCGCGTTCTCCTGGAACCAATGCCGGCCCTTTGATGTCTCCGCCGCTTCGAGAAAGATATCGAGAAAATCCCGGCGCCGCATGCAGTCGCGCAAGGACGCCTGATCCTCCGGCCGCATGAACAGCATCTTGTCGACGAGGAGCTGCGAGTAATAGGGGTCGTTCGCCCGACAGAGTCCCGTCAAGAGATCGATTTCGTTGATGCCGGAAAAGTCGCCGGCGTTCGCTCCGCGATATTCGTTCCTGCCGACTCGATAGGGCTTATAATAGGGGCGCACGCTGTAAAAGAAGCGGTCGATGTCAAGATCTCTGAAAAGCAGATCATTCCATTTAGCGACATCATCAAGAGCGTTCTTCGCATCGACGAAGAGCGTATGCGCGACCGGATGCGACACGCCGAGCGGCGTTATCCGCATCAACGCGTCCGCGGCGCGCTTGTAGGCGAATATTCCGCGCGTGTTGTAATCAAGAAAAAGCTTCTCATCCTTGAGCCGCGTAAAGCTTTTCGGCCGGCCGTCGACCGCCGCGTTGTGCGTCGACAGATGGCTTGTCGCAAATCGCGGAACGACGCCGATTGAAGCGCCGATATGCATGCCGAGCGCGGACGCCTCATGAAACGGAGATTTTTCCTCCCGCGCGGGATTGGTCAGTTCATGGCGACGAAGCGCCGCGAGCCAGAGGCCGAGATCGCCGAGGACGTCGAATGCCCGATCAAATCCTTCGTCGGTGTTTCCCTCGTCCCGCAGCGCCACGACAAAGACGCGTCCTTCTTCGAGGATCGCGGCCTTTAGGGCGTCGCCGACGCCTTCAACATTGGCGCGGTCCGCTTGCGCGAAATAGACTTCCTCAAGCTCGGAATTGAGGTCGACAAATCGCGACCTGATCCATGCGTCGAACCGTTCAACATTCTGGCTCACGGATGCGCGCCCTTTTTCGCCGCCGGGAATGAGAATCCGCCGCGCCTCCCCCGACGTCCGGGCGCGGATCTCGCGTCGCCGCCGCCTTTTTCCGCATCAAGCCGATGGCGGCCGACGGTCGCCGTCATATCGCCCTTCGCGAGCCTGGTCCATGCGCGCTCGCCTTCAGTCCCTGCCCGAAAACGGCGCGCCGCCGCGCAGTCGTCGCGCGTGCGCATCGAGGTCTTCAGCGGTGTTGATATTTGCAAAGGAGGCGCCGCTTGCGTCCGGAAATTCGACCTCAACCGCTCCAACCTCACGGGCGAAATTGACCAGGGAAAACGGCCCCGACCGCAAGAGCGCCGCGGCGCTTTCGGCGCTGTCGAGAGACCATAGGGCGAATGTGGCGTGCACAAGGGCGCCGTTCTTCGCGACGGCGGAGCCGCTTTGCGATTGATCGAGCGGCGCTGCAAGGCGCCTGACGAGATCATCAGGAAGAAACGGCGCGTCGCATGGAAATGTCGCAAGGTGCGTCGGCCGCGGCGCCAGCGTCGCCGCCCATAACAGGCCGGCGTAAACCCCGCCGAGCGGGCCGCGATTTTCGAAGATGTCTTCGACGATCGGCAGTCCGCGGTCGCCGAAGGGCGCGGCGCGGGCGCGGCTGATCGCGAGGGTCCGCACCTGCGATCTTGCGCGTTCCATAACGCGATCGATCAGCGTCTTGCCGCCGAGCAGCGCGGCGTCCTTGGCGCCGCCGGCAAAGCGCCGCGACATCCCGCCGGCAAGGATCAAGCCGGCGACGTCATCGCGCGCGATCATTCAGCGCCGCCTGCCGCGATGGCGCCGTAAGGAATACAGTCGACGACTTCGCCCGCCGCCGCGGCCGGCGCGTTCGCCGGCCTGCGGATCAAACAATTGCCGAGCGCCAGCGGCGTCATCAGCGATGAATCCTCCTTGACAAACGGCGTCACCATGAGCCGCCCCGTGCGGTCGCCGATGAGCTGTCCCCGCAAATAGGATTCCCGCGCGCCGTTCTCTTTCGTCGGCGCCGAAAGCGATGCGCAGATGGCGCCGCCCCTCGCGCTTTCGCCAAGAAGGCCTGCGATCAAAGGCTTCACAAAGAGGATCGCGCACACGATCGACGATGCGGGATTGCCAGGAAGCCCGATGACGCACGCGCCGTCGAGGCGGCCGAACCAGGTCGGCTTACCGGGCTTCACAGACACCTTGGTGAAGGCGATTTTTCCGCCAGCGTCCTCAAAGGCGCGTCGCACATAGTCATGATCGCCGACGGACGCGCCGCCGACGGCGACCACGACGTCTGCGCCGGCGGCCTCGGCGAATTTGCGGCGAACCTCGCGAGGATCGTCAGCGGCGCGCCCGAGATAGCGCGGGCTTCCCCCCCACGCCGCCACGAGCGCCTCCAGCGCAAACCGGTTCGATCCGACAATTCGCCCCTCTTCAAGGGCCGCGCCCGGTTCAACGAGCTCGTCGCCATTGTCGAAATAGGCGACCAGCGGCCGCCTGGAAACGCTGACAGTGGATACGTTTGACGATGCGATAAGGCCAAGATCGATCGCCGACAGCCGCGCGCCGCGCCGCTTCAGGACGGCGCCGACGGAAAAATCGATCCCCGCCTCGCGGATGTTCGTCCCGCCCGTTTGCGGGACGGCGATGACGACGCAGTCGTTTTCAACAAGCGCCTCTTCTTGGACGAGAATGCGGTCGGCGCCGTCCGGCGCGACGGCGCCAGTGTAAATGCGCACGGCCTGCGAGGGGCCAACCCTGCCCCGAAATGGCGATCCTGCTGCCGAAACGCCAATAACGTGCAGGCGCGCGCCCGGCGCCGCGTCCGGCGATCGGATGGCGTAACCGTCCATCGCCGAGGCGCGAAACGGCGGCTGCGTGATTGCAGCGACCACGTCCGCCGCAAGAACGCGATCCGCCGCGTCTCCGATCGCGACAGTTTCGGGCGAAAGCGGCTGCGCCGCGCGCGTTATCTCCGCCAGCGCTTCATCGACAGACCGCATCGCAGTCATCGCCTGTAGTCCCCCGACTTGCCGCCGGTCTTTTCGACGAGCTCGATTGGTCCGATCGTCATCGCCTTGTCGACCGCCTTCGTCATGTCGTAGACGGCAAGGCATGCGATCGACGCCGCCGCGAGCGCTTCCATCTCGACGCCGGTTTTTCCCGTCGTCTTGACGCAAGCGACGATGTCGATCGCTTCAGCCGCATCGTTGAACGCTGCCTCAACGGTCACCGCGGCGATCGGCAAGGGATGGCAAAGCGGTATCAGATCAGCGGTTTTCTTTGCGCCCATGACGCCCGCAAGTTCCGCGAACCGGAGCGGATCGCCCTTCGCCGAGCCGTGTTCGCGGATCGCCTTGTATGCGGCGGCCGTGAAAGCCACACGCCCGCGAGCCGTCGCCGTCCGCGCCGTTTCCGCCTTTGACGAGATGTCGACCATTCGCGGCCGGCCCTCTGCGTCGAAATGGCTGAACTTTCCCACTTCACCGCTCCTTTAGCCGCGGCATCAGCTCGACGAGATTGCAGGGCCGATAGCGGCAATCGAGCTGATGTGAGATCACCTTGTCCCAGCCGTCCCGGACGGCGCCGGTCGAACCCGGCAGGCAGAAAATGACCGTGCCATTGGCGACGCCCGCCGTCGCGCGCGACTGCAAGGTCGAAAGGCCGACGCTCTCATGGCTCACCATGTGAAAAACAACCGAAAAGCCTTCAAGGGTTTTTTCAAACAGCGGCGTCACCGCCTCGACCGTCACGTCGCGACCGGTAAGTCCGGTGCCGCCAGTCGTAATGACGGCGTCGACCGCCGGATCGGCGATCCACGCCTCAATGGCGCTGCGGATTTCTGAAATGTCGTCCCGAACGAGCGCGCGCGCCTTTAGTTTGTGGCCAGACTTGTCGAGACGCTCGACAAGAAGCGCGCCGGACGTGTCCGTCTCGAGCGTCCGCGTGTCTGAAACGGTGAGAATCGCTATCTGCAGCGGCTTGAATTCGAGATTGGGATCAATCCCCGCCATAGGGCCTACCTCCAGCGATCGCGATCTCCATAATCCCTCTTTGAAGGCTCAATCCAAGCCTCGCCGCTGCGGCGAATTTCCTTCTTCCAAAACGGCGCGTCGGTTTTCAGGAAATCGACCAGAAAGTCGCAGGCTTCGAAGGCTTCGCGGCGATGCGCGGCTGCCGTCGCCGCAAATACGACGGTCTCGCCGACGCCGATGCGGCCGACGCGATGAACGATGCAAGAACCGACTAGCCGCCAGCGGTCGCGCGCTTCGGCGGCCGCGCGTTCAATCTCGCGCGCCGTCAGGACGGGCGCATGATCGAGAAACAGCGCCTCGACGCCCTTTCCGGCCTCGCCCCGGACGATCCCCGTAAACGACACCATCGCGCCGGCCCCGGCGACGCGCTCCGCAAAAGCGGTCAAGAGGCGGGCCGGGTCGATCGATCGTTCGACAAGTTCGATCATGTCATCCGCCGCTGAAGGGCGGCATCACGGCGATTTCATCGGCGTCCCCAATCACCGTCTCGGGCGGCGCGATGGAATCATTGACGGCGAATTTGATCCCCTGACCCGACAACATTGCCGCGAGTTCCGCGTCGTCTCCCGCCATTCGCGTAAGAAAATGCCGAAGCGTTTCGCCTTGTCCTGCGACGGGCGCACGCCTTTCGCGTCCCGCGCGGTCCGCGAGCCGGCCGTAAAAGATGACGCGCGCCATCGTCAGCCGCCTGTCGCCGACATGAAACGGGAAACGGCGCCCGCCCCCGGCCGCGCCGCATCAAATTCGTGACCGAGGGGTTTGCGCGCCATCGCGAGATCAAGCGCTTCATTGAGCGCGGGCGCCCCGCCCGTCCTTAGCGCCGCTTTGAGATCGACGCGGCCCTGACGGCCGAGGCACATGAAGAGCTCGCCCGTGCAAGTGACGCGCACGCGATTGCACCCGTCGCAGAAATTCGCCGTCAGCGGCGTAATGAAGCCAAGGCGGCCGCCGGTCTCCTTGACGCGCACATAACGCGCAGGTCCGCCGGTTCGATGGTCGTCCGCCTCCAGCGTCCACCGCCTTTCGAGCGCTGACTGCACGTCGCGGAGCGGCGCAAACTGGTCGCTTCGATCCTCGCCGACCTCGCCAAGCGGCATCACTTCGATGAGGGTGAGTTCCATCCCTCGCTCATGCGCCCATTCAATGAGCGTCGGGATCTCGTCGAGATTGCGATCTTTGAGGGCGACCGTGTTGATCTTGACCGCAAGGCCCGCCTTTAGCGCGGCGTCAATGCCGGCGAGCACGCGATCCACCGCATCGCGGCGCGCGATCGCCGCAAATTTCGCCCGATCGAGCGTATCGAGCGAGACGTTGATCCTTCTGACGCCGGCGTGCCTTAGCGCTTCCGCAAATCTGTCGAGCTGCGTCCCGTTGGTCGTCAAGGTCAGTTCGTCGAGGGCGCCGTTCGCCAGATACTGGGAAAGCCCCTCGACAAGGCTCATGACGTTTCGCCGCGCGAGCGGCTCGCCGCCCGTCAAGCGGATCTTGCGGACGCCGCGCGCAATGAAAGCGCGCGCCACGCTTTCCAGTTCCTCTAGCGAAAGAACGCCGGCCTTGGGCGCGAAGTCGGGGCGCTCCGACATGCAGTAGGCGCAGCGGAGATCGCACCGATCCGTGACGGAAAGGCGCAAATAGGTGACGCGCCTCCCAAAGCCGTCAATCAACGGCGGGCCGGGCGGCGATCCCGCATGTTTTTCGGCTTTCATCGCGCCTCAATAAACGATCACCGAGCGGATCGACTTGCCTTCATGCATCAGATCGAACGCGTCATTGATCTTTTCAAGCGGCATCGTGTGCGTGATCAAGGGATCGATTTCGATTTTCTCATCCATATACCAGTCGACGATTTTCGGCGTGTCGGTGCGCCCGCGCGCGCCGCCGAAGGCCGAGCCCTTCCAGACGCGGCCCGTCACAAGCTGGAACGGACGCGTCGCAATCTCCTTGCCCGCCTCGGCGACGCCGATGATGATCGACTGGCCCCAACCGCGATGGCAGCATTCGAGCGCCTGGCGCATCACATCGGTGTTGCCCGTGCAGTCGAAGGAGTAGTCGGCGCCGCCTCCGGTCAGCTCGACAATCCTGTCGACGACGTTCTTGGCGCCGATCTCCATTGGGTTGACGAAATCCGTCATGCCGAATTCTTCAGCCATCTTTCGCTTGGCCGGATTGATGTCGACGCCGATGATCTTGTTTGCGCCGACGAGGCGGAGCCCCTGAATAACGTTGAGGCCGATGCCGCCGAGGCCGAACACCGCGCAATTCGCGCCGGCCTCGACCTTCGCCGTCCAGATGACGGCGCCAATGCCGGTCGTGACGCCGCAGCCGATATAGCACGCCTTGTCGAATGGCGCGTCCTTGCGGATTTTCGCCACCGCGATTTCCGGCAGCACCGTGAAGTTCGAAAAAGTCGAACAGCCCATATAATGAAAAATCGTCTCGCCCTTGCGCTTGAAACGGCTGGTGCCGTCCGGCATCAGCCCCTTCCCTTGCGTCGCGCGGATCGAGGTGCAGAGATTGCTCTTGCGCGAAAGGCAGGTTTTGCATTGCCGGCATTCCGGCGTGTAGAGAGGAATGACGTGATCGCCGACCGCGACGCTCGTGACGCCGGCGCCGATTTCGCGCACGATCCCCGCCCCTTCATGCCCGAGAATCGACGGGAAGACGCCTTCGGAGTCCTTGCCTTCGAGCGTGTAGGCGTCGGTATGGCAGACGCCGGTCGCCTTGATTTCAACGAGCACTTCGCCGGGCTTTGGCCCTTCAAGGTCGATCTCCTCGATGACGAGCGGTTTTAAGGGCGCAACGGCGATGGCGGCTCTGGTCTTCATTAAGGTCCTCTCCCGAACGATTGAGCGCGCCTGCCTTCTACCCGGTTTTCAAAGTCCGGGAAATGGCGATCGCGCGGGACATTTATCGCCCAATCGCCACGGCGCGAGCCGAGGAAATCACGTAAAGCGCGATATTGGCTTCTTCCGCCTTATTGATCGCGAATGCAGTCGGGGCCGAGAGCGAAAGGATTGCTTCAATTCCCGCTCGCGCGGATTTCTCGACGATTTCGTAGGAACAGCGGCTCGACATCACGACAAAGCCGCTCGCCGTCGGCGACCCGCTCAACGCCAGCGCGCCGAGGAGCTTGTCGAGCGCGTTATGACGGCCGACGTCTTCGCGCGCGAGCAAGATCTCGCCGTCAGGACTTGCAAAAGCCGCGGCGTGCACGGTGCGCGTTCGCGCATTCAGCGGCTGATGTCGCGCAAGATCCGCCGCCGCCCGCAAAAGCGCGGCCGCGTCGATTTTCGCCTTTTGTTCGCTGACGCGCGGCAACCTCTCGAAAAACGTCTCCGCATTTTCGACGCCGCAGACGCCGCAGCCCGCGCGCCCGACGAGATTTCGCCGCTGCTGGCGCGCATCAAAGCGCTCAATCGCATCCGAAGTGAGCGTCAGTCGTATGTCGACGCCCCGCAACTCCTGATGGATGTCGATCGCCTCGATGTCGGAAACATCCGCGACAACACGTTCCGTAAGCGAAAACCCCACCGCATAATCGGCCAGGTCGGCCGGCGTCGCCAGCATCACGGCGTAATTGCGACCATTGCAGATCAGCGCGACCGGCGTTTCCTCCGGCGCGCGCCATCGCGCGTCCCCCGCCGCAATTTCGCGATCAACCGCCGGCGGCTGGCCGAAGTGGCGGATCGAAACCACGTCACTCCGCCGGTTCGGCGACGACGCGGCGCATCGCGGGAAGCGTTTCGGCATAGCGTCGCTGCCAGTCCGAACGATGATTGGCCGGCGTCACCTCGACCGCCGTCACCTTGTATTCGGGGCATTGCGTCGCCCAGTCCGAATATTCGGTGGTGACGACGTTTGCGCCGGTCTCCGGATGATGGAAGGTCGTGTAGACAACGCCCGGCGCGACGCGCTCGGTTATCTGCGCTTTGAGGACGATTTCGCCCTTGCGGCTCTTCAGCGCGACCCAGTGGCCGTCGCGGACGCCGCGCGCTTCCGCGTCGGCGGGATGGATTTCGAGAACGTCCTCGTCATGCCACTGCTCGTTCGCGGTGCGCCGCGTCTGCGCGCCGACATTATACTGCGACAGGATGCGGCCCGTCGTTAGGATGAGCGGATAAAGGCTGTTGGTTTTTTCCGGCGTCGGCTGGAACTCCGTCATGACGAAGAGACCCTTGCCGCGCACAAAGCCGGCCTCATGCATAATCGGCGTGCCCTTGGGCGCCTTGTCGTTGCAGGGCCATTGCACGCTGCCCAATTCGTCGAGCATCCGATGCGACACGCCGGCGAAAGTCGGCGTCAGCGCCGCGATCTCGTCCATGATCTCGGATGATGATCTGAAATTCATCGCCTCGTAGCCGAGCGCATTCGCGAGCGCCTGCGTCGCTTGCCATTCCTGCATTCCGGCCTTGTTGGGAATGGCGGCTCGAACCCGGTTGATCCGGCGTTCCGCGTTGATGAAGCAGCCATCCTTTTCAAGAAACGAGACGCCGGGAAGGAAGACGTGAGCGAACCGCGCCGTCTCGTTGAGAAAGAGGTCATGCACGATGAGCACGTCGAGCGCCAACAGCGCCGCTTCGACATGCTGCGTATTGGGATCTGATTGCGCGACGTCTTCGCCCTGCACGTAAAGGCCCTTGAAGGCGCCGCCGACCGCCTCGTCGAACATGTTCGGAATGCGAAACCCCGGCTCCTTGTCTTGCGGTCGGCCCCAGGCCTTCTCGAAGAGCGCGCGCGTCGCGTCGTCCGAAACGTGGCGATAGCCGGAGAATTCGTGCGGGAATGAGCCCATGTCGCAGGAGCCTTGCACGTTGTTCTGGCCCCGGAGCGGATTCACGCCGACGCCGCGCCGCCCGATATTGCCGGTCGCCATGACGAGGTTCGCCATGCCCATGACCATCGTCGAGCCCTGGCTGTGCTCGGTGACGCCAAGGCCGTAATAGATCGCGGCGCGCCCGCCAGTCGCATAGAGTCTCGCGGCGGCGCGGATGTCCGCCGCGGGAACGCCGGTGATCGACGAAACGCGTTCGGGCGAATTCTCCGGCCGCTTGATGAAGTCGAGCCACTCCCGGAACGACGCGAGATCGCAGCGTTCGTCGACAAAAGATTGCGCAACAAGCCCTTGGGTCGCGACGACATGCGCGAAGGCGTTGATGAGCGCGACATTCGTGCCCGGCTGAAGCTGAAGATGGTGCGCAGCCTCGATATGGGGCGTCCGGACGAGATCGATCGCGCGTGGGTCGACGATAATGAGCTTCGCGCCCTTTCGAAGGCGCCGCTTCATTTGCGAGGCGAAGACCGGGTGCGCATCGGTCGGATTGGCGCCGATAATCAGGATGACGTCGGCGTCCTCGACGCTGTCGAAATCCTGCGTGCCTGCCGACGTGCCGTAGGTCTGCTTGAGCCCGTAACCGGTCGGCGAGTGACAGACGCGCGCGCAGGTGTCGATATTGTTGTTGCCGAACGCAGTGCGAACCATCTTTTGAACGACCCAGACTTCCTCGATCGTGCAGCGCGAGGATGAGATTGCGCCGATCGACTTGCGGCCGTATTTTTGCTGCGTCTCCTTGAGCCGGCGCGCGGCGTAGCCGATCGCCTCGTCCCAGGAGACCTCGCGCCAGGGATCCGTGATCTTGCCGCGGATGAGCGGCGCCGTGACGCGATCGGGGTGTGCGGCGTAGCCCCAGGCGAAGCGGCCCTTGACGCAAGAGTGACCGTGATTGGCTTTGCCTTCCTTGTAGGGCGTCATCCGCACGACCTGATCGCCCTTGAGTTCCGCCTTGAACGAGCAGCCGACGCCGCAATAGGCGCAAGTCGTCAGCACGGTGCGATCCGGAACGCCGAGTTCGGCGATTTTCTTTTCCTGCAAGGTCGCGGTCGGGCAAACGTCGATGCAGGCGCCGCAAGAGACGCATTCGCTGTCGAAAAAATTCGCGCCGGCGAAAGCGACTTTCGAATTGAAGCCCCGGCCCTCGATTGTCAGCGCCAGCGTTCCCTGCACTTCGTCGCACGCGCGCACACAGCGCGAGCAGACGATGCATTTTGACGGTTCGAACTGGAAATAGGGGTTGGAGAGATCTTTCTCC
>Ga0073934_10004729_pt1 | contig 22085 bp, 18 predicted proteins | sample LarsenN4metaG_FD_76834 | JGI IMG/M metagenome (GOLD analysis project Ga0073934, IMG submission 76834) | Hot spring sediment bacterial and archeal communities from British Columbia, Canada, to study Microbial Dark Matter (Phase II) - Larsen... ...
ACGTATCATGGAGTTTTCTTTCTCTCATCTCCTTAGCCAAAACTGATTTTATCTTCAGTACAAAATTAACTTATTCTTAACTCTTAATAACTTACTTTTTTAACATACGAGGAGTCGAATGATTGTAGAAAATGAATATATTTCTTCTTTTTCTTTTATAATATTCCGCCGCCCAAAAGCAGTCTGAATGCACCAATAAAAACAGCAATGCCACATAAAACTATCCCCGTGATTCCGGCACCTTTTGAGTTGCTTGTGCTTACTCCTACAATGCTCAGTATTAAGCCAAGCAATGCAAATGGAATGTTAAACCAATTGAACCAGCCTAAAAAAGGAATTAATCCGATAAAAAATCCGATAATAGAAAAGATACCAATAATTAATCCTGCAATACTCATAAGTTTATTTTTAAGTTTTTTTAAATTAATTAAGTTTATAGAGTTTTTCAAGTTTATAAGGTAATCCGATTTTTATATTCCTAAATGGGAGCTATGGAACTAGGGGGGATAGGGAAGGAATTCTTCTATCTACAAACATGGAACCCCTGACGGGGTTCATATATAAATTTGAAATTAATCTGCAAACATGGAACCCCTGACGGGGTTCATTTAAAATTCCGACTCCGTAGGAGTCGAATGTTTGTAGAAAGAGAATTTAATTAATAAAAATTAAAAAATTTCGCGTTCTGTAATTTCGCAGAGGATATGACCAATTACAATATGTGTTTCCTGAATACGCTGTACGTTTGAAGAAGGGACAATAATAGGAATATTGCATTTATCCTTCATTTTGCCACCGTTTCCACCGAGGAAACAAATTGTTTTAATTCCGATTTCTTTTGCCTTATCAAGTGCATTTAGAACATTGACTGAATTACCACTGGTAGATATTCCTATCAATACATCACCCTTTCGCCCTATACCTTCAACATTTCTTGAAAAAATATTTTCAAAGCCAATGTCGTTCCCACCGGCGGTTATGTTTGAAGAATCTGTTGTAATAGCAATTGCACCGATCGCGGGACGCTTAACGTCGTGTGAAAGTCTGACCATAAATTCAGTTGCTATATGCTGAGCATCTGCAGCACTTCCGCCGTTGCCACATAGAATAAGTTTGCTGCCGCTTCTGATGCAGTCAACAATAATTTCAGAAGCTTTTATTATGTCATCAAAGCAAACATCAAGTGTTTTTAATTTTATTTCCGAACTTTCTTTAAACGATTCGGCTATGAATTTTGATTTATCGAATTTCATCATTTGTAATATTATTTATTATTCTGTGAGCAGTTCCGAGAGTGTTTTCAAATACCTTCCTGCATCTTTCTGCAATATGGTTTCTGTATCTCTCGTCGGTTAAAATCTTTTTAAAATCTTTATAAAACTGACGCTTATTATGGACAAGAAGTCCACAGCCAGTTTCCAGTAAAACTTCATCTTCATCAGAATTTTTAACTAGATTTGAAAAAAATACCGGTTGATTGAATATTACCGGCTCAAGTATGTTATGCAATCCCGTCCGGAATCCTCCTCCAACATAGCTAACATAAGATATTGAATAAAGTTTAATTAATAATCCAACACTGTCAACAATTATTAAATTTTCACCTTTATAATTTCCTATCTGAGAAAGTCTTATTGCCTTTATGAAATCAAATCTGTCTTTAATATTTTTTTCTATTGCAGAAATTTTGGTCTCTTTTGGTTCGTGAGGAACAAGAGCTGTAAGCAACGGGACACCGTTTTGCAATGCCTTATCAATTGCCGGCAGTAATATTTCTTCATCATCTTTCCAGGAACTGCCTATTACAAATAATTTTTTCCCTTTTATAATTTCTTCAGGCAGAGGTTTCTCATTTTTTACATCTTTGAAAAGATTAAAAACCCTTTCGTATTTTGAATCTCCAACCCTTATTACTTCTCCCTTAAATTTCTTAAGTTTATATCTGTAGTATAATTCATCTTCATCGTCAATTACAAAAATTTTATCAATCATTTTATACATCGCTTTTTTAAATGAACTCGTAATACTCCAGTTCCAGAATTTATCTTTATGGTCAAAACGTGCATTTGCAATCACAAGTTTAATTTTTCTTTTCTTGGCTTCATAAAGCAGGTTAAACCATAAATCATATCTCATCAGAATTATAATCTCTGGTTTTACAATATCTAAAAATAGTCTTGAGTTTTTAACTGAGTCATAAGGCAGATAAGTTTTTATAATATCATTAAAAGGTGTTTTTGAGTGTTTGTATCCGGAGGGAGAGAAGAACGAGCAAACTATAGAATATTTTTTTTCTTTCAGTTCTTCTATCAAAGGAATTGCCTGCTGAAATTCACCGAGCGATGAAGAATGAATTAATACTCTTTTAGTATTAAATGAAGAAAGGTTTGAAGCAGATAAATTACTGAAAATGTTTTTTCTTCCTTCAAACCCTTCTCTGATTTTCGGGTTAAAAACTGAAGCTATTCTGAAACCTGTCCAAAGCAACGGCAATAAAAAAATATTATAAACAAAAAACCAAAACTGAGGCATAGGAATCAGACTTCCATAATTTCCTTTTCCTTCTTTGCAAGAAGGGTATCAATTTCTTTAATGTGTTTATCAGTAAGCGTTTGTATTTCTTTCTCTGCGTGTTTTCTGTCATCTTCTGAAATATGTTCTTCTTTTTCGGACTTTTTCAGATGTTCAATCTCATCTCTTCTTACATTTCTAACTGCAACTCGTGCATCTTCGGATAATTTTTTAACCATCTTTACAAGCTCTTTTCTCCTCTCCTCATTGAGGGGTGGAATAGGAACTCTGACAAGATTACCATCACTTGATGGATTCAATCCGAGGTTTGCGTTCAGAATTGTTTTTTCAATTACAGCAAGCATTGACTTATCCCATGGCTGAATAGCAATAGTATGTGAATCAGGAGTATTAATACTTGCTACCTGAGCTAAAGGAGTAGGCGTTCCGTAATAGTCAACCTTTATACCTTCAAGGAGTCCGGTTGATGCTTTACCGGTGCGGACTTTGTTGAACTCGATTGTTAAATGCTCAACTGATTTGTTCATTCTGTCACCGGCTTCTTTTAAAATGTCTTTAATCATAATTATATTTTTAATTTCATTTTACGATAGTACCTATATTTTGTCCGGAAAGTAATTTCTTCAGATTATCTTTTTTATTCATGTTGAATACTAAGATCGGCAGTTTATTTTCCTGACACAAGGTAATTGCGGTTAAATCCATAATTCTGAGTTTCTTTTCAAGAACTTCAGAATAAGATAGTTCCCTGAACATTTTAGCATTTTTGTTTTTTTCCGGGTCTGAATCGTAAACTCCGTCAACTCTCGTTCCTTTGATAATCACATCTGCGTTAATTTCTATTGCTCTCAATGCTGCCGCAGTATCAGTTGTAAAGAAAGGTTCTCCAGTGCCTGCTGCAAAAATAACAACACGTTTTTTCTCAAGATGTCTTGAAGCTCTTCTAATTATCAATGGTTCAGCAATTTCTTCCATTCTTATTGCCGATTGAAGACGGGTATAAATACCTTTTTTTTCAAGTGCACTCTGCAGAGCAAGTGAATTGATTACGGTAGCGAGCATACCCATATAGTCGCCGGTATTTCTTCCGATTCCTTGTTTTGAAGCTGATAACCCTCTGAAAATATTTCCACCACCTATCACAATACCCATTTCTATTCCTGATTTTACTGCTTTTGCGACTTCACCGGCAATGTATTCCACTATTTCAGGGTCAATGCCGTAATTCATTTTACCCATCAATGATTCACCGCTCAGTTTCAGTAAAACCCTTTTATATTTTTTTGCAGGCATAAACGTAAAATATTAAAATTAATTAAACCGGTGCCCGGGAATTGCGAGGCACCGGATAGATAAAGTATTATAATCCTAATTGATATCTTACTATTTCTACTACTTTGAATTCGCCGCCTGATTTCTTTTCGAATTCTTTTATTAATGTTCCGACAGATTTACCTGATTCATTAATATATTCCTGTTCAAGTAAGCAGTTCTCATTATAAAATTTCCCGAGTCTGTTCTCAACAATTTTTTCTGCGATATTGTCAGGTTTACCTTCATTTTTTGCAGCTGCAATATAGATTTCCCTTTCTTTCTCAATTATATCTTTTGGAATTCCATCCCTGTCAATAGAAAGAGGATTCATAGCAACGAGTTGCATTGCAATTTTATTACCAAGGTCGTAAGCTTCATCAGAGTATGTTCCCTGTACTGCGACCAGTCCTGCAAGTTTGCTTCCGAAATGTACATAAGAAGAAACAAATCCGTTTTTCATTTCAATGAATTTTACACGTCTGAGTTCAACCTTTTCACCAACGCTTGCCATCATTGAATCAATAGCTTCCTTTACAGTAATACCTTCTTCAGTCTTTGCGTTTAAGAGTTCATCGGTATTTGATACTTTGTGGTTAAGAGCAAGTGCGGCTAATTTATCAGTGAAACTCTGAAATCCATCACCTTTGGCAACGAAATCCGTTTCGCAATTTAATTCAACTATTGCAGCGATTTTTTTGTCGTCTGATTTTGCAACTTTTACTGCGCCTTCCTTTGCAGATTTCTCAGCACGTTTAGAAGCTGTTGCGGCGCCTTTCTTTCTGAGCACTTCAATTGCTTTTTCTATATCACCCTGGGTTTCGTTCAGTGCATTTTTGCAGTCTGCCATACCTGCACCTGTCTTATCCCTGAGTTGTTTTATTAACTGTATTGTGATTTCCATTTTTGTTTTTATTTTTTATTCTTTTACTTCCATTTTTTCTTTTATTTCGTCTGATTCATCCATCTTCTTTTGCTTTGCATATTCTGTCCCTTCAATTACCGCATCTGCTATTGCCTTTGTAATTATCTCGATTGATTTTACTGCATCGTCATTTGCCGGAATTACATAGTCCACTAAGTCAGGGTCGCAGTTAGTGTCAACTATTGCAAATGTTGGGATATTAAGCTTTCTCGCTTCATCTATTGCAATGTGTTCTTTCTTAATGTCAACAACAAATATTGCTCCCGGAAGTTTTGTCATCTTTGCTATACCTGTTAAAACTTTTTCGAGTTTTTCCTTTTCTCTAATCATTTTCAGTTTTTCTTTCTTTACATACTTGTCAAGGTTTCCATTTGCTTCGTCTCTTTGCAGATCTGTTAGTTTTTTAATGCTTTTCCTTACAGTATTGTAGTTTGTTAACATTCCGCCAAGCCATCTTTCACTGACATAAAAAGAATCGCTTCTTTCTGCCTGTTGCTGAATGATTGCTTTTGCCTGTTTCTTAGTACCTACAAAAAGGACTTTTTTACCTTCAGCAACAAGGCGTGAAATCGCATTTGCTACTGAATCAATTGCTTCTGAAGTTTTCTTCAGATCAATGATATGGATTCCGTTCCTTTCCATAAAAATGTATTTACGCATTTTTGGATTCCATCTGCGTGTAAGATGTCCGAAATGCGAGCCTGCAAGCAGCAGGTCTTCAATTTGCACTTTAGGCATATTTTATATCTCCTTCTTATAAAAGCCGAATCTACTTTTGGGATAATTTTCTGATTTTAATCAGTAGGTTGGGCTTTTGTTATTCTTCTGCTTTCGTCATGTCCTATTCACATCAGGCATACACCTGACACGGGTGAAATCGGATCGGAAAGCATGACTGTTTTAAGTTTATAAAAAAAATTATCTCTTGGAAAATTGAAATCTTTTTCTTGCTTTCGGTCTTCCGTATTTCTTTCTCTCTACCATTCTCGGGTCTCTTGTAAGAAAATCCTTTTCCTTCAAGGCAGCTCTGAACTCAGGATTCATCTCAACAAGTGATCTTGAAATTGCAAGACGGATTGCTCCGATTTGTCCTTTTGTTCCGCCACCGTTAACATTTGCATGTATATCAAAAGTGCCGAGCGTATTGGTTACCTTTAATGGTTCGAGCATTTCGCTTACAAAATCCGCAGACTTTATAAAGTCAATTGCTTCTTTGTCATTAATAATAAATTTTCCGCTTCCACTTGTAAGCATAACTCTTGCAGTTGCAGTTTTTCTTCTTCCGACCTTAATTGTATTAGTTGAAGCCATTTAAATTAATTTATTCCTGATTGTTTAAAAATTTATAATTTCCGGTTTCTGTGCTGTATGAGGATGCTCAGGTCCTCTGTAAACTTTGAGCTTATGAATTAACTTTGCTCCGAGCCTTGTTTTCGGCAGCATCCTTTTTACTGCCAGTCTTATTACCTTTTCAGGTTTCTTTTCCATCAACTCTTTAAAAGTATGTACTTTCTGTCCACCCGGATATAATGAGTGTGTTAAATATTCTTTTAACTCACTTCTTCTTCCGGTTACTTTAACCTTTTCTGCATTAATCACTATAACCCAATCTCCGATATCAGCATTGGGTGTGTATTTCGGGTTATTCTTGCCTCTTATGCATTTTGCAATCTCACTTGCAAGTCTTCCAAGTACTTTGCCATCTGCGTCAACAAGCAACCATTTATTCTGATTATCCTGCTTTGTGGCAAATTTTGTCGTTCTTATTGATCTCTTTATCGCAGTCTTCATAATATTTTTTATAATAAACCTTAAAAATAGTATTTATAGCTTAAATTGTCAATGTAAAGAATTTAACACTTTTTTGAGAATTTATTTATAAACTGCGGAAAATAATTCAGTAGCTTTACCATTTTCTCAACTCTTAATGCTGCTGCTGTTTCAGTTAGTTTTTTGCCGTATTTTATTAAAGGAGTGCAATTATTCTTTTCTGATGATTCTATTATTATTCTTCCAAATTCTTCTATGTCATCAACTCCCATCGTTTCTGAAATTAACTTCCATTTACCCATCAATTCTCCGTTTACAAAATTATAGAAATCACTCTCTATTCTATAATCTTCTTTCTTCTCTGATTCTTCATTTTCCTTTGATATAATTTTTTCCGTCTCAATATCTTCATTCATCAGAATTTTTGCAAGTTTTCTTAAAAGATTATATCCGCTTACTGGTTTTCTCAAATATCCTTCGCAGAGTGATTTTAAATCATCAATATCTTTGTTAAAGATTGATGCTGTCAGGGCAATTATAGGAATTTGTTTTAATTCAGGATCTGATTTCAGAATTTTGATTGCTTCAATTCCATCCATTACAGGCATTTGTATGTCCATAAGTATCAGGTCTGGTTTATACTCCCTTGCGAATTTAAGTGCCTGCTCACCGTTTTCAGCTTCAATAATTTCAAGAGGTTGTCTTCTGAGAAATCCTTTTACTACTTCCCTGTTTGTTGATATATCCTCTGCAAGCAATATTCTTGCCTCTTTAAGTTTTATTGAATCTAATGAAATATCAGAATTTATTTCACTGTTGCCAACAATTGCTGCAATATGAATATCGGGGATAAATACTTTAAAAATTGAGCCGCCTTCAGGATTAGCTGATACGGATATTTTCCCGTTCATTGCATTCAGAAGTTTTCTGGTAATGGTTAATCCAAGTCCTGTACCTCCGAATTTTCTTGTGTTCTGTCCCTGCTGCTGTCTGAAAGCTTCGAAAATTAATTCCCTCTGACTCTCGTCAATTCCAATACCGGAATCTTTAACCTCGAATATAAGATTTATAATGCTTCCGTCAATATTGGTATCTTCTTTTTTCATTGAAAGTTCTACATATCCGGAGCTTGTAAATTTAACAGCATTTCCTATAAGGTTAAACAGAACCTGCCTCAACCTCAATTCGTCAAATATTAACCATTTTGGAATATTTTCATCTATATTCAATCTGAATTCAAGACCTTTTTCCATAGTCTTCATAGAAAAAATCTGTTTCAGCTCATTGCATAAATTCGCAGGATTCATTGGCTCGTAATTAAAGTCAAGTCTCCCTGATTCGATTTTTGATAAATCAAGAATGTCGTTTATAAGGTTGAGCAGACTTTTACCACTTAAAATAATACCATTCAGATATTCTAACGACCTTTCGTCTTTTATTACTCCTTTAAGTAATTCTGAAAATCCGAGAATAGCATTCATCGGAGTTCTGATTTCGTGGCTCATATTTGCAAGAAATTCGCTCTTGGCTTTATTAGCATTATCAGCATCTTCTTTGGCGCGAATGAGTTCTTCAACAAAACTTTTTCTCTCAAGAGCATTTGAAATTACCTGAGCTGTAAGAATAAATGCGTTTACAGATTCTTCACTCCATTCAATTTCGTTCTCAAATGCATCGAACCCTATAAAGCCGAATAGTTCCCCTTTTAATAAAATGGGAATGTTTACAGATGATTTTAAACCAATCTGATTAAATCTTTTCACGAGATTATCATCTTCAGGTCTTCCCTCAAGGTCTGATTTGCTAAGTTTGAAAAACTCTCCCCGAAGTAAGGAGTCGTAATATTCACCAATATCAGCAATCCTTAGTCTCTTGAATTTATCTAATATTGATTTATAATTCTCTCTTGCCCATTCATGTGTAATTCTGAAAAATTCTTTATTATCTTCTACAACAAAAAGATAACCCCTGCCAGTATTAGTATATCTTGCGACGCTTTCGAGAGCTTCTGTAATTTTTTTATCAATTTCGTTTATATCAATGTTTATAAATTCAGAGGAAATTTTGCTGATAAATTCGTTAAACTCAACCCTGTTTTTCATAATTTTCTCAGTATTTATCCGCTCTGTGATGTCATTAGCAGTCCCTGTAACTCCGATAATATTTCCTTTGTCATCATAAACAGGAGCTTTGAATGTTTCTATCCATTTCCACTGATTTCTTTCAAATACCCTGTCAATAAAATGTAATTGCTTTCCTGATTTTATAACTTTTTGGTCGCTTGCTCTGAACTCATTAACCTTCTCTTTATCGCAAAAATCATACTCGGATTTTCCTAAAATATCTTCAAGCTCCATATCATAATATTCTGCGAATAATTTATTCGCAGATACAATTCTCCCGTCCGTATCCTTCAGCCATGCCATATAAGGAATATTATTCAGAATTGCATTTTGCTGTGCATATAATTTATTCAATTCTTTACTTGTAGGTTTTTTAACTTTTTTAGGTTTTCTTGTGTTATTTTTCATATATGAAATAATCCATAAAATTATAAATTTTAGCATCTTAAATAAAGTGTTATTTTAGTATCCTTGTTGTTTTAAAGGAATTTCCTGTTACATTTTGATACAAGTTTTTACAGTGTGATTATTAAAAAATGATTTGATTTTATTATTTTTAAATAAAAAACAAAAATGAAAAATATATTAATAATAACTTTTATCGCATTAGCTTTTGGTATAATAACCGATGTAAATGCTCAGCGAAATAAAGATGTAGTCGGTTCAATTTCCGGCTTTGTAATGGATAAAAGCAGTGGCGAACCACTTGAATCTGCAACAATACAGGTATTCAAAGCAAAAGATTCAACACTTGTAACAGGCGGTACAACTGAAAAAAACGGCTTCTTTAAAATAGAAAATGTTCAGGGAGGAAAATATAATGTATTAATCAGTTATATCGGCTACAATTCCGCATACAGGAAAGATGTATTAATTACCGGTAAAGAAAAAGATGTAGATATAGGAACGATTAAATTATCACTCAGTACTGAGATGACAGATGTAATTGAAGTAATTACTGAAGCTCCAATAATGACAATGGATTTTGATAAGAAAGTATATAATGTCGAAAAAGACATAGTAAGTCAGACCGGTTCAGCTACTGATATACTAAAAAATATTCCCTCAGTTACGGTTGACAATGATGGCAATGTAAGTATAAGAGGCAATGGAAATATAAAAATACTTATAAATGGGAAACCATCCGGACTTTTTGGCGGAGACGATAACACTGTGCTTGAAAATATACCGGCAACTTCAATTGAAAAAGTGGAGGTAATAAATAATCCCTCGGCAAAATATGAAGCAGAAGGAGTCGGAGGAATAATTAATCTTATATTAAAACAGAATCAGGGATTTGGATACAATGGAAATTTAAGCATAAGTTCCGGCTTTAAAGACCGGTATAATATAAACGCAGGCATAAGATTAAAACAGGAAAAATACGCATTATCCTTGAATTACAGCTGGAGGAAATTTACAATGACCGGTACAGGTGACGGATTCAGGGAAAATTTATTCAGTGATTCATTGAGATTTTTAGACCAGAACAGTGAATTTAACGGCAGGATGAATTCTCATTTCCTATCTGCCGGGTTTGATTATTATTTTACAAAGCAGCATAGTCTGTCTCTTTCAGCTGGTTTTAATGTCAGAGACAGAAAAAGAGATGAACAATCAAACAGCTTGTTTACGGATATAAATAATATATTTAATTCATCTTTCATTTCAAAAACTTTTGCAGATGAATCTGGCAATAATATTGATATATCATTAACACATAAACTTGAGTTCGAAAAAAAAGGTCAGGAGTTGATTTCAGCACTATCATATTCTTACAATAAAAATGACCAGACAAAGGAATTAAGAGTTCAGGATTATGACATTAATAATAACCCACTAAATAATACGCCTGACCTCGAAGAGAATATTATGAACGGTAAATATAATTTTATTACATTTCAGTCTGATTATGTACATCCCTTAAGCGAAGATTCCAGGCTTGAGGCAGGATTAAAATTTAATTATAAAAATATTTTATCAGACCAGATGTATAATACGTTTGATTACAATACCAATACATGGGTTCCGGAAATATTAAAGAATAACAATTCTGATTACACAGATTATATACCTGCCGCATATCTTATTTTCTCAAACAAATATAAAAATTTCAGTTACAAGGCGGGATTAAGAGCTGAATATACTTCCGTTGACTTTAAAGTAGTACAGAATAGTAATAATTATTCAAGCAAATATTTCAGTTTATTCCCGAGTTTATTCCTTTCTCAAAAAATCGGAAAAACCAATGAAGTCCAGTTCAATTATGCAAGGCGTATAAACAGGCCAAATATGCGCTATCTGAATCCTTTTACAGATTATTCCGAACCGTTTAACCTCAATCAGGGTAATCCAAAATTGAATCCGGAATATATTAATTCTTTAGAACTTGGTTATGTAAAATACCTTGATTTTGCAGTGATTACAGCTTCAGTATTCTTCAGAAATACTGACGACCCGATAAACTGGTACAGAACTGTAGATTCAAATGGTGTGTCACTTGTTACTTTCAAAAACCTCGGAACAAGAAATAATTACGGTATCGAATTTATATCACAGGCATCTTTTACAAAATGGTGGAATACAAATATAAATTTCAGCTACTTTAAGATGGACTCAAAAGGAAATGACGGGATGAAAGATTTCGATAACAGTACATATTCATATACAGCAAAGCTTATGTCCAATATGTCAATCCCGAATTTGTTTGATTTTCAACTCTCATATTTCTATATGGGAAGAACTGTAAGCGCCCAGGGTATTATCCAGCCATATCAGTCATTTGATGTGGCTTTCAAAAAAGATTTCTTTTTTAAAAGATTAAGCATATCTTTGCAATTATCAGATATTTTCAATCAACAGATTAACAAGTATAATACAAGCGGAACAGGATTCATATCTGAAAACATAAGGAAGAGAGATTCAAGAATGGCAATGCTGACTTTGACATACAGATTCGGAAATGATGAAATAACGTCCGGTAGGAAGAAAAAAGGTCAGAGAGAAAACGGAAATGAAAATCAGATGCCTGAACCTGACGATTATTAAAATAAACAATAAATGAAAATACCGAAAATAAAGCTTCACAATCAGATTGTCATAGCGTTAGTCCTTGGAGTGATTTTTGGAGCTATATTTTCGGTTAATCAAAAGAAGGTTGAAATAATATCAACTTCCGGCTCTGAGGAGGTGGAGAACTGGTCAGAGTTTAAGTTTTTAAAGGGGGATTCCATTTTAAGTATAATTAATACTCCGGAACAATTAATAGTATCGCAAAAATTTAAGGCATTATCAAAAACAATAAAGTCCGGTGGTATTTCCGCTGAAGTTATATTCCCTGACGGATCCCGGAAAAGTTTTATCGGAATAACCTATATTGACAAAGTAAAACCATTGGGGCTGATGTTTAAGCCGGTTGGTGATATATTCATCAGATTGCTGAATATGATAGCTGTACCGCTTGTAATTGCTTCTCTTATTGTAGGCGCTGCTTCGCTTTCGGATTTGAAACACGTAGCCAAGGTAGGCGGGAAGATAATGACATATTATATGCTCACTACTGCAATAGCAATAACAGTCGGGTTAATTCTTGCAAATGTAATTCAGCCGGGTGAGTATATGCCGGTTGATACCCGGGAAAGACTTCTCAGTACTTTTCAGGACGATGCTTCATCAAAAATAGAACAAAATGTTTCTATAGATGTTATTTCGTTTCTTGTTAATATAGTTCCGAAAAATCCTTTTAATGCAATTGCAAACGGAGATTTTCTTTCTATAGTTTTTTATGCAATTATTACAGGTGTTTTTCTGACAACAATCCCTAAAGAAAAATCTAAAACTATAATAAATTTTTTTGAGGGCTTAAGCGAAGCTATGATTAATATGGTTGAGAAAGTGATGCTTCTTGCCCCTGTTGCGGTATTTACTTTAATTGCCGCTACTGTTTCTGAATTTGGTTTTAATATTCTTCAGTCACTTATAACTTATGCTCTGACTGTATTACTTGGTTTGTTCCTGATTACAGCATTTTTATATCCTACGCTTTTGAAAATATTTACTAAAATGAAAGTAAGGGATTTTTTCAGGGCACACAGACAAACAATGGCAGTGGCTTTTTCTACAAGTTCTTCTGCTGCAACATTGCCTGTGAATCTCGATGTATCTAAAAAAAAACTTGGAGTCTCAAATAAAATTGCAAGTTTTGTTTTGCCGCTTGGAGCTACAATCAATATGGACGGAACTGCATTATATCAGGCAGTTGCTGCTGTTTTTATTTCACAGGTTTACGGCTTTGATCTAAATATAACTCAGCAGTTAACAATTATTCTAACGGCGCTTCTGGCTTCAATTGGTACAGCGCCTGTTCCCGGTGTAGGTTTAATTATGCTGATAATAGTATTAAAATCTGTTGGTGTTCCTGAAGAGGGGATTGCACTGATAATCGGAGTTGACAGATTACTTGATATGAGCAGAACAGTCCCGAATGTCATTTCTGATGCTACCGGCGCAGTTATTGTTGCACATAGTGAAGGGGAGTTGAAAAAAGTAGATATTACTGAATAAAATTAATTGAATTAAGCCAGATATTTTTCCAGCATAGCAAAGAGCATTTCCTTTTCTATCGGTTTTGGTAAGTAATCTGTACATCCGGCAGCGATGCATTTGTTTTTATCTTCATAAAATGCATGAGCCGTCTGGGCAATTATACAGATATTATTATTAAACTTTCTTATTTCCCTTGTTGCTTCATAACCGTTCATTTTTGGAAGCTGAATATCCATCATAATTAAATCTATGTCCGGTTCGTTTTTTGTAATCTCAACAGCATCAAACCCGTTTTCAGCTCTTAAAATCTTAATACCTGATTTTTTAAGAATAGTCCTGATAAATAGGAAATTATTGAAATCATCTTCAACTACCAATATCTTTTTGTTACTCCAGTTCCAGCTTTCAGGTTCATTGATAATTTTTTTAGCTTCCTGGTTAACAAAGCTAACTTTGTTGTAAGGTAGTCTGAAAATAAATTTTGCACCTTCCTTTTCATTTTCTGAAAGCATAATATCGCCACCCATTAACTCAACTAAAGCTTTACATATTGAGAGTCCAAGACCTGTTCCACCATAAATTCTTGAGTGTGAATCATCTGCCTGTCTGAATCTTTCGAAAATAATATTCATACTTTCTTTTGGAACTCCAATACCTGTATCTTTTACATAGAATTCAAGATAATTGTCTATAAGTCTATATCCGAACTCAATATATCCCTGATGTGTGAATTTTAATGCATTGCTTAAAAGATTGTTCAGAATTTGTTTAAGCCGGAATGAGTCAATCTTAACATCGCTTTCAGCATCTTTAATACCGGGTTTAAACCTGAATTCAATGTTGTCTTTGCCTGAATCTTTCTTAATAGACTGGAAAAAGGCATATACTTCATTAAGCAATGAATTTATATTACATTCAGTTTCGATTAATTCAATCTGCCCGGTTTCTATTTTTGAGAGGTCAATTATATCATTAATCAGGTTAAGTAGCTGTCTCCCGCTGCTGTTAATTATATCAAGAAACTCTCTTCGCTGACCTTCAGTAATACTCTCATCTTTTAGCAATTCGGCAAATCCGAGTATTCCGTTAAGTGGAGTCCTGATTTCGTGTGACATATTTGCCAGGAAAGCGGATTTTAATCTGTCAGATTCTTCCGCCTTTATCTTTGCTTCTTTAAGTTGGTCTAAATATTTTTTGCGGTCAGTTATATCAGAGATGACATCAATAATTTTAGATGGATTACCTTTTTCGTCATAAATTAACTTAGCTCTTATCTCTCCATAGAAAAATGAACCGTCTTTTCTTTTAAATTTTATTTGGGCATTATTAATATAACCTTTTTGAATAAGTTCCTGTGAAAGTGCTTTAGCTTTTTCAATCTCTGATTCATCAATCAGGTCATAGACACTTTTCTTCAAAAGTTCTTCCTGATTTTCATAGCCGAATAAAGCAACTTTCTGGTCGTTGATGAATATTAAATTCCCATCTAAATCTCCGAGCGAAATACCTTCCGGAGATGTTTCTACTAAACTTCTATATAGATTTTCACTTTGTTTTAATGCTTTTTCTGCTTTTTTCCTTTCAGTAATATCATTGCAGATTACAAGTATTCCTTTAGTGCCATCCGGAAGATAAAAACTTGTTTCCCGTAATTCCATAAAGACTTCTGAACCGTCTTTTTTAATATTTGTTACAATGCTGTATAGTACATTTCCGGCGAGAATAAAATTAATTCTCTTCTGAATTTCACTGCGGTACTCTTCCGGTACTATTATACTGATATTACGACCGAGCAATTCTTCCCTTTTGTAACCGATAATTTTACAAAATTCCGGATTCATATCGAGAATATTTCCGTTATTATCCTCAATTAAAATACCGGTTGGGGATAGCTCGAAGAGTAGTCTGTATTGATATACTGATTCTTTTATCAATTCTTCGTTTGTTTTATTTCTCCCTGCAACATTTTTCCCTTCGGAATCTCCTCTGTTGAGATCTTCTGATTTGCCGGGAATTTTGTTCATTTATTTATTTTTTGTTTTCACCTATCTGTCTCAAAACGTCCCAGGAATATATTCCTGAATTATGCCCGTCTTTCCATTGGATTTGTATGGCATAATTACCGACTGATTCAATTTTTTCTATCTCATAGAAACCAGCAGCTTTAAAAGGTGATTTAATTGGAATATAATTGTTTAAAATGACGGATTCTCCCTTACAGTCAGCACACGGACACATATCTCTTAACTTCTTTAATGTGATTTCATCAATACGGTTATCGTTCCAGCTCACTGTTAATTTTCCGTCCTGTGTTTTTTTTATTTGTGTCGGATAAAAGTTTTGCATATCTGAAAATACACAAATTTAAATTAAGTAAAAGTGTATTAAGACAAAGCATTTTTCAATAAATCGGAATATTCATCTGAGGAAATTTCAATTGCTCCGAATGATTTAAAAAGAGGGGTAATCATTTGTATATCAAACAGCTTAAAATTATTTTTTGTTAAAAATTTGTAAAGATAAACCACACAGACTTTAGAGGCATCTGGTTTAATGGTAAACATTGACTCTCCGAAAAAAGCTTTCTTTATGGAAACCCCATATAGACCTCCTGCAAGTTTCCCGTCTGAAAATGCTTCAACACTGTGAGCAAACCCCATTTTATGAATTTTTAAATAAAGGTCTATTATAGTGTTGTTTATCCATGTACTTTTCCTGTTTGCACAGTTGCGGATAACATCTTCAAAGCAGGTATTAACCTTTATTTCGTAAATATTTTTATTGATTGTTCTTCTCAGAGAACGTGAGACTTTTAGTTCCCTTAAGGAATTGTTTAAAGGAATGAATCCTCTCGGATTGGCATAAATCCATTCAATTTCAGAATCGCTTTCATTTACACCCATAGGAAAAATTCCAACAGTATATCCGTACAAAACGTGTTCCGGTTTTACTTCTCCTCTTATATCGGTGTTTATCCTGTAAAACATTAAAGCTACTGCTTAGAAAAATTCATATTTATAAACATAACGTATTATTAATTCTGAGCCGCCCTGTGCGAAAATATCACGGCTTTGTATCAACCCTTTCAGGTCATAATTCAGAATTTCTTTTTCCATAATATTGCCACTCATATCTGTTTTTATAATTGAAGTCGGCTTTGAATACACATTGTATTTATATTCCGTTTTAAAAGCAGGTCTGTATTCCGGATCGAATTCTATTATAGAAGAGATATTACCTGTACCGTCGTATTCGTAATCATATTTTGCGAGATATCTTCTGTCTGATGCAGCTATTGTTAGTTCTCTTACAAGTTTTTTATTATTATAACGGAATATGAAAATTCTGCCCCCATCATATTTCTGATGAATTTCCTTAGGGAGTTCATCATCATATATGTTTTTATAATTCATTGAATCAATCAGAGTTTTGCCGGCATCATAAATATAAATAACAACCGGATAATTTCTTGAATCATAAAAATACTCAAAATATTTCAAAGATTTTTTCAGAGAATCAAATTCTTTCCTTTTTATTAATCTTTTCTCAATATCGTATTCAGAAGATATTATAGTATTTGTATAACCTATAGATCTTTTTTCTGTCAGGTTGCAATTTTCATCGAAAATATATGTCTCTTTTTTTATCAGTGTTTCTGTCCCCGGTTCAAATGTTTCGTTATAAACCGGAGCACCTTTATCATCAAATAGAGTGAATTCAGATATACCTTTTTTCCCTTTGTTTACACCTGAGAGAAATTCGTATTCAGCGGTAAGAGATTTAACCTTCAGGTTTTTATTTCTTGCCTTATCTCTCACGAGGTTGATTTTCTCTTTTTCTGATGGAACGCCGTAATAAATATTTTCGAATTGCGGAAAAGCCGCATTTGATAAAAGGAGATAAAAAATAGTAAAAATTACAGAATATTTTTTCATGAAAAGTTAATTTTCTTTATAAGAATTTCAGCGGCTGTAGTGGGGAGAATACTGCCATTTAAAACTGAGTTTTTAACATTTGAAATTTCTTTTTGTATATTTCGGTTTCCGTAGAAACTCTCTTTAAGGTATTCGTTCACGATATTAAATACCCATTCGAGTGCCTGACTTTTCCTTCTCTCTTCGAATACTCCTGATGCCTTTGTAGTCTCAGTAAATTTATTTATCATTTCCCAGATTTCTCTTACGCCTTCGCCTGTAATTGCTGAGCAAATACCGGTCTGTGATATCCACCCTTCAGTTGCCGGCGTAAGATATTTCAAAGCCATTTCAAATTCTGTTTTAGCAGAAAGAGCCCTTATTTTATTGTTTCCATCTGCTTTATTGATGTAAATCGCATCCGCAAGTTCGATAACTCCTTTTTTTATGCCCTGTAATTCATCTCCGGCACCTGCAATCATAAGCAGTAAGAAAAAATCCACCATTGAGCGAACTGTAGTTTCGCTTTGACCAACTCCGACAGTTTCAACAAGAATAACATCATATCCTGCGGCTTCGCATACCATAATCGTTTCCTTGCTTTTCCTTGCAACTCCTCCGAGATATCCTCCGGAAGGGGAGGGACGGATAAAGCAATTTTCTTCTCGTGAGAGTTTTTCCATCCTTGTTTTATCGCCGAGAATACTGCCTTTTGTAACTGTACTGCTCGGATCAATTGCAAGAACGGCAACCTTATGACCTAAAGAAATCAGATTCATTCCAAGGGCTTCAATCAAAGTGCTTTTGCCTGCGCCCGGGAAACCGGTAATACCGATACGCACAGACTTCCCGCTATAAGGAAGCAGCTCATTGAGAACTTCTGAAATAATTTCCCTGTGTTGCGGGGAATTCGATTCAACAAGTGTAATAGCTCTTGCAAGTATAGTAATATCATTATTTAAAACACCTTTGATATAATCATCTTTTGAAAGAGCTCTTCTTTTCTTGAAAGGAGATACCGGAACTGAATCAGATTTAGAAACACCCTCAACTACGTTAACAGCAAATTCTTTACCTGCATTTTCCGGAGCCCAGTCAGGTTTATGTGTTTTATTTTTTCTCATTTAAAAATGCGGCTTACTAAATAACAAATTAGTAAAATCGGCATTAGTAAAAAAGTTATAAAAAGAATTATAAAATTACTTACATTCAGCAATTCGTTTGTAAAGTTCTTTGACGAAATCAATTGCAAATGATTTTTTCTCCCTGACAATAGATAAAGGCATTGAAAGCCGCACTTTGACAAAATGGTTCTTCACTGCAGCGTTAAAATAAAAAGAGCCATAAGATGTACCCTTAATTGTATATTCCAAATAAGCATTAATAACTTTTATATCATTATTAATAATAATGGCTGAATCTTTTTGTGGAGGAACAACATCGCTATAGATACCTTTAGAAACAATATTTTTAATTTCTGAACAAAAGTCTTTATAATCTTTCTCAATATCAGTAATATCAACAGATGAAAGACCGGCGCTGTAAATAAATAAAGTTGCATGTAACTTATCAGAATCATAGTCAGCATAAGTACCGTAACCGCTATATTTTTCTTCGAGGTCAATAATATCACTTCTTTCCCAGTTGTTAAAGGAATCCGGTTAACTCAAACCGGAATATTTATCTTTTGTGCATTGGGAATTGGCATACAAAGGAATAATTAAAAACGCAAACAGAACTAAAATTAACTTCCGCATAGAATAATTATTAAATTATTAAAATATAAATTATATTATTTTTTTAAAAAATAAACATTTAATGACAAAGTAATTGCTGAATTATGTATTTGATTTTAATTATAAGAATATTTAGGTTTGAATAAAAAAATTTAAAGTTGGTGGTTAAATACTTCCATAGTAAAAAATTTATAATATATTTTTACAAAAAAAATAATTCTTAAAATTTATGAAAACAAAAGTATTAAACGGGTTTTCAGCTTTAGTAATTTTAATGCTGATTTACGGATTTAACAAATTTGAAGATGCACCGCTCAGCGAAGAGACTAAAGAGTGTCTTGAGTGTCATAAATCAGTAACTCCCGGAATAGTAGCTGACTGGCAGTTAAGTTTGCATTCAAAAACTACCCCTACAGTTGCAAACTCAAAACCGGAACTTCAGCGCAGAATTTCTTCAGTAAATATTCCCGGTATGTATTCCGGTGTTGCAGTCGGCTGTTATGAATGTCACAGTTTGAATCCGGGAAATCACAAAGATAATTTTGAGCATTTCGGTCAGAAGATAAATATAGTAGTTTCGCCGAATGACTGTGCGACCTGCCACGAAACAGAAGTAAATCAATATCAGGATTCAAAGAAAGGATATGCCCTGGATATATTGAGGAAAAATCCTGTTTTTTATATGATGGTTAAGACATATACTGATATTAAAACGCTTGACAAAAATAATAACCTGCAATATCATTCATCTGAGTCAGCTATAAAGCAAAGCTGTTACGCCTGTCATGGAACTGAAGTTACAGTAGCCGGATTGAAAAAACTGGAAACTGATTTGGGAGAAATAGAAGTACCTGTATTAAAGAACTGGCCTAATGTCGGAGTCGGCAGGATAAATCCTGACGGAAGCCGTGGTGCATGTACTTCATGTCATCCTCGCCACAGCTTTGCAATAGAAATAGCCCGAAAACCATCAACATGCGGACAGTGTCATTTAGAACCTGATGTACCTGCATATAATGTTTACAAAGAGAGCAAACACGGAACGATATATGAAAACTTTGAAAGCAAGATGAATTTTTCAAACGTGCCCTGGGTTGTAGGTAAAGATTACACTGCTCCTACGTGTGCAACATGCCATAACAGTCTGATAACAGATCCTGAAAATAATATTATTGCACAAAGAACTCATAACTTTGGAAGCCGCTTATGGGTAAGATTATTCGGATTACCTTATGCCCACAGTCAGCCAAAAACTCCAAGGACTTATGAAATAATAAATGCAGATAAACAGAATCTGCCAGTTACATTTTCAAACATTCAGGCAAAAGATTTTCTGATAGATGAAAAGGAAATGTCAGCAAGAAAGAATATTATGGGAAAGGTTTGTAAATCATGCCATGGGACGAGTTGGGTAAATTCTCATTTTGAAAATTTAGATAGTGCAGTTATAACAACAAATCAAATTACTAAAACATCAACAGAGCTGGTATCTCTGGCATGGCAAAACGAACTTGAAAATCCTACAAATCCATTTGACGAGCCAATTGAACAGGATTGGGTAAAGAGCTGGCTGTTATATTCAAATTCAATCCGTTACGCCGCTGCAATGAGCGGACCGGATTATGCAGGTTTTAAAAACGGCTGGTATGATTTGAGCAACTGCATTCAGCAAATTTATTCAAAGGTAAATAGAAAGTAAAATTCGTTAAAAGTATTTACCCGAATCTCTTATTTATCTCCTCCATAATTTTTATTGCAGCATCGGGGATTTTAGTGCCAGGTCCGAATATGGCTGAGGCGCCGTGCTCATATAAGAATTCGTAATCCTGGGGTGGTATTACTCCGCCGCATATTACTATTATGTCTTCTCTGCCGAGTTTTTTTAGTTCATCTACCAGTTGAGGCAGAAGTGTTTTATGACCTGCGGCGAGTGAACTCATTCCTATACAGTGAACATCATTTTCTACGGCTTGCTTTGCGGTTTCTTCGGGAGTCTGGAATAACGGACCTACGTCAACATCAAATCCCATATCCGCATAAGCAGTTGCTACAACCTTTGCACCTCTGTCGTGTCCATCCTGTCCCATCTTTGCAATCATTATCCTCGGTCTTCTGCCTTCTTTTGCGGCAAAGTCATCTGTCATTTTTCTTGCTATTGCTACTGATTTGTCAGTGCTCATATTATATTCTGTTGAGTAAACTCCGGAAATAGTTCTTGTTACTGCCTGATATCTGCCCCATACTTTTTCAAGAGCGTATGAAATTTCTCCGAGTGTTGCTCTTGCTCTTGCGGCTTTTATTGATAGGTCAAGTAAATTTCCTTCTCCTGTTTCGGCGCATTTAGTCAGTGCATCCAGACATCTTTCGACTTCGGCATTGTCTCTGGATTTCTTAACCTCTTCAATCCGTTTTATCTGCGATTGCCTTACAGCAGTATTATCAACTTCGAGTATTTCAATCGGGTCTTCTTTATCCAGACAGAATTTATTTACGCCTACTATGGTTTCATTACCTGAATCAATCCTTGCCTGCCTTCTCGCTGATGCTTCTTCAATTCTCATCTTTGGTATTCCTGCTTCAATAGCGGCAGTCATTCCGCCGTGTGATTCAACTTCAAGAATGTGAGACCAGCCCTTTTCAATCAGTTGCCCTGTAAGGTATTCAACTAAATACGAACCGCCCCACGGATCAATTACTTTTGTGATATATGTTTCATCCTGAAGGTAAAGCTGTGTATTGCGTGCAATTCGTGCTGAGAAATCCGTAGGCAATGCAATTGCTTCATCAAGTGAATTTGTATGCAATGACTGTGTATGTCCGAGGGCTGCTGCCATTGCTTCGACGCATGTTCTTATTACATTATTAAACGGGTCTTGTTCTGTTAAACTCCAGCCGGAAGTCTGAGAGTGAGTTCTCAAAGCCATTGATTTCGGGTTCTTCGGATTAAACATTTTAATAATTTTTGCCCAGATAACTCTTGCGGCACGCAGTTTTGCAATTTCCATAAAGTAATTCATTCCTTCAGCCCAGAAGAATGAAAGTCGCGGTGCGAATTCATCTACACTTAATCCTGCCTGAATTCCTGTCCTCACGTATTCGAGTCCATCTGCAAGAGTGTAAGCCATTTCAAGGTCAGCGGTTGCTCCTGCTTCCTGCATGTGATAACCTGAGATTGAAATGCTGTTAAACTTAGGCATATTAGCGGCAGTGAATTTAAAGATATCGGCTA
>Ga0073934_10004730_pt1 | contig 22085 bp, 15 predicted proteins | sample LarsenN4metaG_FD_76834 | JGI IMG/M metagenome (GOLD analysis project Ga0073934, IMG submission 76834) | Hot spring sediment bacterial and archeal communities from British Columbia, Canada, to study Microbial Dark Matter (Phase II) - Larsen... ...
GATGCCATGCACGGTGTGGCCTTCCAGGTACCACTCGAAGATCTGGCGCACGCGGGCAGCCTCTTCCTCGTTGACGGCCAGGCAGCCGTCCACAAGGTCGTACCCCAGCGGCACATGGCCGCCGGTCCATTTGCCGCGCTTGCGCGCCAGGATCTGCTTGTCGCGCGTGCGTTCGCTGATGATCTCTCGTTCGAATTGCGCGAACGAGAGCAGGATGTTCAGCGTGAGGCGGCCGAGGGAGGTGGTGGTGTTGAACTGCTGTGTGACCGACACGAACGTCGCGCCGTGCTTCTCCAGGATCTCCATGATGCGGCCGAAGTCGCGGATGGAGCGGCTGAGCCGGTCCACCTTGTAGACCACGACGCAGTCGACCTTCTTGGCCTGGATGTCCGCCAGCAAGCGGCGCAGCGCCGGGCGGTCCATGTTGGCGCCGGTGTAGCCGCCGTCGTCGTACTGATCCGGCAAGAGTGTCCATCCCTCGCCGGCCTGGCTGCGGATGTATGCCTCGCCAGCGTCCCTCTGCGCGTCGAGGGAATTGAAGTCCTGGTTCCGTCCCTCGTCGGTGGACTTGCGCGTGTAGATGGCGCAACGGACGGGCTTCGGAGTGCCGTTGCCGTTATTCCCGTTCGCCATGCTTCACTCCGGGCCGGTGGCCGAGGTTGTAAAAGGCGAAGCCGTTCCAGCGCGTGCCCGTCGCCTCGGTCACCGCGCGGCTCAGCGACGTGTAGATCCTGCCGTTGCATTCGAACCCGCCATCCGGGCGGACGTGGACGATGATGTCCTTGCCCTGGTAGCGGCGGATGAGCGGCGTTCCGGGCAGCGGCAACCGTGGATCGAGCGACGGCTTCAGCCGCGTTTCCATGGTCCGGCCATCGTCGAGCGGTCCCCGCAGGAAGTTCTTGGGCGCCCGGATGCGGAGATCGGCGTCGTCCGCAATCTCGAGCGCGCGGCGGCGGGCGCGTTCGGAGAGGCCGCCCCACGCGTTCGCCTGGATGCGCCAGGCGATGCGGCGAAACAGGAACTGCTTGTGATTGGATCGGGACTCCTCGCCGAACACCTCGCGGTATTTCTGCTTGAGCTGCGCCGTGGTCAGGCTGCGGAGGCCCTCGATCTCCTGTCGGATTTCGGTCTCGGTTCTCATGGCGTTAACCAGCAGTCACATGAGGGCTCGCTGTCTCCGGGAAGTCAACCTGCCCGACGGGAGGAGTAGGGAAGATCAGGCGCACGAGTGCATCGCCAAGAATAGCGGCGACCTCGCGAATGGCTTGATCGAGCGCAGCATCGCGATCGCGCATGAGCGGTCTCCTTGCCCGCGCAGCCCGAAGGCAAGCTGCGCGGTTCAAAATGACCACCCACGACGATCTCCGCTGCGCGGTCGAAACGCCGTCTGGTGGAAGGTATCGACGCAGCGTTCTGCCGTGTCCGTCAACTATATTCGCGGCCCGGTTTCGGAACGTCCGGCCTGGGGTTGGACAACCCGCGCGATGGTGTTAACCAACTCCTGGTTTGGGCCGGAGAACGGGAGAAAACGGCTTGGGAGGGGCATCTCCGGGCGCGGGATTGGCGCTCCAACAGGGAAACGGGAGACGAACGGGAGAGACCCGGAACGCGCGAAACCACGGCCGGATGGGGACTTGGAGGCGGCGCTACGCCGTCAACAAACTGCGGGGGAATCGTTGCGGGGAAACGAATTGGCTCCTCAGGTAGGACTCGAACCTACAACCCTTCGGTTAACAGCCGAATGCTCTACCATTGAGCTACTGAGGAGCAGTGCGATCTCTATTTTTCTATGACAACAGATCGGATCCTTCCTTGTCAACGTCAACCACGCCGCACCCGCGCGACCCGGACGGCCCGGCAACATAACGTCCCTCCGGGTGGAGAACCCGGCGCACTTCCGCCGTCATCGGAGCCCCTTCCGGCCCCACCACCCAGTTGAAGTACCCATCCTGCCAAGGGATCTCGTCCGACCCGGCCAGCACAAACAGCACGTTTTCCAGGTGCAGCGCCTCCCGCCTTGCCAGGCTGATCGCGCCAGCCTCGGTCAGGCACACCACCACCCCGTGGTCCAATCTCCTCGACAGTTCCTCGAGCACCGGCAACGCCGGCCTCGACAGAAACAGCACCCGATCTCCGGCTGCTACCTCGAGGCTCACTTGGACAATTGAACGAGCACCGAGGCGGCCTGCTCGGCGGTGAACTCCTCTACCTTCGACGAGATGTTCATCGAGCAAAACTTCGGCCCGCACATCGAGCAGAAGTGCGCGTCCTTGAAGCCGTCCCCGGGCAGTGTCTCGTCGTGGTAGGCCCGGGCCGTCTCCGGATCCAGCGCCAACTCGAACTGCCTGTTCCAGTCGAAACGGTAGCGCGCGCGGCTGAGTTCGTCGTCGCGGTCGCGCGCGCCAGGGCGATGGCGCGCGATGTCGGCCGCATGCGCGGCGATTTTGTAGGCGATGATGCCCTGCTTCACGTCTTCCTTGTTCGGCAACCCGAGGTGCTCCTTGGGCGTCACGTAGCAAAGCATCGAAGCCCCATACCAGCCGATCATGGCCGCGCCGATCGCCGACGTGATGTGGTCGTAGCCCGGAGCGAAGTCCGTCACGAGAGGACCCAGCGTGTAGAACGGCGCCTCGTGGCACAGTTCCATCTCCTTGTCGACCTGGAGCTTGATCTGGTCCATCGGGATATGGCCCGGTCCCTCGATCATCGTCTGCACGTCATATTCCCACGCCTTCCGCGTGAGCTCGCCCAGCGTCTTCAACTCGGCGAACTGCGCCTCGTCGCTGGCGTCGGCCAGTGAGCCCGGACGCAATCCGTCCCCGAGCGAAAAGCTCACGTCGTGTTTCTGGAAGATACGGCAGAGATCCTCGAAATTCTCGTACAGGAAGTTCTGCCTGTGATTCTTCACCATCCACTCGGCCAGAATCGAGCCGCCGCGGGAAACGATCCCCGTCACGCGCCGCGTGGTGAGCGGAATGTGCTGAACCAGCACGCCGGCGTGAATCGTCATGTAGTCGACCCCCTGCTCGGCCTGCTCCTCGATCACCTCCCGCATCACCGAATAGCTGAGATCCTCGACCCTTCGTACCCGCGCCAGCGCCTCGTATATCGGCACCGTGCCGACCGGAACCGGCGAGTGCGCGATGATCGCCTTCCGGATCTCCGGAATATTGCCGCCGGTGGACAGGTCCATGACCGTGTCCGCCCCATACTTGATCGAGTACCGCAGCTTTTCCAACTCCCCGTCAATGTCCGACGTCGTCGACGAGTTGCCGATGTTCGCGTTGATCTTGCATTTCGAGGCGATCCCGATCGCCATCGGTTCGAGCGTCGTGTGGTTCCAGTTGGCGGGTATGATCATCCGGCCGCGGGCGACCTCGTCCCGCACCGTCTCGACGGACAACTGCTCACGTTTGGCCACGTACTCCATCTCTTCCGTTATGTGGCCATGACGGGCGTAGTACATCTGGGTCCGGACACGGTCACCCTTCCGCTTTTGAACGTACTCGGCGCGATTCATCGTTCTGTACAGACCCTCCTGTAACTTTCAGTGTACGATAGGCTCGCGCCGGACTCGGAGCTTCGTGCGTCGGATGATGTCCGTTTCTCCGTTGGATTCCGCCCTAGCCTGGTTGAATTGTGCCTCGAGCGCGGCGAGACGACGGGACAAGGCGCGCTACTCATCGATGCGGCGGAACTGCTTTCCGGCCACGAGGAGTTCCCAACCCCACCGGATTGAAGCGAATCGGTTCGTCCCGAAGGCGCACCGGCGGCCTGGCGCCGGTATCCCGGATCCCCGGGCTGGACCTACTCGTCACGATTCGTTCCGCGCACCGTTACAATGGAGGTCAAGAGCTCCGCTGGCCGGCCCCCGGAGAGCCGGTGGACCACAGACGACATGACCAGGCCCGCAGAATGAGACCAGCAGGACTCCGCACGGTCTTTCAGTCGACCGCCATCTACACCATCGGACTCGTTCTCCAGCGCGCCCTCAGCCTGGTGATGCTGCCGCTCTACACGAGTTACATCCCGAGCCGCGACTACGCGGTCATCGACATGCTGGACACCGCCGTCGCGCTGTTCGGGATTATCTTCGGGGCGCGCTTCTCCGGCGCCCTTCTGTACCACTCTTCGGAGGCGGAAGGCGACGTTGCCCGGCGCGACGTGTTGACCACGGCTTTTTTCGGCGGGACGCTGATTGGACTGGCCGGCGGGCTGGTCGGCTTCTTCGGCGCTCCCTGGATCGCGCGGGTGTACATGGGCTCGGCCGAGTACGCGCACCCCCTCCGCATCATGTTCGGCGCTTTCGCGCTCGGAATCCCGGTCGAAATCGGCTGGTCCTGGCTGCGCCTGGAGAACCGGACGGTCCTGTTCGTCTGCGCGACCCTGGCGCAGATCCTGGCGCTTGTCGGTCTCAACGTTCTCTTCATCGTCCGCCTGGAATGGGGCTACATCTCGCTGATGTGGACGTCCCTGATCTGCTACCTGATCCTGTTTGCCGGCTTTGCTGGCGCGCTTCGGACGAAACGCCGGGGACGGTTCGACCGGTCGCTTTACTGGCGCATGATCAAGTTCACCGCGCCTCTTGGGGCCACCGTTCTGGCCACCTTCATATTTCATTCCGGCGACCGCTATTTTCTGATCCGCAATGTCCCCCTTTCGTTGATGGGAGAATACGCGCTTGCCTACAAGGTGTGCATGGTGGCTACGCTGGTGGGTGCCGCATTCCACCAATATTGGGGCGCCCAGGTGTACACCCACGCCCGCGGCGAGAATGGTCCGGCGGAATGTTCGCGGATCTTCACTTACATCTTTACGCTCGGCTCCTACGTCGCCTTCGGCGTCTGGGCGTTCGCGGCGCCGCTGCTCACGCGCCTCACGGACGAGCAATACCATGGCGGAATCGCCTATGTGCCGTGGCTCCTTCTGGCATACAATATCCGGGCGATCGCGGACTTCCTGCGCAGCTTCCTTTACGTCAAAAACTCGCCGGGTCTGGACGCGTGGTCGCAATCGCTCGCGGCGGCGATCTGCCTGATCGCCTATGCCGCGCTGATCCCCCGGTTCGGCGTTTGGGGCGCGGTGGCCGCCACGATCATCGGGTACGCCTCCGTTTCGGCGATTTCGGCCTACTACGCGTTGCGCCTGTTTCCATTCCGGTTTGAGGTCGGGCGGCTGCTGCGGCTGGCCGGCGTGCTCGTGACGGTGGGCGCGTCCATCCTGTTGCAACCTCACCTTTCCTGGTGGGGACAGACGGCTCTGGCCGCCGCCGCGTCCGCCGCGTTTCCGGTGCTGCTGTTCGCCTCCGGATATTTCGACCGCCAGGAGGTGTCGGCGCTGCGGGCCCAGTGGGAGAGCCTCCGCCAGAAGGCCCTTGGGGCGCCGGCGAGCGAAGCCTGAGCCCGCGCCGATCGGCCGCGGTCAAGCTAGTTCGGATATCGTCCCGTCAGCTTCCGCACCATACCGTGCAACCTGTGGAACCAGCCCGTCTTCTTGAGGAACATCATCGGACACTCGCCGGGGATCACATCCACTCCGCGCGCCTGGCACCGCGCCACCGCTTCGGGAGTCACGGCCCCCCGGCCCACGGCCCGGAACATCCAGACCCGTTTCACGCCGGCCTCCAGGCACTCGTCAACCACGGTTCCGGTTACGGCTGGCGAAGTCATGATCAGGACCGAGGATACGGGCGGATCGATTTCGCGCACGTGCGCGTAGCACCGCACTCCGTCGATCTCGGCCGCCTCCGGGTTCAGCGGCACCACGTCATAGCCCCTGGCGCGGAGTTCGCGGAACAGGAGGCGCGAAAAGTCCTTCGGGTCGCGCGAAACACCGGCGACAGCGATCCGCGTCTGGGCGAGGAAATCGCGGATGCGGTTGAGAGAGGCATAAGACGATATCAAGATCGCATACTCCTATATTTACTGTACCGCCCGTACCGCCCGCCTCCTCCGCCTGCCGGATCGCCTCCAGCGGCCCCGCGCTGGCGGGTAAGATAAAGGGCAGAGTCAGATAGGAGGAGAACATTTCTACATTTGCTTACCCGGAAGGGCTGTCGGAGGCGGCCGGCCGCCTTGGCGGCGTGGTCCGCCTCTCACCGGACAAGATTCTGAACCCTGACGCGGTGTCCCTGTACGGCGGGATCGGCGCCGGCGGGCCGGTGCTCGTGATCCTGGCCGCAGGCAAGGGAACCCGCTTCGGCCGGGATCCCAAGTGCATCCAGCCTGTCCACGGCACACCCCTCGCGCGGCACTCGATCGACGCCTTCCGTCGCGTATCCGCCTCTCCGGTGATCGCGCTGGTCGGCTACCGTCACATCGAGGTGTCGAGGGCGCTCGGCGACGACAACATCTATGTCCGGTCGGACAATCCCGCCGGCGGCACGGCTTTCGCCGCTCTGGAAGCCTTTTCGACGCCCGGGTTGCTGGACGCCAACCCGCTGCTGATCATCACCATGGGCGACCGGATCGTTCCACCCTCCGTTTTCCGCCGTCTCATCGAAACCCATCAGGCAGGGGGTCGTGAAGCCGGCGTCACCTTCCTCAGCGCCGTCTACGAGCCGCCCAAGAATCGCGGAAAGGGCCGTGTGCTGAGGGGTGAGAACGGCCGGGTCATCCGCATCCTCGAGGAGCGCGACATCCTCGCCCAACCCGAGGGTCCGGATCGCGAGAGGCTGCTCGGCGTCACCGAAGGCAACTGCCCTTTATATGTGATCCGCGCCGCCACGCTGCACCGCCACTTGGTCCAACTCGACAACAACAACGCGCAGGGGCAGTTCTACCTCACCGACATCGTTCAGAACATCGGTCGCGAAGGGGGCGACATCCGTACGGTCACGACAACCGTCTCGGACGCCGAGTACGACCTTCTCTGCTCCGACGTCACCCAGCCGATGGACCTGGCGCTGCTGGAGGGCATCCTCGCGTCATCCCGCGGGCTTCTGTTTCCAGAAGAGGTCGAAGTGGAAGAGGCCGCGCGCGCCATTGCCGCGGGCCGCCCGCCGGCCCAGATCGCCTCGATCGCGAGGCAGTTGCGCGAGCTGGCGGAGGGCGCCTCGCGCGAGAATCTCGCCTTCCGGCCCGACCAGCCCGCCGGCATCGGCATCTCCGGCGGGCGTCTGCGTATTGCGTTCATGCACCCCGACATGGGGCGGTTCTTCGGACCCGCATGGCAGATGCCGATCGGCGCCGGGGAAGCGTCCGGAAGCGAGCAGATCATCGTGCTCGCGCAGACCGCCGACGACGGACGCATTCACCTGTTTCCGATGAATCCGAAGTTCCGCGAAAGCGTCAACTTCATTCCGTCAGACACGGAGGTCATGTATCCCGGCGAGGAGATTTCGGATCTCCATACCTACGAAGGCTTCGGGACCCGAATGAGTGAACGTCTCCTGCTCTCGCTCGGCTACTTCAGCGACGCGGAACTGGACCAGCGCCGCCGCGCCGCGCTCCCGCTGCCGCCGCCGTGGCTGTGGGTGGCCAACAGCATGCGGCGACCTTTTGCGCTGGTGGGTAACGCGATCGCCTCGATGCGCACGCTGCGGGCGGGCAACCTGGGGGCGAAGGTGCACCAGGTGCTCGGCCGCGAGAACTTCCGCGGGCTGCGGCTGGTTTCGACGGGCGCGATCCCCGAAGGCGGTTTTTCGAGCTCCTCTGCCGTGACGGTCGCCACCAAGAACGCCCTCAACGCGCTCTACGATATCGGAATCCCGCCGGACGTCCTCGTCCATCTTGCCTGCCAGGCCGAGTACGGCACAGGGGTCCGGGCGGGCTCGCTCGATCAGGCGACCGAGCAGAAGGGCCGCTCGGGGCAGGGGACGCTGATCTCCTCGAATCCACGCGAGAACTACCGCATCATCGGCACCTATCCGGTTCCCACGGAACACTTGCAGATCCTGTTTCCGTACAGCGTGGAGCGCGACCGCAACGCCTGGCGCTGGTCTTGGGGGATGTACTCGGAATCGGTTGTTCCCGAGGGTCCGCTGACGACCGGCGAAACACGCAAGATGACGGGGAAAGCGGCCGAGATCGCGGCCGTGCTGACGCGCCTTCCGCATGATACCGACTTCTTCAAGCTGGTCGAGGACGAGCTCGTCACGCAAGGAGAGCTGAGCCTCGAAAAGCGCCGCGGGGTGGCGGCGATTCTGCGCCAGTTGCCGCTCCGTGCAAGCCAGCAGAGCCTGCGCGAGCGGGTGATGGCGCAGCGCGACTGGTACGCCGGACAGCTCATGGAGTCGCAGGGGCTGGACCTCGCCGCCGCGCGGCAGAAGGCGGAGGCGTCCTTGGAGGCCCTGTTCGCCGGATGGCGGGCGCCGGAAGGCGGCGTCCCGCTGCGGGCGATGGTGGCGTACCTGTTCGGCGAGGTGGCCAAGAACTTCCGGCTGATTCACGACCCGGACCGATGGATCGAGTATGTCTCCCTTTCCCAACGCGGAGACAAGTGCTTCGAGATCGACCCGTCACGGCTGCCGCCCAAGGAAGATATGACGCGGGAACTCGAATGGGAGCGCGGCGCATCCGGTCCCGCGCGCCTGAACCTCTGGCTCGAGCGGTTGGAAGCGAAGCCGTTCGACTACGACGAAGGCATTCGCGACGGGGACCTCGACGCGCCTGAGCCGCCTCTCTTCCACCGCCTCCGCGGTTCGAACTTCTTCCGCGGTCTGGCGCTGATCGATCTCGCCGAGGCCATGCTCGTGCGGGCGTTCGCCGCGGACGCCGTCGCGGTCCGCGTGAACGCGGCGGGGCAGGGCGATTTCTTTCAGGTCCATGTGGACAGACGCAAGGCCTCCCCGGCCGAGGTGAAAGAGTTTCTCCGGGCGGCGTTCTATCGGCGTTTCGGACTCTCCCCGTCGCCGGAGTTTGTCGAGATCCATGCCGGCGGCGGCGCCACCGGCGTCCGGTTGTCGCGATACGACATGCTTCCGCAACTCATCCGCCGCATCGAAAGCATGGTCGGGGCGGCGTAACCCCTTCGCCGGAACCTGGCAACGCGGTCGGCGGTCCGCAGTCTATGCTGGAAACGTGAGACTGTCGTGTCTGCTCATGGCGCTGGCCGCCTGGTCGGCATGCGGAGGCCGCCCCGGGCCGTCCGCGGAAGGCAGCGGCCAGACGGTGTTGAAACCGCTGCCCGCCGGACCGGACCGGACTTACCGCCATCGGGAACTCGTCTATGTTCCGGTGTACTCGAGCATCTACTGGGGCTTCGACGGCAAGCTGAGCGAACTGGCGGCCACGTTGAGCATTCGCAACGTCAGCCCGGCGCACGCGATCGTCATCCGGTCGGTCGCCTACTACGATTCCGACGGCAGGAAGCTTCGCGAGTATCTGCGGCAACCGGGTTCGCTCGCTCCGCTGGCGACCGCCGACTTCGTCATCCAGCGCACCGACAAGGCGGGCGGTCCGGGAGCCAACTTTCTGGTCGAGTGGGCGAGCAGTGAAGACGTGGACGAGCCGCTCATCGAGGCGGTGATGATCGGGCAGCACGGCAACGCGGGCATCTCATTCACAGGCGCGGGCCGGCGGCTGCGGAAGGCGAGCGCCGCTCTCGGCGCCGGGAACTGACGAGGCCGGCGCCGAGGACATAGACCACTTGAAGCTGCGGGCGCGCCGCGCTACTCTTGTCCATCATGCTCAACCTACTGCTCCGCTGGGCCGTGGCCGCGCTGGCCCTGGTGATCGTCTCGTATGTCGTCCCGGGCATCACGCTGCGGGGGGCCACGGCTATCCTTGTCGCTCCCCTTCTGATCGGATTCGTCAACGCCACGCTCGGGAACATACTCAAGTTCATCAGCTTTCCCTTCCGGCTGCTAACATTCGGCCTGCTGACCCTCGTCATCAACGCACTGATGTTCATGCTGGCCGGCAACGGGCTGATCCAGGGATTCCGCGTTGACGGGTTCGTCGCCGCCTTCATCGGATCGATTCTGTTGACGGTCGTCACGTGGGTTCTGCGGCAGTTCCTGCCCGACGGCGATTCGAAAAGCGGGTCGAAGTAGTCGGGGCGAGCAGGACGCTGGTGTCGATAGCGCGCGGCGCGACACCTGAAAAGGGAAACGCGGACTCCCTTTTGCGAAGGACGTCGCCATTCCTGGCGCACTTTGGCTGGAAGGACGCGAGCCGGCAAGCGCCGTTGACCTGAGGGCTGGTTGCTTACGGGGGCGCCCGCCGAAGGGTTGTCCCATGGCAAGCTGCGGGCCAGCCGGTGCAGAAGCGATGGCCCGCGGCCGGTGTCGGATGCCCGCGCGGCTCCGGCGCCGCGCGCGATAAAATGAGGCCGTGACGAGAGGTGTATCGAGCCGGCGCGAGTTCCTCGAGGCCGCATCCGCCGCCGCGCTGTCGGCGGCGATCAGCCGCAAGGCAAACGCAGCCCCGCGCGCCCGGGCCGGCGAATGGCGCAACCGCCGCGATGGCGTCGCCTACCGCCAGCTCGGCCGCACCGGATTCATGGTGTCGGAGATCGTCATGGGGGGCAATACGATCTCGCCGGCGAACTACGAGCACGTACTGCTGGCGCTCGACCTGGGCCTGAACTACCTCGACACGGCCCCTGCCTACGGGCGCGGGCAGAGCGAACTCGGATACGCCAGAGTGATCGCGGCGCGCAAGCGCGACATGTTCTTCCTCAACACCAAGATCAGCGTGTGGGACGTCAACCGCGGCAAGCTCTACCAGGATATCTTCGCCAGCCTTTCCGAGCCCGAGCAGAAGAAGCTCCGTCATCGCGCCACCGAGGAACTCGAGCGCCGACGCGCCCTCGACCGCGACTACATCGGACCCTACTTCAAGGGCCAGGAGGCCGAACTCCACGCCGCCGCCCTCGCCGACGTAATGGCGAAGCGTTACGGTCGCCGGATCGATCGCGAGCGAAACTACAAGCAGATCATCTTCCAGTCATTCGAGGAGTCGCTCAAGCGGCTGGGCACGGATCACGTCGACCTGCTCATGTGCCCCCACGGGGCCTGCACGCCGAGCGAACTCCTCGACCACCCGGAAATTTTCGAAGCGTTCGAAACGCTGAAAAAACAGGGGCGCGTGCGCCACCTGGGTGTGTCGGCTCACAACGATCCCGCCGGCATACTCGAGGCGGCCGTGCAGGCGAAGGTGTATTCAGCGGCGATGGTGGCCTACAACATCGTCAACCGCGGCTACACGGAGCGGGCGGTGGAGAGGGCGCGCAAAGCGGGACTCGGGGTCATCGCGATGAAGGTCGCGCGGCCGGTGTTCAACGGCCGGAAAGACGGCCCGCCGGACGATCCGGCGCGCGCCGCTCTCGTTCACGACGCTGTGCCCGGACCGCTCAAGACGCCACAGAAGGCATACCTGTGGGCGTTGCGCAATCCCAATCTCAGCGCCTGCGTGTCGGAACTCATCACGGCGGAGATGGTGAAGGACAACCTGCCACTGGCGGCGGAGAAGAAGCGGTCATGACGGTTGCTCTCGCGTTCCTTCTAGCCGCCGCCGACTTCTCGACCGAAGTCCACCCGATTCTGGTGGCGCGCTGCACCAGCTGCCACAACGCGGCGCTCAAGCAGGGCGGGCTGGCGCTCGAAGCCCACGCCGACGTCCTCCGGTCGGTCAAGCCCGGCGACAGCAGGGCCAGTCTGCTGATCCAGCGCGTGACCGGCGAGAAGGGTCCGCGCATGCCGCTCGGCTCCGCGCCTCTGACGGCCAAGGAGATCGAGACGTTGCGGTCGTGGATCGACGGCGGCGCCCCGGCTCCCGCGCACGACAAGCCCGCCGCCGAGCCGCCGCCGCTGCGCCTGGAATCTCCCCCGCTGCCGGATACTCCCGAACCGCATCCGGTCGACAAGTTGGTTTCCGCCTATCTCCGTTCGCGCAAGATCGCCAAGCCCGCCACGGTCGCCGACGCTATCTTCGCGCGGCGCGCCTATCTCGACCTCTGGGGTCTGCTGCCCACGCCCGAACAGATGGACGCGTTTCTCGCTGATCGGGGCGCCGGCAAGCGCGAACGGCTCGTCGCCGCGCTCCTTTCCGATGGCGAAGCGTACGCCCACCACTGGATCAGCTTCTGGAACGACCATCTGCGGAATGACGAAGGCGTGGTCTATCACGGCGAGCGGAAATCGATCACGCCCTGGCTGCGCCAGGCGCTCGCCGGGAACCTCCCTTACGACAAGTTTCTCCAGGCGCTGCTCAACCCGACAGCGAAGTCCGATCCGGACGGGTTTCTGATCGGTGTCAACTGGCGCGGCGACGTGAGCGCGTCGCAGGCGCCGGTCCTCCAGGCCGCGCAGAACAGCGCGCAGGTGTTCCTCGGGGTGAATCTCAAGTGCAACTCCTGCCATGACAGCTTCATCAGCCGCTGGAAACTGGCCGACGCCTACGGCCTGGCGAGCTACTTTTCGGCGGCGGCGCTCGAGATTTACCGCTGCGACGCGGCGACGGGCGTTAAGGCCGCGACGCGGTTTCTGTATCCCGAACTGGGCGGGGCGGCCGCGGGAATGGCCGACGACGCGCCGCTTGAAGTGAAGCGCGCCGCTGTGGCCGCTCTGTTCACGATGAAGGAAAACGGACGCACGCCGCGCACGCTGGTCAATCGGGTCTGGAAGGTGTTGTTCGGGCGGGGCATCGTGGAGCCGGTCGACGACATGGACGCCGCGCCGTGGTCCCGTGAACTGCTGGACTGGCTTGCCGCCGACTTCGTTTCAAGCGGCTATGACATTCACCACCTCCTGCGCCGGATCATGACGTCGGACACCTACGCCTTTGCGGCGAATCCGGAGCAGCCGTCGATACCGTACGTGTTTCGCGGACCGCACCCGCGCCGCCTCACCGCCGAGCAGTTTCTCGACAATGTCTCGGCGATCACCGGCGAATGGCGCCCGCTTCCGCAGCGGGGGCCCGGGCCGGTCCGCTACGCGCGCGACTGGCAGATCAAGGCGTCGCCGCTCGGCCGCGCGCTCGGCCGGGCGATTCGCGACCAGGTGATCACCGAGCGGCAGACGCAGCCAACGACATTGCAGGCACTCGAGCTGGTCAACGGCGGGACCTTGGCGCGCATCCTGAACCGGGGAGCGCGGCGCATGCTCGGAAAGCTGGCGCCGCCGCCACGGCCTTTGTTCGACAGCGGGATGATCAACTCGCAGACGTCGGACATTGATGTGGACGTGGCCGGCGCCGGCAAGCTTTGGCTGAAGGTCGAGGATGTCGACTCTTACGATCCGCTCCGCACGAAGGCGGGCTGGGTGGGTGCGTCTTTCGACGGCCGGCCGGTGAAGGGCCCCACCCAGAGCTACACGTTCAAGGGGGCGAAGGAACCGGCCGCGGGCCTCGCCGCCGCCATCCCGTCCACGCTGGTGCTGGACGTCCCAAGGAGCGCCCGCCGTTTCCGCGCCCGCGTGGGAGTCGACGAGTCGTCGCTTGCCAGCGACATCAACCCGCGCATCCGCTTCTTCGTTTATCGCGCCGAGCCGGATCCGGAGGAACTGGTTCCGGCCGAGGGCGAACCTCCGGTTCCGAGAGCGAGCGTCGCGCCCAAGCACCTTTTGGCGCGGGTCTACAAACACGCCTTCGGCCGGGAACCGAGCGAGGCCGAACGCAAGCTCCTGCCGGCCAGGCTTTCGCCGGACGACCTGGAAGACACCCTGTGGGCGATCTTCCTGTCGCCCGAGTTCCAGTTCATCAGGTGACCGTCCATGCAAACAACACGCCGCCAGTTTCTCGCATCGGGCGCCGCGGCGGCGGCTTCAGCCGCCGCGAGACCCGAACCCAAGGCCGATACGCTGATCCTTCTGTGGATGGCGGGCGGCATGGCGCAGACCGAGACGTTCGACCCCAAGCGCTACACGCCTTTCGAATCCGGCATGGATCCCAACCGCGTGTTGAGCACGTTTCCGGCGATCGACACGAAGGTTGACAACATCAAGATCTCGCAGGGCCTGGAGCGGATCGCGGGCATTATGGACCGCGCCACCCTGATCCGCACCTACCAGGCCGGGGACCTCGGCCACATCCTGCACAGCCGCCACCAGTATCACTGGCACACCGGATACGCGCCCCCGCAATCGGTGGCCGCGCCGCACATGGGCGCGTGGATCTCGAAGACGCTCGGACCCCGCCACCCGGACGTTCCGGCTTTCGTTGATATCGGCCAGAGCCTCGAGATCGGCGCCGAGAGCGACTCGCTCAAGGCGTTCCACACGGCGGGCTTTCTGGGAAGCGAGTACGGCCCGTTTTTCGTGACGAACCCGGATGACGCCGCCCTGGCCGTCCGCCCGCCGAAGAATGTATCGCACGAACGGTTCGAAGCGCGATTCCGGCGCTACCGTTCCCTGATCGAGGCGAGCCCGGCGGAGACCAGCGCGCAGGCGGATTCGTTGAAGAAGGCGGTTGAGAGCGCGCACCGGTTGCTCAACGGTCCCGCGGCGAAGGCGTTCGACCTCTCACTCGAAAAGCGGGAGATCCGGGAACGGTACGGGAACACCCGTTTCGGCAAGGGCTGCCTGCTGGCGCGGCGGCTGACCGAGGCCGGGGCGCGGTTCATCGAGGTCACCACGGAGTACATTCCGTTCCGCTACTGGGATACGCACGAGAACGGCCACACGCGGGCGGCGGAGGTCAAGCGGACCATCGACGCGCCGGTGGCGCAACTGGTGCTGGATCTCGAGGAGCGCGGGCTGCTGAACCGGACCCTCATTGTGGTCGCCAGCGAGTTTGGCCGCGACATGATGCAGGAGGGCAAGCCTGACAAGCCGGTGAAGGACCAGGTGAAGATTCCGGACCGCATCACCGAGATGAAGCACTATGGGATGCATCGGCACTTCACGGAGGCGGGGTCAGTGCTGCTGATCGGCGGGGGAGTGAAGAAGGGCTATTTGTACGGCACGACGGCGGACGAGCGGCCGTGCAAGGTGGTCGACAAGCCAGTCCGGATCGAGGATCTGCATGCGACCATTTACCACGCGATGGGAATTCCGCCGGACCATGGTTACGAGGTCGAGAAGCGGCCGTTCTATGTGACGCGGGATGGAAAGGGCCGCCCCATCCTGGACGTTTTCGCGTAGGGGGCTCCGGACGCCGCAGGGGCGGGGCCGGGGTTACTTAGTGCTGTGGCGGGCTTCCTCGAGGACCCGGGCGGCACGCGCGGGGTTGAATACGCCGCAGGAGCAGAACCGCTGCATATAGGTGGCCGCCTGTTCGGGTGTGCGCCTCCCCTCCTTGACCCAATCGATCATCTTCTTGGCCAGTGACGACGCCACCATGCCGTGGCCGCACATCGTCATCAGTGTCAACACCTGGCTGTTGGGAAGCTTTTCCGTTTTGCCCTCGAAGCCCAGCGAATAGCCAACGCTGTGACGCGGGATGCCGGCGAACTCACAGCACTTTTCGGCGCCGTCCACCGAGGTCGAGATATTGATCGACAGGCCCAGGTCGGCCTCCTTGACGGCCTTGACGAAGCGCTCAGCCTTGTCCAGCGTGTCAAAGACAGCGGCGACGGTGGTGATGGTCTGAAGGCCATTGACGACGGCCTCGAAATCGGGCGTGAGGTCGCGGTTCCAATGATTCGTGGGATTCATGGCCTTGCAGGGCCTGAGGGCGCCGCCGTTGCGGGCGTCGCCCAGGTTCACCGGACCAAACGGAATGGCCATGCGCAGGAAGGTGCGCTGCTTTTCGAGAGCGTCCTGATCGTTTTTGCCCCGGCAGGCGATGGCGAAGACGATGAAGTCGTCACGGAAGCTTTCTGAATCGCCGTAACGGTGCAGCGTATTGGTCATGATTCCCTCCTTACGAACGCGCGCCGACGGGCTCGGCGGCCACCGCCGCCTCCCCGGTCCGGTTGGTGATCCGCCCCAAGCCGATGTTCGTCTTGGCCCGCTGGGGACGGTATCCGAGCTTCTCCAGAATCGGCTCAACGACGTTATCCTCGCCGCGCTCGTCGCAGCGGACGCCCACGCCGAGGCAGACCACGGTGTCGATCTCCGCTTCGGTCTCCTTGACGAGCCGGATGATTTCCTCGGTGCGGGAGACCGGAACTTTGATCTCGACGATGGCGGACATGATCTTCTCGCCCAGGATGTCGTCGCGGATTTCGCCCGTGGACTTGTCCTTGAGCAGCGTGGTGACCGGGTTTTTCTGCTCGAACGTCACGCCCGCGGCGGCCAGGCGCTTCGTCATCTTCTCGATTTCATGGAATCGCACGCCGACGCCAGGACGGCCGAATTCGATGGTGAAGCCGACCTCACCGGGACCGACGCGGCCGCTGACGTCGTTGGTCTTGACTTCCTCGGTGCCACGGCCTTCGACACCGGTGGACTCGTGGGGCACGCGCGGGTCGGAGAAGGCGCGGCGGACGACGCGGGGCCACGTGAGGTCTTCGGGCGTGAACGCGGCGGTAGGGCAGACGTCGGGTTCGGGGTCGAAACGGAGGCGCATCATCTGGAAGATTTTGCGCATCGTGCGGACCATGACCGGATTCAGGTGCTCCTGGCTCAGCCCGTTGTAGCAGGCGTAGCATTCGACGCATTCGTCGCGATCGACGGTGGCGCGCTTGAGAACGGGATCGACGTAGATGGCGCCCATCGGGCAGACGTAGGTGCAGTTGCCGCAGGCAACGCACTTGTTCGGATCGATTCGCATGTTATCCCTCGAAAACTCGCTTCGTGGCGTCGATGCGGGCAAACAGAATCGCGGCGAGCGCACAGACGGCCGAGGCGGCCAGGAATGGTGTACTCCATCCGTATGCTTGCACGAGGTAGCCCAGCGCGGTCGACGAAATCGCCCCTCCCATGTTACCGCACATGTTCATAACGGAGCTGACCGAACCGGCGAAGTCGCCGCCGATGTCGAGGGGCACGGCCCAGGAGACGCCGACGGTGACTTCGAGTCCAAATAGAGCCAGGCAGGTGAAGGCGACGCAGGCCTCCGGACTGGCGGTGAGAATGGCGGGCACGATGCCAATGGCGGCGATGGCGAAGCCCGCCACGCCGACGAGGCGGCGCGCCATGCGGAGGTTTCCGGACGAATGCGCGATGCGGTCGGAGACCCAGCCGCCGAAAAAGTCGCCGACAGTGCCGGCCAGCAGAGGGAGAGTCGCATAGAAGCCCATGGTCCTGAGGCTCAGTCCGCGTCCCTGGTTCAGGTAGGTGGGGAACCAGTCCAGATAGATGGCGAGGCACCAGCCGTAGCAGAAGTACATGACGGAGAGGTTCCACAGCGTGGGGCTGCGGAGGATCTGTCCCCACGGAACTCTGCGGCCGGCCTTCGGTTTGGGCTTGCCGAGGGCGCCTTCGATCAGTTCGAGCTCGGCGGCGTTCACGCTCTTGTGTTCCCGCGGCGTGTCCCGGTAATAAACAAACCAAATCAGAGCCCAGAGAACTCCGATCGCGCCGAACATCACGAAGACAGACCGCCAGCCGTAGTGCGCTGTGAGGTAGACGACAAGGGCCGGTGTGAGCGCGCCGCCGAGTCGCGAGCCGGCATGAGTGACGCCTTGCGAGTAACCGCGCTCGGTGGGCAGCATCCAGCGGGAAAGGGACCGGGTTGCGATCGGGAACGCGCCGGCCTCGCCGATGCCGAACAGGAAACGAAAAATGATCATCGACGCGAGGTTCCATGAGGCGGCGGTCAGGGATGTGAAGATACTCCAGACGATGACGATGGCGGTGAGGGCTTTGCGGGGTCCGATCACGTCGCCAAGCCAGCCGCCGGGGATCTGAAACAGGGCGTAACCCCAGCGGAACGCCCCGGTGACGAGCCCCATGCTGCCGGTGTCGAGCTGAAGCTCTTTCTGGATCATCGGGATCGCGGTGGAGAGGACCACGCGATCCATGTAGGTGATCATGTAAGCGGCGACAGTGAGCCAGAGGACGACGTGGCGGATCCGGGTGGGTCGCATCTGTGAAGGCTATCATGACATGGCCCGCCGCCGCGAAAGAACGCCCTTGGCTTTCGGGAGCAGCGCCGGTCGCACGGCTATCTCGGCAGCACCACAAAAACGTTGAAGTCGGGGCCCGTCGGCGGGGGAGGGGTGTGCAGATTGGTTCCCTGCACGGGCGCGACTGTCAATCCCGTCATCGGCAGCGTGATGGAACCGCCCGAGTACGTTCCCTGGAGGACCACGGGTCCAAAAAAGTTCTGCGCGTTGCGAACTTCGTAGTTCGCGCCGGGGGCGAGAACGCCGGACAGATCGACGGCGACGGAGGAAGCGCCGGACCAGTTGTACACGACGATGTGGGCGCGCCCGCGTTCGTACTTGTTGGGGAGGACGAAAGCCTGGGTCGTGGACGGCCGCAGGGGACTGTACGTGCTGGCGTCGTCTTTGCCGATGAGCAGCTTCCAGTTGGTGAAGTTGTAGGACGATCCATTGAAGCTGAAACGTTGAATGCCTTGGTAGAGGTTGCTGTCGAACAGATAGGGCGCGGTGGTCTGCGCTGGATCTGTTGTTAGAAGGACGTGAGTGCCGGTTTCGGTGTACGTCGTATTATTGCGGAAGTCCACATCGTCGAAGTTGGCGATGCTGATGGGATACTCGCCTCCCACCCACAGGTTGCCGCGGACGACGACGTTCCGATTGCGGCCGCCGGTGGCAATTCGGTTGAGGCCCAGACCATCCGAAGGGGTATGGAAGGTGTAGTTGTTCTCGACCCGGACATTCTCGATGACATTTCCGGAAGAGAAAAAGATGTTGTCGTAATGCGGCCGGCCCGGCGTCAGAACGCCGGCATTGAACGAGATGTTCCTCTGGACGTCGTAATGACGGACAAAGGACGCCGTGCTTGAATAGGCGTGGAGACCGAACCCATACGAATTGAACAGGATGTTGTCGTGAATCGTCTTCAAGCCGGTGTCGTTCTGGGTGTAGATGCTGTGGCCGTGCCCGCGGGTTCCGCCGTCGGCGAACCCATTGTTGTAAATGATGTTGCCGTAGGCCTCCGCGTTGACCGCCGAGGACCAAAGGCTCATGCCGGCGGACGTATCATGGACGGCGAGATTGATGAAGCGCACTCCCTCGGCCCGGGCTTCGAGGGGCGACTCGAAAGCGGCGCTGAGGTTGGCGCCGGGCGGACCAGAGATTTCGAGACCCCAGAGCCAGGTATGAGGGCCGAAACAGTAGATTCCACCCTCGATCGTGGCCCGCTCGCCGGGGTACTGACGGAAGATGAGGGGGCTGGCCGAGGATCCCGCTGCGGCCGCGGTGAAGTAGCCCTGCGGGCTGCGATAGACGCCGTTGTGCACCCATACGACATCGCCGGGGCCGACCGGACCGTTCGCCGCGAGGGCGGTGGCGAGGTCCCACGGACTCGCCTGCGAGCCATTCCCCGCCGGCGTACCGTTCACTGCGACATGGAACTGCCTGCCGCTCGCCCCGAAGGCGTAGATCGTAAGGGAAACCGGCACCACGACATTGGCGGTTCCCGGGCTGCTGAACGTGACGGTTCCGGTGTGCGTTCCCGCCGCGAGCCCGGCGATGGCGGTCCGGACGGTCATCAGCGACGGCGCCGACCCGGACGGTGGGGAAAGGACAATCCATGGCTGGCTCGCCGTGGCGGACCATGTCAGAGGTCCGGTTCCGGCGTTGGAGACCGACAGCGTCTCCGGCGGCGGGTCCGCACCGCCAAACACCGTCGAGGTGGTGACCGATGTGCCCTTCACGATAATCCCGGGCGCCGGGGCCGGCTGGATGGTGACGCTGACCGGAATGGTCACCGGGGCGCCCAGCACACCGGAAACCGAGGTCTCGATGATGACAGACGCATTGTGAGTTCCCACGGGAAGGCCTGCGGTGAGCGGGCGCACGATGATGGAAGGGGTGTTCAGCAGATTCGAGGCACCCGAGCTCGGCGAGATGGACACCCAGGAGGCGGTGGTCCGGGCGGTCCACGGGATGAAGATCAAACCGCCGTTGAGATTGAGAATCCGCACGAGGCTGGCGGGAGGGTCGGCCGCACCTGCTGGATTGGTGAATGAAAGGCTCGAAGGCTGCGCTGTAAGTCCCGCCTGCGGCTCAACGGTGAGGGTGACGGCAATGACATCAGGTGATCCGGGCGCTCCCGGAGAATTGACGGTGATTGTTCCTGTGTATGTGCCTGGCGCAAGTCCGGCGTGGTTGACGATGACGCTCGTGGTGAAGGGGGTGGTTCCGGACGCATGGGCGACCTGAAGCCAGGGACGGTCTGATACGGCCGTCCAGGGCAGTGGGCCGACGCCGAGGTTGACAATAGAAAGGGCCTGCAGGGCGGGCGCCGGGCCGTTGACGAACGCGGAGACGGAAATGGTCGCGGGGGTTGTGGAGAGATTGTGCGGCGGATAGACCGAGAATGTCACCGGGATCACTCGCGTCTGCCCGGCGCCGGAAACCGTGATGGACGTGCTGTGGGTGCCCGCCGCGAGTCCGGCGAGGCTGGCTTGAGCGGATATCCCTGAGGCGGGAGTGGTTCCGCTGGAGGGAGACACCGTCAGCCACGACGCGCCGGCGGACGCCGTCCAGGAAATCGGACCGCCGCCGCCGATGTTGGTGACGGCAATGCTTTGAGGAGCGGGATCCGGAGTTCCCAACGAGGCGGCAAAGGTCAAGAACGCGGGGCCGACGGTTAGATCCGGCGCCGATCCGGAACTGGCCGTGAGGACTTCGATTCCGGAAACCGTGGCCGACCCGGTACCGGCGCGGAATACGAGTTCCAGGAACCCGTCCGCCACGGTGACCACCGGAAGTGTCTTAACGAGGCGGGTGTCGAGCGGAACCTCGGCGCGGATGTCGAGATCCTGGAGGACGCGGACTCCGTTCTGGTCGACGCTGAAGCGGCGCTCGCCCGGTCCGCGGGAGTACTCAATGAAGTGCAGATTGACCTGGTAGCTTCCGTTGGAGACGGGAATCCGGTAGGTGAAGTTGGGGCTGAACATGCTGTCGCGCTGCGTGGACAGCATGGCATCCCAGTTTCCGTTCTCGAAGGTCGGCTTATAGGCGATCCCGCCGTTGGTCCAATGCCGGTCGGTGAGCCATGTGCGACCCTGGACATCGGTGAAATCGGAGGCCCACCCGCCGGCGTTGATCCGGATGACGGCCGTCTGAGTTCCACTCAGCACGTAGAAGGTGACGGCAATCGTGCGGGTTTGGCCCGCCCCGGTCACGCTGATGGTCGCGGTGTAGGTTCCCGCGGTCAGAGTTCCTGTGGAAGCGGTGACGGCCACGGAGGGCGAAGGCGTAGCGCCGCTGCCCGGCGAAACCGTCAGCCACGGCGCGTCGTCGGAAACGGTCCAGGTGATACCGCCTCCGCCTCCCGTGTTCATGATCGCGATGTTCTGGGATCCGGGATTCCCTCCTCCGACGGCTGCGGAGAACGTCAAGGTCGACGGCAGTACGGTGAGGACAGGCGGGTCGGATACGGCGAAGGTGACGGGAATGGTCCGGGTCTGGCCGGCAGCTGTCACCGTGATCGTCGCGATATAGGTCCCGGCGGTGAGGCTGCCGGTGGTGGCCAGCACGGTAATCGCAGAAGCCGGTGTCGCACCGGCGGTTGGGGACACTGTCAGCCAGGTTGCGTCGTCGGAGGCGGTCCAGGACAGGGCGCCACCTCCGCCCGTGTTCGTGATCGAGATCGACTGCGACGCCGGGTTGCCGCCCCCGGTGGTAGCTGAGAAGGTGAGGCTGGCCGGAGCGAGGGTCAGGTTTGGGGCCTCCGCGACGGAGAAGCTGACAGGAATGGTGCGTGTTTGACCCGCGCCGGTGACGGTCACGGTCGCGTTGTAGGTTCCGGGCGAGAGGGCGCCCGTGCTGGCTGTGACAGTGACCGAGGACGAGGGTGTGACGCCGCTGGCTGGAGCGACGTTGAGCCATGAGGCGTCGTCTGTCGCAATCCATGAAATCGCTCCGCCGCCCGCGGCGTTGGTGATGGCGATGGTTTGAGCGGCGGGATTCGCGCCGCCGGCGGTGCCGGTGAATGAGAGCGTGTTCGGGAGAACGGTCAGGTTGCCGGTGTCGGATACCGTGAAGCTCACGGGAATCGTCCGAGTCTGTCCCGCGCCGGTTATGGTGATGATCGCCGTATAGGATCCGGCGGGGAGCGCGCCGGTGGCGGCGGTGACGGCGACAGAGGGCGAGGGGGTGGATCCGGAGGTTGGCGAGACGGA
>Ga0073934_10004731_pt1 | contig 22085 bp, 18 predicted proteins | sample LarsenN4metaG_FD_76834 | JGI IMG/M metagenome (GOLD analysis project Ga0073934, IMG submission 76834) | Hot spring sediment bacterial and archeal communities from British Columbia, Canada, to study Microbial Dark Matter (Phase II) - Larsen... ...
CGTTACAGACTGACGATTGATTTCCAGTATGATATCACCTTCACGGACCCCCATTTCCTCCGCCGTACTTCCAGGCTTCACTCGGACAATCACCACGCCTCTCTCACTCGACTTCAGCCCATACCGGCTCGCCAACTCTTCGGTCACGTCTCGGACCTCAAGGCTGGAGAGCACACCGGTCGGCGTGGCCGATTCCCCTCCGTCGTCTTCGCCGTTTTGCGACATCGACTTGGGCTGCTCCACGATGGTGAGATCGACCGTTTTCGGTTTTTTATCGCGGATAAACTTAATAGTGACCTTTTTCCCGACCGGCGTCTGAGCCACCGCATTACGCAGGTGAGTCGGTGAATCCATGGGTTTGCCATCGTACTCGACGATGACATCCGCTCGTTCGAACCCGGCCTTCTTTGCCGGACTATCATCCATGACATCACTGACGAGCACGCCTTTTGTCTCCGTGATACCAAACTGGGATGCCAATTCCGGCGTGAGCTCTTGAATGGATACTCCGAGCCAGCCACGGACCACCTTTCCCGTTTGCACGAGCTGGCCCATAATGGACTGAGCCATATTGCTCGGCACGGCAAAACCGATCCCCATGTTGCCGCCACTCTGACTGAATATGGCTGTGTTGATCCCTACCAACTCGCCCCGCACATTGACCAAAGGTCCACCCGAGTTGCCGGGATTGATGGCCGCATCCGTCTGGATGAAATCTTCGTACTCGGCAATCCCTGCGGCACGCCCAAGGGCACTGACGATCCCCAAGGTGACGGTCTGTGTCAGACCAAACGGATTGCCTACGGCGAGGACAAACTCTCCGACCTCCAGTTTATCTGAGTCGGCCCAGGGTACCGTCGGAAGCCCCGTTGCATCAATCTTGACGACGGCAACATCAGTTTTCGGGTCGGTGCCGATCAGCTTCGCCTTAAACTCCCGCTTGTCCGAGAGGGTGACACGAATTTCATCCGCCTTCCCAACGACATGATTGTTGGTAATGATAAGTCCGCTTGATTCGACGATCACACCGGATCCGAGCCCCCGTTCTTTCCGCTCCTTCGGATGTTCGAATCGCCGGAAAAACTCGTCGCCGAAAAACCTTCGAAATAGCGGGTCATCGAACGGCGTGGTACCTGGTCCCTCAGCTCGCCCGCTTTTCGTCGCATAGATATTCACCACCGCCGGCTTCACTAACTTTGCAATTTCTACGAATGTCTGAGTACCGCCCCCCAGCAAAGGTTGTGGAGTAGTCGCCACAGGCCTGGCGATTGTCGGAGTCGACGGAGGAGGAAGAGGAGACGACGCATCAGGCACCGCATGACCTGTCGGCAACCAACCAAGATCCGAGGCAACGACAAAACCAATGATCATTCCGGCCGTCAACAATGTTGCCGCGACGATCCAGCTTCTGTTTCCCGGGGGTTGTTTCTGCTCAACATTCAAATTATTCATGGTTGATCCGCTCGATTGCGGGCTGGTCTGTGCTTACTGGATCTCGCCGGCGTAGATTCCCATAATGGTCTGAAGGAATTTAATGGCGTCTGCCTTCGGACGCTGGAATGAATTCCGCCCGATGATGCTCCCGAATCCTCCTCCATCCCGAATCGCCCGAGCTTCTTCAAATACGTTCTTGTCTTCACTTTTTGCCCCACCCGAAAAGATGACGATCCGGCGACCATCGAAGGCGCTCTGGACAACATGTTTGACGCGCTCAGCCAACGTTTTGATAGGAATCTGCTCCGCTTCGTACACCTTTTTGGCCGCCGATTGTTCAAGATGAGCGCTGGGTAGTTTGACCTTGATCACATGGGCTCCGAGTTGAGCTGCGATTTGCGCCGCATACGCGACGACGTCCATCGCCGTCTCACCTTCTTTGCTCAAACCGGCTCCTCTTGGATAAGACCACACGACGACCGCAAGGCCACTCGCCTTTGCCTCTTCGGCGATGGCCCTCAGCTGCTCATACATAGCGTTACAGTGAGCGGAGCCAGGATAGATCGTAAACCCGACGGCTGAACAACCCAAACGAAGCGCCTCCTTCACGCTACCCGTCACTGACGGGAGAGGATCCTTCTCGTCATGCAGCACGTCGTGATTGTTCAGCTTGAGGATCAGCGGAATTTGCCCGGCGAACTGGCTTGCTCCCGCCTCAAGAAAACCGAGCGGCGCGGCATAGGCGTTACACCCGGCATCAATCGCAAGCTGAAAATGATAGTGTGGGTTATAGCCGGGGGGGTTCGGGGCAAAACTTCGAGCCGGCCCATGCTCGAATCCCTGATCAACCGGCAAGATGACCAACTTACCGGTCCCCGCTAATTTGCCGGACCGCAGCAGACGCGCGATGTTCGTCTTCGTCCCGGCATTATCGCTGCCATACCAACTTAGAATTTCCTGAACCCGATCTCCCATGATTCCCTCCAGAATACATCAGCATATCATATAAACGAGCAACTAGGCTCCTCCCTGAATGTACGCTTCAGCCTGCTCGACATCGAGACGACTCCCGATGATCAACGGCACGCGCTGGTGCAATTTCTTGGGATCCACTTCCAAAATTCTCGATGTCCCGGTTGAAGCTTTTCCGCCGGCCTGTTCGACGACAAACGCCAAGGGATTCGCCTCGTAGAGCAACCGAAGTTTGCCTTCCGGCTTGTCGACTTCGCCCGGATAGAGATAGATCCCGCCCCCAAGCAACAGGCGATGCACGTCGGCCACCAAACAGCCCGAATACCGGGCGCTGTATGGACGACCGGTCGCCTTGTCGCTGACTTTGAGCCAGTCCAAATACTTCTTAGTCCCCGTCGACCACTTGTTATAGTTTCCTTCGTTGGCGGCGTAGACCTTGCCCTTTTCCGGAATCCTGATCCGCTCATGCGACAGCAGATATTCTCCGATGCCGGGTTCGAGCGTAAATCCATAGACGCCTTGCCCGACTGTATACACCAACATCGTACTCGATCCGTACAACAGATAACCGGCCGCGATTTGTTCGGTCCCTCGGCGTACCAACTCAGCTTCAGTCGGCAAACGATCGGTCCGATCATACTTGAGCACGGAAAAAATGGCACCGAGCGGCATATTGTTGTCCGTGTTGGAAGAACCGTCGAGCGGATCGAACAGCAGCATGTATCTACCGTGCGGCCAATTGCCTGGGATCGAGATCGGTTTTTCCATTTCTTCCGAGGCCAAGGCGCAGACATACCCGCTGTGCTGAAAGACTTTGATGAAGTCGTCATTGGCGATGGCGTCCAGTTTTTTGACCGTTTCACCCTGCACGTTCGTATCACCGGTCGCTCCAAGAATATTGATCAGTCCAGCTCGCCGAAGGTCTTGTGAGATGAGCTTGCCGACCAAGCCGATCTGGGTCAACAGGTTCGAAAATTCCCCTGTCGCACCTGGGTGCGCCGCCTGACTCTGAATGATAAATCGGCTTAAAGTAAGGGGAAATTCCCTCATGTTCGTGCTCAGTATAACGGGTTTAACCCGTGCGAACAACAACCTACATTCAGTACTCTTGCTTTGCAGAGATGCTTGCCGGCAAGCCGTCGACCAAATCGGCAACGATCGATCCGAGCACGACCTTCGCCTTCATCCGGAGCGGAGTTTTGCGTTCATCGTTGGTGACCCAGACACGAATGTTCCCCTGGTTCATGAAGAGTCCGTGGAACGGCATGATCACGAGCGCCCGGACAGTCTCCGCCTTTCCCCACATCCCCTCGATGGTCTCGATAGCTTCGACTCGCACCTCAACGGGTCGATTTTTTTTGTCGTGATAGACATTCATCTTGAGTGAGGCACCAGGCTCTGGAGGCAACACCGTGCGGGTATAATACAAGCACGAAATGATGTCCTGTGTTCCCGCCGGGATGGGGAGCGACTCCGTCGTTCCTCCTCTGACGGCCGTGACCACGCCTTCCTTTTGATGGAAGACATATTCGATGTCCTCTTTCTTTTTGCCCTCGCGCCGGCGGAAGGTCATATGCTCCGGGGTCAGTGTGTCCAAGTCCAGCTCCGATTCCACGCGATTGTCAACAGGGAAAAATTTGGTGATAATCGGTGTTGATTGCGCGGTCCCTACCAGCTTCGCGACGGCTTGATCCTTTGGCCCATCCATTCGGACCACTTCCATCACTGCGATCACCGCCGTAAGGTTGAGCCAGGAGACCTCGTACGTCAGCCGTTCTCCAATCTGAAACGGACGCTTCGCTCCGCCTAGAGGTTCAGCTTCAATGGAGCCGGCTGAGTATGCTGAAAAAGCGATTACAGCGACAATGACGGCATACCGGCACGTCTGGGCGACACGGGAAGCCCAAAGAAACCAAGCAGGATGACGTGTCAGCACCCGAATGACCGTTTCGCTACCGCGAGTTCATCTTCGATGAGCGCTCGAATGAGGTTGAGTTGTGTGGGGGATGTCGCTTCAAATCTCAGCACTAAGGCTGGTTGGGTGTTGGAAGCTCTGATAAGCCCCCACCCTTCATCGAATATCGCACGGACACCATCGATCGTGATCAGGTTTCGAAGCGCCAGTTTCTTCGGTCCGAGGCCCTGTTTGGTCTTCAAATATTCAGTGAATCTCAGGCGAATCCGCTCAACGACATCGAACTTGACGGTATCGGGAAGGTCCACTCGAATCTCGGGTGTCACAACCGACTGAGGCAGATCGGACACCAACGCCGAAAGCGGCTGCCGGGTCTTCGCCAAAATTTCTACAAGTCGGCACGACGCATAGATGGCATCGTCATACCCGAAATACCGATCCGCGAAAAACATATGCCCGGACATTTCCCCGGCCAGCACGGCCGATTCCTCCTTCATCTTGGCCTTTATCAGCGAATGACCGGTCTTCCACATAATGGGGCGCCCGCCGCGCTTGGCAATATCATCGTAGAGACTCTGTGATGCCTTCACTTCCGAGATGATGGTGCTGCCGGGTCTCGCGGCCAAAATGTCGCGCGAGTAGAGAACCAACAGGCGATCACCCCATAATACATTGCCCTGCTCATCGACCGCCCCGATTCGATCCGCATCTCCGTCATACCCGATTCCCACATCGGCCTTATGATCCTTCACCGCTTGCATGAGGTCGGAGAGATTCTCAAGCACCGTGGGGTCTGGATGGTGATTGGGGAAGCGTCCGTCCAGATCACAATACAGCCCCATGACTCTGCATCCCAACAACTCCAGCGCTTGTTTGGCCACAAGGGATGCCGCGCCGTTGCCGCTATCGATCACGACATGCAGCCGGTCTGCTTGGACATGCGAAAAGCTTTTCCGGATGAAAGCCAGATAATCGGGGATAATCGGATGCTCGGAGAGACGCCCGCTCCCCGATACGAATGCGCCTCCTTCCATCACCTTTCGAAGTTCCTGGATTTCTTCTCCATGGATGGCCGTCTTGCCCACACAGATCTTGAACCCGTTATATTCTGCGGCATTGTGACTCCCGGTAATCATGATGCCGCCGCCGACCGGCAGGGTGAACAATGAGAAGTACACCAAAGGCGAGGGGCAAATTCCGATGTCAATGACATCAAGTCCGCCGGCAAGCAACCCTTTCAGAAGCGCCTTGTGAAGGGCAGGAGAACTCAACCGACCATCGCGCCCTACGGTGATCGTTTTCACTCCCCGGGTACCCACATACGTGGAATAGGCTCGGCCCAACCGTTCGGCCAGGTCCTCGGTCAATTCGCTGCCGACAATTCCTCTGAGATCGTATTCTCGAAACAAACCCACAAGCCCTCCTTCAACTGACCCGGCTCGACACTCTGCCTGGCCCTTGCCAACTTCACGTTGTCAACTGGTCGCTATCCGACCGTAATCATCCTTAAACCGCACGATATCATCTTCACCGAGATAGGGACCGTTCTGGACTTCGATAATATGCACCGTCTCCTGCCCAGGATTTTCCAATCGATGCTGGGTTTTCATCGGAATGGCCGTGCTTTCGCCGACGTGCAAATCGAAGACTTCTTGATCTCTTGTGACACGTGCGGTGCCGCTGATCACCACCCAATGTTCGCTCCGCTGATGATGCATCTGGAGAGAGAGCCGACCGCCGGGGTTCACTGTGACACGTTTCACTTTGAATCCCGGTCCCTCTTCCAGCACGGTATACGACCCCCATGGCCGCTGAACGGTCAGGTGTTCCAAATGTTCGGGCGCCTGCTGCTGTTTCAGAATCTCGACGACCTTTTTCACATCCTGTGCGCGAGATTTCGGACACACCAATGTTGCATCCGGAGTGTCCACCACGACCATATTTTGTAGTCCGATCGTCGCGACGACACGTCGATCCGCATAGACAATCGAGTGCTTGCTCTCAAGATCAATCACCCGTCCGGTGATGACATTGCCGGCTCTATCTTTCTCCGCCACTTCGTCCAAGCTGCCCCAACTCCCGACATCAGACCATTGAAACCTCACTGGGACCACGGCCGCCTTGGACGACCGCTCCATCACACCGGTATCAATAGAGACTGATGCGATTTGGCGATACATGTCGTCGATCGACTGCTTTGGAGCACCGTCCCTTCTCAGCTTCTTGATCCGCTCCATTACGGCCATGATCGTCGGCTGGTGAAGACCGATCTCTTCCAAGATCGTTGCGGCACGCCACACGAACATGCCGCTGTTCCAAAAAAAGTTACCTGCTTTCAAGTACTGCGCTGCCTTTATCGCATTAGGCTTCTCCACGAATTTTTGGACGAGATACCCTCGTAACTTACCCCGCTTACCCAGTAGAGCCTTGTCCTTCGGCTTGATATAGCCGTAGCCGGTTTCCGGCCTGATCGGCTTGATCCCGAATGTCACCAAATAGCCTTCCTCGGCCAACTGTGAGGCCAATTGAACCGCCGCTTCAAAATCACGTTGCCCCGTCACCACGTGGTCGGCGGGAACCACCAACATGAGACCATCAGGATCACGTGTCAGCACCTCGAGCGCCGCCAATGCAATGGCGGGTGCCGTATTGCGCCCTTCCGGTTCAAGGAGGAACCCGTTCGTAAGCTCGTCTTTCCAGTCCGCCAATTGCACACGAATGAGGTCGGCTTGCGCCGCATTTGTCGAGATCAGGACGTTGGCGGCTGGCGCACAGCCTATGACACGTCGCATGGTCTGTTGAATGAGCGTATGCTCCCCGCTAATCCGTAAGAGCTGTTTCGGAAACAGATGACGGCTCAACGGCCAAAATCTAGTCCCGCTCCCCCCCGCCATGATCACCGGATACAGTGGATACGCGCGCGCCATGTCTTCTCCTTATCGTTTTTTCTTAGCAGCTTTCTCCTCGTTGCGAGAGAGGAGTATCATCTCTGCGAGCTCTCTCACCGCCCCTTCTCCACCCTTCTGCCGACAAACATAATCGACAATCTCCAATACTTGCGGAAGACTGTCGGCGGGAGCTGCGGACAATCCAACCGCCTTCAAGGCTTCGATGTCGTTGACGTCGTCGCCGATATACGCGACTTGCTTGAGTGAGATGCCATGCCGTATCGCCATGTCTCGGATGACCGACAATTTGTCGAACACCCCCTGATGGAGCTCGGGAATGGCGAGTTTTTCGGCCCGACGAGCGACCAACCTGGTTCGTTCCTGCGTCACGATTGCCGTGATGAGGCCGGCCTTCTGCAGCAATTTGATCCCCATTCCGTCGCGGGTGTTGAACTTCTTCCACTCGTCGCCCGATTCGGAATAATACATGCCGCCATCGGTGAGGACTCCGTCCACATCGGTGGCGAACAACCGGATTTCCCGTAGGAGGTTTCTCACGGGATTCCGCCTAGTTTTCAATTTCATGCGCTTATCGCAGAAGAGCTTGATACCCCGGTAAGGATCGAATGCTATCTTAACGAGTCTCCGAGCAATTGCAACGGTTTTTGACCGAGAGGGCGTTCATGGGGAATAATCAGGAGACAGGTGAGCGACTTTGGCAAATCGTGCCAGTGCCTGGCTCCAGTCAGACAACGCAAGACCAAGAGACGCCAATCGGTCTGGACTCAGCACTGAATATGACGGTCGCTTGGCCAGACGTTCTGCCTGATCCGTCGTGATCGGTATGACGGGACAACAAAATCCCATTTCACGAACGATGGCCTGCGCAAACTCATACCATGTGCACTGTCCACGATTGGTGACGTGGATCATTCCTTCCACATCCTTCCCGACCAACGAAGCCACAGCAACGGCTAGGTCATCGACATACGTAGGGCAACCGGATTGATCATTCACAACCTTCAAGATCGGCTCGCCCTGTGCAGCCCGCATGATGGACTTCACAAAATTTTTACCGACCGATCCGTAAAGCCATGCGGTCCGGATGATGAGCGCTCTGGCGCCAGACGCCAAAATGGCCTGCTCTCCTTTCCATTTTGATAATCCATATTGGTTGATCGGGCAAGGGCTGTCGTTCTCTCGATACGGTATCCGCTGCTTCCCATCGAACACATAGTCGGTCGAAATATAAATGAGGCGGGCCCCGAGCCGAACGGCGGCACATGCGATCTGCTCAGTCCCTAAGACGTTCACCGCCAACGCGAGGTCCGGATGCCGTTCGGCCCCATCAACATCGGTGTAGGCTCCTGCATGGATGATCAGGTCTGGAGCCGATCCAATAATCTCTTCTTCAACACTCGGACGCCTAAGATCGAAGTCCGGTAAGTCTTTGGGTATAACGGTTTCGTACCCAAATACCTCGCAGAGCGCGCTGCCCAGTTGCCCCTTGGCCCCGGTGATGAGGATACGCATGATGCGATGTTCAAGGTGTGAGGTAGGGTTGAGTCTGAGGTCGAGTTTGACCTTAGGCTGAACCTTAACCTGCTTGCCTCAAGCGTTTGCCGTACATCTGCTCATAATATTTCCGGAACTCTCCGGACTTGATAGGACGCCACCAGGACTCATGTTCTTGATACCATTGAATGGTCGCGCGCAGCCCTTTTTCGAACGGCACGATCGGGTGCCATCCGAGCCGACGGAGTTTCCCGCTATCCACGGCATACCGGCGGTCATGACCAGGCCGGTCTACCACAAAGCGAAGCAAGCTCTTCGGCTTGCCCAAACACGAAAGGATTTCCTCGGCTACCTCAATGTTTTCGCGCTCGTTCCCCCCCCCAATGTTGTACACGGTTCCCGGCTCGCCGTGAAAAAACGCCTGCTCGATCCCGGCACAATGGTCTTCGACGGCAAGCCAATCACGACGGTATCTGCCGTCGCCGTACAACGGCAATGGTTGATCATCAATGGCATTCGTCACAAAGAGAGGAATGAATTTCTCAGGATACTGACGAGGACCATAGGTATTGCTGCCTCTCGTCACCACCACCGGAAATTCATAGGTCGTCCAGTAGCTCAACACAAGCAGATCTGCGCCTGCTTTACTAGCCGAGTACGGGCTACGTGGCCCCAGCCGATCTTCTTCTGTCGATAGACCGGATTCGACACTGCCGTACACCTCGTCCGTGCTGACTTGAAGAAACCGTTTCACGTCGGCATGTCGCCCTTCCTCAAGCAACACGCCTGTGCCAACCACATCAGTGCGCGCAAAACTTCCCGGGTCAAGAATCGAACGATCGACATGCGTCTCCGCCGCACAATTGATGATGCCTTCGATTCGATACTTATGAAGCACGGATGCAACCAATGCCTCATCGCAAATGTCGCCGTGGACAAACACATACTTTGGATGTCGGCTGATCGTATCTAGGTTGGCCAGATTTCCAGAATAGCAGAGGGCATCGAGGTTGACGACCTGGTGCTGTGCGGAGGCTACCAGACGTCGGATAAGATGAGACCCGATAAAACCGGCACCACCGGTGACAAGAATACGCATCTATGCCGCTAATTCAAGGTTGTTGGCGCCGGTTCGGCCGACCAACTGGTTGGCCAGATAGAGCGACTCGATGGTACCGGCATCCGTCCACCATCCCTCAAGCAAATCCCATGTCAGTGCGCCGGCCTTGATATAGGCGTTGTTGACGTCGGTAATCTCCAGTTCCCCCCTAGCTGACGGTTTGAGCGATCGAATGAACCCGAATACTTGTGGATCATAAAAATAAATGCCCGTGACGGCATACGGGGATCGAGGGCGGAGCGGTTTCTCTTCAATCTTTACGACACGTTTTCCTTCCAAAACCGGCACACCAAATCGCTGTGGATCCTTGACTTCTTTGAGGAGAATTTTTGCCCCATTTTGCTGACGGCGAAAGTGATCCGCGGCCTTGGCGATATTTCCCTGGATGATGTTGTCGCCCAGTACGACACAGATTGATTCCCCATCGGCAAAGTGCTCAGCCAACCGAAGCGCGTCGGCAATACCACCTTCACCTTCCTGATAGGTATAGTTGAGATGTTTGAGCCCAAACTCTTTCCCATCCCCAAGCAATTTCAAGAAGTCACCCGCGTTGTTTCCCCCCGTCACCAACATGATTTCCGTCACACCCGCATTCACCAGCGTCTGAATCGGATAATAGATCATCGGCCGGTTATAGACCGGGAGCAGATGTTTATTTGTGACCTTGGTGAGAGGCAATAACCTGGTCCCCAGCCCACCCGCCAGCACCACGCCTTTCACTCTTCTACCTTCCCCCTATTGGTAAGTAGTTGAATTGGTAAGTGGTTGACCGTTGTTCTTATCGGTTGCCATCGGTTAGAACTATAGGGCTTGACGATAACACGAAGAGGTAAAATGGGCACTTGATATGTAAAAACTACGAAACACCCTGAGAGAGGTTCGGCTGAAAACTGGGTACCAACCGCTTGAGATCCTTAAGCAGTTCTTCTTCGTCGCTTTTGGCTAGAATTGTCGGCAGTGACTCCAACCACTCGCCTAGTTCGCCTACCGGGACAGGGGTCCCGACAGCTCGATGGATCTTGGGATGGACGGTGGATTCTACCCGCTCGCTGTCCTCAAATAGCTCTTCGTACAATTTTTCTCCAGGTCGAAGCCCTGTAAAGACGATATCAACGTCCTTCCCTGGAACCAGGCCGGCCAACACGATCATGTTTCTGGCCAGATCCGCGACTTTGATTTGCTCCCCCATATCGAGGACGAACACTTCACCTCCCCGGCCCATCACACTCGCTTGGAGAACCAGCTGCACGGCCTCGGGAATGGTCATGAAAAACCGCTTGATTTCCGGATGGGTCACAGTTACCGGACCACCTTTGCGGATTTGTTCGGAGAACAGAGGCACGACACTTCCGTTGCTGCCCAACACGTTGCCGAACCGTACCACCGTAAATTTCGTGAGACCGGTGTGGTTGAACTGCTGCGCCAAGTGCTCGGCAATTCTCTTGGTCACCCCCATAACGCTCGACGGATTGACAGCCTTATCTGTGGAGATCAGCACAAATCGATCAACGCCAGTTTTCAACGCGACCTCGGCGATGACGCGAGTCCCTAGGATATTATTGCGGATCGCTTCCTTCGGGTTGAGTTCCATGAGAGGAACGTGTTTGTGTGCTGCAGCATGGAACACGATGTCGGGGTTGGTTTGCCGAAACACCTCCGAGACACGGTCCGGCACCGTGACATCTCCGATGACAGGGAGAATCACTGCCTCCGGATACACCGCTCGCAACTCCAACAGGAGCGAATGGAGGGTATTTTCATAGCGTTCAAATAGAACGAGGGATGCCGGCTTGTATCGCGCGATCTGCCGGCACAACTCCGATCCAATCGAACCTCCTGCTCCAGTCACCAATACCGTCTTACGTGCGATGAGGGGGTACAGTTCTTGTCGATCCGTTTGGATCGGTTCACGCTGCAACAAATCTTCCAATCTCATCGGCCGTACTTGCTGCAAAGAGACAGGATCGACTAAGAGTTGCTTGATATCGGGCAAGGTCTTGATCGGGACCGTGCACCCTTCTGAAGCGGCCAGAATTTTTTGCTTGACCGTGGTTGAGCCCGAAGGAATGGCCACGATAATCTCGTGCGCCGCCAATCGATCGGCCGCCCTCCGGATATTCTCGATTGTTCCCACGACTGGGATGCCGTGAATCTTCATCTTCTGTTTAACGGGATCATCGTCGACGAACCCCACCGGCAGGCTGTTATAGTTCGCATCGGAAAGCATGTCTCTCGCCAACAGTTCGCCCGCATGTCCCGCACCGACAATCAACACACGACGTGCGTCCGGCTCGACGACTCGGATCCATTCCCGTAATCCCCGCACGGCCAATCGAACGCCCCCCAAATACAGTCCGGTCAAGAGACCGGTCAGAACGATCACCGATCGAGGATATTGTGTAATGCCGCCAAGAAGGTGGATGACTCCGTAAAAAGCCGCTGCGCCGGTCAGAGAAGCCAGGAGGATCTTGCCCAAATCATAAAGACCGACATATCTCCAGAGGCCGCGCTGAATCCCGAATCCCCATAGGACGGAACTAAAGATCAGCAACATGGCGGGAAGATGATCCCACATGATGCGCTGATACTCTGACGGAATATCTGCATCAAATCGCAATACGAACGCGGTAAGGTTGGCCGCAATGATCAAGACCAACTGGATGGCAACAACGAGGGACGACCGATGGTGGAGTACCATGTCGCCGTATCGAGCCGTAAGGGAGTGATAAAACTTGGCTACCTGCTGTCTCATACGCAAGCTGGTACCGAGAAGCTGAACTCACGCTCTCCGAGCATCGTTTCGACGGCCTGAATCACGCGATTCACGGGCAACTGTTGCAGGCACTCGCTCAAACTATTGATATGGCGGTCGCAACCTTCGCCCAAGCACGGCACGCAGTCTCCTTCCCCTTGAAGCAAGTAGACATTTCCCAGCCGTTGTGATCCACGGGTTTTCCACGGACTCTGAGCAGTGACTGGGAAGTCCTTCGGCCAGGGTCCCCACTTCACCGGATTTGATGGCCCGAACAGGGCGACGGTCGGCGTACCGATGGCCGCCGCCATGTGACTCACAGCGGTATCCGTTCCGACATACACGGCTGCGCGGCTGAGCAAATAACCAAGCGCCGGCAATCTCACACGTCCGACAAGATTCACCGCTTCCGGTAACCCTTGAATCACTTGCTCACAGGAGGTCTGTTGATCTGACGCTCCCCCCGTCACAACGACCGTCATCCCATGATCCGTCAACCACCGTCCAAGAGCAACCCAACCGGCTGCCGTCCATGTTTTATAGGCGAATTTTGGTGAGACATGCAGGACGGCATATCGCGGAGAACCTCTCATTCCGGGAAACGAGTCGTGAATGGATTCTTCATCCTCACGCCCCCAACTGACGACGGGAGTTCCAAGCGGTTCGATCTTCAACGACGCAAGCAACCGAAGGTTCATAGCCACGGTATGAGTGTTCAGGTTATCGAAGGGCATCCATTCATCCAGTAATCTCCGTTTCCACCATGATTTCCTGTCTGGCAATAGCGTCCCTACACGATACCGTCCCGCAACCCACGCGTGAAAAGTCGGGCGGTCGCCCGCCAAGACCGACACAGCAAGGTCGTACCGGCGCCAGAGCGAACGAAACAATGCCAGATGAGCGCCTATCGTGGGACGTTCGGCAATCGTCCAGATCCGTCGGATATCACGATTGGCCGCTACAATATCCTCGGTCCCTTCGAACACCAGCATATCGATCATCAAATGAGGCCACGCCGACTTGAGCGAGCGAACGACCGGTGTGGATAAGAGCACATCCCCGATTCGACGTGTACACACGACCAACGCGTTGTTCATTTCTCGCTTCATTTCACAACCAGCAGTCTCTTCACCGAGCCTCATCACCAGCCGACAATCAAAGACCACCGCGTTGATCGAGTCCAATGGCGGCTCGGACTGTCGACGAATGCAAAAGCTCATCCAGGCGTTTCTGATTGTCAGGCAGCCTTATGCGATCCTGCTCGGGATGCCATAAATGAAACACCGTCGCAGCCAAGCGGGCATTCTTATGCTTTACTCCGACACGGAGTAGTCGAATGACCAAATCAGAATCCTCCAGTCCCCATCCCTCGTAGGACTCATCAAGTCCGTTCACACGAATCAAGTCGGCGCGCCAAACGGAAAGATTGCAGGTCTTGATGCCCCTCCAACGAGCAGGTGTCCACTTTCGAAACGGAGCATCGGGCAGATTGATCAGCGGCAGCACCCGATTGACTTCGCGCCGAAACCATGACCGTATCCAATCGATTCCGCTCCACGCATGAATCGGCAGGCGCTGACGCAGGACACGGTTCGTCAACCCGGCCGAGAGTAATACACGATTCGATCCGAGGAAGTAACCTGGTTCGGCCAATCGTTTATGGACACGCACGAAATGACGCGAGGGAACACAGTCACCATCTGTAAACACCACGTAGTCGGCGTCCGTCGACGCGACGGCGCGATTGCGGATGGCGGCGGCTCGAAATCCTTGGTCTTGTTGCCAGATATGCGTGACGGGAAACGGAGCGCGATTGGTAAATTGCCGTACAACCTCTGCCGTCTCCTCACCTGAACCGTCATCCGCAACCACGAGCCAAAAATCTTGATCGCTTTGGCTACAATAGCCTTCCAGTACAACCGCCAGTGCGTCAGGACGATTGTATGTCGTCACGATCACGGCTGTTTTCATTGCGATGGTGAGTCACTGCGTCGTCGGAGAGGGGCCTGTTTAGGGAACGGCCATGCCTCCTGCTGTTCAAATCGCTTGGCATATCGGTAGAAGGTTCCCTCAAAATTTCCGAACGCAATGACGAACCCGGCCCAGCCGTCGAGAAATCCCAGCTTCGCTACGTAATGTTTCAGAAACGACCAGAAACCGTGAAACAGTGCCGTGCCCATGGACACCCGCTGATCGGCGAGCTTCAATGCTCCAAGAGATGAATAGCGATTCGCTTTCTTGACGACTTCTTCAAAGTCTCTGAAGGGGATTTGCCAAATCGCATGCTCCAGACGGCCGGCCGGCTTGGCGGTCAATAGCTCGTATCCCTCATGGACTGGAGATTCCACATATCTCATCGTCCCTTTGCGGAACAGTTGTGGCTGGCGAAAATTTGGATACCAGCCGGAATGTTTGATCCAGCGTCCCATGAAGTAATTCCGCCTAGGCACGAGATAGGCGTCATGTACGGGAGTTCCGGCAAGGATCGTGAGGATTTCATCCCGTACCTCCGGCGTGCACTGTTCATCCGTGTCGAGGCTGAAAATCCATTCATGCGTGCAAGCTTTGATGGCTTGATTCCGTAGATGACCGAATCCCTGGAATGGAATCTGGACGACACGAGCTCCCATGTCCTGCGCGATCTGAGCGGTCTGGTCGGTACTGGCTGAATCGGCCACGATGATTTCGTCCGCCCATAACACACTGTTGATGGTATCGGCGATCTTCTTCGCCTCGTTGTAGGCGATAATATAAGCGGAAACTTTCATGTCTTGGCATCAAGTCGTGGATCAGCCCAGGAACACATGAGGCCGGAGAACACACAGTAAAACAGTTTTTCGGTATGATCGCTGAGCGCGGGCTGGAAAAGAGAGGCGATCGCGATGGTGACCACCAATCCTCTGGCAAGCAGCCCATACGCCGCATCGCCGGCAAGTGACGCCGATCGCCATTGTTGCACAAACAACCACAGCAGCAGGCCGAGCCCCACTATTCCGACTTGTGCCATGATCAAAAGATATTGATTGTGCGGGTGCGTGGGAACAGGCACACCGGATTGCTTCGCATGCACGGCGTACGCTTGAGCAAATCCCCCCGTCCCGGCTCCCACCAACGGGTGCTCTTGTATGATTTCGATGGTGTGATAAAAAAATTCCATGCGTTCGGTAACCCCGTCATAAGTCGCCATCTGAGGATTCCATCGCGCAACACCGGTCGCGACGAGGTTGACCCGGTCATGAAACGATGTGGAGATCTGATAGGCCGCGGAAAACATCACGCCGAGGGCGATGACCGCTGCCACCATACCTCTCCAGCCGAAATACATATGGAAGGCCACCATCACAAGTCCTGCCAGCACCACATACCCTGTTCGGCCTTGGACCATCAATAAGACATTACTTGCCGCCAAGCATGAGGCCACCGCCCACCCCCATCGTGCCCATCTGCGTGAGGATTTCCACGCCAGCACCCCGAACAACAACACACCGAAAGCCATGAGCAGATTGTGAGTGGTGTGCTTTTTAAATATACAGGGGTTGGACGAATCACAGGTAACCGGTTTTGGAAATGCACAGAAGCTGGACGAATCGCAATCGATGAACCAGCCTGTTGGAAGAACGCCCACGCTAAAGGCAAAAGACAGTACCAACGTCACGGCCAACGATGCCGCCAAGGCCAGAATCGCGCGTTTTTTTTCTTTGGCATCGATCACCATCGAAATCAGCAGGGGGATGAGCAAAAGATTAGCGTATTTCTTCACCCATAACGCTCTCTCTTCCAAAGTTCCCCCTCCCCACACCGTACCGAGCAACAGCCAGACGAACAAAAAGACAGCCGCCACTGCCACGGGATTCGCGGTGATCCGACGAAGTCTTTCACGCCACCCGCCACCGACTGTCCAACACAGCACGAGCAGACCGAGTAGAATGCCGTCCGCAACGACCCAAATCGGAATGGTGAACCCTAGTGCCGTCGTCGTCCAGCTCGCCGTTCGCCTCGCCCCCGCCTGCAGCCGGTTCATTCGCCATAAAGACGAATCTGGAACCTGCCCGTTATCTAAAACCTTCTTTGCGATGAACACGCTGGAACCTATCTCAAAAGCAAATTGAAGAGATCTGGCAACATCGCCGGCCGAACTACCACCATCAGAACAACAGAATCACGGGGATTATTGCCCCACGCTGGACATTGTAATCTTTGAGATAGGCACGAATTTATGTGGTACGACGCGGCACCAAACGTTACACTTTGACAGTCACACGCGCCGTGGTCGGATCAGAAACAGTTCGTACGGGACTGTCCTCACTTGCTACGTGTGCGTCTCGAATGGGGGGAGAGTTTTTTGGCTTTTGTTCCAACCTATGCACGAGTATTCCCCAAACAAGAAATATGGACGCCCATATGCCAAGAATGACGAGTCGTACTTTGTCTGTCGAGTGATGATACAGAACGGCCAATCCTCCACATGCAATCATGAGCCCATACTCTGCAAGCACGGTCCGACGATGGCTCCATCCGCTCAGCACCAACCGCTGATAATAATGCTCCCGGTGACCTTCCCAAATCCTTTTACGACGAAGCGCCCGTCGGATCAAGGTCACTGTCGCATCTATGATGAATGGGGAGAAGATCATGATCGGAACCCACAACTCGAATATTCCGTCGCGAACGCCAAGGATCATCAATGTCCCCGCCAAGAATCCAAGCGTAATGCTCCCTGCATCGCCCATGAAGATACGCGCGGGCGGAAAATTATGGATGAGAAATCCAAGGGCACCCATCGCAACGAACGTGGCGATGATGAGCATCACCGGAAAGTGGGCTTGCCATCCGAAGTATGCGAGAAATCCGAACCCGAAAAACGTCATTCCGCCTGCAAAGCCGTCCATACCATCCATAAAGTTATAGAGATTCGCCATCCACAGGAGGACGAGAACACTCACTGGAATCGCGGCTATCCCTAGCGAAATGTTGGGTCCTCCGGGTACTGGGATAGAAGACAAGGTTAAGCCGACACCCCCGATAATGATAGACGCGGAGACTGCCTGAACACCCAGTCGGAGGGCGGCAGGGAGACCGACACAGTCATCGATGAAGGACACGACAAAGATGAGGAGCATCGAGGCCACGATCCAGACGCTCCCTGAAGCCAATCCCTTCGGCAATACAGGCTTAGACGGCTGCGCGATGGCAAGAACACTCGCAGCCGCTATGAGGGCGACCACGACGCTTAAAATGATGGCCAACCCCCCTGTCTGCGGGGTCGGCATCGAATGCAATGTCCGTTCATTGGGTTGAGCCAGTATCGACAAAAACGATTTTGGTGAACACAAACAGTGTGTGAACCACCAGGCCGATACAAAGGCAAAGATCCCTGGAAGGGCAACCATCATGACTGACATACTGACACTGCCATCTTAATTAGGCCACTCTCAACGGGCCTGCCTCTGCTTCTTGTTCATTTGGCAAGCTCTATGACTCATTTTTACATCGAAATCAAGACGTAAGAGCCTTTGCTCAACCGTCCACACGTGCTACATCACGATAAAACGCGATCAGCTCAGGGACCGCTTTTTCGAAGGAATACGAGGCTTGATACCCCAATTCATGTGTGATGGTCCTCGAACTGTACCAGGCACAGCCGATGAGCTTTGTCAGTTGCTGCGTCGTCAAGGGTGCAGAGCTCCCACTGATAGCCCGGAGCATATCGCCGCATCGCGCACCGCTTTTGAGTATCCAGAGAGGCACTCGCCATCGAGGAGGCGCCTTTCCCAATCCGACTCGTAACCAGTCGTAGAGGTCGGTCACGCAATACGGTTCGCTATCGGCTACGATGTACGCAGACTGCTTAAAACATGGCGCACGAAGACATAGGAAGATTGCCTGTACAAAATTCTCGACATGTAAAAGGCTACGAACCGCCGAGAGACGAGGCAAGACCGGAAACCTCCCGTGATCGATCGCCTCGATCATTCGATACAGATTGCCTTTCTTTGTCGGACCATAGACCATTGGAAGACGAAGTGAGACGGCAGTGAGGCCATGTCGCTCTGCATACTCCGAAACAAGTTGCTCTGCTCGCCATTTTGACCGACCGTAGGCAGTCCGGGGATTGGGAGCCTGTGTTTCATCGACACACCCACTCGTCTCTTCGCCAAAAACCTTGACCGAACTTGCAAACACGATGCGGTTCACTCCGGATCTCACGGCTGCATCCAAGATGTGTTTCGTGCCTTCGACATTAACGGCTTCATAGTCCTTATCCGCGCCGGAATCATCGATTGCATGGACCTTGGCCGCCAGGTGCACAATGGCTCCGCAGCCATTCGCAGTCTCTTCGGTTTGTGACGCATGACGGACGTCGGCGACGATCGACTCAACTTCCGGAGGAAACGGTGGACACCGAGTCGGTTCGCGAACGACCGCTCGTACTTGACATCCTGAACGATGGAGCTCCCGAACCAGAGATGAGCCTAAAAATCCTGAGGCGCCTGTCACTAGAACACGCATGAGCTGTCCATGAAGCCTATCAATACCCAGTAACTTTGGCGGGAGAGGCTCTCATGAAGAATCATGGGCACGTCCATGAAGCAGTTCATAATACAGAGCCAAAGTTTGCTGAATCACCAGGGTTGAAGAAAACTCTTTCACGACCATTTCTCTCCCTCGATGGCCCAGCTCATTTCTCAACTCCCTATTTTCCAACAATATTGTGATCGCATCCGCTAAAGCCATCGCGTTCCTGGGAGGGACAAGAAGGCCGTTTACGCGATGGCGGACGACTTCACGACAACCAGGAACGTCGGTAGCGATAATGGGTTTACCGCATGCGGCCGCTTCCAGCAGACTCACGGGCAACCCTTCGCGATAGGATGGCAATACGACAACGGCGGCATGTCCCAATACGGCAGGCATGTCGCTTCTGTGTCCCCACCACTCGATCACTCTTTCTTCATGCCATCGTTGTAGTTGCTCCGGCTGAATGCTTGCCGGATTGTCTTCGTCACATCGCCCTACAAGCACAAAACGGACGCCAGGTTTCTGGCGTCTTATCAGCCGCGCGGCTTCCAGGAATTCACCCACGCCCTTATCCCACAACATCCGACCGGGCAAGAGAACAATCGGCTGCCCGCTCTCATTGGACATCGGTCTAAACCTGTCGGTATCGACCCCCGTCCCTCGGATCACTCGTGTTTGACTGTGCTGTACAACGCGATCACGCACTAACTGAGCTTGATCCTCTTCGTTCTGGAATACAGCGATCGAACCGGCTGATCGGCAGGCCGCATTCAACCCAACCTTTAAGCATAGGCGGAGCAACCTCGCTCTAAACTCTTCACTCGTGTAGGTGTACCCTAATCCGGCAAACACATTGACCACGGAAGGAACACCTACAAGACGGGCGGCTATAGATCCATAGAGAATCGGCTTGATGGCCACGTGATAGACGAGATCGGGTTTTTGAGTGCGGTAGAGCCGAGCGAGCTCCACAACGGCCAAAAACTCTCGAATCGGATTCACGCTTCGGCGAAGAAGACTGATGGGAAAAAGTTTGAACCCGTGTCGGCAGATCTCCTGACCGTGCTCCTGGACACGCATCGCGAGCAATACTTCGAACCCCGCATCCCGCGATGCTCGTGCAAGTTCCATCCAATGCAGGCGAAAATACCAGTCCTCCGTGACTAGGAAAAGTATACGCGGAGAAGAAGACTTCATGACGCCTGCGCTATACCAAGCCTTCTCACTGTTCTCGAGGCTTCAGGTGATGGGCAATTTTGTCCGGCAGGCACAGCGTACGCAGAAACCAGCGGCGCATCAATTTCAAAAATGAGTAGGCTCCGAGGAACTTGTGAGTGACCCAGTTGATGTGGCCCGCCTGGTATAACCGCTTGTACGTATCCAATACTTCGCAATGGAATTTCCATAAATGCGCACTCAACCCTCCAACCCCAAAATCCCGTTTGAACGAGTAGGCGAGTGGAACCTCCAAGAGAAACGCCTGATATCCATCCGCAATGGCAGAAAGCCAAAGCAGGTAATCCTCACTATATCGTTTACCAGGCAGGAATCGGTTCGGCACATTTGATCGAACCACCACGGACCGCGTAGGGATGGAGTTGATGACCAACATGCGGCTAAAAGCCAACTTCCTGACGGTGATTGGAGGCAATTGAACCGGCGCCTCTTCCAGCCGTTCTATGACCAATGTCCGTGTTCCCGTCAAGGCAACCTCCGGATGAGCCTCCATCCATGCTATCTGAATCTCAAGTTTGCGCGGATGCCAGACATCGTCAGCATCGAGGAATGCAATATACGATGACTTAGCGGCCTCCCATCCCGCATTTCGAGCCACGCCCGGCCCGCCGTTCTTTTCGAGACGAATGATCTTTACGTTCAATCGATCACCGTACGACGCTTGTATGCGATACAGACTGTTCAATGTCTCTCCCGCGTCACCGCTGCAGTCCTCGACGAGCAGCACCTGCTCAGGAAGGAGTGTTTGCTGCACGATGGAGAAAACCGCGCGCTCGACCGTTTGAGCACAGCGAAAACAAGGAATCACCACACTGACCGGTGCACTTAGACGGTCGTCCATTATGTTTTTGTCCAGTGCCTCGGCTGGCCAAGCACCTGCCGAGCTAGATCGAGCGCGTTTCGGGTGATCCGCTCTCCAAACACATGCCACAAGAAAAGCCTTAGGTACGCTTTGATCACCGAGTACATCCAGAGGGGGGATGGCAGTCTCTGCCCATGCATCCGCTGGGCCCGTCTTGACTCAGACAAGACCAGCAGGCCGGCCTCCGGCTTGCTGCTGATGCCACCTTGTCGAACGCCCGCGATAATAAGATTCGGAATAAACAGCGCATCGGCGTGTTTCAGTTCGCGCAACAGCATTTCATAATCCCCCGCGATGCGGAACGATTGATCAAACGGACCGTGCTCCACGAACAAACTTCGATGGTGCATCATGCCGGGGTGAGGAAGGCACATACCTGACAAGAACTTGTCTTTCACTATTTCCCACGATGCTCCCATCGGATAGAGACTTTCCCCTTTTCCGTTGATTAACATGTTCTGTCCATATACCACTCGGATACAGGATGGCAGGATCCTGAGCTGTTCACTGATCCTCTCCAGCACGCGAGTGTCCCAAAAGAAATCGTCCGCACCAAGGAAGCTGATCCATTCGCCGCGCGCCTTCGGCAAAGCCTTGTTCCACGCGTGATAGATCCCTCCGTCGGGTTCGGAAATCCAGTAGTTGATCTCTCGACTATTCGCTTTCAACAACTCAACGGTACCGTCTTTCGAGCCTCCATCAATAATGAGGAGTTCCTTATAAGGATGGGTCTGCTGTGTGATGCTATCGATGCAATGCCGCAGCGTGGTCACGCTGTTGTAGGTGGCAACGACGATCGATATCGATGGAGAAACAGCGTGTGCGCGTACAGTACCTGACTGATCTAACATAGTAGCTATGTCCGTCCAGGC
>Ga0073934_10004732_pt1 | contig 22080 bp, 15 predicted proteins | sample LarsenN4metaG_FD_76834 | JGI IMG/M metagenome (GOLD analysis project Ga0073934, IMG submission 76834) | Hot spring sediment bacterial and archeal communities from British Columbia, Canada, to study Microbial Dark Matter (Phase II) - Larsen... ...
TCGTCCGAGCGGATGGCCGTGCGCAGCAGGCCGCACAGGTCGAGCGCCGTCGAGGGCATCACCACGCGCAGGCCCGGGCAGTGCGTGAAGACCACTTCGCCGCACTGGCTGTGATAGATAGCGCCGCCGGTCAGATACCCGCCGATGGCCACGCGCACCACCACCGGCGCCTTGAACTTCCCCGACGAGCGCCAGCGCAGCAGGCACAGCTCGTTGCGAATCTGCATCACGGCCGGCCAGATGTAGTCGAAGAACTGGATTTCCACCACGGGTTTCATCCCGCGCGTGGCCATCCCTAGCGCGCGGCCGACGATGCTGGCCTCGGCGAGCGGCGAGTTGAATACGCGCCCGGAGCCGTACTTGCGCTGCAAGCCGGCCGTGGCCTTGAAGACTCCGCCCTTGCCCTTCACTTGCTCGAGGTGCTGCTCACGCGAGCAGTCGGCCACGTCCTCGCCGAAGACGATAATGCGCTCGTCGCGCGCCATTTCGTCCAGCAACGTGGCGGCAACCATCTCGACCATAGTCTTCTCATCCCCGGTGAATTTCGGCTCCGTGTGAAACTCGTCTGACGCGGGGTCCACGTCGGGCGAATACACCCACAGCTTCACCGAGTCGGGCGAGGGTAACTCCGCGGCCAGGGCGCGGTCGGTGGCTTGGCGCACTTCCTCCTCCACTTCTGCCTCCAGTGCTTCCAGCTCCTTCTCCTCGAGAACGGCTTCGCGCACCAGGAACAGGCCGAATTTCGGGATCGGATCGCGCCGGGCCTCCGCTTCGCGCTCCGCGTCAGGCTTGTACAGCTTTTCGTCGTCGGAAAGCGAATGCGAGTAGGGCCGGATGACGTGGGCATGGACCAGGGCCGGGCCTTTGCGCGCCCGGCAGTATTCCACGGCTTCCCTGAGGGCAGCGTAGCTGGCAATCGGCTCCGTGCCGTCGCATTCGCGCACCAGCAGGCCTGGATAGTTGGCCACCAGCCGCGAGATGCTCCGCCCGGCGGTCTGCACTTCGACGGGCACGGAAATAGCGTAGCCGTTGTCTTCCACCAGAAAGAGCACAGGCAGGGACTTCAGACAGGCCGCGTTCAGGGCTTCGAAGAATTCGCCCTGGCTGGTGGTGCCATCCCCTCCGGAGACGTAGACAATCTCGTCGCGCTGCTGGCGCACGGCGTGGCCCAGCGGAGCCTGCCGGGCTTGCTCGAGCGCTTTCGGGAAACGGTCGTAGTAGAGCGAAGCTTCCGCCGCACCCACGGCCTGCAGCCACTGCGTCCCCGTGGGAGAAGACTGCGAAACGATGTTGTAGTCCTGGTGGCCCCAGTGCGAAGGCATCTGGCGGCCCCCGGAGGCCGGATCGTCCTTTGCGCCGAGGGCCTGGAGCAGCATTTCGTACGGCGTCACGCCCAGCATCAGGCAGAGTGCGCGGTCGCGGTAGTAGGGGTAAAACCAGTCGTAGCCCGACCGCAGCACCAGCCCGGCGGCCACCAGCACGGCTTCGTGGCCCGCGCCGCTGATCTGGAAGAAAATCTTGTTCTGGCGCTTGAGCTGAATTTCGCGGTCGTCCAGCCGGCGGGAGAGATACATCGTGCGGTAGATGCGGATCAGGGTGTTGCGGTCGAGCCCGTGGTACTTGGTGACGTCAAACCTGGCCGTCTTTGCGCGCGCCTGCACCGCCATGCGGCTCACCTCGCGAATGGTTCTGAGGTCGTTCGCCCTGCGCGAAAACCTGATTATAGCCGACTGCACGGGACACGCCGCCCGAAAAAAACATGCCCCGGCGCCAGACTGAAAAACGAGGTCAGCGAGGGGCTGCTCTTGCCTTGCCCCTCGGACTCCGTCATCGTTCAGGAAAGAAAACGCCATGAAAGCAGCACGGAGGGAATGGTCCGGCGTCGCCCGCCTGCTTTCTGTGCTTCTTGTCTTCCTTCCCGTTGCCGCTGCCAAAGGGTTTGCGCAGGGGCGCCCGCAGCGTACATATTCTGAAAGCCATTCCGGCCGCTCCCATGGATGACCTTGAAGGCGCCTTCGGCAATGTGGGAGCAACTTTGTAGGCTCGCGGGAAGTAGGCACCGGGGCAGGGGGAGCCGTACTACCGCGAGGTCGTCGTTGCGGGCAACCCGAAGCTCTCGCTTGGCGCCTAGTCCAGGGAGTCGAACAGGTCGGCCGTGGACGTGTAGGCGGATTCGCCGTGGCGGACGACCCGCGGCGAAGCGTCCTTGAAGGGCGCTTCCGCCTGCAGGCGTTCGAGCCAGCGCTGGTGGCTCAGGCGTTCGTGGTCAGAGAAGTCCAGGCGCACGATCAGCCGGATGCGCTCCCCGCCGTCGCTCTTCTCTGGCTCTTTCCGCTCGAACTTCAGCTTCATTTTCTCGCCTAGGCGGAAAGCCTGCTTCCAGCCTTCGATGCGGTGGCGCGCCTGTTGGGCCGCTTCTTCGTTCGCGCCGAAATCGAAGATTAGGTAGGATTGCGCCATGCGACTCCGGAGCCATTTAGCGGTCTGGCTGCGCAAAAGTCAAGCCACGCTGCCGAGCCTCTCCGCGCTGACCATTTTGACCTTGCTTCTGGTCTCCGCGGGCGCGACGACCCCGCAGCAGCCCGCTACAACTGCACAGCAGCCGCGGCCGCTCCAGCGGGAGCCTTTGCAGCAGAACGTGCGCGTCGAGCGGTATGAAATCCACGTCTCGTTCCAGCCGGAAAAAGGCTCACTGCGGGCCACGGCCGCAGTGACGCTGCGCGCGAGCGAACCCACGGAAGTCGTGGAGTTCGAATTAGGCGCTTCCCTCGAGTTGGTGCAGCTCAGCGACGAGCAGGGCCGCAAACTGGCCTTCTCCCGCAGCGGGCGGCTGGGCTCGCCGAAGTTGCTCGTGCGGCTGGCAGAGCCCGCCGCGGCCGGGCAGGCCATCACGCTGACCTTCGTCTACGCGGGAGAGTTGCTCCCGGGCGAGCTCGACTACATCACTAAGGACGGCCTCCTGCTGCGCGATGAGTCCCGCTGGTATCCCGTCGTGGATTGGGCTGCATTCACCGAGAACACGATGACGATTGCAGTGCCCCACGGCTGGAGCGCCTTCGCCGCGGGTCAGTTGCAGAGCAGCACCCGGGCCGTCCCGGCGACGACCTTCACCTGGACCACGCAGCGACCTGTTTCCTCGCTTGCCGTCGCTGCCATCCCCGCTCAGGATTCCGTGTGCGCGCCGGAGTCAGCCGAAGGACCCACCACCCGGCAAAGAGCGCCCCTGGCCGCGTGCCTCATGGGCAAGCGCGCCGCCTCCGCGAAAGAGCTTGCCACGCGCGCGCACGATTTGCTCGGCTACTACGCCGGGATGTTTCCGCCGGCGCCGGTGCCGGAGCTGTTCCTGCTCGAAGGATTCCCGGGGCAAAGAGGCGCTATCGGGTATTCTGCGCCCGGGTTTTTGGTGATCGGCGATGACGTGGCGCGATACCACGCCTATGCGGGCTGGGCGCCAGAATTTCTCCCGCACGAGATCGCCCACCAGTGGTTCCCCATCGAGGTCACGCTGGCCAGTCCAGAGGACGGCTGGCTGGCTGAATCCCTGGCCGAGTACCTGGGCTGGCGCTACCTGGCCGAAAAGCAGCCGGCACAGGGGCGGCGCATGGTCGAGCTGGCCATGCGCGACGCGCTCGCCCACGAGCCGCTGCGCCCGTTAAGGCTGGGGCTGCGGTTGATCGGCGCTGACGACCTCGACGCGGTGCACGCCGCCCTCTACCAGCGTGGCCTGCTCGTCTGGCGCACGCTGGAAACCGTCATCGGCCGCGCCCGCGTGGACGCCGCATTGCGCGAATACGATCGGCGCTTCCGCGGGCGCAGCGCCTCGATTGCCGACTTCCGCAAAATCTGCGAAGAAATCTCCGGCCGCGACCTGGGCTGGTTTTTCACCTACTTCCTCGATGGCACCGCCATCCCGGAGATTGAGCTGCGCCGCCTGCCTTCCACCGCTCCAGGCGAGCTGGCCGGTGAAATTCACGTGAAAAACGTTCCCGAGGAATTCACCGTAGGCGTGGAAATGCGCATCCACACAGGCACTGGCGTCGTGGATCACTCGCTGGCCACGCGCGGCGCAGTCACGCCGTTTGCCATCAATCTGGCTGGCCCGGCTAGCTTGGTCACCCTCGACCCTGACCTGCGCATTCTGCGCTGGACCGAGCCCGCGCGACGCCACCGCGCGCAGCGCAGCCCGCTGGCGCAACTGGGCGAGCTGGAACGCCGCGGCCAGTACGCCCGCGCGATAGCCCTCTGCCAGCAGGCGCTTGCGCTTGACCCCGACGACTTGGCGCGCAACCAGCAGCAAATCTATTTCCAGCTGGCGCGCCTGCACCACCGGCAGGGACTCTGGGGCCGCGCCCGGGACCTGTTTGGCAAGGCGCTCGAACGGCATGCGCTCGAGCCCATCGACGACGGCTTCTACCGCGCGTGGTCGCGCGTCTATCGGGCGCGCATCGCGCGTCGCCTGGGCGACCTCGCAACGGCGCACAGAGAAGCCCAAGCCGGCTTGGCGCTCGACTCACCCGCACTGGACACGCGCATCCGCTGGCTGGAAGCAAGCCGCGAGCAGTCCGCCCGCGAGGCCCTCGAAGCCCTGCTCACGCCTCCCCGCCCGGCCACCCCCTAGGCCAAACGAGCAAGCGTGCCCGGCCGCCCGGGACCAGGGTTGACTTCCTCTTCCTTTGCCTGATATTCGCCTCTTGTTTTTGCCGACCTCCCGTGCTAGCCTCAGCGAACAAAAAGCGAAGGAGTGGCCATGGCCCACCAGCCCGCGGCACGCGCAACGTCGGCCCTGACAAGCGGTTCTGTGGCTCTGGAGGCGGCCCAGGCGGCGCCGGGAAGACTCCGCGAGGCGCTGCTATCCGTAGGCTCGCGCGGCCAAGCCGACGAGCTGATCACCGCGCTGCGGCACCTGCCGGCGCGCGAAGCGCAGTGGGCCCCGGTGCCGGAGTGGGTGCGCCCGGAACTCGCCGCCGCCTATTGCGCCAAAGGCGTAACCCGGCTCTACACGCACCAAGCCGAAGCCATCGAACTCATCCGGCAGGGGCACAACGTCGTGCTGGCCACCCCGACGGCTTCCGGCAAGACCATCTGCTACAACCTGCCGGTGCTGAATGCGGTGCTCGAGAATTCTGACACGCGCGCGCTGTACCTGTTTCCTACCAAGGCGCTGGCGCAGGATCAGCTCGCCGAACTCCACGATCTGGGAGGGCGGCTGGAGAACGTCTTCGGCGTGTACACCTACGACGGCGACACACCCTCCGACGCACGCCGCGCCATCCGCGAACGCGGCCACATCATCCTCACTAACCCGGACATGCTGCACACCGGCATCCTGCCGCACCACACGCGCTGGACGCGGCTGTTCGAGAACCTGCGCTACATCGTGCTCGACGAGCTGCACACCTACCGCGGCGTCTTCGGCAGCCACCTGGCGAATGTCCTGCGGCGGCTGGCGCGCGTGGCGCGGTTCTACGGCTCGCGGCCGCAGTTCATTTGTTCGTCAGCCACCATCGCCAATCCGGGCGAGCTGGCCGGGCAACTCGTCGAACAGGCGGTGGCGGTCGTGGAGCGCAGCGGCGCGCCCGCCGCAGAGAAGTTCTTCGTTTTCTACAATCCCCCCGTAGTCAACCGCCACCTGGGCATCCGCCGGAGCTACCTCAACGAAGCGGCGCGAGTCGCGCAGGAGTTTCTGAGCCGCGGCCTGCAAACCATAGTCTTTGCCAACAGCCGGCTGCACACCGAGGTTCTGCTCACCTATCTGCTCGAGGCCAACCCTCCACAGCCCAGCGCACCGGAGGCCATTCGCGGGTACCGCGGCGGCTATCTGCCCAACGAGCGCCGGCAGATCGAACGCGGCCTGCGAGAAGGGCGCATCCGAGCTGTGGTGGCCACCAACGCGCTCGAACTGGGCATTGACGTGGGCTCGCTCGACGTAGCGGTGATGGCCGGCTATCCCGGCACGATTGCCTCCGCCTGGCAACGCGCCGGACGCGCCGGGCGGCGCAGGGGGAGCTCCTGCGCCGTGCTAGTGGCTTCCTCGGCACCGCTCGACCAGTTCATCGTCCGCCACCCGGAATATTTTTTCGGCCGCTCGCCGGAACACGCCTACATCCAGCCCGACAACCTGGAAATCCTGGTGAACCACCTGAAATGCGCGGCGTTTGAGCTGCCGCTTTCCGCCGAGGAGACCTTCGGCGGAGCTGACTTGGTTGCGCTTTGCGAGCTTCTGGCGGAATCCGGCTTCCTGCACCGCAGCGGCGACCACTGGCATTGGGTGCAGGAGGCCTACCCGGCAGACACGGTGAGCCTGCGTTCGGTGACCTCGGACAATTTCGTGATCCTTGATGAAACCGACGGCGCCGAGGTCATCGGGGAAGTGGACTTCTCTAGCGCGCTCACCACCGTGCACCCCAAGGCGATTTATCTCCACGATGGCCAGCCCTACCACGTCGAACGGCTCGACTTCGCCGAGCGCAAGGCCTACGTCCGGCGCGTCAACGTTGATTACTACACCGACGCCATCCGCTACACCCAGGTGCGCGTGCTGGACCTCGTCGCGCAGGATCGCCTTGCCGGCCCCGCCGTGCGCGCCCACGGCGACGTGCTGGTGCGCTCGCAGGTGGTGGGGTTCAAGAAAATCAAGTTCTTCACTAACGAAAACGTGGGCGCGGGCAAGCTCGAACTGCCGGAAAACGAGATGCACACCACTGCGTTCTGGCTGACGCTCGAACGCGCCTTGCTCACTTCGCTGCCCTTGTCCATCTACGAGCGACAAGCCGGGATGTTCGGCCTGCTGCACGCTCTGGAGTCCGTGGCCACGCTGCTGCTGATGTGCGACCGGCGCGACCTGGGCACGGCCATCGGCGAGCGCCCGCCGGCGCCAACCACCTGCCATAGGCCTCCCCACACCTCTCGCAAGGAGGAAGCGGACTTCCGCGTTTTGGGGAGGCGAGCCTTCGAAACCCGGGCGGACGAAACCGGTTCCACCGCCACACCGGAACCGACCGACAGCGAGGAGTTCTTCGAGCCGAACCTGTACCTGTACGACGCTTATCCCGGGGGGATCGGCTTCACTGAGCCGCTTTTCAACGCGTGTGAGTTGCTCCTCGAACGCACGCGGGAGCTCATCGCCGGCTGCCCGTGCGAAGCCGGCTGCCCCTCCTGCGTCGGCCCGGCGGGCGAGAAGGCGGAGCGCGCCAAGCAGGCGGCGCTAGCCATCTTGGAAAGGCTATGAGCGCAGACCGATTCGCGCGCCTGGCGGCTTTGCGGCCGGGAAGAAAGCGCGCCGAAGCTCGCCACGGCGGGCGCACGCCGGTGGTTGCGACGCAGGAGGGCAACGCACTGGCCGCGCTGCTGGGCGCCGATGTGGCCCGGAACCGCTACGGGGAACATCTTGTGGTACGGCGCTGGTTCGCCCAACCCGGCGAAATCTCGCTGCCGGCCGACGTGCTGCGCGCCCTCGTTCCCGATGCGCCGGACGAAACGGCTGACCCCGGCCAGTGGCTTTTCCTGGACACGGAAACCACCGGCCTGTCCGGCGGCACCGGTACTTACGCCTTTCTGGTCGGCGTTGCCTGGCTCGATGCCGGCGGGCTGCAGGTCGAGCAGTATTTCATGCGCGATCACACTGAGGAGTGTTCCCTACTGGCCGCGCTCGCCGAGCGGCTGGCCGAGCGGCGCGTCCTGGTAACCTTCAACGGCAAAGCATTCGACTGGCCGCTGCTCGAAACACGCTTCCGCATGACGCGCACGCTAGCCCCGCGGCAGCCGCTGGCGCACCTGGACCTGCTGCACCCGGCGCGGCAGCTCTGGCGGCTGCGCCTCGGCTCGGTGCGTCTGACCGAGCTCGAGCGCGGCGTCATGGGTCTCGACCGCGGCGAGGACATCCCGCCGCACCGGATCCCCAACGTGTATTTCGACTTCCTGCGCGGAGGGCATCCCGCGCCACTGGTGGCGGTGTTCCACCACAACCGCATGGACCTAGTCGGGCTGGCCGCACAGGCCCGGCGCATCTTCAGCCTGCTGACGGAGCCCGCTGAGGCGGGCGACCCGCTCGAACTCTACGGACTCTCCCGGTTCTGGTTTCGCCGCGACGCCCAGCGCGCGCGGCTGCTCTACGAACGCGCCCTCGACGCCGGGCTGCCTCGCACGCTCGACCGCGCGGCGCGCCGCGAACTGGCCCGGCTGGCCAAACGCCAGCGCGACTACGCCCGCGCCAACGCGCTGTGGGCGGAATTGCTCCCGGACCGAAGAATGAAAACGCCCGGTCTGCGGACCGCCCTTTCAGGAGCCATGCCCCGGAGCAGCATGGTTTCGGCGAAGGCACGGCATGCCCTGTTTTTCCGTGGGCGACCTGCATTCCTTGAAGACGACCTGGGCGCTGCACTGGAAGCTTTCGAGCAGCTTGCCATTCACTACGAGCACCGTGCGCGCCAGCCTGAGCGCGCCGCCGAGCTGACTGGGCAGGCTCTGCGCACGCTCGAACAGGCCCTGCGCGCCGGTCAGGTTCCGCTTCCGCGCTATCGCCGGCTGCACAGCCGCCTGGCGCATCGCCTCTCCCGTTTGGAGCAGCGCCTGCCGCAGGCGACACAGGCCAGCCTGGAACCGTCCAAATGGGACTTGGCGCTTGCTGCTGAGAAGCGAAGCTCGCGCAGCCGCGCTAGCATCAAATAGATAAAAAAGGGGGAGAGACCATGGCTACCGGAAACCCAAGCATGGCGACAACGGAATTGGCGTTCCTGCACGAACAACTGCAACAGCGCCGGGAACGGCTCCAGCAGGCCCTGGCCGCGTCGCCCGGGGCGGCGCCGCTGGCGCACCTGCTGGCGGAAGTGGACTCGGCCCTCGAGCGCATGGCCCGGGGCACCTACGGCATCTGCCCGGCGTGCAATGAGAGCGTCGAGAAAGATCGCCTGCTGGCCGATCCGCTGACCTGCTATTGCCTGGCCCACCTGACCACCGAGCAGCAGCGCGCCCTGGAGCGTGACCTCGAGCTGGCCGCGCAGATCCAGCGCAGGCTGCTCCCGCCGGCCGACCTCCGCGTGAACGGCTGGGAAGCGCATTACCGGTACGAGCCGGCCGGGCTGGTTAGCGGTGACTACTGCGACCTGATCCCCGACGAAAAAGCTGGCGCGCTATTTTTCGTGCTGGGCGACGTCTCGGGCAAGGGCGTGGCCGCTTCGATGCTCATGACTCACCTGAACGCCATTTTCCGCAGCCTGGGTGGTTTCGGCCTGCCGCTCGATGCGCTGGTGGCGCACGCCAACCGCGTCTTCTGCGACAGCGCGCTGGCCGGCCAGTACGCCACGATGGTCTGCGGCCGGGCCGGGCCGGGCGGCGATGTGGAACTGATCAACGCAGGCCATTGCCCCGCGCTGCTGGTTCGCCGCGGCTCGGTGAGCGTGCTGGACTCCACCGGCGTGCCCCTGGGGATGTTCTGCCTCGGCGAGTTCGCCCTGCGCCGCGTGCACCTGGAACCCGGCGACACGCTCTTCCTCTACACCGACGGCCTTTCGGAAGCCCGCGATAGCTCCAGCGCCGAGTACGGTCAAGCGCGCCTGCAGGAAACCGTCCGGCAGAACGCCGGCCGCGAGCCGCGCGCCCTGGCTGACTCCTGCCTGCGCGATGCGCGGGCCTTCTCCGGCGGGCAGCAGTTGGATGATCTGGCCCTGCTGGTGGTGCGCCGCGCAAGTGCTCTTGGGGCGGTCTGACGCGCCCCTAAAACGCAAAGCTCGGTAGCAGCACCTCCGCAGCCACCGTGGCTTTAGGCCGCAACGGGCTAGCCGGGGGAGCCGGCGCCGGCGGCCAGCCGACAGCACGCACGATGCGGTTAAAGGCCTCGCGATCCAGCCCCTCCACCGTCAGGCAGTCCGCGCCGAGGCAATAAAGAAACACGCCGCCACCATCGCCCGCGAATGAGAAAAAGCTCGGCCGGCGGAGGAGCTGCTGGCGGGTAGAGTGTTTTCGCTCGAGGGCTTCGCTGTAGCGTCCGAAGAAGCGCTGGGCATCCTCGATGCTGGCCAGCCGCAGGCGAAAGACGAGCAGCGTCTGCTTGCTCTTGCTGTGCTCGAAGATGGCGTAGCGGTCGCCGGCCCACGCCGGGGAAAGATCGGCGGCGCGCTCCTGGCCCAGAAACTGCTTGAGCAGGATGTGCAAACCAAACTCACCCACCAGGTTTTCGTCGAGCTTCTTCCAGCCGGCGGGCAGCGCGCGTCCTAGGTCAGGCAACGCCACTGGCTCGGGCGCCACGCCCTTGAAGTACAGCTCGGGATGGAGGATCTGTTGCGTTGAAACCGGGGGATTCTGAAAGACCTTGGGGAAGTCGACCCAACCCGCGTTGGCTTTGAGCACCTGCTGGGTGAACAGGGTGCCCGCCGTATAGGGAAACATCAGCCCTTCGCGGACATAAAGCGGGGCGCGGGCCAGCACCGGATTCTTCTCTGGGTCCACGGGACCCATCTGCGCCAGCAGCGGCCCCAAGTGGGGCAGGTCGCGCACGCGGCGTTCCTGCTCGCGGAGGATGAAGTCGAGCATGGCTGCGAACGCGGAGCCTTCCAGCACGGCGCCGCGCGCCAGCAGCGCGTCGTCGTTGGGCCGCGCCGCTTTCACCCAGGATTCCACGCCGAAATACTGGTCGTGCAGGGCGTGCACCAGCTCGTGAGCCATCACCGACTCGAGCTCTTCGCGCTGCACCCAGTCGGCGATGTAGAACTCCTTGCGCTTGGGGTCGTACAGCCCAGCCACCTGTTCGGTGAGCACTTCGACCAGGAAGGCGTCCAGGTCAAACCCTGGCGGGATCAGCCCGAAACGTTCGAGCGCCTTCTGGTCGGCGTAACGCTTGGCGGGCTTTTCGTCTTCGGCGAGCTGGCGCAGCAGGTAGCTGCGCATCTGCTCGCGCGAGCGGATGCTTTTTTTGAGCGGCTCCTTGACGGGCAACTCGACCAGGCGGCTGACCGCAGCCAGCGTTTCATCCGCGGCGCGGAGGAACTCGGCATGCTGCGCGGCCGCCGGAGAAGCCTGCTGGGCCTCCGCTCCGGCCATGCCCAGCGCGGCCAGAGCCGCCACACCCAGCCACAACAACAAACGTCTCATCGCGATTTCGCCCCCTGCGCGCGCAACAGCATAGCAGGATACGACGCTATGGTGTGGCCGAGGGTTTGACGGCTTTCGTGAACCACACCAGGCCGTCCATGCGCCGTTCCAGGTGAAGCTGGGCAAGGCCTGCGCCTTCCAGCAGGCCGCGCAATTCCGGCTCGGTGAAGCGCTGGTTGAACGACTCTGCGGCGCGCGCCCAGATGAGGAGCTTGCGACTGTCGGTGCGGTCGAAACCCCGGCGGGCGCAGCAGGCGCGGACCGAGGCGACGTTCATCGCAGCGGCAGGGTCGAGCGTGGCAACGACGCCGCCCGGGCGCGTCACGCGGACCATCTCGCGCAGCACGGCGCCCGCGTCGCGGACAAAATAAATGACTGTGGTGGCCAGCGTCAGGTCGAAGGAGCCATCGGCAAACGGCAAGCGCTCTGCTGAGCCGCGGCGGAACTCCACGGCGAGGCCCTCGGCCGCCGCCAGCCGGCACGCAAAGCGCAGCAGCCGCCAAGAGCGATCCACAGCCGCAACGCGACAGCCGCGCGCGGCCAGCAGCCGCGCCAGGTGTCCCGGCCCGCAGCCCACGTCGAGCGCGGCCACACCCGGCGCGGGAGACAGGAAGTCCGCGAATTCGCGGCGTAGATCCGCTTCGGGGCCGGTGGCCAGCTTGCGGGCATACCAGCCGGCGGCCACCTCAAAGAGCAGCCGCTTCAGCCAGTCCTGGCGGGACAGGAAAGCCACGGGGAAAGCTTACTGCAAGAGGAGAGTTGCAGGGGCCGTCTTCAGACCGCCCAGCCCTGAGATGCTTCGCTCCGCTCAGCAGGGCAGCCCATGGCCGGCTTGCTCTGCGGGACGGTTTGCGCGCACCGAGGCCGGGCCGCCGGTGTCACCAGGCATGTCGTCCCTGGCGCTCGTTCACCAAGCAGACAAAAAAGTGGGCCCCGACTTGGCCGGGGCCCACCTGTTAACCTTAGCCCCAACGAAGTCGGGGCACGAAGGGTTAGAAGTTGACGCGGAAAACGAGCTGGATGATCCGCCCGCCCGGGTCATCCGTGGTCGAAACGTCGCGGTAGGCGTTGAACACGCGCCCCATGGTCGTGGACTGGACGCTGGCACCGCCGCCGATGGTAGCCTCGCTCCCCGGATAGAGGAAGTTGGCGTTGTTAAACGCATTCAGGAACTCGGCGCGGAACTCGACGTTCACGCGCTCGGTCACCTTAGTGCGCTTCACAACGTTGATGTCCGCCTTGAAGAAACCGGGGCCGTAGAGCGTCAGGCGCTGGCAGAGCTCGCCCGCCCTGCGGCACGAGGCAATGAACGTCTCGTTGCCACGGGCCTGGCTGGCATCCAGCAAGGAAGCCGGGAAGAAGAACACTCTGCGGTCCGGCGCCTTGCGGATTTCCAGCATGTCCTGGATCTGACTGGCGGTGATGCCGATCAGCCGCACGCCGGGGTCGTTGTTGTTGAACGTGCCGCCCAGGCCGCTGGTGAGCAGGAAGGGGAACCCGCCGTTCCAGCGGGTGATCGTGCTGACTTCCCAGCCCTCGATGATGCGGTTCACCCAGCCCGTGCTGGAGCTGAAGCGCCGACCGGGACCGAACGGCATCTCCCAGATCAAGTTGAGCTTGAACGCGTGGCGGACGTCAAAGGGCGTGGGCCCCTTGTCGTTGCCAAGGTTCCGCAGCGTGGTGAAGCCGCGGAAGTTGGCGCCACTATTCGTGAAGTAGTTGGAGAGGTTCTTCGACCACACGTAGTTGGCGTTGAGCTGGATGCCCTTGGCCATGCGGCGGCGCAGCTCGATCACCAACGCGTTGTAAGTGGTGTGCGTGTCGTTGGTGAAGAGGAAGGCTCCGCCGGTGGCGTCCGGGTTTACGCGCCAGAAGTTGGAGGGGAAGCCCGCCTGCTGGAGCAGCAACCAACTGGTGATGTCCGTGCCCAGAGCAGTGGCAAACGCGCCCGCCAGGTTGTTGTCCAGCCGGGTGGTTACGTTGGTTGCCGAACGGAAGTTCGCGTTGCAGTTGGGGTTAATCGGTGCCGTGTTGCAGGAGCCAGGGTTGCCCGCTGCAGCCGGCGGCCCCGTGGTGGTCGAGCCGGTGAACGCGCCGACGAAGATCGGCAGCGGCACCTGGCCCGGCAGGCCCCAGTTGGCGAAGCTGTTCGCCGTCCTCTGCGATGCAACGGTAACGCCCGCAGCCAGTTGGGCATTGAGGCAGGCTGTGGCGTTGGCCCGGCAAATCGCCAGGTTGTTCTTGCCGGCGTTGAACTCGTTCAGGAAGCCGTTCTCGAAGATGTTGATTTCGTTGATGTTGAACTGCCGCCAGAGCCCGGTGCCGTGGTTGCCCTCGTACCGGAACTCCAACGCCATGTTCGGCGTCAACTCCCGCTGGATGCTGAACGACCAGGACTGCACCATCGGGATGTTCATCGTCGGGTTGAACGCGTTCACCGCATGGGAGGCCGAGAAGTCAATGTCGAACTCCTCGGTGAACTGCTCCGGAACCTGGGCCACTGCCGGGAAGTTCAGGTTCTGCAGGCGGAGGCTCCCGGCCACGTACACGCCGTTGCCAATGGGATCGCTCAGCCGAGGATCCGTCGGACCCACGGGATTGGAGAACTGGTCGCCAAAGTAGCCTGGGTTGGACTCCACGATGGAGAGCCAGTTGCCCGTGCCCTCGCGGGTGAACGTGATGGAGTAGCCGGAACGGAACACCGTCTTGCCCGGGCCGCCGAAGAAGAAGTTCCATATCTTGTTGTCAAAGTTCGGCGTCCAGGCAAAGCCGAGGTGCGGCGCGAAGTTGTTCAGGTCCGATTCGTACCACTTGCCGGTGCCGTGCAGGCGATACCGCGGCAGGCTGCCCGTCAGCGTTCCCGGCCGGAACAGGTTGCCATTGCCGGAAACACCAAACACGTCCGCCCTGCCATTCACCAGGGAGAAGTAGGTGTTGTTGGTGCTGTAGGGAGAACCCTGATACTCCCAGCGCAGGCTGGCGGTCAGGACGAACGTCGGGAACATGCGCCAGCTATCCGAGCCGTAGAAGCCGAACTCGTTCTGGCGATACCTTTCGACGAACGGCGAGCCGGTCACGAACTGGCGGGCTTTCTCGTCCAGGTAGACGAACGCGTTGAAGCTGGTCACCCGGCCCGTGACTTCGCCGTAAAGTTCCTGGGCGTTGCCCAAGTCAGTGGCGGTTATGTTCGGCAAGGTGGTGGTGCTGAACATGAGCCTAGCCGGGTCATTGGTGGTGTTCAGCCCCACGGTGACGCCGCCCACGGCCGAGTCCGTCGAGCGGATGCCGCCGTAAATGGCTGTCGCGCTGAAGCCGAAGCCCAGGGTGTGCTTGCCCTTGGTCACACTGAAGTTGTCGTTCAACTGGCCCAGCGCCGTGTTGCGCGGGAAAGCGCCAAACGGCAGGAAGGGCTGGCTGATAAAGCTGAACGTCGGGCGCACCTTGATGGGGCCACGGTTCGTGTTGGCGTCGGGATAGATCGCCGAAGTCATGTCGTTGAAGAAGAACACCGGAGCGGAGACGATCCCGAAGACCAGGTCGTTGCTCATGGTGGACGAGAGGCTCCAGCGCCATCCGGTAACGAACGAGTTGCGGCTGGAGTTCTGGCTGGCCTGGTTGGCGTTGAACGGGGCCACTGGGAAAGTCATGTCCCGGTTGTTCAGGAAATCGGGCGTGCCTTTGAAAAACGCATAGTGGTAGATGAAGCGGATCTGGTGGTTCTTGGTGGCCGTCCAGTCGAAGCGCCAGTCGGGGAACCGGCGGTCCTGGACGCCCACGTTGTTAAAGGTGATGTTGTCCTGGAAGAGGTTCGGGAAGGCCGCAAGTGCCACGCCCGGGGCGCTCACCGCGGAGCGCACTGCGTCCCAGATGGAGGCAACCAGCGTGTCGCGGACGCTTGGGCAGGGCTGCGTGCCCGGGGTAACCGCGTCGCAGTCCACCGTGGAAGCCGCGGCCATGGCCAGCAGGTCGGCCACGCACTCCGGCCCTGCGCCCAGCCGGCTGCCCACCGCCTGACAGGTCACCCAAGGAGCGGCTGCCAACTGGGCTGCCGTCGGAAGCGATGTCGGTGCGTAACGGAAGCGCCCGAGATTCGACTCTGCGGTCAGGATCGTCCTGGTGCGCACCTGTGACTCCGGCTTCTTGTACCAGTCGTAGGCGTGGAAGAAGAACAGCTTGTCCTTCAGGATCGGCCCGCCGATTTTGTAGCCGAACTGAGACAGCCGCTGCTTCTGCCGGGGCGTCACCGGGGTCGTCACGTTGTTGAACCAGTAGTTGGAGTTCAGCCAGTCGTTGCGCAGGTAGTACCAGGTTCCGCCGTGATACTCGCTGCCGCCGCGCTTGGTTTCCATGCGCATCTGCACGGCGCCCTCGGCGGCCTGTTCCCCGCCCTGCGTGGAGGTGGAAAGGGTGAACTCCTCGACGGAGTCAATGCGCGGACGAATGGTGGTGAAGAACCCGTCGCTCGACTTGTTGATGTTGTCCTGGGCGTTGATGCCGTCGTAGGTGATGTTGATGGCGCCCTTCGGCAAGCCCTGGATGGTGGTGGTGCGTGGCCGGCCGGGAGTAGCCGCGCCGGGCAGAATCATGGCCAGATCCAGCGCGTCGCGCGAGACGAAGGGCAACTGGGTGATGGCTTTGCCCATCACCGTGGTGGCGATCGTGGCGCTGGAGGTCTGCAGCACTTCCGCGCCCGCCTCGACCACTACCGTGGATTCCACCGCGCCGAGTTCCAGGGTGACGGCCAGTGTATACGTGCCGCCCACCACGATCTTCACGTTGCGGTACTCGGCGGTCTTGAAGTTCTGCATCTTCACGGTAACGGTGTAGATGCCGGGGACCAGGTTGGCCACTACGAACGTGCCATCCTCCCCGGATTTCGTCGTGATCACCGCCCCAGTGGCATCGTCGCGAATGGTGACGTCGGCGCCCACCACGGCCGCGCCGGTGGCGTCCAGAACCGTGCCCTCCAGCTTCCCAACGTTGGAGACCTGACCCATCACCACGCTACTGCCTACGAGCACGCACAGGGCGGCCAGCAAAAAGCGAGTCAAACGCTTTGCCATTTTGCCTCCTGGTTGAGTTTGCCCTGCGGCTTCACCCCTGCCTTGCTCCAATCGGCTGCCAGCGCGCCAATCCCTGTGGGGGACTTGATCGATCGAGCCGCCAGCCCCAGGCAAGCCGAAGGAAACCGCAGACCCACGAAAATCAAACACCCCTAACCGTCAGTTTACGGACACCCTCGCGGGGAGTCAGTTCGGAGAACGGCGCGTTACAGTTGAGAAACGAAAGCGGCACTGAGCCGACCCCCACAGGGTTCAGTCCTGCCCGCTTGACTGCACGCAGACTACCAACCAGAGCCCTCCCCAGTCAAGTCCAAACCGCCTTGAATGTAGGATTTGGCATCCTGTACCTGTGGGTCGGCGAGCGCGGCGTATGATTTCCCATAGATTTACCTCGTTTTCAGTAGCCCGACCAAAGCTGCTGAAACATTCCGGGCGCTGGGCCGGGGTCTAGCTTGTCGCTGCAACTTTGACCGGCTCACGGGGCGCCCCGCGGGCCGGCTCCGGCTTGCGCGGCTTGCGCCACACCGCTTACCATTACTCCCGGGAGGAACAAGCGAATGGCACTGGTGGCGATCAAGACTTCGACGGGCGACGGATACTGCGAGTGCATCTGCGGCTGCTACGAGATTGCCAGCCAGCGCCACGAAGAGACCGGCCGGGGTTACTGCCCGCGCTGCGCCAAAGAGCACTTGGAGTTGAACCGCGGCATCGGCTTGCCGAGGGTTCCGCCCTCGAAAAGTGAACCGGCGCCCAGAGCCCCCGCTTACGACTCTCCGACCCCCGCGCCCGCCGATCCGCCCGGCCGGCTGCGCTGAGTCATTCTTCTTTCCTTCACTCCGCCGCCAGCCGCAGCAAGCACACCGCAATCGCCCCGGTTTCCTCAGGGGTCAGGGCCGGATGAATCTCGAGAATCAGCAAATGCCGGGCCAGCCAGTCCACCGCCGGGCTGCAGGGCGCTGCGGGCTCGGCTTGATAGGCCGGCCAAGCCAGTCGCAGCGTCACACCGTTCCTAGCAGCCCTGTCGCGCCAGCCGACCGCGCGGCCCTTCGCGCTTCGCAACAACAGGAAAGCGGCCGAGCCTTCCCGGTGGGCGGAGCGGTGAAGCAGACCCCGCATCGAGAAGAGCTGCTGCTCGAGCCGCCCCACGAGCGCGCGCTGTCGCGCGGTTATTTCCGGCAGCGTCCTGAGCAGGCGCAGGGCGCGCCGGGCCGCAATTTCGGGCATGGCTGCATCGAACCGCCCCGCATCGAAGAAGTTTCCGCCCCTGATGCGTAGCGCTCGTTCCAGGCGCCGGCCGGCGCGCGCAGCCGCCGCGCAGTGCTCCGGCCGGTTGGCCAGAAAGTCCCAGCGCCGCAGGGCCCCGTAGGCGCGGCAGAGCGCCTCGCAGCGGCGCAAAGAACCACGACGGGACTCCCGCAGCTTGCCAAGCCATTCCGGCGACGACGCTGCGGCTAAACCGCCGCCGTAGCACCATTCCGATTTGGTAAAGGAAAAAACGGCGACGTCGCCGAACGTCCCTGCGGGCCGGCCGTTCTTCGCAGCGCCCAGCGCAAGCGCACAATCTTCAATCAGCGGCACACTGCGCTCGCGGCAGAAGCGCGCCAACTCGGCGATGTTGCCCAGGACCTCGCTGAAATAATGAACCACCACGGCGGCCCGCGTCTGCCGTGTGAATGCGCGACAGAAAGCTTCGGCCTCCACCGTGAGGTCGGTTCCGACCGGATAGAACGCGGGCCGGCCGCCGGCGCGTCGCACCGCCTCCGGCACCTGCGCGCAGGCAAATTCCGGAACCAGGACTTCTCCGGCGCCGCCGGCCAGTGCCGCGCGCACCGCCAGCACCAGTGCGCCGCGACCGAACCCGGTGGCCACGCTGCCGGCGAAGCCGAACCTCGCGGCAAATTCCCGCTCAAGAGTGGCGCGCCAGCGTCCCATGGCCTGCATTATAGGGTGCCCGCCGCGTGGCCGCGCCTGATGGTAGGAGCCCGGGCCGTCTCGTCGTATAATGCGCCGAGCCCATGGGCGACAATCCAAGGAGGAACACGATGTCTGAACGCATGACCGTGCTTGCCGCTCTGCTTCTGTTTGCGGCGCTGGCTGCCGGCCTCTTGGCCCAGCAGCCCCAGCCGGCCGTGGCCCGCACGCACCTGAAAGTGGGCGACGTGGCCCCGGACTTCACCCTGCTCGACCAGACCCGCAAGCCGGTGAAGTTGAGCGAGTATCGCGGCAAGAAGAATGTCGTGCTGGCTTTCTACGTGCTGGCCTTCACCGGCGGTTGAACGAAAGAGCTCCAGGCGTATCAGGCTGATATCGCCAAGCTGGAAGAAAGCGATGCGGTCGTGTTCGGCATCAGCGTGGACAGCTTTGCGGCCAACGCCGAGTTCGCCAAGAAGATCGGCGTCAGCTATCCGCTGCTGAGCGATTTCAAGCGCGAAGTGAGCAAGCTCTATGGCATCCTGAACGAGGAACAGCAGTTCGCCCGCCGCACCACCTTTGTGGTGGACAAGCAGGGCATCATCCAGCACATCGAAGAAGGCGCCGGGGCGATTGATCCCACCGGCGCCATCACCATGTGCAGCACGCTGAAGAAGAAAGAAACGCAGTAATCTCCCTGAATTGGGTGTGTCCCAGGGGCCACGCCCGCCGCGGCGGGCCCAGGGACCGGTGGGTTCCACTTCCATCCGGTGAGCAAACAAGCGCCATCGCCCGCTCCCATCCCCATGCTGGACCTGCGCGCGCAGTACGGTGCGATCCAGGGGGAAATCCAGGCCGCGCTCACGCAGGTGCTCGAATCGCAGCAATTCATCCTGGGCGCCCAGGGCCGCGCGCTCGAGGAAGAAATCGCCGCGTACTGTGGCGTGCGGTTCGCGGTCGGCGTGGCCTCCGGAACGGACGCGCTGGCCCTGGCTTTGCGCGCGGCGGGCGTGTGCCCGGGCGACCACGTCATTGTGCCTGCGTTCACGTTCATCGCCACGGCCGGCGCGGTGATGCTGGTCGGCGCGCGGCCCGTCTTTGCGGATATCGAGCCCACAACGTTCACCCTCGACCCCGCGCAGGTCGCGTCCCGCGCCACGCCGCGCACAAAAGCCGTCATCCCCGTGCACCTGTACGGCCACCCGGCAGACATGGATCCTCTGCTAGCGGTGGCCCACGAGCGCGGGCTCGCCGTAATCGAGGACAACGCGCAAGCCATCGGCGCTGCGTACAAAGGCCGGCGCACAGGCTCGTTCGGAACGGCCGCCGGGCTGAGCTTCTATCCGAGCAAAAACCTGGGCGGCTTCGGCGACGGCGGGATGGTGCTCACGAATGCAGAGGAGATTGCCGAGCGCATCCGCCGGCTGCGCGATCATGGTCAGACCAGAAAGTACATCAGCGCGGAACCGGGTTGGAACAGCCGGCTCGACGAATTGCAGGCCGCGGTGCTGCGCGTCAAGCTGCGCCACCTCGACGCTTGGACGCGCCTGCGCCAGGCGCACGCCGCGCGCTACATGGAGATGTTGCGCGATGTTCCGGGGATGCGCACGCCGACCGTCGCGTCGTGGGCGAGCCACGTCTTTTATCAATACACGGTGCGCATTGAAGGCCCCGGCCGGCGCGATGCCGTGCAGCAATACCTGGCCCGGCAAGCCATCTCCAGTGCCGTCTATTACCCGGTGCCGCTGCCTCTCCAGCCCGCCCTGGCTTCGCTGGGCCACCGAGCCGGCGATTTCCCCGCCGCGGAACGCGCGGCCAGCGAAGTGCTGTCTCTCCCGCTGTACCCGGAACTGGCCGCAGAACAGATCGAGCGCGTCGCCCGCGCCGCCCGCCAAGCCCTGTCAGGTTAGGCCGGCGCCGCGGAGCATCACTCCCGCCACACGCAGGCTCGCATCGAGTAAGACAAGGCTGGCATCGGCGCCAGGCGCCAGCACGCCCAGGCGACGTTCCAGGCCGAGCACACGCGCAGGGTTGAGCGTGGCCATGCGCACGGCGTCCTGCAGGGGCACGCCCAGCTCAACCATGTGCCGCACGGCGCGGTCGAGCGTGAGCGTGCTGCCGGCCAGTTTGCCGTCAGCGCTCCGGCATACGCCGTCGCGCACAACCACACGGAGCGGGCCGAGCTGATAGGTTCCATCGGGCATGCCGGTGGCCGCTGTTCCGTCGCTGACCAGAACGACGCGCTCGATGCCCTTGGCGGCGAGCAGCAGGCGGATGGCTGCGGCGTCCACGTGCACGCCGTCGGCAATCACCTCGGCGGTCACTTCCGAAGAGGTCAGGATGGCTCCCAAGATGCCCGTCTCGCGGTGGGCGAACGGGCGCATGGCGTTGAAGACGTGCACGGCGTGCGAGGCTCCGCGACGAATCGCGGCCACCGCCTGCTCGTAGGTCGCGTCGGTGTGGCCCATGGCCGCGACGACTCCCTGCTGCCGTGCCAGCGCGACCAGCTCGAGCGCACCGGGAAGCTCCGGCGCCAGAGTCAGGATGCGCGCCCCTCCTTCGGCCGCCTCGAGCAGCTTGGCCAGGGTCTCGCGGGAGGGCACGGCAATATGCTCCTGCGGATGGACGCCGCGGCGCGCCGGACTGATGAACGGCCCTTCCAGGTGGATGCCGAGTATCTGCGCGGCTGCGGCCGAATCGGTTTGAGTGGCAGCCTGAGTCCGCATGAACCGCGCCAGGTTCCGCAGGCTGCGGCAAGTTTGCTCGACGTCGGCGGTTACCGTGGTAGCCAGCAATGCGGTGGTGCCATGCCGCGCGACGGTCTGCGTGAGTGCAGCCAGAGCCTCCGCGTCTTCCTCCATGAAGTCGTGCCCCCCGGCGCCGTGGATGTGGAGGTCCACAAAGCCGGGCACCACGGTCAGCTCGCTGCCGTCAACCACACGGGCTCCGCGCGGCACGGAGACGGTCGCGAGAGGCCCGATGGCCCGGATCACTGCGCCTTCGACCAGAACCACCGCGTCGCGGATTTCTTCCAGCGGAGTCAGCGCCCTTCCCGCGCGGATGGCCACCGGGTTCATAGCCGGGCCATCGTAAAGGAATCCCGCGGAAAATCAATTGCGCCGTCTTGCGCCGCCTGCGCCGCGTGAATACGCTAGGAGCGGAGCAGTGGGCACTGCATATGGCGCACGAGAAGCGGTTTCTCACCTGGAAGCGGCACCACCGCCGCCGCCTAGCCGCCAAGGCCAAGATGAAGCTCTACGAGGAGGGGAAGCTTCCCTACCATCAATTGCCTGCCTTGGCCAAGCAACTCCTGCGCCGGAAGCGCCGCACGTCGAAGCCGGAGCCGCTGTAGGCCGCCCTCCGGCGGTTACTCCGGCCAGGCACCGGTGCTGAGGGAGTAGGACCTCCCATCGCAAGATTGTACTTGCCTCTGTTCAGCAACCCGTTCTCTTCGTCCAGATTCCTCTACGTTGTCCCGGTGCTTTCGTTAGGGCCGGCCTCGCGTTCGCTGCGGGCACTGCCGACAACTACCAGCATGGCGCTCAGCAGGATGAGCCAAGTCTTGTTCATTGCTCTGATCCCTACCTGGAAATAGCCGGGAAAAGCCTGAACATGAGCGGCCCCACATTGCATGGAAAGGGTGAGGCTCCCCGGATTGCAGCGACCCACGCCCACGCAGGCCGTGTGCTAGTTCGTTTTGCCGATGCTTTTGACCCCGCCTGCATCATCTGTCCGGGCAGACCCTTCTCGATGTTCTCTCTTCCGTGTGCTTTCTTTCTGCGCTCCTCAGCGGCGGGCAGCGAAGAAGCTCTGCAGCAGTGCGGCGCACTCGTCGGCCAGCACGCCCGCGGTGACGGCGACGCGGTGGTTAAGCTGCGGGTGGTCGGCAATGGCAAAAAGCGAGCGCACCGCACCGGCCTTGGGGTCGTCGGCGCCGTAAACCAGCCGGGCAATACGCGCCTGGACGATGGCTCCGGCGCACATGGCACACGGCTCGATGGTGACGTAGAGCGTCGCGCCA
>Ga0073934_10004733_pt1 | contig 22079 bp, 15 predicted proteins | sample LarsenN4metaG_FD_76834 | JGI IMG/M metagenome (GOLD analysis project Ga0073934, IMG submission 76834) | Hot spring sediment bacterial and archeal communities from British Columbia, Canada, to study Microbial Dark Matter (Phase II) - Larsen... ...
CGCGAGATAGGCGGGAACGATCGCCTCGACCGTCCGTGGCGAAACGCCGAGATCGGCGAAAGCGAGCGCGTCCGGCGCGACGACATTGTCGCGCTTTAAAAGCCGGATCTGGTCGCGGGTGATCGGCGGATCGAAGAACGGGATCCAATGCGCCAACTCGCCGAGGGCACCGAGCGCCGGCGCGACGGCGAATGGCGCCGGCGCAAGAACGCGCCGCCTTCCCGTTTCGTCCATGATGAATTCCAGAATCTGGCGCAACGTATAGATGCGCGGCCCGCCGAGCTCATAGGTCTTGCCGCGCGCCGCCGGCGATTCGAGCGCGGCGGCGATCGCGTCTGCGACGTCATCCACATAGGCCGGCTGGAACTTCGTCGCCCCGCCGCCGATGAGCAGCGGCAACGGCAGATAAGGCGGCGCCATGGAAAGGAGCGTCGCGAACTTGTTGAAGAACTGGTCCTCGGGGCCGAAGACGACGGAGGGACGCATGATCGTCGCCGTCGAGATAGTGTCGCGAACCGCGCGTTCGCCCTCTCCCTTCGTCCGTGCATAATGACTGTCGCTCGTCACATCGGCGCCGATCGCCGAAAGTTGGACGAACGTCCGCACGCCCTGTTTCGCCGCAAGGTCGGCGACCGCCGCCGAGCCTTGCGCCTGGACACGCTCGAAGCTCTGCGACCCAGACTGAAAAAGCAGCCCGACAAGATTGACGACCGCGTCAGCGCCCGAAAGCGCCAGCTCTATCGACGGCCGATGGCGAACATTCGCCTGAAACAGCTGCACCTGGCCGACGGCGCCCATCGGCCTTAAGAACTGCGCATGATGCGGCCGTCGGACGGCGACGCGAACCCGCCAGCCGCGCTTGGCGAGCTCGCGCACGACATTGCGTCCGATGAATCCGGACCCGCCGAACACAACCGCCAGCCTGCCGTCCATAGTTCGCCCGCCTCCGGAAAACCGACGGCTCGGGTAATGGATTTCTTTGCGTGAGACAACGCGCCAAGGACGCCGCCCCGGAGCGCGAAGGCATGGCGCGGCGTTCATTGACAATCCGCAAAGCGCTCACCTATGTCAGCGCCCCAGTGCCCAGATGGCGGAATTGGCAGACGCACCAGTTTCAGGTACTGGCGCCGCGAGGCGTGGAGGTTCGAGTCCTCTTCTGGGCACCAGTAGACGTTTTTCGACGTCCAGCAAAATCCGAAATGTTAGATAATTCAACGAGCTGGTAGGAACGAGCGTCCGGCCCGATCCGGCCAAATCCGGGGCAACCAACAAAGCTCATGGTATTACTGCTGGCATTCTGACAAAATCCACCCAGAAACAGCCTCGCAATACCAACATGCCGCTTTCTGACAGCAAAATCAGGAACTTAAAGCCGCTGGACCGGGTCCAAAAGCTCAGCGACGGGGGCGGACTTTACCTCTACGTCCCACCGCAAGGCTCAAAGCTCTGGCGGATGAACTATCGCTTCGAAGGCAGGCAAAAGACTCTTTCCTTCGGCCCCTACCCCGCCGTCTCGCTCGCCGAGGCGCGCTCGAAACGCGAAGAAGCGAAGGCTGTGCTGCGCGATGGTAGCGACCCTTCAAAAAAAGCGAAGCAGGACAAATACCAACAGCACCTGGCGTCGATTTCGACCTTCAACGCCATCGCCGACGAACTCCTCGAAAAGGACGCGCGCGAACGGAAAGCCGAAACGACAATCAATAAAAGGCGCTGGCTGCTGGGCCTCGCAAGGCGCGACCTCGGCCCGCTGCCAATCACTGATATCAAGGCGCCTGCTGTCCTAGCCGTCCTAAGGGAGATTGAGGCGGCCGGAAACTATGAGACAACGCGCCGGCTTCGCGCCGTTATCAGTCAGGTCTTTCGGCTCGCGGTCGCGACCGCCCGCGCCGAATATGATCCGACTCCCGGACTCAAGGGCGCTCTGACCGCTCCTAAGGTGACGCACAGGGCTGCAATTACTGATCGAAAACAGTTCGCCGGATTAATCAGAGCGATTTGGTCCTACGATGGCTCAAAAGAATCTCAGGCGGGCCTGAAACTGCTTGCTCTCCTTTATCCGAGACCAGGCGAACTCCGGCTCGCACGCTGGGAGGAGTTCGACTTGGATCGCGCCGTTTGGACGATCCCAGCAACACGCATGAAGATGCGCCGCGAGCACAGGAAGCCGTTGCCCAAGCTCGCGATTGAAATCCTTTCGGACCTGGAGAAGGTGACGGGCGGAAGCGAATTTGCATTTTTTTCGAATTGGTCGACTGGCAAGCCCATCAGCGAAAACACGCTGAATGGCGCGCTGCGCCGGCTTGGCTTCACAAAGGACCAGGCGACCTCGCACGGTTTCCGGTCCAGCGCATCAAGCCTCTTGAATGAGTCCGGCCTGTGGTCGCCCGACGCGATCGAAGCGGAACTGGCGCATTTTGGCGCCGACCAGGTTCGCCGCGCCTACAATCGTACGCTTTACTGGGATGAGCGCGTGCGCATGGCCGAGTGGTGGTCGGGAGAGATTCAAGGGATGCTTGGAGTAGCTAGTCCGACTGATGAAAGCGGAGGCGCGGAATGAAGTCCGGGAAGAAGCTCGCGGCGGAAGGCGGCTCTGAGGCGGCGCCAGATTACGATTTCTGGGTGACGATGCCGTCATGGACACGGGAGGAAGCCATAGCGCTACTCACTGGGCGCGATCCGGCCAAGTCTAACCGCCATCAGCCGAGCAACAGCAATGCGCTAAAGCTGGGGCTATTAATTGAACGCGCATTTTCGTTCGGCGTGTTTCCGAACGCGGTTCAGGTTAGCCCAAACGACTGCGTTTCGACGGCTTTGAGCAGCAATGTCCCGCTGCCTCGCGAGCTGCTCAAGGCATTCAAGAAAAAGAAAATCGACCTGAAAAACTGGAAAACGGAATGCGAGCGATTGACGGCCGAGAACGAGCGCCTTTCCAAATTGGCGCACGAGACTGAGCAAACAAAGTCGAAGCCGAGTGAAAACGTAACAAGCCTGAAAAAGAAAATAGGGTCTCTACAAATAGCCTTGCTCGGCGTTGCAATTCACAAGTTCCGTATGAAGAAGGACTGGCAGAATTCGAGCGTCGCGAAGAACATCGCCTCTTCAATAGCAGAAGCGGGCCTGAAACTCGACGAGGACACGGTGCGTGCGCACTTGATTGAAGCGGTAGCCACGAAGGGAAACGACGCCATCTTTTATTCATAACACTGCTGGCTCGCTGTGATCTTCTTCGACCGAATTCGGTTCTAAATAAGCGAATTCGGCCAACGCGCCGTTTTAAGATCCAATAGTCGCCTCCTGTATCCAGCAAGTAGGCTGCATTGACCGACTCATCGATCCCCCGCGCCGCGCTCTTGCGCCTTAAGGACATCCTGGTGCCGCGAGGCCCTATCCCTGTCAGCAAATCTACTTGGTGGGCGGGGGTCAAAACCGGCCGCTACCCTGCGCCGGTCAAGCTTGGACCGCGCATCACCGCCTGGCGGAAAGAAGACATCGACGCGCTAGCTCGGGGGATCGTGAGATGACCTCGCGACGAACCTCAAACTTCGAATGCACTCAGCCCTCTAACGCAGGCTGTGTTGGCGGCTGTGTCGCGCCCTGTGTCAGTCGATGTGTTGGACCCTGTGCTCGGCTTTGTGCTGCAAGAATTTCTGCAAGTCGCGCGGCCGAACTGGCAGGAGAATCATGATGCGCGACATCATCGAAGATGACGAACTCTGCTCGCGGTTCTTCGCGCTCCTCGACGAGCGCAACCCACGAGACCGCTGCTACCTCTACCGCATGGCGGAGGGCCAACCGGTCCGCCCGGCGCTCTTCAAATGCACACCCCACCCGCGCCTCATCGACACCCTGCGCGACAAGTTCGGCGGCGGCGACTTTCAGGTGATGATTCGCCGCGGGGAGAAGATGCTACTGACCGGACTCTTGCGAATTGCGGAGCCTTGATACATTCCATGCATATGAATCTGGATTCCATCGAAAAGGGGAGGAGCAACTTCGTGAACGGAATGGATGAGCCACATCCAAAAATCGTTCTTCTCGGATGGGGATCGCTGCTGTGGGACAAGCGACCGGAATTTGACGAACATCACGGGCTTTGGCAGTTCGACGGCCCCGAACTGCCTTTGGATTTCAGCCGGATTTCCTCTACACGTAATGGCGCGCTGACCCTCGTCATCGACAATGCGAACGGCGCTCTTTGTCGCTCTGCATATGCACTTAGCGCCCGCCGAAACCCCGATGATGCCATCGAAGATCTGCGCCGCCGCGAAGGAACAGACAAGCGCTATGTTGGCTTCTTTTTCAGGGATGGCACGCGCTGTGGGCAGCCACCGGTTCCGGACAGTATTCGGCTCTGGGCTGACCATCGCGGTATCGATGTCGTTGCCTGGACAGCACTCCCAAGCAACTTCAAGGAAATAACCGGCCACTCCTTTTCCGTCCAAAACGCGATCCGCCAGATGCAGTCGCTGCCAGCCGACGTAAAACCCAGCGCCGCGGAATATGTCTGGCGCGCCCCCGATTTTGTGACTACGCCCCTGCGCACAGCACTGCAGGCCCAACCATGGTTCGCCCCGCCGGGCCCGGGGACGGGCGCGTAGCCTACTCCTCCGGAGGATGCGAGAGTGTCAGTTGTTAATCCGGACCAAGAACCGGCAGCGACAACGCCGCTACTGAATGGTCAGCGCCGGAACAAGTGCGCGTAGCCGCTCAATGACGGCCGCTGTGGGAAGCGTGAGGTCAACGGTAGCGAACCGGATGTCATGCTTTTGAATTCTGACCGTCTCATCAAGTTCGCCATCCACAGAAGGATGAATGAACACCCCCGCTGCTGTCAGCGATCGCGCATCGTCCGATCGCTCTTGGCTCCTCAGGTAAGTATAGAGTTGATAGATAAAACCGCTCTTGAGAACAGCACCTCTATGCTGTGAACTGCCAAAGATTGAAGTAAATTTAGTGTCTATTACCACGCGCAGGCCCTTCCCGTTGTGATCCAGAATGATATCTGAGATCATGCTCGGGAGGATCGCCGCAATACCGGCAGTCTCGTCTTCGATCTGCCACGCAAGACGCTTGCCTTGAAAAACCTTCCAGCCAAGCGCGGGCAGTTCAACCGCGTAAAAATTGCCGATTGCCTTCTCAAAGAGCTTACGTACGAGGACCGCGTCCTTTTCTACACGGGTCACGGCATGACCGCCTTCATCCTCCGTCGGAAGAACGAGGTCGAACACCAGCTTGGCGAGCGTCACCATGAGCAAATCATCGGCGTCGTGGCGGCCCATGCGGTCCGCGCTCATTTCGGCACGCGATGGCTTTAGTCCCCCAACACCCTGACGGCCGAGATCGCCGGCAAGTCGGGCGCATTCGTGGCTCAACGCCGCGTCATCAACCCAACCCGACAAGGAATCAAGAGCGGCGCGCACAAGCCGGTTCCGCGGGGTGTCGAAGGTGAATTCCTCAAATCGGCACGCGATCTTGCCCCTACTCAAGAGGTCGCCCGAAAAGGTTTCGAGAATGTCGATCCGGCCCCGGACGCGGGTCAGGACTTCATTTCGCTTCTCGTAGCCGCGGCTTAGATTACGGCGTAGGCGTCGGTCGACGGCATAACAGAGCAGCCGCGCAACAAGGGACGGAAAGTCCGGCGACGCCTCGACAGCCGCCGTGTGCTGCCCGTGAAATCGCGCGAGGTTCGAGGCGTATAGGAACAACAGCCAGATGTTCCGGACCGGTATGCGGCCAATTAGTCGGCTATCCCTCGCACCAGATTGTGCTGGCTGCGCTATCAGCATCAAAGCCCTTCTAGTAACTGAGCAGCAGCGGACGCGACTTTGTCCGGAGCATCGAACCAATACTCTTCAAGCAGGGGCACGATCTCCGTGCGAACCACATCCTTGAACCAAGCCCTTCCGTCGGCGATTGTGGCGCCCGATTGCGGCGTCACGTAACTGTGACCAACGCGGTATTGAGGTCCAAGGGATCGGTCCTGAGCAATCTCAACATTTAAGGCGTTCATCCGCTGCTCGATCAGCGCCACATCCTCCGGCGCGATGTTGCAGCGGTCGATGCACCAGCTCTTCCACAAACCATTCAATTTCGGCTCCAAGCTGACGAAGGCGAAGCGGCGTCGCAGGGCCAAATCAACCAGCGCTAGCGAGCGGTCGGCGATATTCATCGTTCCGATCACATGCAGATTGCGGGGAATATAGACCCGCTCGTCTGCGTTCTGGCGATAGGCGAGTTCCATCGCCTCCTCTCGGCTGCGTTTGCTGTCCTCCAGGAGCGTCAGCAGCTCACCGAATATCTGGGCCGGGTTGCCACGATTAATTTCCTCGATAACAAGAACGAAGGTTCCGTCGGGCTCGGCTTTCGCGGCCTCCACAATCTCCAAAAAGACTCCATCGGTCAGCTTTAATTTCCCGTCACCGGAGGGCCGCCATCCCCTCACGAAATCCTCATAGGAAAGTGAGGGATGGAACTGCACCACACGCAGCCTATCGCGCGTCACCTTCGGATCTCTTGATCCGATCAGGGCGTAAGCAAGCCGCTTTGCGAGCCACGTCTTTCCTGTGCCCGGCGGCCCTTGCAGCACGAGATTTTTCTTGCTTTCAACCCGGGCAATGAGTTGCGCCAGGACTTCCTGCGAAAGGAAGCACCCTTCATCGGCGATCTTCTCAACTGTATAGGACGGGGCGCCGGCGCCTTCCTCATTTTCCGGCTCCCCAATTTCGAGGAACTCCTCAATGCTGCCTGCCTTGCCATCAGCGCCATATTTTCTCGCGAAGTACGGGACCTCGTTGATCCAGAAATCGTAATCCTGCTTGCCATTGGCAAAGGTGAAAATAATTAGTCTGCGTGCGAATTCATCGCTGCTGTCGGCCTCGACGACAGTGACTCTGTACGTATAGAAAAACCACTCCCTCGGCGGATCTAGTAACTCCCAATCGACTTTTACCGTTTTGCCGTCACCCATGTTCTCGGTGATGGTCCCGATTGCTTTGATCTTCATACACGAGACAGGTTTCCCGCGATTGTCGAACGGCAGGTCGCGCTTTCGGGTGTAAGATGCCTTAATGGCAATCCGGTCGCCCGGCTTCATGCGCATGATCTCATCGTTGAACTTGTCGTGATGTCCGTTCTGCCAAATACCTTCTTGGAGAAAGCGGGGCGTTTGATCATCGATTGCGCCCCATGACGCCCCCACAAACCAGAAGCGTCGCGACGGGTCGTCAAATAGCTCATGCCCCGCGACGACTTCGGGGGCCGCTTCATCGTCGTTCTCAGCAGTTTTGAATCGTGCTTGCACCTCCCGGAACAATTCCACGGTGTCAGCATGCGACAAAGTCGAGTTTTTACCTTCGGCCGTCAGCGCCCACACCCCGCGTTTGCTGCCGTCGATGAGGCCCGCCTTCGCAAGATAAAAACGGGCCCACGCGACCTTGTTTTCAAACTTCGACTGACCGCCTTTGTTGAAGGATGTTATCTCGCCTTCCGGAACGTCGATGTTCGCCTTTATCCAATCGAACACCTTGTCCGGCGTAGCCTGCCCGCCGAGAGACCGAAGCGCCAAAAGCACTGGGTTGAAATATTGAAGGAAGCGCGGTCCGCCCGGAACATCGTCGGCAGTTGGTTCGACCGGTATGCCCAACTCGGCGGGGGCTGTCTTCGCCCACTCGAAAACAGCCTGCTGCTGTTGCCGAAGAAAGGCCTCGGGGTCATTCACGGGAAGGCCGAGTTTTTTGACCGAAGCGAGGAAGCCTGACAGCGCTTCCCCCTCCAGTCGACCGGATTCAACATTCTCTTTGTTGACGACGATCGCCGTGATCAGCGGCCATCCACGCTCATGCGCCATTCTAACAAGGTTATCGAGGTGAATGGGTATCGGCCGGTGCGCCTTCTTCCATTCAACACCACTTGCAGCGGCGACGTCACCGTAAGTGATGAACTTTCCCTGCCGCGCGCGTTCAAGAATCGCCCTGTAACTTTTGTTCAGATCTAAGGTCATCAATCCTCTCAGACACGCGCCATAAGTTGCCGTTACTTTCAAACGTGTGTTTGAATGTGGAACCTACCAGTTCGGAGCTGTCACATTGATCGCCAGCCAGCAAACAAGCTCGACATCATTTTCAGATATCGGCGGCTGAAGTATTGGCTGCCGATAGGGTTCCAGCCCGGTGCCCAAGACAAACTCGGCAAGCGCGCGCGCTTTCTCCGATTTTGATCCCGACACTGAATGAAATGCGTCAGCCAGCGCATTTTTGTCGCGACGTGACCATTGCGTCTCCAGGATGTCGAGCGCGCGGTCGAATAGATCGGCTGGCAAGTCTTCAGGCGCGTTTTTGCGTAAATACTCGGCGACTTCCCGATTCAGCCGATCGACGCGCGGCTGGATGTTCTTGGGATCGGTCTTGAAATTCCAGTCTTTGACGATGCTCGAGGCGGCGCTCTCCCAGAGTTCGAAAATGCGGGCGTCGGAAAGCGATTGATCGACATGCCGCGGTTGATCCCCGGTGCATTCGGCAAGTCGAAGGCAAACAGCGAGTTCGGTTTCGATGTTTTCGTCCGCGATGCGCCAATCGGCTGTCGCCGGCGTGAAGCGGAAAAAGACTTGATCGCTCACGCGCGCGCAAAATACGACCCCGCGACGGTCGCCCTTGAGCATGCCGGATCCGGCCTTCCAGGGTATCGAGGTGATCTTTTCGCGGTTCTGGGCGAGGGCCTTGCGGAGCGTCTGGCGGTACTCCTCGCCTGTCTGCGCCGCGCTCTTCGTGCCGCCGCGCTCGTATAGAGTGGGATCCTCGCGCAGCAGGCGCTCGATTTCTTCGCGCGTTTCGGCGAAGACCTGGGCGCCGTCTTCGGCTTGCGAGACGGGTGATGTTACGCCGACAGAGCGCGCCGCCATGGCGATTTTCGCGAGAATTCGTCCCTCTAGAGAGAGCAACTGGTCCAGCCGGCCCGCTGGAAAGACGGTGCGAAGGAAGACGCGATCGTGCTTGCTGCCGATGCGGTCGATTCGTCCATGGCGCTGCACAAGCCGCATCGGGTTCCATGGAACGTCGAAATTGATGATGTTGCGGCAGTCTTGGAGGTTCACGCCTTCTGCGAGGACGTCGGTGGTGACGAGAATATCGAAAAGGTCTTCCGGGTTCGTCGCTTCCGTTGAAATCGGGGCGAAGCCCGCGACGGCCTTGTGCCGTGAAACGTCGGAGGCTTCGCCGCTGCCGCTCACCGAGGCGATGCGGCCATTATAGGCGGCGAGTTCGCCTTTCCGGCAGGCCTCGCGAAGATAATCGCGGACGTACTCAACAGTGTCCGAGAAGAACGAGAAGATAAGCACCTTCCGCGCGCGGCGCTGGTCGTCGGCCCCCACAAAGTCTTTTTCCGCCGCGGATTTTATCTTCTTGAGTTCCTCGGCGAGCGTCATCAATTTCGGATCGTTTTCGGGCGTGACCCGTTCAGCGACCGAAAGCAGGGATTTCAGCGTTTCGAGGTCGCGCGCGACATCACGCTCCAGCTCATCGGCGCGATAATCCTCCGCTGACGCGACGTCGCTGGATTCGCCGAGGAGGCTGTCAAGGTCTTCGTCATCCGTCGCCGACCACTCGCGCAGAAATTGGGTCGTGACGACGGAACCGTTTTTCAACGCTTCGAGGAAAACCTCATGCTCGCCGATCATCTTCGCGAGCGTTCGGCGAAACGCGTAGGTGGAACTCTCGAAGCGCTTCAACAGCCCTGACCGCAACAGGCCGATGGCGGCCATCGCCTGCGCCTCGTCGTGCGGCTGATTGAGATAGAGGTCGGTTCCGTAGCGCGCGAAGGTGATCATCGTCTCCGTCGCGTGCGGGTCGAGCGCTTTCTCGATCTCGTCAAAGAGTTCCGGGAATGGCGGAATGAGCGGATAACGGATCGTGCTCGCCTGCGGTTTTGGAAAGACGATCGTCCGCTCGACGCCGTCTGGGCCTTTGATCTTGTCGCCGGCGTAATGCTTCTTGATGAAGGGGCGCGTGCGCTTGACGCAGGTCGCGTCGATCACCGGGTAGAGGTGATCGGGATTGAGATTGGCCGGGTCCTCCGCCATCGCCGACCGGAACGTCCGGTAGAGCGACAGCACGCCCTGCTCGGAGAGGCCGGAATCCTGGCGGATGAAATAGCGGATCGCGTGATAAAGATCCCACAGCGAGTTGTTGACCGGCGTTGCGGTCAGCAGCAGCAGGTCGCGTTTCTGTCCCATCAGCAGGCGCCGCAAGGCGCCGGCGCGCTGTTGCGACGCCGGATTGCGATAGTTGTGCGCTTCGTCGACGACGACGAGCTGATATTCGTTGAGCGGGCGCTGCAAATGCTCGCGGTCGCCGCCGAGCTGCCTGTCGTCGGCCAGCTGCTCGTAGGAGAGGCATTCGGCGCTGACGTCAAAACTGTGCTTGGTAAGGAATTTCTTCCAGGTTTCATCGCGCAGCGCCGCCGGGCAGATGAGCAGCACGCGCTGGCGCCGGCTGTGATAGAGCCCCATGATCTCCCCGGCGATGAAGGTCTTGCCGAGCCCCACCTCGTCCGCGACGATGACGCCGCCATAATCGCGCATGATGCGGAGCGCGCGCGCGACGCCGTGCTTCTGGAAGGTCGTCAGCGGGAGCTTGTCGTCCTCGGCGTCGAGCGCGTCGACTTCGGCGCCGTAAACCTCGAACAGCATGCGGATATAGATTTCGAACGGGCTGTATTCATCGAACAGCGCCGCGAGAAACCCGGCGAGATCAAAGGGAACGGCGTCCGTCCAGAGATCGTCGAACCAGCTTCTTGCCTCGGCGACGGTCGCCGGATCATCGCGCAACAGGCTCGCTTCTAGATTGGAGATGAGGCCCGCGCGGGTGAGGTTCGCCGAGCCGGCGATGACGCCGCCTTTGTCCGCGGCGCCATAGATATAAGCCTTGGCGTGGAGGAAACGTTCTTCGTAGCGCCTCGCCTCGGCGCCGCCGGCGCGCAGGCGCGCGATCAGGTCTTTCAGCGCGTCGATCGCCGCCTTGTCGAAGGGGTAGCGGTCGCGCGCCGCGCGCGCCTGCGCTTCCGCTTCGGAAAGCCCCTCGGCGAGGAGCCGCGCTTCGAACCGCGCCTTCGTCTCGCCGATGCGCGGCCGCCGCGCGTCGAGGTCGTTCGGCGGCTCCGCGCCGAAGAGGAGGCGCACCTTGCCCACGCCGTTGAGGCGCGGGGCGAGGCGCACGAGGCCCGCCGGCGTGAAGAAGCCGGTCGCGATTGCGAGTTCCGCCGGGCCCGTCGCGACACGCCCGTGCAGCACATGGTCAAGCGCGGCGTCGAGCGTGTTGCCGTCGCGATTGTCGATGAAGGGATCAGGGTGGCGGATGTCGTCCGATACGGTCATGACGCTTTCTTGTCCCAGGCGTCGAAATGCGCAAGCACGGCGGCAAGACGTGCGGCGTAATCCCAGCCTTCATGGAATGTTTCGAAAATGTGGATAAGCTGATCGCGACTTAGGCCGTAAAGATGCGCGGCGACGGCGTCGAGCTCGGCGATCATGGCGTTCTTCGTCAGCGCGTCGACCGGCCCGCAATCGACGCCGACGGCGTCCGCCCAGTCCCTGTAACGGTCATCGACGGCGGCGAGACGCCCGGCGAGCGCGACAACGCGCTTCCAGTGCTTGTCAGTGCGTTCAGGGCGGGGGATGGGGAAAGGGTTGATCACAAAGAAATTCACGTGCGTTTCAACAAACCGGCGAGCGTACCAATCAAGAGGAACGGAAGACAGAATGCCGAGCAGGAACGCCATATCCTTTTGATCGCCGCGCGGCCAAAGGAAGTATGGAGCTTGATTGGCGAGGAAGCTCTTTGGTGGCAGCAAGGCTGCACGAACCGTTCGGTTATCTGTGGACCGGGAAACATCCCGAAACGCCAACCGCGGCCCGAGGCAGGGCAGCGTCTTGCGGTCCTTCACATAGGCAAGGGGAAACTCGCTGTGGGCGCTGTCGCGCGCACTCTTCTGGCCGCGCAGGCGTTTGTCGTAGAGCCGGTCCATCACCGGTTTCGGATCCGCCCAGCCATAAAGCTCGCCGCCTTCGGGCTGCCAGATGTCAAAGCTTTCGCCCTTCATCACCGGCCAAAAACCTTTGGGCGGCTTTTCGGACTTCAAGTCCATCAGCGGCTTGTCGTTGGTGGCGTGAAGCTCTGCGTCGGGCCGCGCGCGCCAACTCTTGCCGTCGTCAAAATCGAGCCGCGGCTGCGCGCGCATTTTCAGAAAGATCTCGAATGACTTCTCCGTCGGCAGCAGCGGCAACGCGGCGACGTCGTTCCAGGAAAGAACATCGGCGCCGGCGAACTGGTGCGCCGGCCGCTTGACGCCGGCCTGATAGGCGTCGAGGTCGGCATAAGGGCCGCGCAGCGCGACTTTGGTTTTGCCCGTCTTCGTGCGTTCGACGCCAGCGAGACCGATCGTGTAGCGGTGCTCGGCCTCGTCAAAAACCCAGCCCGCCTTGTTCAACAGCATTGTCAGATCGGCGCTTGCAGCGTTGGCGAACACCGCCTGCCGGAATTCCGTCGATCCCTTGGCGGCGAAGGCGCTGCGCGGCAGCACGACGCCGAAGCGACCACCCGCCTCATGCGACAGGCGCCAGAACCGCCAGCAGAACGCCTTGTAAACATCAGGGTCGCCGGTCCCCATGCCGGGAAAATCGCCCGCAACGAGCGCCTTCCGGAAGCGCGCCGCGCGCTCCGCCTCCGCATCGAACAGCGCCGAAAGATCCGGCCGATCATTCTCCAGCTTCTTCAGCTCCGCTGTCTGTTCGCGGGAGTTGAGGCCGCGAAGTCCGGGAAAATGCCGCGCCCAGAAGGCGAGCTTTTCAATCGTTGCTTCTTTCCACGGAGGATTTCCGAGTAGCACATCGAACCCCGATCGCTCGCGCAGGAACACTTCCGGAAACGCGATCGGAAAATGCAGCGCTGAAAGCCCCTTCAGCGCCTCGCGCGCGCGGTCGATCGTCATCGCCTTTTCAAGCGGCGTCGCCTTGTGCGTCCAATTCTCGGGGCGGAACTCGATCTTCGGGTCGAGCGGCTCGGCCGTCAGCACGTCGCAGAGCGCCTGCATCTCACCCAACGCCGCCCGCGCTTCCTTCATCGCCGCGCGCGACGCCTCGACATCCTTGATCGAGGCGTCGGCGATCTGGCGCAGCCGGTTCAAGGGCGCCTCCGCCGCCGCGAACATCTTCTTGATGTCCGCGCCGAATAGATCGCCCTTCTCCTTGTCGAGGCGCGCCTTGATCTCCTCCATCGTGCCGATGCCGATAAGGGCGTTGCCGGGCGTCAGATTATGATCGAGCACCGCGAGCGGCAGGCCCGGCACGAAGGTATGGATCCACACGGCGAGGCGTGCGAGTTCGACTGCGAGCGGATTGAGATCGACGCCGTAAATGCAGCGCCGCGCGATGAGACGGCGCAGAAGCTGCGTATCCTCGATCTCGACCGACGACGCCTCCGGCCCCAGTTGTTTGACAGCCGCCTCGCGCAGGTTTTCCAGTTCGCGCAAGACCTTCGCCAGCGGCCGGCCGGCTTCGGCGCGGCGCGACAGATATTCGGCGAAGCGCCGCTCGATTCGGTCGATCGCGGCGACGAGAAAATGCGCCGAGCCCATGGCGATGTCGGCGACGCGGAAATCGAACAGCGCATCCGCCGCCTCGATATCGTCGAGCGCCTCCAGCCGCTTGAAGTGATCCTGGAGCGCGGGCTCCAGCGCGCGATCGAGCAGATGCTCGACGGCGAAGCTTTTCGTGTAATAGCTGCCCGACGATTTGCGCGCGCCCGACCGGTTGTGGAGATAGATCTCGCCGGCCCTGATCTCGACGACGTCTTTCTTCTTCGCCGGGACGTAGACGAGCTCGCCCTTCTGCGAATTCAGCGCGAGGTCCGTATCGGCGACCGACAATTCGGATTCGAGCAGGCCCTCATAGATCGTGCCGAATTCGCGCACGCCGAGCGAGCGGAAATCGACAGGCCCCTCTGGGCCGTTTTCCGACCAGGCGATGAGCAGACTGCGCAGGGCGGGAATGAACTTGTCGTTGGGGATTGAAAGCGCCTTGATCGCGGCGCCTTCCTTCGAAACCGCCGCCTCCGCGGTGAAAAGGCCGCCATTATATTCCGGCACGCCCCATTCCGGATTACCCTTGTCGACCGCAAGAAAGATGCGCTGGATCTCGTCCCAGTGCGTTGCGCCGGAGGCGAGCGGCAGACCCTTGCGCTCGGCCTCCAGCAATTCCTGCGCTTTTCTTTTGAGCGACCTTGTTCGATAGGCCTCGTTGCTCTTGTAGGGCAGCAGGTCGCCGTCTTCCGCATAGGCGATGAAGAGCAGACGGAAGAGGATCGTCAGCGCGACGCGATAGGTGAAATCGAGATCGTCTTGCGTCGGCTTTTTCAGGTTGCACGAATCGGCGACCGCTTTCGCCAGGCGCGGCACGACATCGGCGTAGATCCGCTCGCGCAGCGCCTTGGCGAGATCGCCGGCGAAGCGCTCCGACTGTTCAAGCAGTTCGGCGACAAAGCCGTTTTCGCGCAGCGCCTCAGCCGAAAACAGGAACCATAGATAGGCGAGTTCCTTCTCCCCCAAAACGCGCGTGTCGATCTCGACATAGGTCTCGGTGCGCCCGCGCCGCCCGACGCCCTTGTTGATGTCAGTCGGGTAGAGGCGTAGGCGACCATTGCGGACCAGTATTACCCACGGCAGGCGCTCGGCTTCAGCTTTCGTCAGCGCATAGGACACTGGCGACAGCCCGTTAAACCGGGCGAGCAGAGTCTCGGGGCGCTCTTCCGGCTCAAGCAGAACCGCAAGGCCGCGCTTTCGGTCTTCGGACGCCAGCAACAGCGTGAGATTGTCGGCGCGTTCAAGCGCATAGCCGAGCGTCTCCAGCATTGCGCGGCCGGCGCGCTTCAGGACGGGCTTCGCCCTTTTCGCCGCCTCGATGCGTTCGGCCCACGGCTTACCGGAATCCATGACCTTGTATCGGCGCAGCGCATGATTGGCGAAGAGACCTTCGTTGCGGACGCCCGGCAGCTCCTGTTCTAGTGTCGGCAAGATGTCAGACAGGAAGCGCACCGCTTCATTGCGGTTGGGCTCGTCAAGCGCGGTTAGGCAGATCTGTTCCGCGCGCTGCTTGTCAAGGTCATCAAGAATCGGGGGCGTTTCCCCCATCGGCCCGCACAGGCTGATCGCGTCGCCATGCAGCGCTGCAATCAGAACAGGCGTCGCGCGGCCGTCGCGGCGCGCCTTCCATAATTGCCGTAGCGTGCCCGCCGCCGGGCGGCTTTTGAATGCGACGACGGCGACTTCAATGGCGTTGTCGCCATTGCCGACATAGAGGCCGACCGGCTCGCCGCCCGGCGTCTTCAGGTTCAGCGGGCGCGGGGTCAGATCCTCAAGAAATTTGACGGTCATGCGTTGGGGGTCTTTTTTCCTGGCGAGCGTCGGCGAGGATAAGGTTCGTCTTTCGGCGCGCGGGTCAAGGCAGTTGTTTCCACCCCGCCCGAAACTGCATCCGGCGCTGCACGCCGATCTGTTCAAGAGAAACAAAGTAAAGATCATGGGACGCTCTTGACTGTTTCGTTCCGGCGCCCTATGTCGCCGAAGTCCCCGAGATGGGGATGGTCGTCGGATGACGGCCGCTTGGCCCGCCCGGAAGGGCGAATGTTGAACCGAACCGGTTTCGGTTGTCAGTCGCTGGAAAGCGTGTCGGAGAAGCCTGGACAGGGCGCAATTCGACAAAGATTTCACGCGCCTGCGCAGCAGGACCGGTTCTCTCGAGAAGAAAAGAGAGGACCATGAACACCCCCAACAAGACAATCATTCGTTTCGAACAGGCCGCCGAGCAATCGGACGGGCCGATCAAGCGCGTCGTCGGATTCGTCGCCGCGAAAGACATCATCAAGCTGCTCGACGAGGCGACGCTTGACGCCAATCCACGGTCGGCGAAGGCGAACAGCGTCGTCAGCGATATCATCGAAAGCGTCACCGAAAGCCCGAAGATCTTTCAGTTCAAAACCAAGGGCATTCTGCTCGGCACCTCGGATTTCACCGAACTCGACCGAAAGCGATTCGAATTGCGGTTCTCTGATCCGGCTTATGAGGGCCTCCTCGACGGCGGGCACAATATGCTGGCGCTCGGCACCTACTTCCTCTCGCAAGTCATGGACGAGAAGGATGTCAAGAAGCTGAAGCTCTGGGAGGACATGAAAGCGGCTTGGAGCGTGAACCGTCAGGCGATCCAGGAACTTCGCGATCAATTCACCTTCAAGGTTCCCGTTGAACTGCTGCTGCCGTCAAATCCGGACGATGCGGAAACCGTGACCGTCTTTCGTCAGGCTTTGATCGATATCTGCGCCGCACGAAACAATAACGCGCAGCTGACGACGGAAGCGAAAGCGAACCAGAAGGGCTTTTACGAGGAGATCAAGAAGCGTTTGCCGCAGTCGATTTCTGAGCGCGTCGAATGGAAAACCAATGAATGGGAATCCGACGCGACAAGGCCAATCAAGGTCAAGGATATCGTCGCGCTTGCGTGGATTCCCCTGACCGTCCTGAACGAGGCAGGCCTTCTGCCGAACAAGACCGAAAACGGATCGCCGCTCAACTTCACCGTCATCCCGCAGAACATCTATCGCAACAAGGGCGAGCTCTCGCTCCTGTTCGACAAACTCATGGAACATCCGAGCGTATCGAAGCAGAAAAATCCGCCGCAGTACGAGATGCATAGCACGCTCATTGGAAGCGCGTTTGAAGTTCTGGGCCGGCTTCCCGAACTCTATGATCAAATATATTTGAACATGGGCGAAGCGTATAACGCCAATGGGGGCCGCTTTGGAAAGATCAATGAGATCAAGCAACCAAGGCACGGCTCACCGGCGCCCTTCACCGGCGAAGTCGGCGAGTACAAAGTTCCGGACGGCTATGTCCTGCCGATCCTTTATGGTCTCAAGGCGTTGATGGCCGTTGAGAGCGGCCAGCTGAAATGGAAGGCGGATCCGTCGAAGTTCCTGGCCCGCAATCTGAGAGCGCTTGTCGGCGCCTACAAAATGCCGATGGAAATGGCGGGTTTCGATCCACAGAAGATCGCCAAGAATGAAAACTCCTACCTCTTTATGGTCGGCGAAGTCGAAAAAGCGCTGATTAAGGAGGGAAGCGTCGCGAAAGGGGGCAACTGATGCGAATGCGCGCCCCCTCAAGCTGCGTTCGGTTGACGGAGAGAGATGCCGCGCTCGTCAAGGGTATGCTTCGGCGCGGTGACCGACAGCACGATATCGCCGCCTGGTTCGGCGTCAACGGCGGAAGGATCGGCGAAATCGCGAGCGGAACGGCGTTCAAGACAACGCCTGAAGCCGCTCGGTTGGACCTTCCACCGCAGGGACCCTATGTCAGCGGAAGAGATGTTGCGGTCGCCCTCAAGGCGATCGCAATCGCTAGAAAGGCTCTCGACGACGCCGAGAGGCTTCTGAACGCGGGCTAAAAAGCAAACAAAGGCGCCGATCCTGTCCATGGGCTCCGCGCCTTTTTAGCCCTTGTTGAGGTGATTTTTGTTATTTGGTTCGACTTGCAGAGAACAGTGCGGAACGGACTCAAATCCTTCTGGCGCGAACAGCAGTGTTGGTATTGACCTGCCCCTGAGATTTTCCTCCACGGGGAGTTATACCAACTTTCGCTGAGCATCACGCATTTGCCCATTCGCGATTTCCGATGGACATGATGCGCCACGGCTGATCGACGAGCCTGGTCCATGCTTCGCAGCACAGCGCGACGATTTCGTCGTAGTTTTTGAAGACGCGGTTGGAGAGCCAGTTGTCGCGCATGAACTGCCAGACGTTCTCGACGGGATTGAGTTCGGGGGTTCTGGCGGGAAGCGGCAGGATGGTGATGTTCTTGGGCGTCTTGAGCTTCGGCGTCATGTGCCAGCCGGCCTGATCGACGATGAGGACGGCGTGGGCGCCCGGCGCGACGGCGGCGCTGATTTCCTGAAGGTGCAGATCCATCGCGTGCGTGTTGCACCAGGGAAGAACGAGCCCCGCGCCCTTGCCCTCCGCCGGACAGATCGCGCCGAAGATATAGGCCCATGCGGCGCGTTGATCATGCGGCGCGCGGGGCCGCGTTCCCTTGGCTGCCCAGCGGCGGGTGATCTTGTTCTTCTGGCCGATCCTTGCTTCGTCCTGCCACCAGATCTCGACGCTCACGCTGTCGCCGACTTCCTCGCGGACAGCCGCCATCTCGGCGGCGAAGTTTTTTTAAACGCCTCGACGGCGAGCTCGTTCTGCGCGTGATGGCGCGGGCGCGCGGATAATTTCCGGAATCCGAGGGCGCGCATCTCGCGGCTCATCGTCGCCTCGCTCAGCGACACGCCGAACTCGTCGCTGAGCCACTGGATGAGATCAATGAACCGCCATCGAACGACGCCATGCGCGGCCGGAATGGGACCCTGCTCGACAATCTCTTTGAGGGCCCGGCGCTGCGTGTCGTTGAGCTTTGTCGGATGACCCGGCACCTTGCCGTCAATGAGACCGTCCGGCCCTTCCGCGTTGAACCGCAGGACCCAGTCCCTGACTGTCTGCAAGGAGACGTCGCCGATCTCCGCCGCGATGCTCCGGGATGCGCCGTCGTAGATCGCCGCCAGCGCCAAGAGCCGGCGCGCCTGCCCGGCGTCCTGCGCTCTGCGCGCCAGCCGCCGAAGCGCCTTGCCGTCAAAATCTCTCCGCAAAACAACCGCTCGCCGACCCATCGCGAACCTCCATCGTTCGACAGAAGGAATCAGCATTCGCCGACCGAGGGAATCCCCTATGAGTCAGCTTCAGCGCAAATTGGTATTAGGCCTGCAATTACGGAAGAAACCGCCCAAGCGCCGGGTGAAAGCCAAGCTCAGGGAGGATCGGCATATTCCGCAAGGTGTCAACGAAGTATGGGCGATGGACTTCCTTCATGACCAGCTGGCGACGGGCAAAAAGCTGCGCGTTCTGGACTGTCGTCGATGCTTTCTCGCGTTTCTCGCCGGTCGTTGATCCGCGCTACGCCTATCGCGGTGAGGATGTCGTGCGGACGCTCGAAGAGACCTGCAAGCGCGTCGGCTATCCGAAGACAATCCGCGTCGATCAGGGATCGGAGTTCATCTCCCGCGATCTCGATCTGCGGGCATATCAGAACGACGTGACGCTCGGCTTCTCGCGGCCCGGCAAGCCGACGGACAATGCCTTTATCGAGTCGTTCAACGGCAGTTTCGCGCGGAATGTCTGAACGCGCATCGGTTCCTGACGCTCGACGACGCCAGGAAAAAGATGGAGGATTGGCGTAGAGACTATAACGAGGTAAGACCGCACAGCGCGATCGGCGATTTGCCGCCGATAACGCTCGTGAATCGCGTCGATGATACCGGCCCGCCGACGTGAAAGACCGCGAAAAATCCGTCCCAACGCGGTCCAAGATTCGGGGGCGCCTCACATCCCCAAACGGAATCATCCTTCGCAAGGAAATCCGTGAGGTTTTTGGAGGGGTCCACATTCCCTCACCGTCGCACCACAAGACCTTCACGCGGTCGCCCATCCGTCCACGGAAGACGACGACATGGCCGGACAAGGGATCCTCCGCAAGCGCCGACCCGGAGCCTTAACCTCACCGGCAGCAGCGGCTGTCAGGCGATTACAGCTCTTGTCCACCCACTCCATCGCGGTCTGAAAGTACAACAAAAGAACAAAGAATGTGTTTGAAATTCTAAGATAATCTACTCAAGAACCGCCCACAGTATCGGTTTCCCGTCATTCCCACTCGATCGTCCCCGGCGGCTTCGACGTTACGTCGTAGACGACGCGGTTGACGCCGCGGCATTCGTTGATGATGCGCGTCGCGGCGCGCCCTAAAAAGTCGTGGCTGAACGGATAATAATCCGCCGTCATGCCGTCGGTCGAGGTGACGGCGCGCAAGGCCAGCACATGATCATAGGTGCGTTCGTCGCCCATGACGCCGACCGTGCGCACGGGAAGGAGCACCGCGAAGGCCTGCCAGATCTCGTCATAGAGTCCGGCCTTCCGGATCTCATCAAGATAGATCGCGTCGGCCTTGCGCAGGATATCGGCTTTTTCTTTCGTCACTTCGCCCGGCATGCGAATCGCAAGGCCCGGCCCCGGGAACGGATGGCGCGACACGAATTGATCGGGAAGTCCAAGCTCGCGGCCGAGCGCGCGCACCTCGTCCTTGAATAGCTCGCGCAAGGGCTCGACGAGCTTCATGTTCATCCGCGCTGGAAGGCCTCCGACATTGTGGTGCGACTTGATCGTCACCGAGGGGCCGCCGTCGAAGGAGACGCTTTCGATGACGTCGGGATAGAGGGTCCCTTGCGCTAGGAATTCGGCGCCGGCGATCTTTTTTGCTTCCGCCTCGAAGACGTCAATGAAGGTCGCGCCGATGATCTTGCGCTTTTTCTCCGGGTCGTCGACGCCCGCGAGCTTCCCGAGGAAGAGATCCTCCGCCTCAACGTGGATCAGCGGAATGTTGTAGCTGTCGCGGAAGACGCGGACGACCTCCGCGCCCTCTCCCGCGCGCATCAGTCCCGTATCGACGAAGACGCAGGTCAGCTGTTCGCCGATCGCTTCATGGATGAGCACGGCCGCGACCGATGAATCGACGCCGCCCGAAAGCCCGCAGAGGACGCGCGCCTTGCCGACCTGTTTGCGGATTTGCGCGATCGCTTCCGACCGGAACGAAGCCATCGTCCAGTCGCCCTTTAGGCCTGCGATCTTACGCACGAAATTCCTGAGGAGCTTCGCGCCGTCCGGCGTGTGCGCGACTTCAGGATGGAACTGCACAGCGAAGATGTTCCGCTTCGGATCGTGGATCGCGGCGAAGGGCGCGCCTTCAGACGTCGCGATAACTTCAAAGCCCGGGGGGATTGCGTTCACGCGGTCGCCATGGCTCATCCAGACCTGATATTTGCCGCCCGCCGACCAGACGCCGTCGAAGAGCGCGCTGTCCTTTTTCACCTCGACATGCGCGCGCCCGAATTCGCGATGATCGGAACGCTCGACGTCGCCGCCGAGCTGGGCGCAGATCGTCTGTTCGCCGTAGCAGATGCCGAGGACAGGGACGCCGGCGCTGAACACCGCCGGATGCGCGCGCGGAGAGGCGGCGGTTTTGACGCTCGCCGGTCCGCCCGAAAGAATGATCGCCCTCGGCCGGTATTCGTCGATGAATGTCTGATCGGCGCGGTTGAAAGGGTGAATCTCGCAATAGACGCCCGCTTCGCGGAGGCGGCGGGCGATCAGCTGCGTCACCTGAGAGCCGAAATCGACGATCAGGACGCGCTCGTGAAGGGCGGCGTGGGGGTCGAGCGACATCTTTATTCCTGCCTTGGCGGGCGTTTAGCGGACTGAGCCGCTGTCGTCACCCTGATTCGCGCCATGTTCCCCTTGCCTCTTACACAAGGGTAATCCCCGATAGCGACGCTATGCCGGGAGTTGCGCTATTATAAGTCCTGTTGCGTCCCCGCTTCGATCAAGGGAGATCCGCATGCGCCTTCTCGTCCTTTTTTGCCTCGCCGCTGCGCCCGCATTGGCCGCAGGGAAGTCCGCGCCTTTGCGGCTCGTGCCCGTCGATGGCGGCGGTTACGCGATCGAGCGCGACGTGGGCGCAAAATGGGTTGAGGCCAAAGGGATCGCAACGGTCGCCGAGCTTGTGCCGCTACTGAGCGCCGAAGCGGTCAAAGGCGAGAAGATCGACTATTCGAACGGCGTCAAGTTCGAGGGCGTCTATACGATCCTTGTCGGGCGCGAGGACGGCACGCTCGGCAAGTATGAAGGCGCAAGCGACGTCATCGCCTTTGCGGCGCCGGAAACGACAGCCAAGACCGGCGCCGTGACGACGCTCGACGGCGCGATCGTCTTCGCCTTGAAGATCGACAACAAGCGCGCGGTGCAGCGCTTTGAACGCGGCGTCATCACGCTGACCGAGATGAAGAAGACGCTGTAGTCGTTGCTGAAGCGCCTAGAGCGGCGAGCGGTGAAGTGTGCTTGGTTCAGCGCGAGTGAGGCGCGAAGCGGCGAACGCCGCGACAACAATGACTGGAGCAAGCG